>Ga0123356_10003267_pt1 | contig 17020 bp, 11 predicted proteins | sample TergutEmb28metaG_2_FD_92546 | JGI IMG/M metagenome (GOLD analysis project Ga0123356, IMG submission 92546) | Embiratermes neotenicus P3 segment gut microbial communities from Petit-Saut dam, French Guiana - Emb289 P3 | ecosystem: Host-associated > Arthropoda: Insects > Digestive system > Gut ...
ATAAAAGGAGCAAGCATACAACCTGTAGCCGGCTTATCCGGAATATACGTAAGCATATAGGTATAAGAGCCTACAACTTGCGGTGTATGAATGATATTACCCCCAACAGGTAGATCTATCAATGCGCCACCATCTATGCTGTATTGCCATTGTAGAACACTTTCAATGATAGGATCTTGTTGAACTTCAGCTTGAAGATGAATCTCTTGTCCTAAATGTATTTCATCGTGCGGCGTGATACTGACGTTGCCCCATTTTGGACTTTCAACCACATTGAATGTTAAAATGTTAGATGTAATAGTATTGCATGTTGGGTGTGTAAAGTTCACTTCTAAAGAGAATATGTGCGTACCTGTTGAAGGAAACCCATCAACAATAAGTGGATTGGGTGCGTCTTCGGCACAGTTTTGGATACTATTCCATACCCAACAATGTGAACTTATTTGTTGCATAGGATTTATATTTGGAATATGCAGCACAACGTCAAATTCAACCGTAACTTCTTTACAAACATCGTATTGACCGCCCGGGCGTTCTATATGAATGGTTATTTCCGGTACAACGGTAACCGGGACATAGGCACCTTCGGCAGCACAGCCTAAATTTTCATTAATAGCTGTTACTTTATATTGGTAATCACCTGCATCCGGAACATCTTCATAATATTTAAGCGGTCCTTCATAAACTTTCGTACCATTACGATACCATGTGTAAGTATAGGGAATAGTAAGTTCTTTGGAATAAACGACTTCAACTCCTAATATGAGTTGACCACCCACACACATGCCTTCGTAGTTTTGTGTTAAAGATAATGTTGGAGCATCCAATACATTTACATAAATATTTTGCATATCTGAGCAAAAGTTCATTGTTCCGATACGTTGAACTTTTAAAGAAATTATGTTAGTTCCTACAACTAACAGGTCGCTTATCACAATTACCGGAGTATATATTGGAACAAGCGTACCGTTCACATACCAGAAATAGTGGTAGGTTCCCGGTATTGCCGACTGTATGTGGGCAGTAGCTGTGAGGGTACTCTCTATACAGATAACATCGTAATCTACTGCAATTTCAACAATATCTTCTGCTAAAATATTCAGTTGATGAGCATTTGTCTCAACCGTACATCCATAGCCCACAGCGGTTACCTTTACGAAGAAGTAGTACGGATTTGCCGGATCGTTAGGCGCTAAAGTATTCGGAATTTGCATACAAGGAACATCAGAACTGCCTACCCAAACAGGCGACGGAGCATTGCCTTGAATATAATACAATTCGTACAGATAAGTTACTCCCGGTTGTGCATTGGTAACGATTGCACATAGTATTACTTCTTCTAATGCTTGCTCACAAACTTCATGTAAACCATAAATTTCCGTTTCTAATTCCGGATGAACGGTTACCGTTACCGGTGCAGATTCCATAGAAGAACATCCGTTTGTGGTAAGTATTGCGGTATAAGTATAAGTTTGCAAATTGGTTATAGCAGTAGGATGGTCGGTAATTGTTCTTCCTGCATCCGTAACAAGCACTATGCCATTTCTATACCAGGTATAACCGGTATCCGGTTCTCCAACTACTGAGACAGTTACTTGACCACCGCTGCAAATCTTATCTTTAGAGATTGCTAGTACCGGAGGAAGGACTTCGATTACAGCAACCGGATGAATATCGGATGCCCTTGCACAATTACCTTCAACAGTAGTTACTTGAACAATAAAAAGATATGGATATTCTCTTGGCATTTCGCTAACCGTATAAGTAGCATTTGTAGCGCCTGTTATGGGTGCACCATCTAAAAACCATTGATAAGTAACATTGGCGTCCGGAGGCGTGGTAGTAGCATATAATGTAGCATTGGCGTCATTCTCACAAATTAGGTTTGGCCCGGTAATTTCTACAGTAACAGGATCCGTTACGGTAATTATACCCACTAAGGTACGTTCTGATACACATCCGGAAATGACAACGGTGGCTTCCACTTCATATACGTAATCTCCTATTTCAGCAGCAGTTATCGTGTAGAGATTTCCTGTTACACCGGTAAGTTTTTCACCGTTTTCAAACCATTTGTAAGTGGCAGAAACAGGGGTTCCATCCATTTCAGTAATAACACTCATTGAAAGTGGGCTATCTTTGCAAATAGTTTCTATAATAACCGCCGGATCAGGAACTACTACAGGTTTTTCATATACGGTAACGGTTTTAGCAATTGCCTGATTCAAAACAGATTCATAGCCTGTAGATTCATATTTAACAGTTGCATTGTAAGTGTATGTAGCTGCCGATGCGGGAGCATCCATAAATGTGGGTCCGGTTATGTCTGCCATTACCACATCATTTTTATACCATGTATAAACCGGATTTGTTCCAACGTTATTTTCACTTGGAATAGCCGTGAGGGTTACATCATCTCCCAGGCAAATTTGAGTTTTGCTAATGATAATTTCATCAATCATCGGTATTGGATCGGTGGCAAACTGTGCCGAACTTGCCGGCGAAGCGAAATGTGTAGCGGTTTCCATTTTCCGTGCTGCAAAGAGATAAGTTGTATTGGGAGATAAGTCAGTAAATGTAGTAGCGATTTGCCATGTACCGCCATTTATACGGTACTCGCAGCCTTCCATTGCATTAAGTGTAATGCTTGTTGTTGTGCTATTTGCCAACGTTGGCGCATCGGGCGCTGCTTGTGAAGCTTTAACAATAATGGCTGTTGCATCAGAGGTGATACTACCCTCACAGTTTGCAGCGGTTACGGTTACTGTAATGGTACTTTCGATATCGGCTTGCGCTATAGTATAATTAAGGCTGTTTGTGCCGATATTTACGCCATTGCGTTTCCATTGGTAAGTTAATGTTCCTAAAGCAACAACCGGCACAGAGGTCAACCCTGATGTATCGGCAATTAAAGTTTCACCAAAAATAGCATTGCCGGATATGCTTACCGTACCTGTCAGGGTTGCCGGAATTGGTCCGCCGCCCATAAAATCGAAGCTAATTAATCTGTTGCTATGCTGAATATTGGTAATCGGTTTATTGGTGTTTACATTTGCCCACGATCTCATAGCCGGAGTTGTATTGTCGGTAAAAGAAGTTTGATTACTGCTTCCGGGAAACGGGCAACCTGTACTGTTAATATTTCCATAACTGGAAGGCGTTGAGGTTGGTATGGCTGTGGTTGAGCTCGCACAAACCGGATACATGCGCTGCGGATGGGTGCAATTAATGCAAGATGAGCCCACATTGCTACTCACACGATAAATGAGCAATCCGTCTCCGGGAATGTTGGTGTCGAACTCTACTCGTTGGCGATTTTCCAATAGAAAGTGTTCATTGTTGGTAGTTGTGTTGATTCTGTATGCTACCGGATTTTCTGCCGAATTGGGCATGTTCGTTATGGTTACCGCTGAATTTAAAACCACGGGGGTTACCCAGCCAAATTGTACTTTAACATACATGTTCGGGTGCGCAGGACGACTTCCATCTCTAACTGGGCCATTCCAACTGCCACTTGCCATGAGGTCCCAGTTTCCTGTACCCTCATATTGACCGCCTGTAGCGTAATTCGTATCGTAAAAATCAGCAGCTCCGAAAGCATGCATCATTTCATGGCAAATAACGCCAATGGTGGTAATGGCTGTGGCATTTCTAAGTTCAGGTGAGCAAGAATATTCCGAAATTCTTTTTCCATTTTGGATAACCATAGATAAAAGGCTCCATTTATGTGACCAGATGGAGTTTATGCCACCACCGGCTTCTCGTCCTCTACCTGCAAAAATAAAATGAAATCCATCTACATAATTATCATTATTACTATCGTAATCTCTAAAATCAATCCCCGGCTCTGCGGCAACCTGTTGGGCTACCCATGTGGCAAGTTCCCGGCACTTTGCGTCATCATTCGCTGCATAATAGCCCGAGGTTTGAGGAGCAGTATAGGGACCACATAAAGTTATTTCCAAATCGAATTGGTCATAAGAGACTTCTTTAAAAAAATCGCGAACACTTCCGGTGCCGTTTGCGGTGTACCCTAATTGGTTCATTAAGCCTTCAAATTGACTCATAGGAAGTGTGAAAGATTTGTCCTGAAATTGTACAAAAGCACAGAGGGTTTTATAAGTGCCGGTAACTGCCCTGTCGCTTTTCGAAGGCATGTTATCTTCTATCTCCCAAACTTTTAGCATTACTTGTTTTTGTACATCACTGTAAAACAAATGCTGCTCAATGTTATTTAAAAAAGAACGGGTTACGATATTTCTTTCTTCAATATTCGTAGCAATCATATCGGACGGCTGTAAATTTCCATTTTCATCCAATTGAGCGTATGATAAATAGCCCGCTTTATTAAACAGTAAAGTATAGCCATCCATAGATTCGCGCCAATTAATCCGTTCATCGCCTTTAATCCTGATCGTTAGCGTATCCCCGTTGGGTTGCGTAAAAGTAACAGGATATGGACGTGCAGGTACAGCAAAAAGAATTTTGCAGGAAATAACAAAAAAAGTAAAAAAAATAGCTGTTTTTCTCATATAAACGTGGTATAAAAATTAAGAGAACTGCAAAAATACACTTTTTTGAATCTAACAATCCACATTTACCACCACCCGAACTTGTTTAAATTTCGAGTGCATTTGAAATTGTGTAATCACCTGTTGCAAGGTTTCTTTTTTCTTTTCCAACGCAGCATCTTTAGAAAACTTAATCCAAATATCTTTTAAAAATTGATTTTGTAAACGACCGATGAGCGGGAACTCAGGACCGAGCACTTGTTTGGGAAATCTTTTTTGCAACACCAGCGCTAACTCTGATGCTGCAGCATTAACAGATTCTAAATTATTATGTTTCAGTGTTATTTTTATCAAACGGAAGACCGGCGGATAGCGAAATTTTTTCCGCTCTTCCATCTGGTTTTCGTACATCGCTTTAAAGTCGTTGCCTATCACATACTTCAAAGCGGGGTGCCATGGCTGGTAGCTTTGTATGATCACTTTGCCGGGGAGCTCCTTTCTGCCGGCGCGCCCGCTCACTTGCGCCATCACTTGAAATGCCCGCTCGAATGCTCTGAAATCAGGAAAACTCAGCATGTTATCTGCTTCCAGAATGCCTACTACGCTTACGCGGTCAAAGTCTAATCCTTTGGTTACCATTTGGGTGCCTACTAAAATATTAGTGCGCTGTTTTTCAAAATCGGAGATAATTTTTTGGTAGGCTGTTTTTGAGCGAGTGGTATCCAGGTCCATGCGCGCAATTTTGGCTTCGGGGAAAAGTTGCAACAAGGTTTCTTCAATTTTCTCTGTGCCAAATCCTTTCATCTCCACATCCATACTTTCGCAGTGTGGGCACCGCGCGGGCGTGGCAATGGCATAGCCGCAATAGTGGCACTTCAGTAAGTTCGATTTTTTATGATAGGTCAGGGTAACATCGCAATGAATGCAGGTGGGCATAGTTTGGCAAGCGTTGCAATACAGCCGCACTGCATATCCTCTACGATTTTGAAACAGAATGATTTGCTCTTTCCTTTCGAGCGCAGCCGCCATATTATCTATCAAAAAATGAGATAAATGACCCTCCATTTTCTTCTGCCGCCTCGCTTCGGGAATATTCTCTATCCAAATCTCCGGCAATTGACTTTCGGCGTAACGTTCAAACAGCTCCACTAATCCGTATTTGCCTTGTTTCACATTGTAATAGCTTTCCAACGAGGGGGTTGCCGTTCCCAGCAGCACGGGCGCGTTGTGCAGTTTTCCCAGCACCACAGCAGCATCGCGGGCGTGGTAGCGCGGTGCCGGATCTTGCTGTTTGTACGAACCGTCGTGCTCCTCATCCACAATAATGAGCCCTAAATTTTGGTAAGGCAAGAGGAGGGAGGAGCGCGCGCCGAGAATCAGCGAGTACTTTTGTTCATTATTTGTGCTGTGTTGCAACACCCGATTCCAAATCTCCACCCGCTCAAACTCATTAAACCGCGAATGATACACGCCGACTCTATTTCCAAAATATTTCTGCAAACGACTTACAATTTGTGAAGTAAGCGCAATTTCAGGCAACAAATACAACACTTGCTTGCCTTGCGCCAGCACTTCATCAATCATTTTCATATAAATCTCTGTTTTGCCGCTTCCGGTAATGCCGTGCAACAAAACTACCGAATATTGCAGAAAAAGCTCCTTAATTTGCAAAAAACTTTTTTGCTGTATTTTCGACAAATAGATATCGCTAATATCCTTCATGGAAGAAACTTCTTGCAAACGGCTACTTTGCACTTCCTTCTGAACCAAAATATTATTATTGATTAACGTTTGCAACGAAGAAGGCGACCCTCCCGATTTTTTCAGCAGTTCAGATTTTTTTACGCGATCTTCATTCCTTTTTAGCATCAAAAATGCTAACAAAAGTTGCGATTGTTTTTCTGTTTTTTTCGATGCGCTTAATTTATCTAACAATTCAAAAAGCGCCGGCTCATCATTCAAATAAGTGTCATGTAAAAAAATACACGTCTCTTTTTTTGCATAATACGGATTTTTAATCTCTTCAGTAGTAAGAATTACCTTTTTTTCGACCAACGATTTAATGATGGGAAAAATCTTCTGAATATCCACAGTTTTTTGCACTTCAGCAACGGTCATCCGCTGCCGGTAGGTGAGCGCCTCCGCAATTTTCAGCTCCCTTTCTGTAAGGGTAGAAATATCGCCGTCGAAATTAGGATGCAACATAATGAGCGTTTCGCCAGCCAATTTAAGTCCGGAGGGCATGGCAGCCGCCATCACTTCGCCGGTATAACACAAATAGTAGTGTGCCATCCATTTCCAGAGCGCCAACTGTTTTTCGGTAACAATAGGTTCAGCATCAATAATATCCACCACATATTTTACATGCAAAAACGGCGGTGCGTTTGTATGAACTGCCATCACCAAGCCTGCATAGAGTTTGTTCTTCCCAAACGGAACTACAACCCTTATGCCGGTTTTTATTTGCGCATCTAACTCGTAAGGCACACGATAAGTGAAAGTTGCCGGCAAAGGCAGAGGGAGTAAAATATCGGCAAAGTAAGTGAGCATAGAAGATGAAAAGTTTAAAAGTTCAAAATTTATCAATGCCATTGACTTCAGTCAACAGACAAGAATTAATGTATCACTCTACATCCAAACCCTCTTTTCCTCAGTTCTTCCTTAATCGCATCCAACTGTTTTTTATGTTGTAGATTTACAGTGAGCGATATCATAACGTGCCCTACGGGAACAGAAGTTATGGAACGTTCGTGCACAATATCCTGAATGTTGACTTTGAAGTTATCTAAAATTGAGAGTATTTGTTGCAGCTCTCCGGCATGGTCGGGGACAATTACTTGTAACGTAGTGCGTAATCCTTCTATATACATGCCTTGGTCAATGATTTGTTGCAGCAAACTCATGTTTATATTTCCGCCGCTGACTACGGGCACGACCATTTTCCCCATACATTTTGGCTTGCGTGTGATGGCTGCGGCTAAAGCAACGGCGCCGGCAGGCTCAACCAATAATTTTCCACGTTGGAGCATTAAATAGGCGGCGTGAGAAATATCGGTATCGTTTACGGTAATCAATTCATCTACATACTCTTCGATAATCTTAAATGTTAAGTCGCCAGGGCGTTTCACCGCAATCCCGTCGGCAATGGTTAATGCTGAGGGCAATGTGATGATTTCGCTCTTATCAACCGAAGCTAACATGGACGCGGCATTTTCGGCTTCTACGCCAATAATTTTAATCGAGGGTTTCATCTCTTTCATAGCAATGGCAATGCCGCTAATCAATCCGCCGCCGCCTATCGGAACAATTACCGTGTCCACATCATGACATTGCATAAATATTTCTAATCCTACAACGCCTTGTCCGGCAATAATTTTGGGGTCGTTAAAAGGATGGATATAAGTAGCGTTATGCGTTTTGCAATACTCTTGCGAAGCGGCAAAAGCATCATCAAACGAATCGCCGGCTAAAACCACATTGGCTCCGTAAGAGCGCGTAGCGTTTACTTTGGTAGGCGGCGTAAAGGTGGGCATGAAAATGGTACTCTTCAGCCCCAGTTTTGTGGCAGAAAATGCTACGCCCTGTGCGTGATTGCCAGCCGAAGCCGCCACCACCGGATATTTTTTCTCTGCATCAGTTAAGTGATAAATTTTGTTGAAGGCGCCACGTACCTTGAAAGAACCGGTGGTTTGCAAATTTTCTAACTTCATTAAGATTTGCGTACCGGCTAACTTCGAAAATGTTTTCGTAGGCATTAAAGTCGTGCTTTTTATGGTATCGCGCATGGTTTGCTGGGCGGCGATGATGTCGGCGTATTTTATCATAATTTAAGATTTAATAATTTAAAAATTTAAGAATTTAAGAATTTAAGGTTCACATTAAATATTCAATATTCTCTTATACTTTCAATAATTTTATCAACAAGAAAAGTAGCTTCTTCTATGCTTGTCCCCAAGTCGTTGCCGGCAAATTGTTCGGAGGTTATTACTACTATCAGCTCTTTATCCGGAATAACAAAAACGAATTGACCCCTTGCGCCCCATGCCCAAAAAATGTTTTGCTTTACATCTATCCAGAAATAGTATCCATAATCAAATCCCCGAATATTTGTTTTGCTGGATGTTGCTTTATTAATCCATTCCTCCGACAGGATACGTTGATTATTCCAAACACCGTTGTCGAGCAGCATTTGTCCGGTTTTTGCCATGTCGCGCGGAGTTAAAAATAAGCCAAAACCTCCGTAAGGTGTGTTATCCTTGTTACGACTCCAATAATAATTAGTGATTCCCAGTGGTTTAAAAAGGTTTTGCTCGGCAAATTCAACGAAATCGGTTTTTGTAGCATTAGAAATTACTTTCACCAACAATTGTGGATCGGAATTTTTATAATCTGCTATTTTCCCCGGTAAATACTTCATCGGGCGATTCAAAATATATTGAGTTAAATCGTTGGGAACCATAGCTAATAGATCCTCCTCTTCCTGTCCGTCATTACTGTAGTCAATCCCTGAGCGCATCGTTAAGCATTCTTCAATGGTAAGCGGCGCAAGTTGCGGATAGGTATATTGCAGATATTCAGGAATGTAACTAAATACTAAATCCGATACACTGCGAATGTAGCCTTGATCATAAGCTATTCCGGTAAGCATAGACATGAAACTTTTGGTAACCGACCAAAGATGACGTGGTGCAGTCCTGTCGAACTGTGTTCTTGGATATGCCTCTGCTACTAACTCTCCATTTTTCACGATAACCAAGCTACGGATTAACACGAGGTCATCATTAGAGTAAACAAGACTCATTACTTCATTGAAAATACGCATGTCGAAAATCTGAGCAGTTGCCGTATTGATCTTCCACCCGTCGTTTAGTTGTATCGGAATATAAGTAATGTCGTCTGTTTTAAGGTTTTTATCTTTTAAGCATCCTGTAAATACTATTATAATAGATAGAATGATTATGATTCGTTTCATGGTTACTTTTTAAAAGAATATTTTACACTTATTTGATTCGTAAGCAATTGAGATTTAAGCGAAGTGGTCGTTTGTTCATAAAGTATTTTATAACCAAATGTTAATTGTCTGTTTGAAGTCAACTTGACCCCAAAGAAAATCCCTGTTTCAATTTCAAAATATTTATACCCAATAGCAACAAATTGAAAATTGCTGTGCATTCGTTTCAGAATATCGTAAAGTTTTAAATCGGGTTCATTTAATACTAAACTGCGATCTTCTGCCGGACGACTTATAACACCTATCACCGGTAAATTAAGCGGAATAAATAACGTCCATTTTTCATGAATGGGTATAGGATAACATACTGAAAATCCCAAATTAATTTTAGTACGCCAATAGTTATGATGAGAATCTAAGAACTCATTTCTGTAAAACATGGTGGCATAATTGACAATTCCTCCCAATTGTATTTTTTCTTTCACATTGGTTAGCAACCTGTAGTAAATATTGGGTTGTAAATAATGATTATCCACCCCACCCCAACCGTAACGATTCCATAATGGAGCCAAGTCGATAGTTAACCCTACTTCATGGTTCAGCGAATGTTTGTTTATGGAGTAATGTACGCCAAAAGATAAGTTCAGCCCGTTGTTTCTCAATCCGTTTAATAGTTTATCTTTATATTGGGCATTACCGGTTGAGAATGAGATTTGTATGCCATCTCCGGGGGGAAGAAGAGATTGCCCGCTTATTGTTTTTATAGCCAGCAAGAGAATGCAAAGTAGAAATTTTATTTTGTGCTTGTGCATAATATTTTATTAAAATCGGATTTATTTTGCCACCTCGTAATGATGGGCATAAGCAGGGCATTTTTGCGTTGTTTGGCAAGAAGCAGCAAAAAAAGCAAGGGCTGCAAGGCAAAGTGTGAGGGCGATGGCTCGTTTCATAAGATTATTTTTGGGTTATTTTAATGAACGGCAAATGTATATTTTTTTACCATAAATTCTTCTATTTTTGCCCCCTCATTCCATTTTATGGCTAAAGACATCATTTCCCAAATAACCACCTCCGAATACCAGTATGGCTTTGTCTCCAATATTGACGTAGAAGAGTTTCCTAAAGGATTGAATGAAGAGGTGATTCGATTGATTTCTAAAAGAAAAAACGAACCTGAATGGTTGCTTGAATTTCGCTTAGTAGCATTTGCAAAGTGGAAAACGATGACAGAACCCGAGTGGGCACACCTCACATATAAAAAACCCGATTATCAGGAAATAACGTATCTCGCTATTCCCAAAAACAAAAATGTAGATGCGGAAAAAGGAGCAGTGGATGCTACGTTAATAGACACTTTTAACAAATTGGGAATTTCATTAGACGAACAGCGTTTGTCGGAGGTTGCTGTGGACGCGGTAATTGACTCGGTTTCCGTAAAAACCACCTTTTCAGAACAGTTAGAAAAGGAAGGAATTATTTTTTGTTCTTTCGGGGAAGCAGTGCATAAATGTCCTGAGTTGGTAAAAGAGTACTTAGGCTCGGTGGTGCCTGTTAGCGATAACTTTTTTGCCGCGCTCAATTCGGCGGTTTTCAGCGAGGGCTCTTTTTGCTACATACCCAAAGGTGTGCGCTGCCCCATGGAACTTTCTACTTATTTTAGAATTAACGCTTCCGGTACCGGGCAGTTTGAGCGCACCTTGCTCATTGCCGACGAAGGCGCATACGTGAGCTACATGGAAGGCTGCACTGCACCCCAACGCGATGAAAACCAACTCCACGCCGCCGTAGTAGAAATTGTAGCGCTCAAAGATGCTGAGGTAAAATATTCTACCGTGCAAAACTGGTATCCCGGCGATAAAAACGGCAACGGCGGAATCTATAATTTCGTTACCAAACGCGGGCTGTGTAAAGGCGCAAATTCTAAAATTTCGTGGACGCAAGTGGAAACAGGCTCTGCCGTTACGTGGAAATATCCGAGTTGCGTGTTGCAAGGCGATAATTCGATAGGCGAATTTTATTCAGTAGCATTAACCAACAATTTTCAACAGGCAGATACCGGCACCAAGATGATTCACTTGGGAAATAATACCCGCAGTTTGATTGTTTCTAAAGGAATTTCCGCAGGAAAAAGTCAAAACAGCTACAGGGGTTTGGTGCGCGTAGCTAAAAAAGCAGAAAATGCACGCAACTTCTCGCAATGCGATTCATTGTTGATGGGCGACAAATGCGGCGCACATACCTGGCCCTACATAGATTGCCTTAATAAAAGCGCCATGCTGGAACATGAAGCCACTACTTCTAAAATTTCAGACGACCAGCTGTTTTACTGCCAACAGCGCGGCATTGACAAAGAATCTGCTATTAGTTTAATTGTGAATGGATATGCCAAAGATGTGCTTAATAAACTTCCTATGGAATTTGCTGCGGAAGCACAGAAATTGCTGACGATCAGCCTCGAAGGAAGTGTAGGTTAATTCGCACTCACTATGACAGCGCTTTCAACCTCTCCATCACCCACTCCTTATCCTCCTGATACGTTACCCCAAACCACTCCGCATCACAATCAATAATTTTTATAGCAGCTAAGCGATTTGTTATAAAATAATTGATAGCCGTAGGAATCGGAAACTCAGATTTTGGATTATCATTGTTTTCTATTAAAAACCGAATAAAAAGTTCATTTATAAAAGTGAAAAAATAGGGCATAAATCCCCAAAAGTTCATAGAAACCGGCTCGTCTCCTGTAAGTATGACTGTGTCTTTTTCATCCGTATTTTGAATGGTATTATTTTTTCGTTCAATTTTTGTCATTTCGGTAATGGAGATTAGTTCTCTGCTTTCGTTTGCTTGACACACGCCACGGGCTACCGTGCCATGTTCCGAAAGTGTATTTTTCAATTGGTATCCAATCATGGCAAACACCGGTTTTTCGCCATGATGAGGTTGTTGTAAAAAATCAGCCATAGCAACAAAAGCTTTCCGGCTATAAAAATCATCGGCGTTGATTACGGCAAACGGTTCTTTTATGGCAGCTTTAGCAACAAGAATTGCGTGCGCTGTGCCGTATGGTTTCTCTCGTTCCGGGTTTTTAGAAAATCCTTCGGGAAGCGTGTCTAACTCTTGAAACACACATTCACATTGTATTTTATGTTTATATTTCGATAATATTTGAACCTCGAAAGATTCTTGCATGATTTTTCTGATGACGAAAACCACTTTGGTAAAACCTGCGGCAATGGCGTCATCTACAGAATAATCCATGATGGTTTCTCCGTTGGTACCTAAGGCGGCCAATTGTTTCAACCCGCCGTAGCGGCTTCCCATGCCGGCGGCTAAGATTAAGAGGGTGATGTTTTTCATGAGTGGTTAGTGGTTAGTGGTTAGTGGTTAGTGGTTAGTGATTAGTGGTTAGTGGTTAGTGGTTAGTGGTTAGAGGTTAGTTATATTCTGTTTAATACGTTAGTAATTAATATGTTCATTTGTTGGTTATAATCTTTTAAAAATTGATGGGTCATGCGGTTGGCGATTGCGAGGCAAACGGTTAATGTTTTATGTTCGAGTAAATTTCCTAATCCGTAAATGGCTGAGCACTCCATCTCTAAGTTTGTAATTCTTTGATTTTGATACATGAAGGCTTCTATTTTTTCATTCAAATGGGGAAATGCCAGTGGGGCTCTCACATACCTGCCTTGGGGACCAAAAAACCCCGGCGCACTTGCCGTAATGCCGTGCACCATATCGAATGCGATGGTTTCCAAAAGCGTTGAGTCGGCTGGAAAACAGTAAGGGTAGGGGAGGCGTTCTCCCCAGCCGGTAAACTCAACGAAGTATGCCACGAGATCCTCATATTCATGCGAATTGTGTTTGTAGAATTGCAGTAATCCGTCGAATCCGAAACCTTTTTTTGCAGCAATAAAGGAGCCCACCGGAATATCTTTCTGAATGGCGCCGCACGTTCCAATACGCACCATGGTGAGCGTTTTATGCTCGGGCTTGCGTTCCATTTTTGGTAAGTCAACATTTGCCAAAGCGTCCAATTCTGTCATTACGATGTCAATATTATCTGTGCCCATACCGGTGGAAATGACAGATATTTTTTTGTTTTGGTACCAACCTGTGTGTGTGGTTAATTCTCTGTGTGAGTGCGTAAATTCTACAGAATCGAACTTAGCGGATATGGTTTCAACACGCCCGGGATCGCCTACTAAGATAATCTTATCAGCTAAGTTTTCGGGGTGAATGCCAATGTGATAGATGCTGCCATTGGGTTGTAAAGGTAACTCGGAAGGGGGAATTTTCATAGTGCAAAAAATTTCTGCAAAAATAATATATTTTTGCGCCCACAAAATCGGCGAGGTAGCTCAGATGGTTAGAGCGTCGGATTCATAACCCGGAGGTCACGAGTTCAACTCTCGTTCTCGCCACTTATCTTATAAAATTAGTTCTCTCCCTTGGCTCTTGTTTCGGCCGCTCAACCCCTGCTTCCTTCCCCGCTTCAATAGATTTTAGCAGCCATGCCATATTATTTCCCAGCGTGCGCATAATTTGCAATCCCTCTTTATCCTGGCGAACCTCGTCAGGTGTGTTTCCGTGCACCATATTCCAATATTGCGAGGAAACTACCGGCATGTTATTGATAGTAAAGTACATGTTTAATTGTTGCCATGCCGCCACAGTGCCTGCTCTGCGCGCCGATACAACGCCTGCGCCGGGCTTGTATGCCAAGTGCCGGCTTCCACTGTAAAACAACCGGTCTAAGAACGATTTCATGGTGCCGTTAATTCCGGAATAATACACAGGGCTGCCGAAAATAAAGCCATCGGCTGTTTTTGCCTTTTCGGCAACTTCGTTCACAAGGTCGTCGAAAATGCAAACTCCTGTTTCTCTACATTTTGCACAGGCGATACAGCCGCGTATCGCTTCGCTTCCAATTTGAATAATTTCGGTTTCGATGCCATTCTCGTTTAAGGCTTTGGCTACTTCGCTTAATGCGGTGAAGGTGCAGCCTTCTTTGTTTGGGCTGCCGTTTAGGAGGAGGACTTTCATTGTTTTTGTAATTGAATCATTCATAATTGTTTTGCTTGTTTCAGGTGGTGTGTTTACTTGCATGTTGCTGCTGCTACAGGCGAATAGAACGCTTGTCATTAATAATAAAGTTAATTTTTTCATTGTATTTTAATTTTGATATAAACTACCCCGTCTCGCTTCGCGAGACACCCCTTCAAAATTTGAAGGGGATTTTTTCATCACCTCATCACCTCATCACCTCATCACCTCATCATCTCATCACCTCATCATCTCATCACCTCATCACCTCATCACCTCATCACCTCATCACGCCTCCTCTGCCAAAAATCGCTCCGCCTCTATCGCCGCTTTACACCCCGAGGCCGCCGCCGTGCACGCCTGCCGGTAGTGCGGGTCTTGCACATCGCCGGCAGCAAAAACACCCGGAACGTTGGTTAATGGGCGTACACCCTGCGTTTTGATATAGCCGTGCGCATCCAATTCTAATTGCCCCACAAACAGATCCGTTACGGGGGTTACCCCGATAGCCACAAAAATACCGTCTAAAGAAATTTCTTTAAAGTCTTCTGTTTTAATGTTTTGAATGCGTAATCCCGTTACTTTTCTTGAGAAACCTTGCCTTTCCCCTAAAACCTCAGTAGGAACAGCATCTAACACCGGCTCAATATTTGGCGTTCTGAAAATCCTGTCCTGCATAGCTTTTGAAGCGCGAAACTGATTGCGTCGATGTACTAAATAAACCTTTTCCGCAATTTTGGAAAGGTAGTGCGCCTCTTCCAGCGCCGTATCTCCGCCCCCGATAACGGCAACGGTTTTGCCTTTAAAGAACGCGCCGTCGCAGGTAGCGCAGGTAGAAACGCCGAATCCGCGATATTGCGATTCGGTTTCCAAGCCTAACCACCGCGCGGTAGCTCCGGTAGCCACAATGACGGTTTCGGCAAAAACCTCCCGCTCATAATCCACCACTAAGCGAAACGGGCGCTTGGAAAAATCCACCTCAGTAATCTCTCCCGAACGAATTTCGGCGCCGCAATGCACGGCTTGTTTCCGAATATCATCTACAATTACTGTTCCGGATTCACCTTCGGGATAGCCGGGGAAGTTTTCTACTTCCGAAGTAATCGTTAATTGCCCGCCGGGCTGCATGCCCTCATAAATCACGGGCTTCAGTCCGGCGCGCGAGGCGTAAATGCCGGCGGTGTACCCTGCCGGTCCCGCACCAATAATCAAACATGTAAATTTTTCTGTCATAAATATTTAATTTTCATTTAGTCGTCTTCAAAAAGTTCTTCTAAATCAATAACTAAGCCTTCTAAAGTTTGCACGGGCACTTTGGTCGTTTCGCGAGCAATTTCGTAAGTAGTACCGTCATCGTATTTGCCCTCCGGCTGCAAAAGAAAAACCTTTACTGCTTCATCTTTGGGATAAACAACCCAATATTCCTTTACACCTGCTTTTTCATAAAGATTGAATTTCTCATTCAAATCTCGTTTGCTCGTACTTGGAGAAATTACCTCTACGACCAGGTCCGGCGCGCCAATACAGCCATTTTTATCCAATTTGGAGGCATCGCAGATTACGCAAATATCAGGCTGCACTACGTTGTAAATCTTGTCATTGGCAGTTTCGCCATTCAAAGGCAAACGCACATCAAACGGAGCGGTGTAGATTTTGCATTTTCCTTTTCTTCTTTTCACAAAAGGCAAAGCCCTGTGGAGAAATGAGATGATTGCTGCCGCATGTTCGCGTAGCGGCGCTGCAAACAGATAAATTACGCCATCTATAATTTCCCGCATCTTATCATCCGTCCATGTTAAGTAATCGGCGTAAGAATAGCGGTGCGCTGTATAAGCGATAGGCGGCTCTTTCGCGACGAAGGGTTCTTGGTTAGATTCAAGTGATTCATTGATAGATTCATTGATAGAATCTTTGTCGGTTTTTTTCTCTGATTTGTTCATTTTTATTTCTTTTTAATTGACGCGGCGAATATCCATAATTTTTTTTAATTGAGATTTTATACAAATATATTTTTATTTTTGCGAATCGTATTGAGTAAAAATACTCAATGTTTTGAGTAAAATAAAACATGATGATAGAAAGAACTTATTTGCAAAATCTTATGAAAATAATGAATGAGCCGAGAAGGTTCATTCAGGTGCTTTATGGTCCGCGCCAAGTGGGAAAAACAACACTCGTGCTGCAATTTCTCTCAAAAATTGTAACCGAAAGCATGTACGAAACTGCCGATACCGTAATGGCAGCCGATGCAAAGTGGTTGCAAACTGTTTGGGAAACAGCCCGAATTAGGTTAAAATTATCCGGCGCACAAGAATTGATTTTGGTAGTAGATGAAATTCAAAAGATTGATAATTGGAGCGAAACGGTAAAAAAACTTTGGGATGAAGACAACAGGACAGCAACCCATATTAAAGTGATTCTGCTCGGCTCCTCAAGTTTGCTCATTCAAAAAGGATTGACAGAATCGCTTGCCGGACGTTTTGAGAAAACCTACATCGGGCATTGGTCTTTC
>Ga0123356_10003268_pt1 | contig 17020 bp, 17 predicted proteins | sample TergutEmb28metaG_2_FD_92546 | JGI IMG/M metagenome (GOLD analysis project Ga0123356, IMG submission 92546) | Embiratermes neotenicus P3 segment gut microbial communities from Petit-Saut dam, French Guiana - Emb289 P3 | ecosystem: Host-associated > Arthropoda: Insects > Digestive system > Gut ...
CCGTTTATTGATATAATGAGAATAACCATTGCAGAGGCAATAAGTACAGATATAAGTAATATAAGTATAAAAGCAACAACGGAGGAAAAACTCGGCTTCACGGGAGACGGCTCGGGTATCTTTTCAACTGCAGTTGTGCTCTTGCAAAAAACGGCAAAATAGAATATAATTAAAAGTTGTAAATTTGTTTTAACAGACTTAAATCAAGGAAAGAGTTCTAATGGTTGAAACCGTAAGAGAAGTAGTATATCAGATATGGGGATTGCTGTTGACACTCAGACAGACAGTCAGAATTTGGGATGTTATCGACATTCTTATAATGGCAGTCATAGTATACCGCATACTGAGCTTTATGCAGAAAACCAGCGCAAGCAGCGTTATTAAAGGATTGCTGTTAATAGTTGCCGTTGCCTGGACAGCAAATTTCTTTAATATGAACATTCTGTCATATCTTTTAAGACAGGTGCTGCAAATGGGTCTTATTGTCATTGTCGTACTGTTCCAACCCGAAATTCGCAAAATTTTTGAACGAATGGGGACTACAAGGCTAAACACCATATTTCGCAGAAGAGGTAAGCAGGAGAGTATTGAAGCTGTTTTAAAGCAAATTATTCTCGCTTGTTATGCGATGCAAAAAACAAAAACAGGCGCAATTATAGTTTACGAACGTAAGGTAGGTCTTAATGATTATGCAATAACGGGTGTTAATGTTGATGCGGATGTTTCATCGGAGCTTATTCAAAATATCTTCTTTGATAACTCACCGCTTCATGACGGAGCATTAATAATTCGCAATGACAGAATTCTTGCCGCCTCCTGCATGCTCCCTTTATCAAACAACTACAGCCTGAGCAAGGACCTCGGCATGAGACACAGGGCGGGCGTAGGCTTAAGCGAACGTTCCGATGCAGTCATAGTAGTAGTATCGGAGCAAACAGGTTCCATCTCCATAGCAATTGACGGTATGATCAAGCGCAGTCTCGACAACGATACTTTTGAAAAACTTTTAAGAAATGAAGTTTTGGCAGAGTACAACAAAAACAGGAACAAAATGCGCAGTCTAAAGGTAAACAGCTGATGGTTAAAGAAATTCTCAGTAAAATTTCAAGAAGAATATTATACATCATTTTTGCTGTTATTGTTTCAATAACACTTTGGGTTTATGTTGAGCTGACTGAAAATGTTATTCAAATAAGTTCGATAAGCAATATCGATATCGTTTTCAGAAACGAGGATATTTTAAGAGATCGAGGTTTTCTCAGAACGTCATATTCACCTGCTCAGCTCACCTTAACTTTTGAAGCTCCGAGATCCGAAATGGCAAGGCTTGCCGTAAGAGGTGCATTAACCGTTGAGGTTGACCTTGCAAACATTTCCTCTACGGGACCTGTAGGTCTGGTTTATGAGATTATTTACCCGCCCGGTGTCAATGTAAATGCAATTGAAGTATTGGGAAGTTCGGTCGAAAGAATTACCATAGTAGTAGACCGGATTCTTGACAGACAGTTGCAGGTTGTAGTCAATTATACAGGAGGTCTTGCTTCGGAGGACCTGATAGTTGAATCAATAGAGTTTGACCCTCAGACAATAACCGTCTGGGGTCCGGAAAGACTTGTCTCAAGAATCAAACATGTTAAAGTACCGATACTGAGAGAAAATCTTGCCACCACATACAGAGAAGAGCTTGAATTTGTCCTGATAGATGAAAACAACGAAATTCTTGAGCTTAGTGATTCCGATTTTGAACTGTTGCAATTCAGCCATGAAACAATCCATGTTACCATACCGGTAATGGAAATGAAGGATGTACCTCTGACTGTCATTCTTGCTCACGGTGCAAGCACATCCGAATCAAACACAAACTGGAATATTGAACCGACATCGGTAAAAGTATCCGGAGATCCGATTGCAATAAGAGAGCTTAATCATATCTTACTCGGCACAATAAATATGCTGCGCTTTAATCTTAGTGACACGGAAGCTTTTCCGATAATTCTTCCGAATAATGTTAAAAATATTTCAGGTGAAACCGAAGCAAGGGTACACGTTGAAGTTATAGGGCTTGATATCGCTTTCCACAGCACGTCAAACCTGCAGGTCGTAAACTTACCGCCCGGCCACAATGTGGAAATCATTACACAAAACCTTGTTGTAAGACTGCGCGGCTATACAGACGACCTTGCATTGGTATCGGCAATCAACTTAAGAGCAGTTGCAGACTTGACGGATATGAGCACAGGCACCGCAAGCGTACCGGTGAAAATATACATTGATGGAATCGACGCCGCAATCGATCCTGTGGGTGAGTATGAAATTGCGGTGATTATTTCAGCCGAATAAACCCATACCTCGCCAAAGGAGTATTTATGATTAAAAGCATGACAGGTTACGGTGCCGCCGCCGGCCGCTCGGGAAAATCGGAGTTATCCGTTGAAGTTAAAAGTGTAAATAACAGATATCTCGACAGCAACATTAAACTTCCGAGAGTCTTTACATCATTTGAAGAAACATTAAAAGTAATCATCGGGGAAAAAATTTCACGGGGAAAAGTTGATGTCTATATATCGATCGACTCATCAAATGCAGACGACATTGAAATAAAAATCAATCAACCGCTTGTAAAAGCATATGTTACGGCTCTGCGAACCATTGCCTGGGACAATGAGCTGAGCAGCGACATCCGCGTAGCCGACTTAACAAGATTTCCCGATATTCTTCAAGCACAAAAACGTGAAGTTGATACGGAAAAACTGTGTACGGATATAAGTAATGTCTTAAAAGCTGCTCTTTCAGATCTCGACGAAATGCGTATACGCGAAGGTGAAAAACTCTGTCGTGACATTTCGGCGAGGCTTGATGAAATAGAAAAACTTACAGATACCGCAGCCGTGCTCTCACCTAAAAGTATTGAAGAATACCGACAAAAGCTTGAAACAAGAATGAATGAAATCCTGCAATCGTCAAATATCGATGAAGCAAGAATCTTAACTGAAGCAGCGGTATTTGCCGACAGAGTTTCGATAAACGAAGAAACCGTCAGACTGCGAAGCCACATTTCCCAGCTTAGACAGATGCTGATAAGCAATGAACCGGTCGGAAGAAAGATCGATTTTTTGGTTCAGGAGTTCAACAGAGAAGCCAATACTATCGGAGCTAAAGGCAATGATACGGAAATGTCGAAAGTTATTGTAGAGCTGAAAGCCGAAATTGAAAAAATACGCGAACAGGCTCAAAATATCGAATAAATTGTGAGGATTTAATGAAGCTTATAAATATAGGTTTTGGCAACATGGTTTCGGCAGGAAGGATCATTGCCATAGTCAGTCCCGAATCTGCACCCATAAAACGTATAATTTCCGATGCGCGTGAAAAGAGCCGGCTGATCGATGCCACATACGGCAGACGCACACGGGCTGTTATAATCGCCGATAACGGAGCACTCATTCTGTCAGCGATTCAACCTGAAACGGTTGCCGCAAGACTGCAGTTATTGACAGAAAAGCAAAACGAAAACGAACCTGAGGTGCCTGCCGATGACGGATAAAAAAGGCAAGCTTGTTGTTATATCAGGTCCTTCGGGTACAGGAAAAGGCACTGTTATAGGAAATCTTCTAAAACAAAGACCGGAGCTTGTATTTTCAATATCGGCAACAACACGAAAACCGCGTCCGGGTGAAACCCACGGAGTTGAATATCATTTTATCCCGAAAAATACTTTTACCGGGATGATAAAAAATAACGAGTTTCTTGAATACGCACAATACGTCGGCGAATACTACGGGACACCCGCCGGACTTATAAGAGACTGCATTAACAACGGTCAAACCGTAATACTGGATATTGAAGTTCAAGGCGCAAAACAGATAATGGAAAAAATGCCCGAAGCAGATACAATTTTTATTGTTGCTCCCGATATGAAAGAACTCGAAAAACGTTTGCGGGGGAGGGGAACGGACTCGGAAGAAAAGCTTCTTGCACGGCTTGAAAGAGCCCGCTTGGAAATGGAAGAAATGAACCTATATAACCATATCGTAGTAAATGACAACGCAACTTCAGCCGCAAACGAAATATTAAAAATAATCGACCGAAAGGATTGAAACAAATATGCTTTACCCATCACTGGCAAGCCTCCTGAAACAAGTCGACAGCCGATACAGACTTGTTAACATTATCGCAAGACGCGCACGAGATATTTCGGCAATGAATGACGGATACGGTGACGAGGACTACGAAAAACCGGTATCAAAAGCAATTGAGGAGATAGCGGCAGGCAAGCTGCGTGTTACGGTTCCCGACGACGATTTTTAATTATCGTTTATGGACCGGTTAATTGCTAAAATTGCTTTATCTGCGGCAGTCTATCATATCGATAAGCCGTATGATTATTTAGTACCTTCAAATTTTAACGGGCTTGCCGTACCCGGCATGCGGGTAACGGTACCCTTTGGAAGAGGAAATAAAAAAATTGAAGGGGTAATACTTTCCGTTGAAAAAAACAGTAAGTACGAAAAATTAAAATCGATTGCATCATTTATTGATGACGAACCTGTTTTAAATTTGGAAAACATAAAACTTGCATTCTGGATGAGTGACAGGTTTTTCTGCACGGTTTATGATGCGCTGCGTGTTATGCTTCCCGTAAAAGTAAGCTTAAAAAGAAAAACAAAGGAAAGAAAGCCACAGGCAGCAGATAATACAGTTATTAACCTAAACAACGAACAAAATCAGGTGTACAATCAACTGATGCCGCTGCTTGAAAGCGATTCTCCCGAAGCTGCATTACTTTATGGCATAACCGGCAGCGGCAAGACACAGGTATATTTAAAGCTTATAGAAAGAGCGCTGTTACTCGGAAAAACGGCAATAGTTCTTGTCCCCGAAATAGCACTGACACCGCAAACGGTAAAAATATTCTCCTCACATTTCGGAGATGCAGTCGCAGTATTGCACAGTGCCCTCGCCAGCGGTCAGCGGCACGATGAATGGAAAAGAATAAGTGAAGGAAATGTACAGGTTGTAATAGGCACCCGAAGCGCTGTTTTTGCTCCGGTTAAAAATATCGGACTGATTGTGATAGATGAAGAACAGGAGCATACATATAAGTCCGAAAGCAGCCCGAGATATCATGCGCGTGAGATTGCCAAGTATCGCGTCACTAAGGCTTCTGCACTGCTGCTGCTATCATCCGCTACACCGTCCGTTGACAGTATGTATGCCGCAAAAAGCGGAAAATATAAGCTTTTCCATCTGCAAAACCGGTTTAATAAAAGAGACTTACCGCCTGTAATCATTGCCGACATGAAAAATGAGTTAAAAAACGGCAACGGGACAATGATAAGCTCCGTACTCAAAGCAGAGCTTGAGACAAACTTAAGCAAAGGTGAACAAAGTATACTTTTTATAAACAGACGGGGAACAAGCCCGCTTGTCTCTTGCGGCGAGTGCGGATATACCTATAAATGCCGCCATTGCAGTGTATCTATGACATATCATACATCAAATAAAAGACTGCTCTGTCATTATTGCGGATATTCGTCAGCGACACCCGCTTGTTGCCCCGAGTGCTCCGGGAAGTTGAAGTTTGCAGGTGCGGGAACTCAAAAAATCGAAATGGAATTGTCCGGTATTTTTCCTGGGGTGGATATAATCCGGATGGATGCTGACACCACTTCACGCAAAGACTCTCATGACAAGCTGCTATCGGCTTTTCGCAGAAAAGAGGCTCCGATATTACTTGGAACACAGATGGTTACCAAAGGGCTTGATTTTGACAATGTTACTCTTGTTGGTGTATTGTGTGCCGATTTATCATTGTATTTAAGTGATTACCGTGCAAACGAAAAATCATTTTCACTTATCACTCAGGTTATCGGACGGTCGGGGAGAGGAGAAAAACCCGGAAGAGCAATCATTCAAACCTTTACACCCGGGCATAAAGTAATTGCTTTGGCATCTCTGCAGGATTATGACGGATTTTATGAAAGTGAAATTATTCTACGCAAGGTGTTGGGAAGCCCGCCGGTAAAAGACCTGATTTCAATATCCATAACAGGTGTCGATGAAAGCAAGGTTGCAGCTTCCTCGACCGGAATTAAAAATATGCTGCAAGGTTATTTTAAAGGAACAGAAGATATAAAGCTGCTCGGACCCGCTCCTGCCGTTGTACCAAAAGTAAGCAACAAATACAGATACAGACTGCTTGTCAACTGTACAAACAGTAAAAAAGTCAGAGAAATAATTGCACATACTGTCAGAGAGTTTATGCGTGACGGTTTAAACAGGGGAGTGACCGTTTTCGCAGATGCAGATACTTACGATTAATCGCTTTGGAGGTTTAAGTATGGCAACAAGAAATATTTTAAAGGATGGCGAACGGGGGCTTACTAAAAAAAGCCGTCCTGTTACCGAGTATAATAAAAGGCTTCACGATTTGCTTGATGATATGCGCGAGACGCTGATAGAAGCAAACGGGTTGGGGCTTGCCGCTCCTCAGGTGGGTGTTCTCAGAAGAGTCGTTCTCATTGTCGATTCAAGTGAAGACGAAAATCCATCCGAAGAGACGGATGCAGAACCGACCGAAGAAGAAATTGCCGAAAAATTGAGCAGCAGGATAATTGAAATGATTAACCCCGAGATAACATATACCGACGGAGAGCAGACAGGCAGAGAAGGATGTTTAAGCGTTCCGGGCGTTTGCGGAATAGTAACACGCCCGAATATCGTACGCTTTAAGGCGGAAGACAGGTGCGGTAAACCGTTTGAGCAAGAAGTCAGTGAATTGACGGCACGTGCGGTATGTCATGAAGTAGACCATTTAAACGGAGTTATTTTTACAACGGTTGCCGAGCGTATATTATCCGAGGAAGAACTTGCAGAGCCCGAAGAACACGAAAATTAATGTGCGGAGGATAACTGAATTATATGAGAATAATTTTTATGGGAACTCCCGTATTTGCAGTTAACTCTCTTGAAAGGCTTTATAAAGACGGACATGATGTCGCCGCTGTTTTTACAAGCCCCGACAAGAAGAAAAACAGAGGAATGAAGCTTGAACATAGTCCGGTAAAACAGCTTGCACTTCTCAGAGGGACACCTGTATATCAACCGCAAACATTAAAAGATATAAAAATAACGGAAGCTATTAAAGAATTGCAGTGTGATTTAATAGTTGTCGTTGCTTACGGAAAAATGCTAACAAATGAAATTCTTGATATTCCGCCGCTCGGAGCTATCAATATACACGGGTCGATTTTACCGAAGTATCGCGGAGCATCGCCTGTTCAGCATGCTGTTTTAAACGGTGAAACCGAAACAGGTGTAACATCGATGTATATTACGGAAGAAATGGATGCAGGTGACATTTTATTTATAAAAAAGACAAAAATAGGAGATGATGAAACATCTCTTGACTTATTTAACAAACTGAGCTGTCTCGGCGCAGATCTGCTTGGTGAAACAATTACAGCGATAGTTCAAGGAACCGCTAAAAGAATCAAGCAGGACGCAAGCGAAGCAACATATGCACCGCTACTCAGAAAAGATATGGCACCGATTGATTGGAATAAAAAAGCTCATGAAATAAAAGCACATGTCAGGGGAATGATTCCATGGCCTGTGGCTACAATGCAGTTTAACGGTATCATACTTAAAGTCTTTTCTGTTAATGTGACGGGAAACAGTCCGGAAAATCCGCCGGGAACAGTGGTTTCATGCGGTAAGTTCGGTATCGAGGTTTCAGCTTGTGATTATACGGTATTAGTCAAGGAAGTACAGGCAGCCGGAGGAAAAAGAATGCAGGCAGCCGATTATGTAAGGGGTAATTTTACGTCAAAGGAAATGTAATGAAACGTGACATAAAATCCATGCTGCCGGCTGAGCTTGAGAAATATTTTGAATCGGCGGGAGAACAAAAATACAGAGCCGCTCAAGTGTTTTCGGCACTTCATAAAGGAACGCTAAATTTTGCCGACATAAAAAACATTCCTGTTTCTCTTCGTGAGAAGCTTGCAGATGAGTTTTTTATCTCTTCACTTAATATGGTCGAAAAACAGACATCAAAGGATAAAATAACTGCAAAATATCTCTGGCAGCTTAAAGATGAAGAGACCGCAGAATGTGTGTTTTTGGAATATGAGCATGGAACGTCCTTATGTATATCGACACAGGTCGGGTGCAAAATGGGTTGTTTATTCTGCGCATCATCGCTCGACGGCTTTAAAAGAAATCTGACCGCTTCGGAAATGCTTGACCAGGTATTATTTACGCATATGGATATATCAACACTTTTGCAAGGCAGCCGGCGAATCAAAAATATTGTCGTTATGGGTATTGGTGAACCTCTTGATAATTTTGACAACTTAATGAGATTTATCAGACTTATTAATTGCAAAAACGGTTTAAATATCGGTGCCCGCCATATAACCGTTTCAACCTCGGGAATTATAGAAAATATTGACAAATTAGCAGAGTATGATGTACAATTAACGTTGGCAATTTCGCTTCATGCACCCGATGACGACACCAGAACATATCTAATGCCCTCAAACCGCGAAACAGGCGTAAAAGCACTTTTTGATGCAGGCAAACGATATTTAATGAGGACCGGCAGACGTGTCACATATGAATATGCAATTATCAACGGCATCAACGACTCACCGGCTCAGGCAAAAACACTGTCAAAACTCATTATCGGCTCTTCAAGCCATCTGAATATTATACTTTTAAACAATGTCAGTGAAAGTAATTTACTTCCCGGATCAGACAAAAATGTAAAAATATTTACATCGATTTTAAAGGAAAACGGCGTTAATTATACAATACGCCGAAGCTTAGGAACAGATATTGACGCAGCATGCGGACAATTGCGCCGCCGCAGACTGCAGAAATAGGAATGAACTTTAATGGAATTATGGGGCATAACCGACAGCGGAAAAGTAAGAAAACACAATCAGGATGTTTTTCAAACGTTTTCGAAAGACGACAAGAACATTGCTGTTCTTGTTGTTTGTGATGGAATGGGAGGCGCCAATGCCGGAAATATAGCCAGCGGGCTTGCGGCAGACGCCTTTATGAAATATATAAAAGATGATATTGAAGCAATCACCGATGATTACAGCAGAGCAGATATAGCAACAATGATGACAAACGCCGTTCTCTCAGCAAATACCGAGGTCTATGAAAAAAGCATGGAAGACGAAGAATTCTCCGGAATGGGAACAACCCTGACTGCAGCTGTTTCAACAAACCACGGAGAAGTGGTGGCAAATGTAGGAGACAGCAGGCTCTATCACATTTCGGATGACAATATCACACAGATTACAAGAGATCATTCGGTTGTTGAAGATATGATCGAAAGAGGCGAAATCACACGCACCGAAGCTCGAAAACATCCGAGCAGAAACCTGATCACACGCGCACTCGGAACCGGTGTATATGAACCGCCCGACATTTTTTTCTTGGAAATGAAAAGTGACGATTCAATTGTTTTATGCTCTGACGGTTTGACAAATGTTGTTTTCGACAGCGAAATAAAAAATGAACTTGAACGCGGCGGAACCGTTCGGGAAAGCTGCGAGGTTCTTGTAGATAAAGCATTAAGCAGAGGAGCTCCGGATAATGTAACCGTAGTAATACTGAAGAAGTAGATTACCTCAATTTCGCTCTAATACATGATTTATTATAACCGTTTACGGGATACAGATATATTGTTATAACGGAGGAATTATGGATAACAATGACAGATATTTAGGAAGAATTCTCGATAACCGATATGAAATATTGGAACTTATCGGTGTCGGCGGTATGGCATATGTATATAAAGCTCTTTGTCATCGTTTGAATCGTCTTGTTGCTATAAAAATACTAAAAGAAGACCTTGCAAACGACGATGAATTTCAACGCCGTTTTTACACCGAATCGCAAGCAGTTGCAATGCTCTCACACCCCAACATCGTTGCTGTTTATGACGTAAGCCGCAGCGGTAACACCGAATACATAGTCATGGAGCTTGTTGAAGGCATCACACTAAAACAGTACATCAACCGCAAAGGCCTTCTTAACTGGAAAGAAGCCCTTCATTTTGCAACACAGATCACAAAAGCATTGGCTCATGCCCATTCGCGCGGAATTATCCACCGTGACATCAAACCGCACAACATAATGATATTAAAAGACGGAAGTATCAAAGTCGCCGACTTTGGCATTGCACGTCTTTTATCTGTACAAAACACACTTACCCAGGAAGCTCTCGGCTCCGTCCATTACATTTCACCCGAGCAGGCAAAAGGCGGTCAAATCGATGCCCGCTCGGATATATACTCTGTCGGTGTGGTTATGTATGAAATGCTCACAAGCCGTCTGCCGTTTGTAGGTGAATCGGCTGTCTCGGTTGCTATTCAGCATATCAGCGCAATACCGCTTTCACCGAGAGATATAAACCCCGATATACCCTTCGGCCTCGAAGAAATAACAATGCATGCAATGGAACCCGATGTCAACGTACGTTTCACAACCGCCGATGAAATGTTAAACGACTTGGAAGAATTTCGAAAAAACCCCGGAATCTACTTTAATTATGCAATATCAAATCCCGCCGAAAGACAATCTGCAGATTTAAACATGCCTTACGAAACAAGAGTTATTCCACGAGACCAGCTAGGCAGGTCAGAGATAAGACCTGACATCAGACCAGTACCGCAGGGCGTATCCCGCAAAAAACCGGAAATGACCGAAAATGAATACAGAGATTCAAAAAGAAGAAGAATGAGTACCGGTACACTTGTAGGGATTTTTGCCGTAGTATTATTCGTGGTTATACTGCTCGGCTGGTTTATTGTCCCATGGATAAACGGCTTAATTAATCCCTCGGAAGAAGAAATTGAAATACCGGGATTCGTTAACAGAAAATTTGAAGACATTATAAATGATAACGATTATGCCGCCACATTTACCTTCGTTCCTACTCTTGTTGCAAGTGAAACAATCGAAGAGGGGATAATAATGACGCAGACTCCCGAAGCCGGCACGATGCACAGGGTTCCGTCCGAGGGCAGAAGAATTACTATCAGAGTAAATGTATCCTCGGGAGCCGAAGAGCCGGAGGAAATGCCCAATCTTGTCGGAATGAGTATCACCGAAGCACGAAACGCCATAAGAAACCTTGAACGTCAGTTGGAACTTAACGTAACCCCGGAAGCAGTCGAGAGTGATGAAGACAGAAATCTGGTTCTTGAAACAACACCCCGGGCATTTGAGCCTCTCGGCAGAGGATTTTCCGTGCTGATCAGATACAGCTTAGGTCCGAACAGAGAGCCGGTCCCGGTGCCGAACACCTTAGTCGGAAGAGATCAGGCTGAAGTTATAGCGATTCTTGAAGGACTTGATTTCTCTGTTGATGTCAGGATGTTCCCGCCTCCGCATAATGAACCTGCAGGAACAGTTATTTTTGTTCAACACGAAGGAAGAAGTGTTCCGCTTCCCGCTACAATAGAAATCCATGTCTCAACCGGTCCCGCCGCCACACCGTCACCCGATCCGACACCCGATCCGACGCCCGACCCGACACCGTCACCGACGCCAATATTCACTGTAACGGTAAATAACGGCTTTGGAGCCGGCAGTTTCCTGACGGGAGCCAATGTTCAGATAACAGCAGGCGCACCGCCTGCGGGACAGCAGTTTAAAGAATGGGTAATTACACCGGGAGTAACATTTACATCCGGAAATGTTAATACACCGGCAGCAGCATTTACAATGCCCGGCAGCGATGTAACCGTTACCGCGACATTCGAAGATTTACCTCAAGGTTAACAGTCAAATGCACGAGGGACTTATTTATAAAGCAATGAGCGGATTTTACTATGTAAAATCTGCGGAAGGAACGGTCGAATGCAGAGCACGAGGCCGTTTCCGCCTTGATAAGCAAAGTCCTCTTGTCGGCGACCGTGTAACTTTTACAACTGCCGAACAGGGTAAAGGTGTTCTTATGAGCATCTTACCGCGAAAAAACTCCTTTATAAGACCGCCGCTTGCAAACATTGATAAAATGGTAATAGTGGTCTCGGAAGCAATACCTGTTACCGATACATTTCTTATAGATAAAATGACAGTAATAGCAGAAAATAATAATTGTGAACCCTTAATTTGCATAAACAAAACAGATTTGGATACTGCCGAGCGGCTGTACGAAGTATACTCAAAGGTCGGATACAATACCGTAAGAACCAGTGCGGCAACAGGTGAGGGGATTTTAGAGCTGATAAAGGCTATCAATAAGTCCACATGTGCATTTACCGGCAACTCGGGGGTAGGGAAGTCAAGTATTTTAAACGCAATTGAACCGAATTTTAAGATAACGGTGGGGGATATCAGCAAAAAACTCGGCCGGGGCAAGCATACAACACGGCATGTTGAGCTTTACTCTTTAAAATGCGGTGCGGTTGTTGCCGATACACCCGGTTTTTCGGCTTTTGATACCGGCTATATTGCAGATAAGGATGAGCTGCAAAATTTGTTTCCGGACATTAAAAACCATGCGGGGAAGTGCCGGTTTTACGATTGCTCACACATTAAAGAACCGGATTGTTCTGTTTTAAATGCGCTAAAAAAAGGCAAAATCCAAAAGTCAAGGCATGAAAGTTATATTCGTCTTTATAATCAGGCACTTACGTATAAGGAGTGGGAAAACAGAAAGGATTAGCTCATTAATGAAGTATGTTGCAAGAAAAATTTTGTGCCCGGGTTTGATTGTTTTATTACTATCTCTAATATTTGTTTTTATGGCATCTGCCGAACCTGCAGATACCGATCTTGACGAAGATTTAACACCTGTTGCAAATGAATCAATTACATCCGAGTCTGCGATAGTAATTGATTTTACTACCGGACTTGTGATTTATGAGTTAAATGCCGACGAACAAAGAGTACCTGCAAGCATGATAAAAGCAGTAGCGGTTTATGTCATATTTGACGCAATAAGAGACGGTATGGTAAATCTTGACAGCAGCATTGAAATATCAAATGCAACAAGTGCTTTTTCTTATGTAAGCGCATTTTCAAATGTGCCGATGCCGCCGGGCTCGGTTTATACATTAAAGGAGCTTCTTGATATAATTCTCGTCCGCTCTGCAAGTGCGGCAATAATTTCTGCCGGTGAAGGAATATTCGGCAGTGAAGACACATTGGTTTTAAAAATGAATGAAAAATTGCAACAGCTCGGAATCACCGGCAAAGTTTATGACAGTTGGGGCGGTTCACCGAATAACAGAATATCTGCAAAGGGAATAGCGGAGCTGACAAGAGCGTTTATTAATGATTACCCGGAGATTTTAGAGCTTACTTCACAAACAAGCGTAATTTTCGATGAAGAAGAGTACAGGACCACCAATTCTTTAATCAGAAGTTATTACGGTGCGGATGGTTTCAAAACCGGATTTACAAGACCTGCAGGCTGGTGTTTTACCGGAACCGCACAGAGGGACGGACGAAGGATAATAACCGTAACCATGGGTTCCGAACGCGGTTTTCGTTTCCCTGATACGGTTTATTTGCTGGATCACGGGTTTGAGCATTATAATTTTACAATTGCCAATCATATCAGAAACTCTGTACTTTTATCGGTAAAAGAACAAAACATACAGAAAACTCCGCTTATACCGTTAATGATGTATAACATTTACGAAGCAGAGTACATTAACATTCGCGACCTTGCGGTTATTTTAAATGAAACAGAGAAGATTGACTGATCAGTCATTCTTCTTTTTCTTCTTATATCCGGATAAAGGGGAGAGCATGGCAGCCTCACGAAGGCTGCTGTTTTCTATATGCGTATAGATTTGTGTGGTATTAAGGTGCTCATGACCGAGAAGTTCCTGAAGGGTCCTGACATCAACACCGCTTTTTAACATCAGGGTGGCTGCGGTATGTCGCAGCTTATGGGAAGAGTATTTGGTGCTGTCAAGCCCGGCGGCGGAGAGGTGTTTTTTTACGAGACTATGAATTGTGGATGTGCTTATTCTGCTGCGTCTGCTTGAGAGGAATAATGCCCGCTGATTCAGGCTTGAGTTTATTTTTCTGATCTGAAGGTAATCATTGATTGCCGCAGCACATGCATCGTTTAAATAGACAATACGTTCTTTGTTGCCTTTACCGAGAACTCGTATGGAGTCTTCGCTGATATCGGAAATATTGAGACCTGCAAGCTCGGAAATCCGAAGTCCGCAGTTTAAAAACAGTGCAAGAATACAAAAGTCACGTTCTTTGTTTACACCGTCAACATTATCAAGAAGTCTTGAACTTTCATCCAAATTGAGATAACGGGGAAGTGACTTGCGTATTTTAGGTGCATCAAGATCAGCCATCGGATTTTTACTCAATCTGTTGTTGCTTGACTTTAGAGTCAGGTATTTATAATAGGAACGTATGACAGCTGTTTTTCGTGCACGTGTAGCAACGGACAATCCGTAGGTCTTATTTCTGCTGTTTGGATTTTTCGGACGGTCACGGGACAAAAAAGCGAGGTATTCGTATACATCCGAAATAGTAACCGACTCGACAAAATTAAAGTCGACATCCATAATCGAAATTTCATCAAAAGGAACTTCCTTTGAAACCAAACCCTTATGAATCTTAAGAAACCGGAAAAATACACGCAAGTCAAGAAAATACTCATCAATAGTCTTTTTGGAATGACCCTTTATAGTCTCATGATAAAACAAAAACTCACGAAGTATCTCAGGGGACTCAGCTCTGTAATCCATTTACCCTCCATATTTATAAACAGGATATAGTATTAAGAACATTCACGATTGAACAAAATAAAGATTTTGTTCAATGTAGGGGATGCTTTCAGTGATGTCATTAAATAGATATATCCTTTCTGTAGTCTTCATTTTCCTTGTATTATTCCTGCGTGCAGGATTCCGTAGTATAGTTTCAGGAATTCAGTTTCTATCTCCTGCTGGTTTTTGCATTCGAATGATGGTGAGCTTTTTAGTGTCGGTATTTTATCAAAAATTCTTTTGCCGTTCATTAATGCGTTTAATTCGCAGATAAGCATGTCGTTGTCTATTTGGTTCATCAGAGTGAACTCATCTTCCGGTAACGGTGCTCCCAAATATTTTTCATAAATTACATCCTGTAATCTTTTTTCTATTTCCTTGTACTCGGTCAGATAATATTTTACCGGTCTTGTGATGTCCGATATGTATGCTTCACTTGCGTCGTGCAGCAAACAAGCAAGTTGTACTCTTGCCGTATAACCGCGTGATTTTGCTTCCAAAGCGCAGTTTATAGCGTGCTGTGCTATAGAAAAAAAGTAATCAATATGACCGTTTGCGCGGCATAAAAGTGACAATGAATGAGCAATGTCTTCAATGTGAATTTGATTTATATCAGGCTCAAGCGGTGTAAAATGCTCACCTTTATATGTAACGATATGTTCCATTATTTACTCCAAAAAAACTGAAATATCTATTTTAACCCGACTCTTATAACATTCCATGACAACGGTGCAAGCTCTGTTTTAATAACATCGTTTTCAATTATTACACCTTTTTTTTCCTTAGGCATTACAAGGCCGTATGCTTTTGTGTTTACTGCCTTTAGATTAAAACCTTCAAGCACTGTAAGATTTGCTTCACCATTTAATGAAAATCCCTGTACCTGCGTATCAAACTGCGCCACCTCATCCAACGAACGGTTTACCGCAAAGATTATAAGCTCACTGCTTTCTTCATTAAATACTGCTGCCGTCTCAACAAACGGAACTGCAGAAACAGCGTCGGTATCATATGTCGGACAGTCTAATACAGGTCTTAAAACCGTTCCGTGACCTAAGTTTGCAACATGCTTAAACGGAAAAAATGTTGTCTGCCTCCACGCATCTCCTCCTTTTTCCGTCATTATGGGAGCAATTACGTTTACAAGCTGTGCCAAACATGCAATTTTAACCCTGTCGCAGTTTTTAAGCAGTGTAATGAGTAGACATCCCACAAGCAGTGCATCTTCAAAATTATAAACATCCTCAAGTATCGCAGGTGCTATTGCCCATGGTTCTTCTTCTTTTATTTTATTGTCCTGTTCATTTGAGTGATACCAGACATTCCATTCATCAAATGATAAATGTATAGTCTTTTTACTGTGCTTTTTAGCTTTTACATAATCGCAGATTGCTACAACACTTTTAATGAAGTTGTCCATGGATACTGACTGCGCAAGATAGTTTTTTATATCGTTATCGCGATTTCCGTAATAACTGTGAAGTGATAAATAATCAACGTGATCATATGTATGATCCAAAACCGTTGCTTCCCAGGACGCAAATGTAGGCATTCTGTTAGCCGAACTGCCGCATGCAACAAGCTCAATACTTTCATCGGTAAGTTTCATCATCTTTGCGGCTTCTGCCGCCAAACGTCCGTATTCCTCTGCCGTTTTTGCCCCCATTTGCCAGGGACCGTCCATCTCGTTGCCTAAGCACCAGGTTTTGATTCCAAAAGGGTTTTCGGCTCCGTTTTTTCTTCTTAAATCGCTCCAGTATGAACCACTCTTATGATTGCAGTATTCTACAATATTTCGAGCTTCTTCAATTCCCCTTGTCCCGAGATTTACTGCCATGTTAACCTCTGCGTCAACGCTGTTTGCCCAATTTGCAAATTCATGAAGTCCTACTTCATTGGTTTCCATCGTTTTCCATGCCAAATCCAATCTCTTCGGCCTGTTTGCTACAGGTCCGATACCGTCTTCCCAGTTATATCCGGAGACAAAGTTGCCGCCCGGATATCGTATAAATGTAGTGTTTAATTCTTTTACAAGTTTTTGAACATCTCCGCGAAAACCATTCTTATCCGCTGACTTGTGACCGGGTTCATATATCCCCTCATAAACACATCTTCCCAGATGCTCTACAAAAGTGCCGTATAAACGTTTGTCAATTTTATCGATTACAAAAGATGAGTTAACTGTCAGCTTGGCTTTCATAGTATTATTCTCCTTGATATTATTTTATAATTAAATTTATCAA
>Ga0123356_10003269_pt1 | contig 17019 bp, 11 predicted proteins | sample TergutEmb28metaG_2_FD_92546 | JGI IMG/M metagenome (GOLD analysis project Ga0123356, IMG submission 92546) | Embiratermes neotenicus P3 segment gut microbial communities from Petit-Saut dam, French Guiana - Emb289 P3 | ecosystem: Host-associated > Arthropoda: Insects > Digestive system > Gut ...
GTGATGATCATCCCGACCGACATTGACACTTATCCCTGGCTATTGGACGCGGTTGGCGCCAAGGCGTTCTGCAAGGCGTACAATCAATGGGCGTATGAATACACGAAAGCCGATCCGGACCGACTGTTCTTTGCGGCGTTGTTGCCCATGCAGAACGCGCAGTTCGCAGTGCAGGAAGTCCATCGCGTCGCTGCACAGGGTTGCCGTGTGGCACTCGTTCGGCCCACCGACGCGATGGGTAACTATCCATTGCAGCCGAAGTACGAGCCGGTGTGGAACGCGCTCGAAGAAACCGACATGGTTTACGGCATGCACCCGTTCCCTGCGGGCGCCGCGCTGAAGCCGCCCGGATACAGTGAGCAGTATTCCGGTGCCGAACTGATAAGACGGACCATCGCAGCCTCAGGCATCCCGCATTCGTTCCTCACGAATGTGCAGAACTTTCAGTCGGAAGCAGCGCTCTGGGTCACCACGGCGCTGATGAGTGGTCTGTTTGACCGTCATCCAAAACTGCGTGCAGCTGTGTTCGAGGCATCCTCGACCTGGCTTAGCTTCCTGCTGGATGAGTGCGACAAGGTATATCGCCTGTATCGCAATGAGCGAACTCTGCCGCCGCTCAGTAAATTGCCCAGCGAGATGTTTTTTGAACGTTGCATGACGGGGTTCGAGGGTGACGAAGCACCACCGCCGCGCTTTCCCGAGTTTTACTCGGACATCCTCATCTGGTCCTCGGACGTCTACCATCACGATGGCGATGACGCTTGGCGCGCGATGGAAACGATGCAGAAGTTCGATCTGTCAGTCGCGGATATGACCAAGTTCCTCGGCGGGAATGCCCGGCGGCTGTACCGGATCGATCCGCCTAAAAAGATCATCCGCGAGCGCGTCACCGAGATCGAGCGCCCGAATTGGTGGCCGACCGAGGACGAAATCAAGGCCGCGCTGGCGGCAGACGCGTCCGTCACTCGGTGGTGAGGGCGGCGGCCATGGCACGGTTCACAGTCTTTGACAGCGACTCCCACGTCGTAGAGACGCCGGAACTGTGGGAGAAATATCTCGACCCTGAATACCGAGTGCTAGGCAAACGCGCACTGTGGCGCCACGACGGCGAGACGAACTCGTATCTCAAAATCAACGGTGAAGTCGTACGCGACACGATGAATCCCAACATTCCGCGCCATGCGATCTGGCGGCCGGGTATGACATGGGACGATGTCGGTGCGCTCGACGCGACGCGGCGACACACGATGAACCCCGGGGCGTACGACCCCAAAGCCCGTCTCGCTGATATGGACAAAATGGGGATCGACCAGGCGTTTCTCTATCCGACCTGGTTCGCCGAGGGCTTTCCGCTCATCGCCGATCCTGACACGGCTAACGCACTTGCTCGCGGTTACAACGACTGGATCGCCGATTTCTGCAGCGCTGATTCGCGTCGTCTGTTCGCCGCTGCGATGCTGCCGTTGCAGGACATGGATCTGGCGCTTGTGGAACTGAAGCGCGTGGCGAAGAACAAGTGCTTCCGTGGTGCTTTCATCCGGCCGATGTTTGTGCGCGACACCTACTTCACCGATCCCTATTACGACCCGCTGTGGTCCGCACTCGAAACGCTCGGCCTCGCCGCCGCCGTTCACCCCACCGCGGGACTGTGGAATCCAGAATGGACGTCCCATGGACCGTTCGCTGAGAAAGTTAAGAATCGCACTGGTCAGAACCCGCTGCCGGCCGGCGGCGCGGGTCCCTTTTCGGGCGGAGGTGCCGGCCGCGCGAGCACTGCCTTCTTCACTGCCTTCCCGCAGCTTGGCCATCCATTGGCACCGATCCTGTCGGGCTGGCTCGACAATCACATGTTCACGGCGTCCGTGCTGATCGGATTCACCGTGATGCAGCGTTTTCCGGGCATGAAAGTCGTGATGGCACACGGCAAGGCGTCATGGATGGAGGAGGTTCTGGAGAAGATGGAAGCCTCCTGCCGTGTCATTCCTCTTTTGCACAGATACCCAGTCCGTACGGACGTCGAGCAGATGTGGGAGGAAGGCAACGTCATGCTTGGCTTCGACGCCGATGAGCGCTTCATCCGCAAGATGCCGGAAGACTTCGCTGAGAAGGTGGTTTGGGGGTCTCGCTATCCGCAGCACGATACCACGTCGGCGCATGATGCGATCGCTATGCTGACCGACGCCAATGTGCCGGAAGACCTGATTGCTCGAATGATGGGAGGCAATGCCGCCGCGCAGTTTGGCGTCGATCTCCTCGAGCCGGTTCCTGGTTGACCTCGCCGTGCCGCGCATCGTGTCCACCATAGTCAGCGTAGGCGAGCATCGTCCTTAGCGATCTACTGATCGGACCGGCTGGTGGTGCGGGGCCCCTGATAGTGTTCGTAGTGAGTTCTGCGCACGGCTGCGGCCAGCCATTTGGACTGGCGGCGATATCGCCCGGCTGCGATGCGGCAATCAGACCGGCCCGACTGGCGCGATGGATGCTGTCCTGCCGCCTTCCATATGCCGAGAGCCGGTTCATCGCGAATGTGTCGGGTGCGGGCCGGGGAACTCACGCTTGCGTCAGGCCTTGCGGGCGATTGTCGGTGCAACCAGCGTTGCCGTAATCTGGGCCCGACGCCGAGCAGACTTGCAATGCGAGTCCCGCGAATGAGGAGGGAATGATAGTGCGCCAAAGTCCGAGTATGGTGATCCGTCACGGCACGATTGTCGACGGAACAGGAGGCGCGCCGCGCGTTGCGGATATCGCCATCGCAGGCGACCGGATTGTTGGAATCGGTCAAATATCCGAGCGCGGAACCGACGAGATCGACGCGCGCGGCCTTCTCGTCACCCCCGGCTTCATCGATCTGCACACCCACTACGACGCGCAGGTCACCTGGGCAGAACATATCACGCCATCGTCCTGCCAGGGCGTCACAACGGTCTTGACAGGGAACTGTGGCGTCGGTTTCGCGCCATGCCATCCAAGGAATCGCCATAGGCTGGTTGAGTTGATGGAAGGTGTCGAGGACATCCCCGAAGTGGTGCTCACCGAAGGCCTGCCGTGGAATTGGGAGAGCTTCCCGGACTATCTCGACAGCTTGGCCGCACGCAGGTTCGATCTCGATGTCGCCACGCAAGTGCCCCATGCCGCGCTGCGCGTGCACGTTATGGGAGAACGTGGCGTTGCACGCGAACCTGCGACTGAGGCAGATTCTGTCGCTATGGCGCGCCTTGCCGCCGAAGGCATTCAGGTGGGTGCGCTGGGATTTTCCACTTCGCGCACGCTCAATCACAAGACATTGGCAGGCGCGTCTATTCCGACATTGACTGCGGCCGAAGAGGAGCTTGCCACAATCGCGACGGCGATCGGTGCAACAGGGGCTGGCTGGTTGCAGGTCATTTCCGATTTCGACGAGCAATTGCCGGCCGAATTTGCCATGTTGCGGCGCCTGGCGGTCGCATCCGGCCGGCCGATGACCATGACGGTGCTGGAGCGCGATGCCAAGCCGGACGAATGGCGCCGCCTGTTGGCCGGCATCGCTGCCGCCAATGCTGATGGCGTCATGATGACCGGCCAGGTGCTGACCCGGCCCACCGGCATCCTGCTCGGTTTTGAGATCTCGCAGCATCCATTCGTCGATTGTCCTTCCTATGAGCCGGTCGCGGGGTTGCCGTTTGCTCAGCGGATTGCTGCCTTGCGCGAATCCGAACTGCGTCGCCGCCTGCTTGCCGAAGCCGTCGAGCCGACGGCTCTGGCGCGCCGCGTGCGCACGTGGGATCGGATTTTTCCGTTCGGCGATCCACCGGATTACGAGCCGACTGCGGAGCGCAGCATCGGCGCCGAGGCGCGCCGACGCGGTCTCGATCCGGCAGCGCTCACCTATGATCGTTTACTGGAGGATGGCGGCCGCACGATCCTTTACCGACCACTCAGCAACTATGCGCGTGGCGACCTAGGCACAGTACGCGAGATGATGCAGCATCCGAACACGTTGCTCGGCCTCGGTGACGGCGGTGCGCACGTCGGCGTGCTGTGCGATGCCTCGGCGTTGACCTATGGACTGACCCACTGGACGCGGGATCGCGCCGAAGGGCGGTTCCCGTTGGAATGGATGGTGCGACGCGTCACACGCGACAATGCGCGCGCAATTGGTCTCAATGATCGCGGCGTGCTGGCACCCGGCTATCGCGCGGACGTCAATGTCATCGACTATGATCGTCTGCGCTTGCGCATGCCGGAAGTGGTCTATGATCTGCCGTCGGGTGGGCGGCGGCTGATGCAACGGGCCGACGGCTACAGTGCGACGATCGTCGCCGGGCAGCCGGTCTGGCGCGATGGAACGCCAACCGGTGCGCTGCCTGGCCGCCTCGTGCGCGGCCCCCGGGCACTGCCGGCGTAACGGGGCGGTTATCGCAGCTCGAAGCGGCAGCGCCGGTTGGTCGCTGTCCAACGGTTCGACAAACAGGCCGGGAATCGGTCCCGTCCTGCGGGAGGGGAACGATACGCAGTCAGAAATTGCCGCCGCCGCGCTGTCGCTGCGGGCGCGGCGGCCGGCACCCTGGCGGCAAATCGCACCAATGCAGCCACGCTCAGGCAGGCCTATATGTACAACCCGGTTGCCATCGCCTTTCGGTGTTCGCGGGCTTTTGTGATCTACGCCCTTGCCGGACAGCGGCGCGCGATCTGGCTCGACACCGGGACCACCTGGCCACGGCCAGGAGTGCGTCAGCGCTGTCATTGCTGACCGCCACGGCTGGGCGGGTTTTGGGAATTTCGCCGCCGCGAGGCGACGGTCGGCGCCTGCGCAGATCCCGGACCGCGCCAATAACTGAAATCAGATGCCGACAAATTTCAAGGTTAATGGAAGTAATCGGGGCCAACGAGCACTTTTCCGCTCATTTTCGGCAACGCGACACAGGATGCCAGCAAGCACTTCCTCGATGACGGTGGCTTAACCTGTCATCGACCGTGCTCGATGAGCGACGATCATCTAAACACCCAAATCAGCAAGAAGATGATCGGCCACGGTTTCAATGTCGAATTCTGCATCACGCAGGACACGGCACATGACGTGTCCGTCGCCGAGTGCGTGGACCGAGAAGCTATGTTGACTTCCTGTGAATTCGTACTCGATCTTCACTGTTCCGTCCTCGTCGCCCGTGGCGATGATGGGAGATCTTCGGTTGCGAAGGTCGGTGAGGAACCTCATGGCCCCGCGGGCTGACATCTTCAAAAGCCCGACTGTGTGAGAGACGTCTCTCTCGATGTGAGCAACCACGTGGACCGTCATACTCGCGCGTGAGATCGCTGGTTGCTCAGGGATCACCCTAAACGTGAGTGTGAACCGGTCGCCTGGGATTGCGATCGGTGCGTGCGGCTGCCGTGGCGCCGCTAACTGGCGTCGATCGTCAACACTCGGAGGTGCGGTCGTCTGCGATGGTTCGGCCGTTGGTTTCTCGACCGGGAAATCAGGGATCGGCGCACCGGGTGGCGCGCCACGGATCGGTCTTAGGGCCATGGCGGGCTCGTGTGATAGCGGAGGAGGGAACATGTTGCAAAAAACCTGGCATCACCGATGTGGTCTAATGATAATGGCGTACATCGCTGCCTCAGCTCGCATCGCATGCTCATCGATTACCTTTGTCTCCTTACCATTAGTGTCCGGACTGTGAGATAGGCGGCACAATAACCTACCGTCGTCGATAATTCCGGCCGAGGGTCCGGTGGTTTGGGACGAGGCCTGGCGCCGGCAGGCGGCTGTCCGCGACCTGCGCGAAGACCTCATGGCACTACGGCAATAGTGCATTAACAAGGTACGGGAGACTTTCGTCCATTCGATAATCAACGCTGCTGTGATTGTCTGCGAACTCTTCGTAGCGGTGAGCGATGCCAAGCTGGTCGAGGCGCCGAGCGAACCTGCGAGCGCCATAAAGCAGGTTAAACTGATCCTTTTCGCCGCAATCGATATAAAGCGCCTTCAGGTTTCGCAAATTTCCGCCCAGCGTCTCAACCGCAATAACCGGGTCGTGATGCATCCAATTCGCCCACCTCTCCTCGATCACCTCGCAGGTGTCGAATGTAACGGGCAATCGCATGCCAAGGAATTCAGACGGGTCGGGATCGTAACTTGCCGCCATTCCCAGGACGTTCTGTGCGGTGAAGATACCATCCGGCCGTTTCTTTGCCTCCTCGACTCCACGCCACCACTTTTCGATGGAGTTATTGGAACCGGCGAGTGTCCGCAGCGTGGCAGGCATGTCAGGCAAGTAGCACAATTCGAACCCCATATCGCCGGAATGGCAGGCCACAGCCGCCCATACGTCGGAGTGGCGCAAGCCGTGGGTGATAGCTCCATAACCGCCAGAGCTCTTCCCAAACACGCCACGCCGACCCCCGCCACCGCATCTAAATCGAGGTTCAATAACCGACAGCATCTCGTTGATCAGGAAGTCTTCCCAGGCCCCCGTGGCGGCCGAGTTGACATATTGATTGCCGCCGATACGAGTGAAGCAGTCGGGAAAGGCGACGACGACCGGCGGCATGAGCTGCTCGCCGATAAGGCGATCAAGCCGTTCGGGCATATTCTCTTGGAAGGCGGCCCAATTGGTATGGGATAGGCCGCTGCTGGTTGTGCCGACTAGGTCGACAAGCAGAGGAAGCCCCTGCCCGTCGTGTCCGGCAGGGATGTAGACATCGACGACGCGCGCGGTGGGATCGCCAAGGACGTTTCCCTTCAGGACTTCGCTCTCGACGACGAGGCGGTGCATGGCGCCCGTCGGACCAAAAAATTTGCGCATTCATCTTCCTCCTCGAGGGTCAGGATCACACTGCACTGGCGTGCCACCCCTTAAGACTGTGCAAAGCATGACGCCAGCGAGAATGTGGGACTGTTGGGCTGAAACGGGCATCGACGTCCGGTCGCCACGGATGCAAGCATCAACGACAGTGCGCACATCTTTCCCGTGCTGATGTAATTGATGCCCAGTCCAGGGGCGTCAGGCTTATTCCCTCTCTTCGATATACCGCCACTCCCTACGGAGCGACTGTTCGGTATTATCGCGTTGACGCAGCGAGCACCACCCCTTCCGATAGCAGTGTGGCACCTCCGGCGCTACCTGGCGTAGAAAAGCGACTGCTCGCAGATGCGGCGATACAGGAACAGACCCCCGTCGTGCGTCATCGAAGCTTCTTCCTTGAGACTTTGCGTTCGGTGAGTGACCCTGCTTTCTGTTCAGTCACAGCGCATGCGCGGTTGGTCCACTGCGTGGCACCCGCACCGTCTCACGGTAGTCAATCGCCAGCCGACGCAAGCCGCTTACAGTCTCGACGTGTTGACGGGAACGCCGGTAATCAGGCCCAGCACCTCATTCATGTGCGCCTCCGCGGTCCGTACATTGCCAGCCGGGCGGCCGTGGCGCATGACGAAAACGCGATCCGTTACCTCGAACACATGCGGGATATTGTGACTGACCAGAATCACCGCGATGCCGCGCTCCCTGACCCGCTTGATTAGATCCAGCACGCCGCGCGCCTCGCGCACGCCCAGTGCCGCGGTGGGTTCATCCATGATCACGACTTTGCGGCCCCAGGAAATTGCGCGTGCGACGGCAACGCTCTGGCGCTGTCCGCCCGACAGCAACCCCACCGGCTGGCGTACTGATTTCAACCCCACCTGCAGGGACGCGATATGCTGCCGCGCCTGCGCTCGCATCGCCGGCTTATTCAGCAGCCACCGGTTCCACCAGCGCGAACCGGTGACCTCGCGACCGAGGAAGAGGTTCGCTTCCACGTCCATGTGGGGGACGACGGCGAGGTCCTGATAGACCGTCTCGATGCCCAGCGCTCGTGCTTCCAGCGGCGAGCGGAGGATCACGTCCCGGCCCTCGAATTGGATTGTCCCGCCATCGGGCCGCAATGCGCCGGACATCAGCTTGACCAGCGTTGACTTCCCCGCCCCATTGTCGCCCACCAAACCGACGATTTCTCCCGACGCCAGCGAGAACGACACTCGGTCCAGAGCGTGGACCGGGCCGAAGTGCTTGGTGATGTCACGCAGCTCTAGGATGGGGCGCGAGCCGCTCATCCCATGCAGCCTATTGGCGGTTCCTTGAACGCCTCTGCTGCGCCGTCCGGCGTTGCGGCGGCCTTCCAGCGCTTGATCCAGTCATCGACATTCGTCGCGGTCACCACCGGCATATTCTGCGGCACCAGCTTTGGGTAGGCGCAGTTCGACTGGGTGAGTAGGTTGTGAAGAATGCTGACCGACTGGTAGCCCCAGCCCCAGTAATCCTGTCCCACGAGCGCCTCTACATACCCGTCTTTCACAAACGCCAGCTCAGGTGCAAGCACGTCCGTGGTGATGATCTTCACCTTACCCTTGTTTTTGATCACTGCAGGCAGGGCACTCATTTTGCCGAAGAACGGCACGCCGGCGACCATCAGGATGGCGCCGGCGTCGGGGTGCGAGACCAGCAGGTTGTTGGTGAGCTGCTGCGCCTTCACGAGGTCGTCATCATGGAAGAAAGGCCCCATCGTCTTGATGTTCGGATGCTTGGCCAGCGTGTCGGTGGCGCCCTTCAGGCGTGCGTTCAGGTTGGTGGCGCCGGGGCCGCCGCTCACCAGGATTACGGTGCCGGAGGTGCCCATCGCCTTCAGGGTCTCTTCCGCCAGCTTCCTGCCCATGGCGATGCTGTCCACACCATAGAACAACGGCCGTTTGCTGTCCGGCACGTCGGAATCCCAGGTGATCACCTTGACGCCCTGAGCCACCGCCTGCGCGATGGGCCCCACTAGAGGTTGCGGCGCGTTGGCGTCCACCGCCATACCATCAACATGCCGAGACACCAGCCCGGTCAGCACTTGTGCCTCCTGGTTGGCATCGGACGTGGTGGACGCGGTCCAGATGACATCAACGTCGCCCAACTCCTTGGCTCGCTTCTCTGCACCGTAATGCGCGTAATAGAACACGCTGTTGTCCAGCGACTTCGGGACCACGGCGATGGTCAAGCGGCGTGCGGCACGCGCAACCCAGGGGCGTGCGAGGAGCGTGGTGCCGACGAAGCCTGCACCAGCGAGCGCTCCCGCCCGTAGCAGACAGCGACGCGTTACGACGTGCGGCATGATGGTTCGTTCGTTGGTCATTGGCGATCTCTCCTCCCGACGTTGGTTTTGACATGTTCACGCCCGCCGCCAAGCTTCCAGCCGTTGCCGGGCAACATCCAGCGTTGCCGCCGCGGCGATGACGAGCCCGGTGATAAGCTGTTGCCAGTACCCGGCAAGCCCGAGCAAGACGATGCCATTGTTGATCACGCCTAGAAGCGCCGCACCAATCAACACGCCAGGGATCGTGCCGCGTCCGCCGTAGAGGCTGGTGCCACCAATGATGACGGCGGCGATGACCTCAAGTTCATAGCCGGTAGCGGCATCGGGCAGCGCGGTGCCTGCCTTCGCGGCTAGCAGCACACCACCTAACGCGGAGAGCAAGCCCGACACCAGATACATCGCCAGCTTAATCCGATTGACGCTCAGCCCGAGCAAGAGGGCGGCGGCTTCATTGCCACCCACGGCATAGATGTGCCGGCCAAATCGTGTCTGGTTCATGACCACCATCAAAGCCAGGCCGATCGCGAGCATGATCAGCACTGGGATCGGCACCGGTCCGAGCGCGCCGTTACCAAGCCAGGCGAAGATCCGGCCCGCCGCATCGTCCGGGGGCGTGATCGCCGCCCCTTGCACGATCCCATAGGTCAAGCCGCGCACGATGCTCAGTGAGCCGAGCGTCGCAATGAAGGGGTTGAGCCGGATGCTGGTAATCGCAAGCGCATTCGACAGTCCAATCACCACCCCGGCCGACAGCGCGGCGAGGACGGCAAGCCATAGGCTCGCTCCTGCACTCAGCGCCAGGCAGCAGATCATACCACCAAGTCCCATTGTCGAGCCGACCGCGAGATCCAATCCGCCGCCGATCATAACAACCGCCTCGCCAAAGCCGGCGATGCAGATCCAGGAGAAATACACCGCGACTGTGCCGAAGATATTCTCGGTAGAGAGGAAGTACGGGGACACCACCGTCAGCGCGGCCGAGAGGAGCAGCAGCGCGATCAGTACGCCTGCCCAGGGAATCAGCAAGATGCGCGACAGCGCGGCACGATGCAGCGGCACCTCCGTGCCGGTATGCTCTGCCGGTGCCTTCTTGGTTGCGCGGAAGACGCTGCTTCTCGACACGCTGACCGTCCCCGCCGCAGCCGGCGCTCGTCCGGACTGCTTGTTTCATTGGGCCGCGACCGTGCGGACCAACACGGGCAAGTGTCAAGGCGGACGCCGTCCTCCGCTAACCGGTGCGCGCCACGCAGGGTTCGGTGTGCGCGCGTCGAAACCCTCAAGTGTCATGCGTTGCGCGTAGCAACGCTTGAATGTCGCACTGCAGCGGTCGCTGCGGACAGGCTAGTCAGGCATTTGCCGATAAAATACCACCAAACCGACGGGCATCCGGCACTCCTGTCTCCGTGGAGACGGTAAGCGCCAAATTGCGCTGAATGTGCCGTGCATCGGGCCGGATAGTCCCACCTCCTCACACGCGTCGCACCGTACTGCTGTCGCAGTTGCGCGACAGCCTCAGGCTTGGCCCACCGCCGGTCCGAAGGATCCTGTTCGCTCCACAATGGATGACGGTGCAACCGGGATAGCGGGTCGGTCGCCTGACCGACTACAACACCTACGTCATCCAACAGAACCGACTTCACGCTCGAAGTCCCGAGATAGAGACCAAGGTGCATGCGGCGACAGCCCGGCGATCGCCGGTATGGCAGCCTAGGCCTATACCTCTCGCGCGGATAGGAATGCGGTCTGCCGTGGTCCTGGCGCGGAGTGACCAGGTTTCGGAAGTGCGGTTCCACCGGGCGTCATGTACAGGGCAACGAGGTTGAGCGCGGGCAACGAACGCCCAAGCATCGAATTTGTGAAACAATCACAACGATCAGCCTCGTTTGATCCGACCAGAACCAAGTTACGTCGCAAATGTTACCGGTCGCGTTTGAGGATTGGCTTGAAAGTGCCTGCAGTGCCTCAGGATCCGCTTGATCACCCACGTCCCAAAGTCCAATAGTTAATGGAAAGTCAGCCGATTCGTCATCGAGTCTACGCACCAGGGCAAACCGACACCGCGCAAGAATAACAGTAAAGCGACCTATCGAGGGCACTACATCGCCGCGGCCGTTGACCGTGGCGAACATACAAACCAACGGAGCGAAGCATGACGACATCCTCTGCCGAGCGGGCGAGGGACGAGATCATCCTCCTTGCCCGTATCCTGCTCATTCTGCTTTTCGTTGTGTTCGGCTGGGCCAAGCTCATGAACTACGGAGCGACTGTCAGCTACATGACACGGACGGGACTTCCAGTTCCATCAATTGCCGCGCTGGTTGCCATCGTGGCTGAATTCTTCGTCGGACTCATGGTTGCCGTCGGCTTATGGACCCGGCCTCTGGCTCTCCTGCTTGCGCTCTACACGCTGGGGACCGCGCTCATTGGGCATCACTTCTGGAGCCTGGCAGGTGCGGACCGCTACGCAAATGCGATCCACTTCTACAAAAATATATGCATTATTGGCGGCTTTCTCCTTCTCTACGTCACTGGTCCGGGGAAGTACTCGCTCGACGCGATGCTCGGTGCGCGAACTGATATTTCGGCGCGCGCGACCTGACACCCGTCGGGGTAGGTCCGCTCTTGCGGCGGACGGTCACACGGCTCGTGCCAACGGCGGGGCCACGATGCGCTTCGACGCGCGCGCAAATGGGGGCCGAACTCACCTGTGCGAGACTGAATGCCCGGCCGGCACGCGAGTCGATCTCGGTCTCGCTTCCTAGGGCTCTGACCGCAAGATCGCCGTCTGCTCGGTCAAACCTTCCTTTGGTCGCGGCGGTGAGGTGCCGAGCCAGGTCTGGAAAATTGCGTCAATCTGCACCGAGCGCGCAGACCCACATGTCCTTTCCGCCGCTCCAACGCTCGCCTTGCCATCGGGCACAACGCCGCCGGAGCCCCGTGCGACGAATCGTCCTATCGGCAAATGCCCCGCAGACAGCACGCGAGGTCGCGAGAGGGCTTGACCCCGCGCTCGCTGGCCGCGGACCATCCCCCGACAGTACTGGGGGTATCTGCATTGCGCATCGGAATTGTCACCATCCACCGCCAGCTTCCGCCCGGTGGACCCCACGCGATGATCGACCAAATCGTCGGCGTCGCGCAACGCGTCGAATCTCTCGGCTTCGACGGGATTTGGGTCACCGACGCCTTCGGCCGCGGCTGGGCCACGCTCGATCCGATGGTGCTCCTGGGCGTGCTGTGCTCGTCCACGAAGCGGATCGAGCTCGGGACGTGCGTCGTGCAGATTCCGATCCGCCACCCAGTGGAGCATGCGCATCGCGTGCAGACCGTCAATCTGCTGTCAGCCGGGCGGCTGAGATTGGGCATTGGCACTGGCTCGACGCGCGCGGATTTCGAGGCGGTGCAGGCGGATTACGACACACGGTTCAAAGTGCTTCCCGGCATGCTCGAGACAATGCGCCGTACTTGGAACGGCGAGCCGATTTACGGTCCGGCGATCACTCAGTGGCCAGGAACGGAGGGCGGTCCGCCGGTGCTGTTGGGCGCGTGGCGTAGCCCACGCTGGATCAACCTGGCCGCGACACGCTGCCAGGGCTGGATCGCCTCCGGCATCCACGGCACCTGGGAAGACGCGGAAATCGGCCTGCGGATGTACCGCGACGCTGGCGGTGAGCGCGCGGTCCTTGCGAACATTTTTACCGACCTCAGGTCCGAACCAACAATTCCAGCGGTTGGACGGCCGTTAGGCATTTCGCTGATCTGCTCGCCGACCGAAGCGCGCGACCGCCTGCGGCGTGTCGAGGACCTGGGCTTTGACGACGCGTTGCTGGTGTGCCCTGCGGACGATCCGGGGCAGTTGGAGACGATGCGCAATCTGGTGCGATGATCGGTAGGCGGCGCGTGATTACCACTGCGCCCTGGCACTAGACGCAAAATGCGGCCTCCCGCAACGGCGGCGAAGGTTGCAGACCTCGGCGGTTGCCGTCTGTCAACCGCCGCAACGGGCGTTTCGTCTTTCGGGTCATTTCGCGCATGCTGATGGTCCCAGCCATACTGTCGTCCGGAGGCGCGGCGTTTGCGACCCGCGCGTCGGCCGATGAGAAGCCAGCCTCGCCACCGCGTGGCGCCGGACGTATCTTTGCGGCATGGACGCAGCGGATCTGCGCATCTTCGAAGCTGTGGTGCGGCTCGGTGGCATGGGACGTGCCGCCGACGACCTGCACACGGTGCAGTCGAACGTTACCGCCCACATCCGCCAACTCGAGGCGGAAGTCGGCACGCCATTGTTCCGCCGTCACCCGCGCGGCGTCGAGCCGACCGCGGCTGGCCGTCGCCTGCTGCCATACGCACAGCGCATCGCGCGGCTTCTGGAGGACGCCCGGCGCGCCGTTGCCGATGAGGGCGCGCCGCAAGGTCCGCTGGTGATCGGTGCATTGGAAACCAGCACGGCGCTGCGGCTGTCCCGACCACTTGCCGCGTACTCCGCCGCCTACCCCAACGTCGAGCTGACGCTACGCACCGGAACCACCCGCGAGCTGGTCGCCCAGGTGCTGGACGACAAGGTGGAGGGCGCTTTCGTCTGCGGCCCCATCGTGCACACCGAGCTGCTGACCACGCTCGTGTTCTCTGAAGAACTCGCTCTGCTGACCGCGCCTTGCGTAACCTCGGTGGATGCGCTCATCAGCGCCGGCGATGTGCGCATCGTAGTGCTTCGGGCCGGCTGCTCGTACCGTCAGCGGCTGGAGGCGATCCTTGCCCGCCGCGGCGTCGCCGCGCCACGGGTGCTTGAGTTCGGCACCGTCGAAGCGCTTTTCGGCTGCGTCGCTGCGAATCTTGGCATTTCGCTGCTGCCGCGAGCGCTCATCGGCCCGGTATGGGAGGAGGGGAGGGTGGCGGTGCATCGCCTGCCGCCCGACGATGCGCTGGTGGAGACCGTCTTCGTCCGTCGACGCGATACGTACCTGTCCAGTGCGCTATCTGCGTTCCTGGCCATGGTGTGCCCGGACGCGGTGCTGCCGCAGGCTGCGGACTAGCCCGATCTCCGATACAGATAGGAGCGATCAGAATTAACCGTTTTGCCTGATCGTCGCGCGGTCTCACCTTGTCTCCGGCAACGAGGGGCGGTGACATATGGACGGTCGCGGGCGGACAGCACCCGTTACGCACGAAGAGCTTGTTGACCGGCTCGCGGGCACCGGTGCGGCACTCGGCGGAATGCTGGCGCTGGCAGCCGGGATGGGAATTGGTCGTTTCGTGTACACCCCCATCCTGCCGGACATGGCGGCGGCACTGAGGCTGAGCCAATCGGCAGCGGGAGCGATCGCCTCGGCGAACTTCCTGGGCTATCTCGTCGGGGCTTTGCTCGCCGCCGCTCGGTTGCCTGGAGGTCGCCGATCTTGGTTCTTGGGCGGCCTCGCTGCCAGCGCGGCGACAACCGGCACGATGGCGGTACCGGATTCGATGTCCGCGTTTCTGCTGCTTCGTTTCGCCGGCGGCGTCGCCAGTGCCTTCGTTCTGGTGTTGGGATCTGCGATCGTATTGGACCAGCTGGCAGCGACGCAGCGAACCGGCTGGGCGGCGCTGCATTTCGCGGGCGTGGGAGTCGGCATTGCTGCCTCCTCTGTGCTGGTTGATGCACTGCACGGCATCGGCGTGGACTGGCGGACCCTGTGGTCAGCCTCCGGTGCGCTCTCGGTGGTGGCAGTGCCATTCGCCGTATGGTTGTTGCCGGAAATGGCGTCAGTACCGCACGCGCCTGCGCTGGCGACTGCCCGTGAACCGCCGCCGTCTGGATTGCATGCTCTCGCGCTCTGCCACGGCTTGTTCGGCTTTGGCTACGTCGTGACCGCAACGTTCATCGTCGCGGTTGTTCGGGCGACCCCACAGGGGCGTGCATTGGAAATGGTGGTCTGGCTCGTGGTGGGCCTTGCCGCTGTGCCGTCCACTGCGGGATGGAGCTGGATCGCCGTACGCTTGGGTGTGCTGCGGGCCTATGCTCTCGCCTGCCTGATCGAGGCGGCTGGCGTCGCCATGGGTGGCCTTTGGCCTTCGCAAATCGGCGCCTTGACCGCGGCGGCCCTGCTTGGTGGCACGTTCATGGGTATTACGGCACTGGGGTTTGCCGCGGCACGGGCCATGGCTCCGCACCAGCAGCGGCGCTCTTTCGCCGTGATCACGGCCGCGTTTGGGCTAGGCCAAATCGCCGGTCCCACTGTCGCGGGGGTAATGTTGGATCGGACGCAGAGCTTCGCTGGCGCATCGGTCCTCGCGGCAACCGCAGTCCTCGTTGCGGCAGCGATTGCGGTGCGGCTCGCGGCGGTGCTCGACCGGTCAGCGGTACTGGCTGTTTGATCCGGGTCAAGGCCAACTGCGCCGATGCCGCGCAGCGTGATGCTTCCTCCAATCGGTAAGGGAAGATCCTGCGTGAGGGTCAGCCAGCCCAGTCGGAGCTTCTATGCTGGCCAATGTCACGTCAAACCATTCATCGTTGCCACCGCGATTTTCGCGGGCGTCGTAGCGGTGTCGCTGTTTTTCACAGGGCTGCGGCACTGAGGCCTGAACCGCCCCATGGCTGAAGCCCGGGGGTTCCGACGGGACCATGTGACAGGCTCTCCGCGGCCCTTGCGTCCGACCGACCGCGGTGCAGCTTTCGGCATGGCACGCGCTCGCCGCCATTCCTGGCTCTCGCGCATCAGATCCAGCCGGTGCAGTCTCTTGCTAAGCTCAGCGTTATATATGTTGCGGGCCGTATCGAGTCGCATCTCCAGCGCAGTCTCATCCGCCGCCGTGGTGCGGAGCGGAATCCCTGCGACGAAGGATGGCGTCTGAGCACATGGCATCGGCAGTCTTTCTCGACGCCAGCGTTCCTACGGCGCGACTTCCTCGACATCGCCCCATACCCGAAAGGACTTGCCGGACGAATCGAAAAGCATCCTGACGGCGTGGATGATCAGGCCAAATCCGGCCATGACGAGTGCGCGAACTACAGGTACCCGGTTCCCATTTCAGCAGCGAAACGGACAGGGTCGCCTTCCCAGACCACTCGCGCATGCTCCAGCACGTACACCCGATCCGCGTGCGGCAGTGCGAACGTGACATTCTGCTCGCCGAGCAACACCGTGATCGGCGTCGTTTCTCGCAGCTGGCCCAGTGCCTTCGACAATTGCTCGAGAATCACCGGCGCCAGCCCAAGCGTCGGCTCGTCCAGGATCAGCAGCCGCGGCTTCATCATCAGCGCGCGTGCAATGGCCAGCATCTGCTGCTCGCCGCCCGAAAGCGTTGACGCGGGCTGGTTCTGCCGTTCCTGCAAAATCGGGAACAACCCCAGCAACCACGCAAGCTGTTCCTTGCGCTCGTCCTTCGACAAATGCTGGCCCCCGAGATCAAGGTTTTCACGTACGCTCAGGTCGCCGAACAACTCGCGCGTTTCTGGACATTGGACGATCCCCTCCCGTGCGATGCGAGCGGGCGACCGGCCACGCAGGCTCTCCCCCGCCCAGTGGATATCGCCGGTGAACGCCGCGAGGCCCGAGATTGCATTGAACAGCGTCGTCTTGCCTGCGCCGTTAAGCCCGACGACCGAGACGAACTCGCCCGCTGCGACATGGATCGCGACCTGCTGCAGCGCCTGGGCCTTGCCGTAGAATACGTTTATGTCCCGCACTTCCAAGAGTGCCTCGCGACTGTCGACACTGAGCACCTTGCGCGGATGCGATTCGATTTTGCCGCCGATATAGACGCGGCGGACAGTCTCATCGCGCATTACTTCCTCGGCAGTGCCTTCGGCGATGCGCTGGCCGAGATACATTGCCAACACGCGGTCCACCAGCGCGGCGACGCTTTTCACGTTGTGGTCGACCAGCAGAACGGCGCGGCCGTCGCGGCGAAAGCCGTCGATCAGTTCCGAAAACGTGGTGACTTCGGCAGGCGTCA
>Ga0123356_10003270_pt1 | contig 17019 bp, 12 predicted proteins | sample TergutEmb28metaG_2_FD_92546 | JGI IMG/M metagenome (GOLD analysis project Ga0123356, IMG submission 92546) | Embiratermes neotenicus P3 segment gut microbial communities from Petit-Saut dam, French Guiana - Emb289 P3 | ecosystem: Host-associated > Arthropoda: Insects > Digestive system > Gut ...
TGCTCGTTTACTAAAGCCGGATCAAAGGGCTTTAAATGTAGAATTTGCCTGGGAAAGAATTAATTTACAGGACAGCGATAGATTAAAGCTGGAAATATCGGAAGACAGAAACTTTTCCAGGGTTTCGCAAGTAATAGAAAATCTTGATAAAAGCGCGGCAGCTTCTGTAAATCCAGGGCTTTGGCATTGGCGGCTTTCTCATGAAGGTAATGTATTAACTACAGGCCGCATGACAGTAACAGACGCTGTTTCTCCCACGCTATTTACACCTGCGGAAGGATATATAGAACATGTTAGTTCATCAACAAATTCAAGCACGCAATTTCGCTGGTCGGAAGTATCAGAAGCTGTAGCTTATATACTTCAAGTATCGGAAACTCCAAGTTTTCATAACCCGGAATTTTCTGTGCAGGTTCAAGGGACATTTTACAGCGTTCAGGCTTTTGACGCAGGAACATATTTCTGGAGAGTACTGCCTGTGTTTTCTTCTGCTCATGAAGGAGTTGCTCGTTTTTCGCAGTCTGCGTCATTTAAAGTAGAACAAGTCGAAGAAAATATTGTTTTGGAATTAAGGTCGCCTGCAGCAGATGATTCGCTTATAATTGGAGAAGGTCGGCAGGATTTTCATTTTACATGGGCTGCGTCAAGATTTGCAGATTATTATACTTTTATGATTTCAGCTAACAGGGATTTAAGCAGACCGATAATTAATATTAATCTGCGTGATAATTTTTACACATACAAAAAAGAGGATAATACTTTATCGCCGGGATATTATTATTGGGGTGTTTCTTATACAGATAAAGCAGGAATAACATCATCAAATATTCAGATTCAAACATTTATCGCAGCTGCGGGTAATGAAGATGTAGAAGGAATAAGAATATCTGCAGCGCCGATTCAACCTGTAGTTAGAGATCCTATACCGCCTGTTCAGGTGGTTGTGTTAGCGCCGCCTCCTGTTCAGCAAAGGTCTGAACCTGAACCGCCGCCTGTGCAGCAACAGCGTCAAGCTCCGCCATTGCGTCCTGTAACGCCGCCGCCTCCGCGTCCTGCTCCACGACCTGTAACACCTCCGCCAACGCCTGCGGCGGCTGTCGCAACAGTGCAGCCGACTCCGTCGCCTGCGCCGCTTCCTGCGCCAACACCAACTGCATCTGTGCAGCAACCTGCACAAATATTGGAAACAGAACCTGCCGCAAATTTGCAAATAACAGAACCTGCAGAGCTGACGCAGCCTGTTGCATCGCAAGCGGCAGCACAACCTGCGGTTGTTGAACCAGTACAGCCGGTTGTTCAGCAAACTGCGCCTGCGGAAGAACTGCAGACGCATATTGTACTTCAGCAGACACCGCAAGCCGCACAAGCGCCGCCGCTTCCAATGCCGCAAAACAGGTTACCTGCAAACGGACACAATGTTGGCGCAGAAGAGCTAAGACTGCAAAGATTTATTCCATTTAACTGGACAGGAGTAGAGGGAGCTAACTCATACATTCTTACAATTTACAGAGACGCATCTCCGCATAGGCAGCAGATATTCCAGACAGAAGTATCAAAACCTGTTTCTAACGGCGAAGGTACGCCTGCGAATCAATTTAGATACAATTTTGAAAATTTAAGACTTTTGGAAAGCAGCGGTATTTATATTTGGCAGGTAGAAGCAGTTTCGTATAACAGCAATGATATGATAGAGCGGCGTGGAGATCACGGCGAAAACTCTTTTGTTATAGATGTTCCTCGTCCTGGACGTGTGCGTACAAGAGATTTGGGGGTTCTGTATGGAATTCGTTAACTCTAAACGTGACTGTTTTTTATTATTTATTTTATTAATTTTTGGTTTTAATATTTTTTCTCAGGAAAATAATCAGCCTTTACAGCCCGGATATTTTGTAGATTATTCAGAGGATCATCCAAAAATTATTCAGCGTTTTGTATGGGAAGAGGAAGAATATGCCCTTAGGTATGAGGTTATAATTCAGGTACTGGAAGGCATCTATAATGAATTTTTTAATGAATCTACAGATAAAAGTTTTATCGAGGTGTCTTTGCCTCCTGGAAGGTATCGTTACAATGTAACGCCGTTTGATTTACTTGGGCGGCGCGGAGATGCTTCCGATTGGATACAATTTGAAGTTATTGCCGCATATCTGCCAATTATAGAAAGATTTCATCCGGAAAGATTTTTTCTGGATAGAGAAACGGCAAGAGTGCTGGATATAACAGGTATTAATTTCCAGTCGGATTCGGTATTTTTTCTGAGTAACAGCTTTCGTCAAATATACCCAATTGATTCAAATATTCTAAATGAACAAAGAGCAAGGCTGATTTTTGATGACGATAAATTAATACCTGGCTGGTACAACATTCATATAAAAAATCCGGGCGAATTACAGACTAATATAAGCGGTTTTGGCATTGGTTACCGAAAGCCATTGGACTTTTTTGTCAGATTAGCGTATCAGCCTCCGCTTATTGTAAGCGGCGGATTAAAAGATATATTTGGAAACAGCATGTTTGTTTCCGGTTATTATTTTGGATTTGAAACAATTGCATCCAGGCGCAGCACTTTTAACGGCGGTTTAGAGTTTGCAGGATCTGTCTTTTTTATTAATCCGATAGTTTCTTTCGAAAATAATTCTGTAAAACTTGTATATGGAAAAACAAGCGATGACAATACAGCCGCTCTATATGATTTTGATTTTAATATATCTTTGCAAAAAAGATTTAACAGTTTTCAGAATTCATTAACATTTCGTTTTGGATTTGGCGCATCAATATTAAACGGATTAAAAGAGTATAATGCAAGTCAAGTGGGAGCGCACTTGAATATAAACGTCTCCAGCTTGTTTCAACTTTATAGAATTTTATATCTGGATGTAGGTATAGGTTTTACTAGTTACTTTATGGGAGATAATTTTGCTCTTGTTAAGCCAAGAATAGGCCTTACCTGGAGATTATAGCCCGATTTTTGCCCAAAATTAGGCTGTTTTTAGCTTTAAAACCCCTTGAATAAACCCCTCTTTTTTGCTACTGTAGTCGTAAATACCATATATTTAAGGATGTTTCTATGAACTTATTTCTTCCATTATTGCAAGCTGATACGCCAGCATCAGGCGGTTTTGACATAATGTCGTTTCTTCCATTTATCGCCATTATTCTTGTTTTCTACTTCCTGTTAATTAGGCCGCAGAATAAAAAACGCAAAGAAACAGAGAAAATGCTCTCTGCCCTTAAGAAAGGCGATAAGATAGTTACTATTGGCGGACTTTACGGAACGATTCAAAACGTAAAAGAAACAACTGTAATTATTAAAGTTGACGACAACGTAAAGCTTGAATTCTTACGCAGTGCAATTTCTTCGGTAATAGCGCCGTCTGCTGTAAAAGAAGAAAAAGACGATGACAAGGATGATGCTGGAGAGAAATCCTCCGATGGAGAATAATTATGAACAAACGTTATAGATTTCTTATTCTTCTGGCGGTTTTAGGGGTTTGTTTCTTGTTTCTTTGGCCCTCTATACGCTGGTACTTTTTTATTCCAAAAGAACAACAATCTTTGGCGCTGGAATCCAGGCAGTCGATAAGGACATATTCATCTCAAGCTGCAGGTGCTGATTTACAAAATCTTCTTGATGCCGCGCGTGACAAACAAGCTGTTCCGGAAGATTTGGAATTTTTAATACCTGTTGCAAAAAAACAATATAAAGCCGCCAAACAGCCGATGCCTGAAACATGGACAGCGCAGGCTGTGCTTGAAGCTTTTTCCAGCAGAAGAGAAGCGCTGGATGCAATTGAACAAACCTATGCGGATCATATTTTTGGTTTAAAAAACCTGCAAAAAAGCGCGGTAAAACTTGGCTTGGATCTTTCAGGCGGTTTAAGTATTGTACTGCAGGCAAATCTTAACGCTCTTTCGGAGAGATTGGGCAGGTCGTTAAACGAAGATGATCGCATAGATGCAATGAATCGTGCTTTGGAAATTTTAAACAGCCGAATCGACCGCTTTGGTTTAACAGAACCTGTTATCCGCCGTCAGGGCTCGGATCAAATATATGTAGAGATTCCAGGAACTGCCGACCCTGAAAGAATTAATGATATTATTATGGGAAAAGGCAGCCTTACATTCCATCTAATGGACGAAGAAGCAACGGAGAGTTTTTATCAATTCTACAACATGAACCCTGCACAAACATTTAATTCAAGCGGCGAGCTGCTATATCCTTCTATTATTCCGCCGGATACAATGATTCTTGGCGTTTATGTAAAAGACAAATACGGTCTTGATGAACAGGACAGAAACCGAGACGGCTCATTAAGTTATATTGCTGTAAAGAGGGAAGTAGGTCTTGATGGAAACTACATCGAAGAAGCTACAGTCGAGCGCAATAACTTAACAGGCAGACCGGAAGTCGCTTTTAGATTAAGCAATGAAGGCGGAGAGATTTTCTATCGTCTTACTTCCGCAAACGTCGAAAAAAATCTTGCCATTGTTATGGACGATAAAGTTAGATCATACCCAAGAATAAATTCCGGTATCCGTGAAAGAGGAACAATAACAGGTTTTGATCAGGAAAGCTCAGAAAACCTCGCTCTTGTATTAAGAACAGCGGCTCTTCCTGTTGAACTTGAAGTTGCGTCTCAGCAGAGTATCGGAGCTTCGTTAGGTGAAGATACTATCCGTCAGGGGCTTTATGCGCTGTTAGGCGGCGTAGCTATGGTTTTACTTTTCATGCTTGTGTTCTACAGAACAGCCGGTATTAATGCGGTAGTTGCTCAGCTTTTAAACTTTTACATTATGTTCAGCGTATTAAGCGCATTAAGTTTTACGCTTACGCTGCCTGCAATTGCCGGTTTTATTCTGACAATTGGTATGGCAACAGATGCAAACGTAATTATCTTTGAACGCATGAAAGAAGAAATGCGTTTAGGTAAATCCAGAAGAGCAGTTGTAGAAGCCGGTTTTGGAAAAGCATTTTGGGCAATTATGGACTCAAACATTACTACATTTATTGCCGCATTATTCCTTTCACAGCTTGGCTCAGGTCCAATCAGAGGATTCGCAGTCGCTCTTTCCATCGGCGTATTCTCGTCGGTATTTACGGCTCTTTTTGTATCAAGATTGATTTTTGATTTTGGTACTGATGTTTTACGCAGTAAAAAACTTTCTGTAAGCTGGATAACAAAAATCCAAGATGGTTCTGATAATCTTCGCGCAGCTTCCGGCAGCACAAGGGCGGTAAGTCTATGAAAAAAATAATTCGTTTTTCAAAAGTATTTTTACCGGCTGCGGTTATTTCCTGTATCTTGGTTATTTTTAGTATCTCTGGCTATATAATTAACAGAGGCTTTGCTCTTGGTGTAGATTTTCAGGCAGGGCATATCATGGAAGTGCAGATTGCACCTACAGCATTTAACTTGATCTGGAATGGCACTTCTAACGCAAGATTTGATCACGATTCCGGCAGTCTTTATATCGTTACTTCCGGCGCAGGCGAAGAGAGCAGAACATATCTGTTTCCGTTCAGCGAATATACAACAATAGGTTCTATTAAATATGCTATGGAGCAGCAGTTAAGCGATCTTGAAGTTACTATTATTGCAAACGATAGTAATATAAACACGCAATCGCTGGTATTTAGTTCCATGGGTAATTCTCCGGAATTAGGCAGTACAAATAGTTATGTAATTCATTATCTGCCGCAAAATGATCCAATAGACATATCCAGAATACGTACCGCATTGGCAGGTTTTGAACAAAGCGGTGTTTCCGTACAAAGTCTTAGAGCGCCTACAGATCGCCGTTTTATGATTCGTGTAGAAAACAAAGAAGACGACAGCGATATATCCAGTCCTTTGGTTCATGCTTTAATAGTTCAAACTCTGGAAAAAACATTTGATAAAGGCAGTGTAGCTGTACTTAAATCTGACTTTGTTGGTTCACGTTTTTCAAAAGATTTAACAGATCAGGCAGGAATACTTATTTCTCTTACCTTATTGTTAATTTTAATTTACTGTACTATCCGCTTTAAACTGCAATACGCAGTTGGCGCTGTAATTGCGATTATGTATGACGGTTTAGTTATGATAGCTTTTATGGTCTGGACACGTATGGAATTTACCACGCTTAGTATTGCGGCTATTCTTACCATACTTGGTTACTCAACCAATAATACAATTATTTTCTTTGACAGAGTAAGGGAAAACTTACGTGTTAACGCCGATCATCCGTTTAAAGAAATTATTGATATCTCGCTTACCAGCATTTTAGGACGTACTATAATTACAACGGCTTCTACAATGCTTGCAGTATTAGCGCTGTTTTTCTTTACCACAGGTTCAATGAAAGACTTTGCTCTGGCTCTTTTGGTTGGCATGGTATCGGGCGTTTATACAACGCTTTTTATCGTTTCCGGTTTTGTGAACTTCTGGGAGAAGCGGAAGTTAATACGGGAAAAGAAAAAAGCCGGCAAGTAATAAGTGAAGGTTATCCGCAAAAATTTTAGGTTTCTGCATGGGGGTACGGCGTGCGGTGGAGTTAGCGTCTGCAGAAGCGCAGCGCAGCTCCTCCGTATATACTCTGGGTCAATTAATTCATAATCCAAAAGTATTATCAGATCTCGAAGTTATTGGAGTGCGCTCGGCAGCTTCGGTTTCTCAGATTCCTTTAAATGAAGAATGTTCTGTTGTTATCCGCGCGCATGGAATTAGTCCTGCTGTAGAAAATAAACTGCGTGGAACAAACTGCAGGATTATCGATGCAACCTGCCCTAAGGTAAAAGCCAGTCAATTAAAAGCAAAAGAGCTGTCTTCCGCAGGTTTTTATTTATTTCTTGCAGGAGAAGCTGAACATGCGGAAATCGAAGGCATAATGGGGTACGCTTCGCAGTTTTGTGTTGCAGGTAATGCAGACGAAGCGCAAAGCGCGGCAGCAGCCCTTTGCAAAACAAATCCCAATATTAAAACAGCTCTTTTGGGGCAAACAACAATTTCCGAAGAAGAGTATAACATTATAAGCTGTGAGATAAAAAAATATTTTCCGGATACGCAAGTTGTGCAGACAATTTGCTCTGCTACACATGAGCGCCAGCAGTCTTTACGGGAACTTTTAAAGGAGGTTTGCGCTGTACTTGTTATTGGCGGCAAAGACTCTGCAAACACACGGCGCTTGTTTTTAATTGCACAGGAAAGCGGCAAGCCTTGCGCTTTAATAGAAGATCCTTTAGAAATACCTGCAAGCTTTTACAATTACGAAACAGTCGGTCTTTGCGCTGGAGCTTCAACGCCTGACAATATTATAAATGATATAGAAAAAGAGCTATTAAAAAATAAAAATTGTTAAAAAGAAAAAATTATCCGTTATATCCCATTTCGCTAAGGATCTTTTCTACCTCGCCAATTTCATCATACGCAACAGTTTTGTTTTCATAGATAATGGAGTTTTCATGACCTTTACCAAGCAATATAACAAGATCGCCTTCTTTTGCAATACTTAGCGCTTTACGGATTGCAAAAGGTCTATCGGATATTAGGAATAGGTTATCATTCCTTTTAAATGTTGTTCTGTTTTCATCTATTTTTACATCCGGGTGCACAGCAATTTTTACAGCTCTTATTCCCTGATCCGCAATTACTCCTTTCTCTATTTCTTCCAGTATTGCCATTGACTTCTCTCCGCGAGGATCTTCGTCTGTAAGAATAATAAAATCTGAATAGTGAGCCGCTATTTTTCCCTGCGATTCTCTTTTTTGCGTATCACGTTCTCCTGCAGATCCAAAAAGGCTTATAATTCTTCCGCCTGTTTTATCAAGCCTGTGACGAAGCGGAGGAAAAACCGCCTGAAATGACGATGGAGTATGCGCATAATCTACAACAATTTCAAAAGGCTGTCCTTTGTCAATCATTGTCATTCTTCCTTTAACAGGTTTTAATTCTTTTACAAACGGAGCAATGTCACGTAACGGAAGCTTTAAAAGCCCTGAAACTATTAAAAGAGAGGCAAGCACATTTCCGGAATTAAAAGCGCCAGGCAGCTTGTCTCTTATATTGATATATTCCTTTAATGTTGGAATATAAACTAAATACCAGTTTCCCCAGGCGCAGCTTTCGATTATTTCCAGAATAACATCTCCGTCTCTTCCTTCCGGGCTGTAAGAAAAAACTTTATGATGCGTAGCTTTTCTAAAATAACGGGAGCTTTTATCGTCGTTATTAACAACGCCGAATGGTCCAAAAAAAGTTGAACCTTGCGGCGGTGAGTATTTATCAAGAGCACGGAAAAGATTAGCCTTGTCTTCCCTGTATTGTTCCCAAGTTCCGTGAAATTCAAGATGTTCATGAGTTATATTTGTAAGAACGCCTGAGCAAAAATCTACATCGCCAAGCCTGTTTGTTTTTGCGGAAAGACCGTGAGAACTCGATTCCAAAACTGCAAATTCACATCCGTTATCTGCCATTTCCCTTAAAAGACGTTGAACTACAGGCGCTTCAGGCGTAGTTTGATGTTCGCTGTTCCACATTATTTCACCGCCAAGGCAGTGCTGAACAGTAGAAATAAAACCTGCTTTTTTTCCAAGCAATGTTAAAAGCTGGTATATTAAATACACTGTAGTGCTTTTTCCTTCTGTTCCGGTAACACCTGTAACAAGCAGCTGGCGAGAAGGAAAATTATAAAAAGATGCAGAAATCGAAGACATCGCAAAGCGTGAGCTTTTAACTTGTATATAAATTACATTTTGATTTTTTTCTGTTATTTCATTTTGATGCACAATTACAACAGCGCCGTTATTAATTGCTTCATCTATATATAGACATCCGTCGGTATGAAGCCCTGGAAGAGCAAAAAATAAAAAACCTGGTATTATATTTCGTGAATCATATTCAAGCCCTGTAACAAGCGGATCGCCTTCGCCGTGTGCAGAAATAAATACGGCTTTTTCTTTGATCTCATTTGTTAAAAATTGCGAAAGATGTCTTTCCATAATGTTGTATAATTACTCCTCTCCAAATACAATTGCGGTAAATGTATAAAGCTGCGTATCAGGAGCTTCATAAGAACCAGGAGACAATCCGGCTTTTACACAAATATAATCAAGATACTCTTTTAGATCCCATCCTTGTTCCACAGGAACTTGAGGCAAAAGTACTCCGGAACGCCCGCGCCCTGTTAATAATAATCCATGAACGCCAACCTTTACCTGCTGCGGATTTGGGCATGGTATCATTGGAGACAAAGCGGAAATCTCGATATGTAATTGCGATAATTCTTCTTTTTTAAGCGGCGGAAATCTTGGATCGCCGAATGCTGCTTCTTTTGCCATTAAGCGAACCGTTTCTATTAGAGGCAGGTTTGCCGCCATTCTGCCAATGCAGCCTCGTAAGGCACGCCCTGCATTATTGTTCATATGCAAAGAAACAAAAGCCCCGCATGGCGTGTTAAGGTTTGAATCGCTTTTTAATTGGATTTCTTCGCCTCTTTCCCACGATGGTTTCTTGCCATCCAGCTTAGAAGTAATAGCTTCACGCGCCTGAGTAAGTAAAATGTTCTGCTCTTCTGCGGTTATGGTGAATTCCATGTATTTACATTATAATATAGGTAGTTTTAATGAAGCAAGGACGATTTTCTAAAGTTGTTAAAATTGGCGGTTTTTCTCATGTTCGTTCTATCCAAATAGGAGGGAACTATCCTGTTGTAGTTCAAACAATGTGGAAAGATCGCCTTACCCTAAATGAGCTTGAGGACGCTGCTAAAAGAGTCGAGGCGCTTGGGGATATGGGATGCGGCTTACTGCGGTTTGCCGTTCCGAATATTGATGCTGCCGAGGTTCTTGGACGCCTTTCTGAGATGGTCTCCATGCCGCTTGTCGCAGATATTCATTTTGACTATAAAATAGCCCTTCGTTGTATGAATTTCCCCATTGCCAAAATTCGTATTAATCCCGGAAATATCGGTACTAATGAAAAAGTGCGTATTGTTCTTGAAAAAGCGGCAATTAGAGGTATACCTATCCGTATTGGTGTAAATGCAGGAAGCCTGCCTTTGGACCTGCGCCAGAGGGTAGATGAAGGCATGAGCACATCCGAGGCTCTTGCGCAAGCCGCTTTGCGTGAAATATCAATATTTGAGGATTTTGGCTTTACCGACTATCTGGTATCAATGAAAGCCAGTGGAATTGCCGATACTATAAGTACAGCCCGTTTTCTTTCCGAAAGGACTGATGCCCCGCTTCATATAGGGGTCACAGAAGCCGGACCTCTTACAGCTGGTGTTGTAAGAAATACGGCAGCTCTTTTACCGCTGTTAACGGAAGGGCTTGGTGATACGATAAGGGTATCCCTATCGGACACTATGGAAAACGAGGTTATTGCAGGCAGGGAAATAATTGCGGCGGCAGCTCAATTATCGCCTGACAATGAAAGACTGCATTTCCAGGGCGTGAATATTGTTTCCTGCCCACGCTGCGGAAGGCATGGTTTTGACACCCATGGCTTTACCAACCGCTGGATGTCAAGGTTATATGCTCTTAAAAAGAGGGTAACTGTAGCGATTATGGGATGTGAAGTGAATGGACCTCTAGAAGCAAAACATGCTGATTTAGGTATTACAGGAGCAGGAGATAAAGTATTGATATTTAGACATGGTGAGATAATTAAAACTATTTCTGCGGTAGAAGCTGACGCAGCCTTTGAAGAGGAACTGGGAAAATTATGAATAAAGATATGAAGAAGTTAACCACTGTGGTGATAATTTTATTTTTCTTAATTTTTTCTAATAATCTTTTTGCTCAGCCTGTATCTCCGCCATGGTGGCTTTCTCTTGAATATGGTAAACAAAGATTTCGCACAGGCGATTACGGCGCTGCATTGATTCTTTTTGAAGACGCAAGACGGGACAGACGTGCCATGTACGAACAAATGGAACGTGATTTAATCCATTTAATGTCCTTAAATGATGTAAGACGTATAGGAGATTCTCTTGACAGAGTAGAGCGTTATTCGATAGAACGCCGTTATACCGCTGCTTCCGCTGCGCTGGAAGAGCTTTATTATCGTATACCAAAATCGAGTTTTAATAATTCCGCGTCTTCGGCGTTAGCTGCTTTTAACAAGCTAAAAAATTATCCTGAAGCTGAATATTGGATTGGCGAAGTTTATAGAGTAGAAGGAGAGCTGAATCTTGCTTTATCTCAATACCGAAGAGCGCTTACCATGAAGGATTCTCTTGAAGATCCTGGATTCAGCGTTACATTACAGTATAAGATAGCAAGTATTCTTAGAACGAGACAAGAATATACAGAAATGGAAAAAGTTTTACATTCGATTATTGCAGAAACAGATACGCTTTGGGCAAATGCAAGCGCTGTGGAAGGCGGCGCTGCTGTAATTCCTTATGCGCAGGCTTCCGCTTCGTTCGCAAGAACATCCATGACAAGAACATTGACAGAACGTGGCATTAATCGATTTTTAGACATGTATAGATACGACAATACAACTGTAGAACAGGCTCACAGGCTTTTAGGTTTTTATTATGCAGCGCAGGGCAGACCATCCGCCGAGCAGCATTTAATGTTTTCGTTTCTTATTCAAAACTCTATTATAATAGAAGAAGTAAGACGCAGAAAATATGATTTTACGTTTACTAACTTAACAGATCTTGCAAAGGAAACAGAAAGAAATCAGCTTTTATTATCGTATATAGATGAAGTTGAATATTATAAAACCGCTTATTATCTTGGAGCAAGCCTTTACAGGAACGGAAGAGCCGCAGTAGCCCGCGCTTTCTGGAACTTTTTAGCTTCTCAGCCTCAGGCAGGCGAATGGCACAGTCGTGCAAACAGTCAGCTTCGCAATCCTCGCTTTGAACCAATCGTAGAAATGCCGTAAAGGGTGTTGTTCGGAAATAATTAATTATGATTAAATACTTTTCCAAATATAAATTAAATGTGAAGTTAAAAAAATCGGGCAACCCGGATTTGGGGTTACAGTCGCTGACTTCCTGTCAGCTCCCTTCACCCCAGTCTGCGTGCTCCCGGCGCATCCTTGCGCCGCACAATTCGTCAAGGCTATTGCCTTAGCTTTTTTACAGGAGCACTTCGTTTCAAATCCGGAAATAATTAATTATGATTAAATACTTTTCCAAATATAAATTAAATGTGAAGTTAAAAAAATCGGGCAACCCGGATTTGAACCGGGGACCCCTAGTCCCCCAGACTAGTACGCTAAACCAACTGCGCTATTGCCCGTATGGATAATCTATCCTTATTTACACATTAACAGATATAAAAAGGCATGTAAAGACTATAAATTCCACATATTTGAAGGGTAATTTATTTTGTGCACAATTCTATGCACAATTACATCTTTAATACAGATTTATCGTAACCTGCAGGCGGAATGAAGCCGAGTAACTGCATTGATGTTGCTGCAATGGAACTTATTCCCAAACCTTCATTTAAACAACTGTTTTTTGGATCGTTTTCGTATTCGCCTTTGTGTTCAGGATCGTAAACAATGCATGGAACAGGATTTAAACTGTGGCTTGTTTTTGCTTTAGGGGTTCCGTCTTCTTTTAAACTGACAGCTCCTGTTTTCTTCTCGTGCTCAAACATGTCATCGCTGTTACCGTGATCTGCTGTTATAAGCAATACTGCTCCTGCTTCTTCCGCTGCCTTTTTTAATCTGCCAAGCTGAACATCCATGCCTTCCATGGATTCAATTACTGCTTTGTAAACGCCGGTGTGTCCTACCATATCGCCGTTAGGAAAATTGAGTCTGATAAAATCGTATTTACCGCTGCCGATTGCTTCGATTACTTTATCTGTAATTTCTTTGCATTTCATTAGCGGCTTTTGTTCAAAAGGAATTACATCACTTTTTATTTCGATGTATTCTTCCAGTTTTTCATCGAACTTACCTGTGCGGTTTCCGTTAAAAAAGTAAGTAACGTGTCCGAATTTTTGTGTTTCAGAAATTGCAAGAGTGCGTACGCCGCTTGCCGCCAAGTACTCACCCATTGTTTTATCGATTGACGGAGGGCTTACAAGATAACGTGATGGTACATGCAAGTCGCCGTCGTATTCCATCATTCCTGCGTAGCAGATTTTTGGACGCCGTTTGCGGTCGAACTTGTCCATGTTGTCATCTTCGAAAGCGGCTGTCATCTCCAACGCGCGGTCGCCTCGGAAATTAAAGTAAACAACAGAGTCGCCGTCTTCGATTGTACCTATGGGTTTGCCATTTTCTGCTACAACAAATTCTTTTAAATCTTGATCAATTATGCCTGGTATTTCTTTTCTATAAGTTTCAACAGCTTCGCGTGCAGATGTAAATTGGCGTGCAGTTCCAAGTACATGGGTTTGCCAGCCGCGATCTACCATAGACCAGTCCGCGCCGTAACGATCCATTGTGATCCACATACGTCCGCCGCCAGAACCGATTTTTGCATCAAAGTTGCTGTCGTTTAATTCTTTTAAAAATGCTTCAAAAGGGTCGACATATTCCAGCGCGCTTGTTTCGCCTACATCTCTTCCGTCAAAAAGAATATGAATGCGTACGCGTTTAACATTTTCTTTTTTTGCTTGTGCGATCATCGCTTTTAGGTGATCCATATGGCTGTGAACATTGCCGTCAGAAAAAAGTCCGATAAAGTGCAGGGTAGGAGCGCCGCTTGTGTTATTGTTTACATTAGCAACAATTTCTTTCCAGGCAGAACCCTGGAACATTGCGCCTGTTTCGAGAGACTTGGAAACAAGTGCCGCACCCTGATTAAATACACGTCCGCAACCCATTGCATTGTGCCCAACTTCACTGTTGCCCATATCTTCATCAGAAGGGAGACCTACAGCTGTTCCGTGCGCTTTAAGTTTTGTATGAGGATTATTATCTGTTAAAGTATTTAAATTATCCATTTTTGAGCCGGCAACAGCGTCACCTTCTTTATATTTACCGTAACCAACACCGTCCATAATGACTAAAACAATAGGACCTCGGCGTCCTTTCCATGTGGGATTTTTCTTTAATGCTTCCATATCCGCTCCTTTTTGTGATTATAGCAAAAGTGGGTATTTTATATAAGAGCTCACTTAAATCGTCAAATTTTCCTATAAAACTACCAGATATACTAGCTAATATAACTATCTGATAAATGCTAAATACTATCTAATAATACTAGCTATTAAATTGAAATAGTGCTATACTTTAAGAATGGTATACGAAACAAATCGGATAGAATACAAGGAAAGATTGACCTCAGACCTGGAACAGGAAGCTGTTGCTTTCCTTAATTCTGAAGGCGGTGATATTTTTATCGGAGTTCGCAAAGACGGACATGTCACAGGTCTTTCTGATCCAGATAATATTCAGCTTAAAATAGCCGATCGATTAAAAAATAATATTCGTCCCAATATTTTGGGTTTGTTTGATATTTCTGCGGAAAAGCGTGATGGTAAAAATATTATTATTATAAATCTGGCAAGCGGAACTGAAAAACCATATTGTATAAAGCAAAAAGGATATTCCGAATCTGGTTGTTTTATCCGTGTTGGCAGCTCATCCCAGCCAATGACACAAGAGATGATCGATCGTCTGCTTGCAAAACGTCACCCATTATCTCTTGCAAATATGCCGTCGCGCAATCAGGATTTGCACTTTGATCAATTAAAACTCTATTATGGTTTAAAAAAGATGCAGCTAAATGAAAATTTTGCGCAATCATTGGATTTGTTAAATCTGGATAGAAAATATAATATGGCTGCGTTTTTATTGGCAGATAACAATAATATTTCCGTTCGTATCGGTAAATATTCCGGAACAGATAAAGGTGATTTAATCGAACGCGAAGACTTTAAAGATTGTTCTCTTGTTACTGCAATGATGAAAGTTATAGATCGTCTTGAGATTGAAAATAGAACGTTAACACGCATACAACCTATGGGTACACGAATCGATAAGCGTTTGGTAGACGAAGAAGTTTTGAGGGAAGTTATAATTAATGCGTTTGCGCATAACGATTATTCAAGAAATATTGATACGCCGATTTTTCATATTTATTCAGACAGGTTTGAAGTTATGTCATTTGGCGGTCTGGTTGAAGGAATGACCCTTGAAAATTTCTATTCAGGTACATCTATGCCAAGAAACCGTGAGATAATGCGTGTGTTTAAAGACTTAAATTATGTAGAGCAAATAGGAAACGGTATTCCTAAAATTGTTAATAAGTATGGACGCGAAGCAATAATAATCGATGGCTATGTAATGCAAACTATACTAAGGTTTGACACTAGTTTAAAAAAAGAAATGCATGATGGTATAAATAATAAACAAAATAAAAAGGCTGGTAATAAAACCGAAGACAAAATTATTACTGAGTTAAATCGTAATCCATCTGTTACAATGGATGATTTAGCTGATGCTATTGGTATTAGCGCTGCCGGAATAAAATGGCAGATTGATAAACTAAAAAGCGCGGGAGTTATCTATCGAATTGGTTCCAGAAAAAGAGGTTATTGGGAAGTAGCAGAGCCGATTCCAGATTATAAAACTAAAAATCACAAATAAATTTCTACAGGAATAAAAAAGCCTTTTTCGGCAAATTCGCTTTTTAAAGTTTTAGCTCTTTTTTCCAAGTACTCAGCAGGCAGTTCTGCCGCCAAAGGATCTTCAGGCGCAGGGCGTGCTTTGCCGTAAAGCTGTACTTTACGAATATCTCCGCTGTTATATTTTGCGTTTGCAGCTAATTCGCATACAAGGTTTATCCAGGCTTTTTCTTCTGCTAGCGGCGGAGCTTCGCCGTTTATTGAACAGAGCATTGTTTGTATTGTAACAGGAGCGCAAGATGAAAATTCTTTTATTTTTTCGATTAGTTTATCATAAGGATGCGCACTGCGGTTTATTTTTTTATACCAGTCGGAAGTTCCTGCGTCAAGTTTAAGCCAGATATTAAGAGATGGATTTCTTACAGCGGTTTCTTTTAAAAATGAAAAAACTTGCGGCTGTAAAAGACCTGTGCCATTTGTGATTACGACAATCTGTGAAGAAGGCGGCATTTGTAAATGAATTGTTTCTGTTAGTTTAAGTGCGTCAGCAAATGAAGGAGAGAGCGTAGGCTCTCCATTGCCGGAAAAGCAGATGTCTTTTATTGGGATATCTTGTTTTTGTGCGGATTCTATGGCAGAGCGAAGATCGTTTTCCATTTGTTCAAGCGAAAACTCTGCATTGGCAGAAAAAGGAAATACTTCGCAATATGGGCAGTTAAATTGACAGCTTTTTTTATCGGGATAAAGGTTAATTCCAATAGATAACCCTGCGCTGCGGCGTGAATACACAGGGTATACAATTACGCCTTTTTCTCTTTCGCGGTGATTAGTAATTGGAGTAATGTTTAATGCCATAGTTTTATGTTATCATAAATTTATGGAAAATAAAACTGCCGAACAGGCGCAGATACTTGCTAATCGTTTGCAAAAACGTTTTAAGCACCTAAAAAAATGGGCACGCGCTACAGCGCAAAGATCAGGTGTTGGAGCTTTTAGGCTCTATGATCGGGATATACCGGAAATTCCTCTAGTATTGGATTATTACGCCTGCAATGTAAATAGCGATTCTGCATTTCCTCCTGATGCTGCTCTTTGCGGCGCTCTTTATAAACGGCCTTATGAAAAAGATGAAGATGAAGAAGCAAAGTGGCTTTCTGCAATGAAAGAGAGCGCTGCTTCTGCATTGAACATTGAGCCGCAAAAAATATTTTTAAAGCAGCGCAAGCGAAAAGAAGGTATAAAACAATATGAAAAAATGAGCGCCGAAAGTTTTGAAAAAACAATAAGCGAGGGCGGCTTATTATTTAAAGTTAATTTATCTGACTATTTAGATACTGGATTTTTTATTGACAGGCGGCTTTTACGTACAATGATTCGAAGTGAATCAGCGGGAAAAAGAGTGCTAAACTTGTTTTCCTACACAGGAGCGTTTTCTGTTTGTGCGGCGGCAGGAGGAGCAATATCTACAGATTCTGTTGACTTATCAAACA
>Ga0123356_10003271_pt1 | contig 17018 bp, 14 predicted proteins | sample TergutEmb28metaG_2_FD_92546 | JGI IMG/M metagenome (GOLD analysis project Ga0123356, IMG submission 92546) | Embiratermes neotenicus P3 segment gut microbial communities from Petit-Saut dam, French Guiana - Emb289 P3 | ecosystem: Host-associated > Arthropoda: Insects > Digestive system > Gut ...
CATGGCATAAAAAGTTCTTCTGACGACTTTATGTCTGAAGGACGATTGCAGGGAACAGGACAGGATAGAGAAGAAATTGGGTAGTTCCCTATCCTAATTCAACACCAAAAATCTCTGTGTACGTTAATATCCCGTTTATCCGTTCTGATTTCATCAGGCTTATTCTTCTTACAGGGAAATTTATATTTTGATCCGGAACGGCAATCGGCGAATCTTGTTCAATCTCTCTGCCAAGAGTAATGTGCGGTTTAAACTGTTTGGTGTCAAAATCAATATTTTTTTCTGACAAGCCATCAGTTATTTTCTGTCTGATATCTTTTAATGTTTTCAAATAAGGATTTGTGTGATTAATACCAATCCACCATAGTTCTTTGTTAAAACGTTTGAAATATCCAACTTTAGAAAAAACTAAATGGAATGGTGGAGTATATTTTTGAATCGCATTATCAATAACAGAACATATTAATGGAATAGTTTCTTCTTTTGTTTCCCCAAGAAAAGCAAGCGTCAGATGAAGATTCTCTGGTCGTGTAAAACTGCCCTTTTTGGTTTGGGGTTTTATTGTTCCTTGAACAGAAAGAAGAGCGCTTCTTGTTTCATCATTGCTGTTGATTGAAATAAATAACCGCACAAATGCCTCTGATTTTTATTATATTTTTTTCTTCAGTATTCGTACTGTATATAATGTGGCGGAAACTAAGGCTTGGAAGTATATTACCGTACGGTAATAATTATATTGTTGCTTCATAAAACATATCATTTATTACCGTACAGTAAGATATATTGACATTTCTGTAAAAATGGATTAATATTACCGATAGGTAATATTAATGTTTAAATTGACAGATGCAAAAACATTTGGAAAAGCTGTCCGGATGTATCGTAAAAAACAGAAAGCAACTCAAATACAACTGGCGACAGTTGCGAATACAGGAGCGCGTTTTATAAGCGATCTGGAAAATGGAAAACCTACCATACAGCTTGATAAAGCGCTGCGTGTGGCAAAAATTCTTGGCATGAAAATCGGTATTGAACAATGAACCGGCAAATTAATGTATACCTTTGCGGAAAAAAGACGGGTGTGTTACGCGAAAATGAACTATCGCAGCTTTTTTTCCGGTATTGTTCTGCTGATGTTTCACCATTGTCTGTAAATCTGCCGGTTAAAATTGAAGAATACTCTCACGATTTGATATATCCTTTTCTTGAGAATTTGGTACCGGAGGGCGATGCCTTTGAGATACTTTCAAAAGATCATGTTTCCGGCAACAAGATTTTTTCCTTCCTGGGCAAGTTTGGAGGCGATTGCGCAGGAGCAGTTGCTTTTCATGATACAGAGCCAAAAAAATCCACAGGCGGGTTGTACGAAATTTCATCGGATAAGCTGATTTACATAATAGACAAATTGCCGCAAGACCCTTTATTAACCAGTCTTGAGAATCCTCCGCGCCTCTCCCTTGCCGGCGCACAGTCGAAATTTGCTGTTTTTATATATAATGATCAATATTTTCGATCAGACGATGAGCATCCCACAACGCACATCATAAAAATTGCAAATAATCGTTTTTCTGATTTGCTCGCAAACGAACTTTTCTGCATGAGACTGGCACAGATTATGCATCTGGATGTTCCCGATGTTGAATTATCAGAAACCCAAAAAAGACCCTATCTTAAGATAAAGAGATATGACAGGTATATGGAAAATGGGAATGTATTTCGTATTCATCAGGAGGATTTTTGTCAGGCTCTTGGGATTGTATCCAGTTATAAGTATCAGACAGGCGGCGGAGCAAGTTTAAGAGATTGTATAAAAATTATTGAAAATTTTTGCGGAAACCCATTGCTGGATATTACTAGGTTTATTGAATGGATTATTTTTAACTATCTTATCGGTAATACCGATGCACATGCAAAAAATATATCATTATTACACTCTAAAACAGGAATTATTCTTGCGCCTTTTTACGATTTGTTATCTACCGAAGTATATTCTGAAAAAATTGTTGATCACAATATGGCTATGCTGATTAACGGTAAAGGTAAATACGACTCCCTTAAACCGGAAGATTTTATATTATTTTTCGGGCAACTGGGATTAAACGCAACAAATATGATGAAGACTGTTAAAACCAGATTTTACGGTATTTCTGCTATTGCCGAAAGCATACGTGATACAGAGCCTGCTTTCCAGGCAAATAAAACTGTTTGTGATAACATAATTGCATTCATTAATAGACGTATAACTAAGTTATTTAGTTGATTATTCTCTTTTGCTATTCATCACTTTCCCTTCGTTACCTGTTCAACACGCCAAAGGGTAATCTCGGTTATCAGAGAGTAGTCGATGGGTTTGTCAAGCGGGAGTTGGATAGCGCCTTTGCTGGTTTTATATTCAGTTAAACGTTTTTTAAATACCACAACCGCTTCAGCGCCGGGGTAGATTCCAATGTGATGTTCGAATGCGGCAAAATGGATGAGGTTTTCCTTTTGCCAGAACGTCGGCATCTTGTACGAGAATTTTTCTATCGCTTTTGGTGCGGCGGCGCGGATTGTTTTTCGTACCTTCTTTAGAATAGTACGGATTTTTTCCGGCTGGGCTTTGATGTACTCATCAGTATTTGTTATTGCAGAGCAATAATGGTTTTGATTTTTATTTTTGAAGTCTCGCCCGCAATTGGGACATTGCCACATAATACATTCTCACTTAACAGAAACTCCACGGACTCCGCATTGCGAAATCCGTGGATTGTTTCTCTGAAAGGTTACTTAAGATTCCAGAATACTGCGGTGCTCGCTATTGTGATCATCGTTATGAAAATGGTGTTGGTGAAAGCTGCAAGATACACGTTATTTGTCATGGAGTACAGCTTGCGTGCATAAATAGCTGCAATTCCCAAACATGGTATCAGTGCGAAAAGCAATATTGTGTTTAATGCCATTGACGGATACCAGGCGACACCGGTTGCAGCCAACTGGCCGTAATGTATGATAACCCACAGGAGTATACCGCCGCTGTTAAGGAGTACGGCTACCAGACAGCCAAGTTTGAGCCCTCTTGTGTTTGCGTTTATTGCAATGGTGTTTATAAAGTAGAACAGGAAGAAGAACGGGATATAGTGCAGGGTAACCAGTACATGTTCATGAGTGAATGTACGTATTCCCAGTACCCATATACGAGCGTCCACATTAAAGATTGCCTGTGTTATAAACAACAGCACGTAAATCAGGACTATTCCGCACACGGCTGTTATAAGGCTGGGTACTACGACATCAGCGCTGACGCCCAGTCCGTAGTTTTCCGGTCTTGCGCCCAATGACCATCTGCTGAGGGTGTAAAATCCGACTGTGATAAGCGCCGCAATTCCCGCACTTACAATCGCCCAGTAGAGTATTACGTTTGTGGTGGGAGCTACATAGAAGGCGCTCAGGGCAAAGACAGTGACGTGATTGGCTGTTACAAAATACATGATAACGCAGAGGAGTGCAAAAAGGCTTCCGCCGAATCCCCATGTTTTATACTTTTGCGCAGAATCTTTGCGGAATTTTGAGAATGAAATTACGCCGAAAACAATCGCTATGCCGGCCAGTACAAGGAAAATACAGCCAAGCTTGTCAAGGTTAGCCGCTCTTCTTTCCATCAATGTTGGGATCAGGAAGGCAGGTAAAAGGGCAGAAATGACAATGAATGCCCAGTATATCGCCTTCTGATGAGGTTTATCCCCCATTGGTACTGGATCAGTTTTTGCAGTGATTGCGTGTTTAAGGAAAGGAATTTTTAGGAGCAAGGACATTACCGGCACTATCAGCAGGAAGAAGCCTACAAGCGTTACAAAGTTGAAAAACACTTTCCACTGCCAGATCTGGCTGCTGCCTGACAGATTGGGTCCTGGTGCGGGGAACACTTCATTAAAGAAGCTGACCATATAACCAACCGAGGCTGCAGAGAAATGATTCCACGGATGAATCTCGTTAGGTGCATAAACAATCCTGCGCCCTGTCTGGGAAGCGCGCACTGTGTTTTCGTTCAACACAAGCGGGCCTGAGCTGCCATTGTACCATTGCGATGAGTTGCCGCTTGCGCCTGCGGGATCGAGTCCCAGGAACATCTTTCCGGCTGCGGTGTCAGGCCAGTGGGAGCGCTGAACTGTGCCCCCGGCGGCGGCATTGGCTGCGGGTTCGTTAAAGAAAAACTCGTCATATAACGCGGCAATAAAACCTACAGGGCGGCTGCCAAAAGCTGCCAACAGAGTAGGTACAGGCGCTACCGAAGCTGCAAAGGACAAGTCTGCGCCTACAGGAAGCCCTGCGGCTATCATGCGGAAACCCGACTGCAGAGATTGCATTTCGTCAAAGAACATGGCAAGGGTGCTGGAAAAGCCGCCCATTGAATGGCCTGTTACTGCAATTTGCCCGTTGCCCTGTGCATCTTTAGCTGTAAAGGGCTGGGCGTACATATATTGAACAGCGTTAAATTGCGCATGAATCCAGAATGTGCCGAATTGTCCGCCTACCGGAATATCGGCTGCCCAGCGGGAATCTCCGTGGTCATACATATCCAGAGCCAGAACGATGTAACCCCTGCGGGACATTTCGATGGCTGTCAGATCCTGCATTTCCTTGGAATTAAGATAACCGTGAGTTGTAACGATAGCAGGCCGTGGGCTGGTAGGACCGGCTCCTCTTGGCATGTAGAGCAGACCCTTTAATGTGCCGTGCTCTGCCTCAAATGTAACTTTCGATACCTTCACAGAGTACATCGATGAGTTGAACATACCGGCAAAGAAACTTCCCAGGATAATCAGGGTCAGAGCTACTGCAAGCCACTTGTGGGTTTTAATGCAGCTCCATAATTTTTCCATACAGAACTCCTTGTCTTCTTCAAATGATATCCGCAGCGCGGACCCGCGCATGCGGGATTACCCATACTACCATTCATTTGCCTGTTTGTAAAACTTTTTCTGCTTAGTTTAACGCTTTTTCTTCCATCTTATGTACAGATGTTTGCCGGTGCTGTTGGCATGGGGGCGTTCTTCTATTTCAAATTGTGGGATTTTACGGAACATATCACCCAGTTTCCTGAAGCCGTAGTTACGGGGGTCAAAATCGGTGGAACGGTTGTTGATTTTTTGACCGACTCCGCCGAGGTATGCCCAGCCTGATTCATCCGCGACATCGTCCACCGCATCGCGGAGCAGTTTTAACATTTTTTTGTCTACACTGAATTCCTTCTTTGATTTTACCGAGCGGCGGTTGTCTTCGTCCTCGGCTTCTTCCTGGCTGTCGTCAAGTATTTCCGTGTAGATAAATTTGTCGCATACGGAAACGAAGGCGCGGGGAGTTTTTTTCTCTCCAAAGCCGTAGACAATAAGCCCGCTTTCGCGGATTCGGGCGGCAAGGCGGGTAAAATCCGAGTCGCTGGATACGAGACAGAAGCCGTCAAGTTTTTCGCTGTACAGGAGATCCATCGCATCGATGATCATTGCGGAGTCTGTGGCATTTTTTCCCGATGTATACGAAAACTGCTGAATTGGCTGAATAGCGAACTGCAGGAGCTTCTCTTTCCAGGAGCGCATATTGCTGCTTGTCCAGTCGCCGTAAATTCTTTTTACGCTGGCAATTCCATATTTTGCAACTTCGTTTAAAAGGCCTTCTATGATAGCGGGTTTTGCATTGTCCGCGTCGATAAGAAGAGCGAGTTTCGCCTGGCTTATATCGGACTGCTGGTCAACATTGGAACTAAAATTTTTTAAAAACGGTAATGGCATATTTTCCTCCCTAATCAGGTAAATATAGATTTTTTAATGCGGCGTATCAAACTCATCTTTGCAAGAGGGATACGCAGGGTTTCTTCGCAGGAGTTTTCCGACGTGTTTCCTGCCGGCACGATGGCAAGGATAAGCTCACCCTCTTCTTTTTCCAGCGCTGCCGGAATACCGAAAATATTTTTTTCTTCTCCCGCGCTCAGCCAGGTTATTTCTACCGGCGACTGCTGTGTTACTGCCTGTTTCGCAACATTCTGTTTCCCGGCGTAATCCATGTGCCGGGCTTCAAGTTTCTCGTAACGGACATTTGCGTCCTTTAACTGAGTTTCGCACAGAACAAGCCGCCGGTCAATTCTGGCTGAGAGTTCGGCGCGTTCGGCTTCGCCCATTTTAGTTTTTTCCAGTATCTCATGAAACCGGCTTAAAAGGTGACTGTCACCCCTTTTTACCGGCTGGCTTGTAAACACAAAAAGGTGACTGTCACTTTTTACTGGCGGGAAATAGTTATAAGCCGTTGCAATCATATCTTTTTTGCTGGAAGCTGTGCTGTAAGTGCCGGAAGCTGCGCCGGAAATAGCCGCGCTGCCATTACCCGCGCTGCGGGCGATGATATCGATTCCTGCGTTTTGCAAAACGGCTGCTGCCTCGTCAATCGCGTTTTCATCCAGGAGATACACCCCGGGCGCGGGAGCTTCCCTTATCATTGCGGAAAGCGGCATTGTCTCTGCCAGGTATCTGTGGTCTTTTGAGAGTGTGAGGATAACTCCCTTTTTCAGGGAGACTTCACTGTGGCGCCGCTCCCACTCTTTCAGATTCCATACAAGAGTGTCGTCAATCCTGCCGCCGGACAAGTGCTTTAACATTTCGATAATTTCATCTGCGCCTGTGTTGCTGTCAAAAGACCGGACAGCGGAATCCTTCTCCAGTTCAAAGCGGACGACGGCGCCTGTTTCCTTTATGTTAAGGAATGCGGCAATACGGATTAAATCTGTAAAATTTATTTCCGGATAAACAAGGATTGATGATCCTGAGTCAATGGCGATGACCGCGCCGCTGCTGTTTGACTGTGCGTTGTTTACAATGGCGCCGATTTGCTTTTGCCCGGGCGATACCTGTACTATTAGCCCGGTTTTCTCCATTGCTTCCATTAACATGCCGCTTTTCATTTTGATGCCGGTTTTGGCTTTTAGAATTTCTATCAATCTTTTTAGTGTTCTGTCTGTGTATAAAGGTTTTGTATCAAAGGAGTTCAGGAAACAGCAGATAAAGTTGGTTGCTTCCCGGATTCTGTTTCTATATAAAGGCGGCAAAAGATTTTCCCTGTCTGACTGGCCGGCAGTTTTCCTGCTCTCTGTGTAAACCAGAATCGCTGCCGTACAGTATTCCATTCTCTCCCGCGCATTTAGCCGGCTAAAATCATCAAAGTATTTTTTGTCGGGAATAAGTTTGTCTCCGTCTGCGTAAAACAATCCAAGGATCTGCAAGCTGCACAGTATTTCGTCCAGATCTATTCCGGGAAAGTGAACCTTTCCCGCTTCAATGACCTGGCGCCGTATTACTCCTTCTGCCCTGAAAAACGATTCCCATTGAGAAGCAAAAGACAGAAGCGCCGCGAGAATCCTGTCATTTAAAACGGCAGGCGATTGTGTAAACCCGGCGGTGTTTCCGGCTTCTGTAACGGGCGGGAATAAAGCTGCGGTATCCGCCGCTACTGGAGCCAGAACCTGTTCCAAAACAGGGTTAAGCGCGATGCGGTTTGTGTTTTCTTCCTTAAAGAGGTAGAGGATAAAGCGTTCTTCAAGGTTTACGATTTTTTCCTGTAACTGCAAAAAACTAAATTCGCCGGAGAAAAAACTTTCCAGTTCACCGGGAACAGGTTCGCCGAAAAGGGCTGTTGCCGCTATTATTTTCGCATCGTTTTCATCGATATATTCGGCAATAGCTTTTTGAATATCTTCGCGCAGCAAAAATACTTCAAGGTCTTTTAATAACTGCTGTTTGTTAAAGGGGGTTTTAATTTTTCCAAAGACGCTTCGTATGAGTTCATAAAAGGAGTTATCCGGCATTGTCATTATTGCAGACTTCCAGAAATCTACAGAGCGGAAAACGTTCTTCATTTGTTTGTCCATCGCTGTATTGAGTACTTGTAGCCCTGCTCCGTAAGAAACTTCTGCCTGTTTGCCGCGAAATTTTCCTCTACCGTGTAGTGTGAAACAAGCGAGAAAAATAGCGCGTTGTGTCCCTTTGGCCGCAATATCCGTCCCAGCCGCTGCGCCTCCTCCTGACGTGAACCAAAAGTGCCTGACACCTGTATCGCCATACTCGCATCCGGCAGATCAATTGCGAAGTTCGCAACTCTGGAAACGATGATAACCCGCACTTCTCCGCGTTTAAAACTTCCATAGATTTTTTCCCTTTCAATGTTTGGTGTCTTGCCGGTTATAATCGGCACTTTTAAAAGTTTTACCAGAGAGTTAAGCTGCGACAAATACTGGCCTATCACCAGAATCTGATCTTTGGGATGATTCTCGATTAACTGAAGAACAATGTTTTCTTTTAAAGGGTTCTCGCTTGCGATGCGGTACTTTTCCCTTTGCGGAGCAGAAGCGTATTTTATTTTCAGGTTCTCCGGAAGATCCAGCCTTATTTCCGTGCAGAGGGCTTCTGCTATCCAGCCCTTGTTTTCCAGGTCTTTCCACGGCACATCGTAGCGTTTGGGGCCGACAAGGCTGAAGACTGCGTCCTCTTCCCCGTCTTCGCGGATCAGTGTTGCCGTAAGGCCAAGACGCCGTATCGCCTGTAACTCTGCTGTTACGCGAAATACCGGAGCGGGGAGCAGGTGTACTTCGTCATAGATCACAAGCCCCCACTGCCTCTCGCGGAAAAGCTTAAAGTGCGGGAAGCCGCTTTTTTTATCCGGTCTCCATGCAATTATCTGGTAAGTGGCGACAGTTACAGGAGCAACGTTTTTGCAATCTCCCGAATATTCGCCTATTTGCTCTCTTGTAAGTTCTGTCTTGTCAAGCAGTTCTTCTATCCACTGGTGAACGGCGGCAACATTGGTCGTCAGTATCAATGTATTGGTTTTTAGCATCGACATTATCAGCATGCCGGCAATCGTCTTTCCCGATCCGCACGGCAGAACGACAACACCGTAGCCCGAGCCGGGGCTTCCCGATCCGACTACAGACTGCGCCGCTGTCTTTTGATAATCCCTGATTTTAAACGGGCTTCCGGAAAGACAGTTTTCCCTTAAGCGTATATCAAGGTCTTCGCCTTTTAATAGCGGAGCCAGATCCTGAACCGGCCATCCAATGCGGATAAGTTCGCGTTTTACCGTTCCCCTGTCTGTCAGCGAGAGTGAAAAACCGCCATCGTTTCCTGCAAGATATTTTTGCAATGCCGGCCGCTCCTCAATTTCCAGGCAGATTGCCTTATCATCAATTTGAAGATTGAGCCTGTTGGGGTCTTCGTCTTCCATCATACGGATCTTTCCGTAGCGGGACATGAGAAGGGAAAACCCCTCTGTAATCCCGGAAGGGATTTCGTAGCGGCTGAATTTATGCAGCGTTTTTGTAACGTCTTCCGGAGACAGCCCCGCGCTTGCCGCATTCCAGAGGGAGAGCGGAGTTATCCGGTATGTGTGGATATGTTCCGGCGATTTTTCAAGCTCCGCAAACGGCATTATTGCCTGCCGCGCCGCCTCTGCAGTTTCGCAGTGGACATCCAAAAGCAGGGTTCTGTCGCTTTGTACAATTAACGCCTTAGTATCCTGCTGATGTCTGACATCCGGCGGGTGTCCGGTATTTGGCTGACGCTTTGATGAGTTCGTTCTCATATATTTCCATGTTCAAAATAACACTTTTTTTGAATAAATAGTATCGTTTATGGCAAATAGGCTTTTCTACTTTTTTATCTTACCCAGAGAAAGTCCAGTAATTTCCATTACAAAACCTCCGAGACGTTTTCTTGGTGTTAATGAGACTCCAGGCTTAGTTTTATTTCTTTTAAAGAAAGTCCTTGTTCCATTAACTTTAAAACTTCTTCACGGCCTTTCTCTAAACCCTTCTCAATACCTTTTTCAAGGCCATCTTCAAGACCGTCCTCGTACCATACTTTTTTTGCGTCTTCTGTATTCCACTCGGTTAATAACATATTCAATACCTCTGAAGCATGAATTTCCAGGAACTTCTTGAGTATATCACGCCTTTGACAGTATTTGATAGCTTTTTCTACCGCCTCTTTTAGTTGATATCCTTCCTCCAGATAAACGCGTATTTTCGCCATAAATACACCGTATTCTGCCAGCTTCTTACACCGTTGAACTATTGCCTCATTCCTGCCTTCATTGATGTTTATCACCTTTACTTCAAGTTCAAGTAAAGGATAATCTTTTTCCGGAAGCCCTAAGTCTTTAATACTCTTAAAGTGATCTGATAACCGTAAAAGAACTTTATCAGGATATGGCTCAGTTCCATTGTAAAGTACAAAAAACTCAGGATACGGAATAAAAACACGTTTACCCGAGTAAAGGCTTCTTCCTTCTATTGTTTTTTCCAGTACACGTGAGATGTACAGAAGCAGTCGTAAGGCCATATTGGGGTTTATAGTGCTTTGATGTTCTATTAACACTACTAATTTACCTCCTATCTCAAAGGAAATGTCATTGTACAAGTCCATGTAGAGTACTTTTTCCAAGGTGTTGATGGTTACCGGTACATCTGGGGGCAGGCTGACTCCCTCCAGAGCGCAGTATAATTCCCTGAGTACATCCGGCTCTGCGAAAAGTTTTGTGAAAACGCTGTCTTTAAAATTTTTATTTACATTCATAAATACCTCCACCCTTATATGGGTGCGAAGATGGCGTGGCGCTTTATCGAAAACGGAGAATTCGCAAAAAATAATCGAATTTTTCTCACGGAGACTCAGAGAAAAATGTTTTTTATGCATACTAATTACTATTCCGAAAATTGTCTCAATTTCGACAATTTTTTTTTCAAAAATTGCTGGATTTGAGACACTTTTAACGGATGAAGAATAATGTTCCGAGCCTTCTTTATTTTTAACTTGCAACATCCGCTAAATAATGGCAAAATATTCTTATGAGATATTGTTGCATGAATTCAAATTCTCTCTCTCTCTCTCTCTCTCTCTCTCTCGTATTATAGAAGAAACATTAAAATATTTCCCAAAAACCATTTTTCTAGGGACAGATCTGTCCACAGCACACCGATACCCCAATTTTTATTAAAAGAGGTTACAAAATGAAGAAAATGTTTAAGAAATTAGGGATTATTGTAATTTTGGCAATAATTGGATTAACAATGATTGCTTGCGGCGATCCGGCTTGTTCTCATGATTGGGCTGGATGGAATCAAACAAGTTTTGGCAGGGAAACAAGGAACTGTAATGACTGTACGTCAGTTGAAGCAAGGCTTACTAAGAATATAGGTGATGCCGGAGAAGTAGGCGGGAGAATTTTTTATCGCAATGCTGCAGGTTTTACTTTACAAGATATTAATCCTGCAAATAATAAAACAGTTTATTATCTTGAAGCATGGACAGCAAACGAAACAGTTTCTCCATGGGGTGATGAAGGTACATTAGTTGCTAATGTAACGACTTTTACATCCTTGTTAAGTTCAGGAGCAACAATGATAGGAAACGGCAGAAAAGATACACAGATTATAGCAGCGCATATGGCAGGAAAATTAATAACAGGTACTGCAGCGCAAAGATGTTTAAGCGCAACGCATGGAGGAAAAAATGACTGGTTTTTACCAAGTCTTGGAGAACTTAACGAACTTTACAAAGCAAAGGGTCATACAAATGTGCCGACTTCGAATTGGTACTGGTCTTCCTCGCAGCTCGATACTGATTACGCCTGGTTACAGGGTTTCGACAATGGTGTTCAGGTCGACGGCCACGTCGAGTACATCGGCATCAATGTCCGTGCGGTCCGGGCTTTTTAACAATATTTTAGTGCGGCCGACTAGCCGCATATAATAATCGAAAATGATACGAAGTTTCATTATAACACTAAAACCTGTAGCCGGCGGCGATAAAAAAACAAGGTCGCCGGAAAATATCAATCTGATCATAGCTTCGCCTGCAAGGGCATAGTAACATGATCTTGTTTCTCTGTCTCTCTTGCTATAAAATTAACTATGGCTCCGCAGATCAGGGATAAAACGGACTCTAAAACCACTTCCAAATTTAAAGAACCTGATGAGTTCAGGGTTGTCCTTTTAAATGATCATTACACAACCATGGAATTTGTGGTCGAGGTCCTGATGGTTATCTTCCATAAAGACCTTATCGAGGCAAACAAGATCATGCTGGATGTTCACAGGAAGGGCAGGGGAATAGTGGGCATTTATACATGGGATATTGCCGCAACCAAGGCGGAGCAGGTGCACGCAAACGCCGAGGCGAATGAGTTTCCCCTTCGCTGTATTTTAGAGCCGGTTTGAGATATAATTATTATATTCAAGTTCAAGGATAAGAGATGAGAATTTCAGGGCATGTACAGGCGATTATTGACGCGGCTTACAATGAAGCAAAACTGCGGAAACACGAGTATCTGACGCCGGAGCACATTTTATACGCCGCCCTTGCCTTTGACGAGGTTCAGGGAGTACTGTTTTCCTGCGGCGCCGATCCTGTGCAGCTTAAACTGGGGATGGAGAATTTCTTTGATCAGAAAATGCCGGTTTCCAAAACCGGAGAGCCCACAAAGACTGTAGGTTTTCACAGCATAATTGAACGCGCTCTTATTCAGTGCAAATCTTCCCAGAAAGACATGATCGATGTCGCTGATATCATTGTCTCGCTTTATGACGAGGAGCGGTGTTACAGCGCCTATTATCTTCGCAAGGCGGGAATAAAACGGCTTGAGCTTTTACACGTTCTTTCCCACAGTTACGGCAACGAAAACACCTTTAATTTTGACAAGGGCGGCAAATATGCAGTGCCCGAAGATGATCAGATTGACAATCAGAAGGGCAAGGCAAACAAGAAGACTGCGCTGGAACGTTTTGCAATAGACCTTACCGCTCTTGCGCGCGAAAATAAACTTGAACCCGTTATCGGGAGGGAAGAAGAACTGGATCGTACGGTTCAGGTTCTCTGCCGCAGACTGAAAAACAACCCGATTCATGTCGGCGATTCCGGCGTTGGAAAAACCGCAATTACAGAGGGACTTGCGCAAAGAATTGTGGCCGGGAATGTGCCTCCCACAATAAAAGACTTTAGTATTTTTTCTCTTGATATGGGCGCTCTTGTCGCCGGCACTAAGTACCGCGGAGATTTTGAGGAGAGGGTAAAACGCGTTGTCGAAGAAATGCTGAAAAAAGAAAAGACAATTCTTTTTATTGACGAGATTCATACGCTGGTGGGAGCCGGTTCTGTTTCCGGCAGCGCGCTGGATGCTTCCAATCTGCTGAAGCCCGCTTTAACATCGGGGAAGCTCCGCTGCATTGGATCAACTACCCATGAAGAGTACGGAAAGTTTTTTGAGAAAGACCGCGCGCTTTCACGGCGTTTCCAGAAGATCGATATTAACGAGCCGTCCGAAGAAGTGGCGATTGATATTATTAAAGGATTAAAATCCAGATACGAAGACTACCACCATGTTCGTTACAGTGACGAAGTTGTGGAAACGGCAGTGCGCCTTTCTGCACAGTTTATTACCGAGCGCAGACTTCCGGATAAAGCGATTGATGTGATCGATGAAGCCGGAGCGTATGCCCGTATTGAAGCTTACAAAAACGGACAGGCTGACGGAGAGAGTTCATCAAGCGGCTCTGCTGGAAGCTCTGCTGCTGGAAGCTCCGCTGCAAAAGCTGGAAGCTCCGCTGCAAAAACCGAAAGCTCCGTTGCAAGTATTACAGACGAAACAACCTCTGTCTCCGAGAGTGCGCCAGAATACTCGGCCGGAAGCCTTGTTTCCGAAAGCTCCGCTGCAAACGTAAACGCATCCGCAACTGTGCAGGACGGTCATGTCGAAATAATCGAGATTGGCCTTCCCGTTATAGAAACTGTAATTTCAAAAATAGCCCGCATTCCCCAGCGGTCGGTCGGCGAGACTGAAAAGGACAAGCTTAAGGATTTGGATAAACGGCTCAAGGAGAGAATCTTCGGTCAGAACGATGCGGTCGCCGCTGTTACCAAGGCGGTTAAGCGTTCAAGAGCCGGCTTCCGCGCAGAGGGAAAGCCCGTAGCGAACCTTCTGTTTGCAGGGCCTACAGGCGTCGGGAAAACTGAACTTGCAAGACAGCTTGCGGATATTCTCGGCGTTGCGATGCTCCGGTTTGACATGAGCGAGTATCAGGAGAAGTACACTGTCTCCCGCCTTATCGGCTCTTCGCCGGGGTATGTCGGTTATGAAGACGGAGGGCAGCTTACCGATGCAGTGCGCAAACAGCCGCACGCCGTTGTCCTTCTTGATGAAATCGAAAAAGCCCACACCGATATTTTTAACATCCTCCTTCAGATAATGGACTATGCGACACTGACCGACAATCAGGGGCGCAAGGCGGACTTCCGCAATGTCATTTTTATTATGACCAGTAATGCCGGGGCAAGGGACATCGGCAAGGGACTTATCGGATTCGGCGAACGCGTAATGGACGAAACCGTCGTAGACACCGCAATCGAAAAAATATTTACTCCCGAGTTCCGTAACCGGCTGGATGCGGTTGTGCGTTTCGGCCACCTTTCGCAGGAGATCATGATCTCTATTGTACAAAAGGAACTTGATGTTTTTAAAACACAGCTTGCCGAGAAAAACGTTACCCTTGCCGTGTCGGATGAATGTGTGAACAAGCTTGCCGAAGAAGGGTACAGCCGTGAGTTCGGCGCGAGAAACGCAGGCCGTCTTATCGAAGACAAGATCAAAAGTTTCTTTGTAGACGAAGTTCTCTTTGGCCGCCTGAGCGAGGGCGGTACTGCTGTTATTGACTGGCACGACGGAGACTACAAATTTGATTGTTCTCACACGGAGGTTGTTGCCGAGTTGTGAGAGCTGGCCCTGATCCTGACTTCCCCTACTTTTCCGAGAAAGATTATTACCCTTTTACCGATCCAAAGGAGTGGAACAACGATATCATCGCGATTGGCGGAAACCTCTCGCCGGGGATGCTGCTTTCTGCTTATCAGCAGGGAATATTTCCGTGGTACAACCCTGGTGACCCTGTCATCTGGCAGTCGCCAGATCCCCGCTGTGTAATTTTTCCTGAAAAACTGCATATCTCTTCTTCGATGAAAAAGATTTTTAAGAAAGGCACTTTCGAAATTACATTCGACAGGGATTTTATCGGGGTCATTACGAGTTGTGCCCAGACCGAACGGCCGGGACAGGACGGCGTTTTTAGGGTCTCGACATGGATCTCGGATGATATCATCGAAGCTTATACGGAACTGCACCGCCTGGACTGGGCTCATTCTGCAGAAGCATGGCAGGATGGAGAACTGGTCGGCGGCTGTTACGGTGTTCTGATGGGCAGGGCTTTTTTCGGTGAATCGATGTTTTCCAAAAGGAGCAATGCGTCCAAAGCCGCCTTTCTGGGTTTTGCGCACACATTGTTTGAACACGGGGCTGCATTTATAGACTGCCAGGTACCAACGCCGCATTTACAAAGTTTTGGCGGAGAGATAATGCCTCGTCCTGATTTTTTGGCGCTGTTAAGAAAGCACGGAATTTCCCGCAGGTAATTTACATGTTGATAATTGTGAACTTGAAAGTTAAAATACATTAAGGAGGAATATATGAAGAAATCAAAGAAAATAATTTTATTGGCGCTGATGGTGCTTCTGGCATTCGTTTTCTATACCGGATGCGGCGGCGGCGCTTCAGGCACAGGAGGCGTTTCCGGCAGGCCAACCACACCGCAGGGCAGACTGGTTGTCGGAGTTAATGCCATGAACGGCGATATGTTCACTGGCTGGACCAATCTTGTTGCAAATGCCAACGCGAAGGATCTCATATACGGTTACAGCACCATTATGTACACCGATGATGACAGATTCATTCCTGATCCTGTCGTAGTAAAAAACCTGACCATTACAAATAATGCGGATGGCGGAAAGACCTACACTATCGAGATTAATAATAATCTTACCTGGAATGAAGGTACAAGAATTACTGCCAAAGATTTTGTGTTCGCAATGCTTTTGGATTATAGCAAGGAAATGAGGGATTTGGGCGCAAGGCGCTGGGTCGGCGGCGATGTTTTTGCCGGTTTCGCAGCTTACAACGCCGGCGAAACCAGAACCTTAAGCGGCGCGCGTCTTTTGGGAGAATATACATTCTCCTTAACTGTAGCGCCGGTTAATGGTTCGGGCGAACCTAACTTTCCCTTCTGGTACGAAATTACATACGCTAACATCGGTCCGCTTCCAATGCATGTGATTGCACCCGGCTGCGATGTAAGGGACACACCCAACGGCGCGGAGATTACAGGACCCTTCAGCCTTCAGCTTCTCCAGTCCACTATTGATAACGGTTCAACCGGTTATCGCTATACCCCGAATGTTACCTCAGGTCCGTACAACTTTGTCAGTTACGATGCCGGCGCTTTCCAGATTACCCTTGAAGTAAACGACAGATTCCTTGGTGAAGGCCCCGACAGAGTGAAGCCCATGATCAAGAATTTGATTTTCTATCAGGTTGCACAGGCAACAGCGATTGACGCTCTTGGATCAGGCACTGTAGATGTTCTTATCCAGCAGTCAGGAGCCACAGGCATCAATCCCGGTCTTGATCTTGTTGATGCGGGAAGAGCCGAATATATTACATATTCACGCAACGGTTATGGAAGAATCACATTCCACTGCGACTGGGGACCAACACAGTTTGCAGAAGTGCGCAGGGCAATTGCGTACTGTATGGATCGTGAAGAGTTTGTCCGCCAGTACACAGGCGGCTACGGCGTGATCATACACAGCCGTATCGGCAGCGCTCAGTGGATGCTTGCCGACAACAGAGCTGCGCTGGAAAGGGATTTAACCGTTTACACACTCAACGTTCAGAGAGCAAGGGAAGAACTTGATAACGGCGGCTGGAATCTTAACGCTGCAGGCGGCGCATATACTTCCGGATTGCGTCACAAGAGAATGCCTGACGGAAGCCTCATGCCTCTTATCATTGAATGGTTCTCTCCCGATTCAAACGTAATCGGAGAAATGCTCGGCGGCTTCCTGCATGACAATGCAAGGAGCGTTGGCATGGAGATCAGGCAGGACTGGGGCGACTCC
>Ga0123356_10003272_pt1 | contig 17018 bp, 12 predicted proteins | sample TergutEmb28metaG_2_FD_92546 | JGI IMG/M metagenome (GOLD analysis project Ga0123356, IMG submission 92546) | Embiratermes neotenicus P3 segment gut microbial communities from Petit-Saut dam, French Guiana - Emb289 P3 | ecosystem: Host-associated > Arthropoda: Insects > Digestive system > Gut ...
AACGAGGTGCTTCAGGCCGCAGTCGGCAACCACTTCCGCGACAAGCTCCAAAGCATGCCGGCCATTGACTTCATCGAGAAGCGTCAGGACGTCCAGCAGCAGGCGCAGGAGCACATCGCGTCGCGGCTGCAGGAGTATCGGGTCGAGACGCGCGGCGTCTACATTCAGGACGTGGTGTTCCCGAGCCAGCTTGTCGAAGTGCTGACCGCCCGCGAAGTTGCGAACCAGCAGCAGGCGACCTACCTCGCCGAGAAGGAGGCCCAGGACAAGCGCCTCGATCTCGAGGCATCCCGTGGCAAGGCGGATATGCAGTCCGAGCTCGCCAAGTCGACGGTCGGCATCGACATCGCCAAGAACAGGGCGGCCGCCGTCCAGGCGGAAGCCAACGGCGAATCGTACCGGCTTGAGATGGTCGGCCGCGCCAGCGCCGTGAAGACGGAGGCAGAGGGGCTTGCCATCGCCAAGGGTCTCGAAGCACAGCAGGTGGCTATCGGCAAGGAGCAGACCATGGCGGTCAATATTGCCAAGGCGCTGGCGAGCGGCGCGCAGCGCTTCATGCCGGAGAACCTTGCGTTGACGATCGGGGAGAACTCCGGTGCGGGCGGGCTCTCTGGCTTGGTACCCCTTGCCATGCGCTTTCTGCAAACACACGAGAATCTGCCCGCGCGTCCGCCGGCGATAGAGAGTCTCCCGCCGACTAGCGGCAACGGGAACTCCAACGAGGAGCATTGACCGGGAGGTCGCCCTCAAGCGAGGCGAACCTCGCTTGAGGGGGTGCCGCTGGGGTGAGAGGTAGACCCGCGTCCCGGCGGCAGCGGCGACGAAGCAGCGGGAAGCCTCCGGGCGGCGAGGTGCGCGGCGATGCGCAAGCGCGAGTGCCGCGGGATCGATGGCCGATGAGCGCTCCTGCAGGAAGGCAATCAGGAGCATGATTGTGCAATTCAGTGAGCGCGGGGGAGCTCTCGAGTGCCCCTCGCGCTCCTATTGCGCGCATTGCGTCTCGAGCGAGGCATTCGTCTGCGCAGTCGCAGCGCGCCAGCCGCCGCTCAACCTGGCGGGCAACTAGAGACATTCATGACTGACGACGATTGTTTCCGCCCGGTTGCGCTCGGCGACGCGCAGGTGGAGCAATTCATTCGAGATGGGTTCCTGCGTATCGACCGAGCCTTTCCGAGGGAAGTGGCCGAGGACGGCTGCGCCATCATGTGGCGGGACATCCCCTTCGATCGCCACGATCCGGCAACCTGGTCAAAGCCCGTCATCCGGCTCCCCGGCTATGGAGGAGGGCCCTTTGAGAAAGCAGTGAACACGCCTGTGCTTCATGACGCTTTCGACCGGCTCGTTGGCAAGGGACGCTGGGAACCCCGAGACGGCCTCGGGACCTTCCCTGTGCGTTTCCCGCATCCGGATGATCCAGGCGAGGCCGGGTGGCCTGTCGATGCGAGCTTTCCCGGTGACGATTGCGATCCGAACGAACAGCACGATTTTTCCGCTTGGCGTGTGAACGTGACGTCTCGGGGCAGGGCACTGCTTATGTTGTTTCTGTTCTCTGATGTTGGCGAGAATGATGCTCCAACGAGGATCAGGGTAGGCTCACACATGGACATGGCCCGGTTTCTCGCGCCGGCGGGCGAGGCCGGCATGGCGAACATGAATCTCCGCAAAATGAGCGCCGATCGGCCGCACGCCCTGGCAACAGGCGGGGTGGGGACCGTATATCTGTGCCATCCTTTCCTCGTCCATGCGGCGCAGCGCCATCGCGGATCGAGGCCGCGTTTCATGGCACAGCCGGCCTTCGGTTTGCGAGAACCCTACCGGCTTCATCGCGAGGATGGTGCTTACTCACCAGTGGAGATATCGATCCGCCAAGCGCTGCGCGATTGTCCAAGCTAGTGGATGCGGCCACGGAGCGGTTAGTTCTGAATCTGCCTGTGCATTCGCCCGTGATAGAGCCCCTGTCCATTGTGGCGGCGGAAATCCTAACAGGAGCCTTGAGTAGGTGTTCCTTGGGCGAGCCTGGCTCAAGGGTACGCGCGAGGAATCAGCCGCCGATGCGAAGCGACATCGTCTGTCCTGTTTGCTCGAGGAGCAGTGAGCCGCTGTGCGTGCAGCGGACGGCGTACAAGAAGGTCTCGCTCGACCGTTGCCGTGGCGAGCGGCCTTCCAGGTTGTACGCCGTGTGATGGCACGCGCCGCCTGCGAGGCGGGCACCCGGCCCGCTACCTAGCCTGCCGCCCTTTCGCGCTGGCAGGTCCGTTCGCTGGCGAGCGGGAGCGTCGTTTGTCCGCCTGACGCGTCTGATTGCCGCGGGGGGTCGTGGGATCGACGCTGGCGCGGTGCATCAATCACTGCGACGGTTACTTTTGTTCACTGCGGATGATCTATCCTCGGTGCTTGATGGTCTGGACGGGAGGTCCTCGAAATGAGACAGCATCGCGGTGTCACGAGCCCTGTTAGCGTTGCGCGCGCTCTGCACAAGCGGGTCCTCGGTGAGGGAGGGAGCTGTGGTGGTGAGCTCAAACGCTCGCGGACACTGTCAACTGTGGTGACCTGGGTTCGCTTGTGCTTGGTACAGTGCCGGGCGGCAGGTGCGTGCTGCATTAAGCACCGTTCGCGACCGGGGTCAAGGAGTGGTGCTGCGGGGCTTGCGCGGTGCGGGAATCTGCCGCTCGGGTCGCTGGGAATCGCGTCTCTGGGGCTCGCTCTACAGAGCCAGTCCGCTGTGGCGGCAGCGCTGGCGAACACCGATGAGCTGCATGCCTACGGGGGTGAGCTCATCGGGGACTTCTTGACTGAGCACCCGGTGTCGGGGTTCACTCCGGTGCTCGCCGACCACGTGACCTACGGTGCGCGCTATGACCACAACTTCACGGATGTCTGGGGCCTGGAGCTGGCGGTCGGCCAGACTTTGACGCAGGCAACCCGTGTGGTGTCGGGGAATTCAAACCTGAAGCTGCGCACGGCCGATCTGGATGTGACCTGGAACTTCAGCCCGGAGAGCGCAGTCGTCGGCTACACCCTCATGGGAGCCGGCTACGTGAACACGCGCCTCCACCCGGCTATCCAGGGTGTCGTGGGCGAGGAGCAGCAGACCATCCAGGAGCAGAACAGCTCCCTCAGCGCCAATCTGGGGATCGGCGCCCGGCTCTATGCCACGCGTCATCTGATCTTCCGGGCCGAGGCGCGCTACCGCTACGTTAACCGCGTGGTCAGCACGGATCAGCGCCCGCTGAACACGGTCGAGGCGACGTTCGGTGTCGGCTGGAGGTTCTAGCTCCACCCACTGTGTCGGATCGACGGAGGATCGCTGCGCGTGTGAGCAGCTGAGCCCGGCAAGTCAGCGAAGCGAAGTTGCTGTGCCGGGGTCGCGATGGGCCACGGTCGGCGCGCCAGGTGCTTGAGCCACGGACTGAGTGTCGCGGCGCGTCGCTGCCGGCGCGGCAGGTACTTGAATCACGGGCTGAGCGTCGCGGCGCGTCGTTGCTGGCGCGGCAGGTACTTGAGTCACGGGCTGAGTGTCGCGGCGTGTCGTTGCCGGCGCGGCCGGTGCTTGAGTCACGGGCTGGGTGTCGCGGCGCGTCGCTGCCCGCGCGACAGGTACTTGAGTCACGGGCTGGGTGCCGCGACGCGTCGCTGCCGGCGCGGCAGGTACTTGAGTCACGGGCTGAGTGCTCGAGCTCGGGGGCGAGCTTTCCAGCTGGTGGCGCAGCGTGGACTTGCCGGCTGCCGCGGCAAGCCCAGCCAGCTGCGTGCGGTGCTTGGGGCGAAAGCGTGGATTGGTGGCCAAGCGCTGCTCGAGGACCATGAGTGCGCGCTGCAACTGTCGCTTGCCCAGCAGTATCGCGACCAGATCGTCGGTGAGGCGGTCTGCGGGGCGCGGGTCGTCCCATTTGCAGGTCACCTCCAGGAGCGCCTTGTGCTCCTGGGCGGCATCCGGGCCCTTGCCATGCTGGCCGATCCAGGTCTGGATCTCCCGCCAGCAGTCCGCCGGCTTGCCGCTCTCGAGGTTCAGGCGCGCGCGTTTCAGCATGACTCGCCGCAGGTGCGTACGCCGCCCGGCGGCACGCTGCGCTTCCCGCCGCGCGAGTTGCTCGGGAGCTATGCCGAGCTCGCGACGATGCTCGAACAGCGCCCCGCCCACGAGCGCAAATCCCACCAGCAGCATCAGCTGGGTGGCCGAGAAGATAATCCACGACGGCGCCGCAAAGCGCAGCAGCGCGAACAGCAGGCTACCCAGCGCCACGATCACCCACCAAGCGGCGCGGTATTGTGCGCCGCAGGTGCGTGCGTATCGAATGAGCGCCGGCGGCCACAGGGCGCCGAAGGCGCTGCCCGTGGCGGCCAGTACGACCATGCTCGATGGCAGACACAGTAGCAGCACGATGCAGCAGAGCGCGCCGACGATGAAGCCAAAAAAGACGACTACAGCGAACACGATCCCTGCGCCGGCAGCCATCAGCGATGCCTGGGCGATTGCGCGCCGCTCGCGTAGCGGATTGACCATCGAGAGTGTGATGGTGTGAGGCACTGGCCGGCCCGCGAGGATGGCATCCAGCTGCAGGTAGCAGTACTGGAAGAACCAGGCAACGACCGGGACGGCGATCGCGATTCCGAGTAGGCCGATCTTGGCTGCGAGCAACAGGGCGAGGGTGAAAGCACCAACGACCAGCAGCGTTGTGACCGTGAGCGGAAACTGCAAGTAGCGCGCCATGGTTTCCCGTCGGACGACGCAAGAGTGCCGGTGGCCGAGCGACCTGCACCTCGAGGGCGCGGTGTCTTTGTGCTTTAAGGACTATAGCGCGCGGCGCGAGCCGCGGCAGGATAGTTATTGGTTTGCAGTGGCGGGGCGGCGGTCATGGATGTTCCCGCCAGCGGGTGGTGTCGTGAAAGTGTGACTCGGCCGCTTGCGCGCAGATCGCGAGAGCGCCGCTTCAGGCCCCGGGAAGATCCGAGGAGGGGACCGGGATGGGGTCCTCGGCAGCGGCAGCCGCGATGGGCGTGTCGGGGGAGCTGTCTGCGAGGGGAGACTCGGCCGGGCGAGCTGCGGCAGGCACCATTTGCGCGTTACGCCAGCCGCCATAATTGTAGTAGAGGGTGGCGAGCACGGCAGCGAGGGCCGAGGACACCGGGAAGCTCCACCAGATCGCATCGGCACGATAGCTATCGACAAAGAGCATTGCGAGCGGAAAGCGCACGACGAGCAGCGTGATGACCAGCACCAGGAGTGGTGCCATCACGGCCCCCGTGGCACGCACGACGCCAAAAAGCACCATCGCCACGCCGAAGAACACGTAGGACCAGGTCACGAGCCTGTTGATGTGCGAGCCGATCGCGAGCGCCGCGGAGCTGGCGGGCAGGAAGGGCGCCCAGGCGTGGGTGTCAAGGAGCTCGATGACGAGCACGACCGAGCCGGTCAGGAGGACGCTGTACAGCACGCCCACGCCAGCGATCGCCTGCACACGCTCCCACTTGCCCGCTCCCACATTCTGCGCGGCCATGGTCGAGACCGCCATGCCGACGGCGATGGCGGGCATCATGATGTAGTTCCAGATCTGCAGCGCGGCCCCGTAGGCGGCAGCGGTGTCCACACCGAAGCGATTGACCATCGAGAGCATCAGCATCCCGCTCAAGGAGAGCACGAGCATCTGGCCGCTCATCGGGATGCCCTTGCCGACCAGCGTGCGTACGATGCGCCAGTCGAACCGCAACAGCGTGAGCTCCTCCCGGTGCAGGCACAGCGGATGTTTGCGCCGATAGAGGTGGACGATGAGAGCCGTGAGGCTCACGGCCTGAGACACGAAGGTCGCAAGCGCCGAGCCGGCGATGCCCAGCCTGGGTATGGGACCCACGCCGAAAATGAACACGGGGTTCAGCGCGATGTCGATGGCGACCGAGAGCAGCATGAAGTAGAAGGGCGTCTTCGAGTCGCCCGCGCCGCGTAGCACCGACATCACGAACGCGTACATGTACAGGCAGGGCAGCGCCAGGAAGATCACCCGCATGTAGGCTTCGGCGAGCGGCAGCGAGTCGACCGGCGTGCTCATCGCCAGCAGCAGCGGCTCGGTCAGGGTGAGGCCCGCGATGGCCATGACGATCGATATGGCTGCGAAGAAGCTTGCGCTGGTGCCGACGGCACGCTTGGCTTCCGACCAGTTCCGCGCCCCGATGTACTGTCCGATCAGGATCGTGGCGGCCATCGCCACCCCGAAGGCTGCGCCGATCAGCAGGAACATCACGGTGTTCGCGTTCGAGGTTGCCGTCAGGGCAGCCTCGCCCAAGAAGTGGCCGACCCAGATCGAGTTCACCGATACGTTCAGCGACTGCAGGACGTTGGCGTAAAGGATCGGGAGCGCGAACTGCAGCAGGCCGCGGCTGATCGAGCCTTCGGTGAGTGATCGGGGTTGCATGGGCAAAGGGTGCGAAAGGCTAGCAGCCGCCAAGCGGGGCGTAAAGCGCAGCCGTCCGGGCGCTTGCAGCACGGACCATCAGGTGAGCAGGGTTAGGGGGGGACTAGCGCAGCCAGGCTAGCACGATGGTGGCGAGCCCCAGACCAGACAAGGTCCAGCCCGGCCAGGCTGTGCCGCCACTCACGGCGAGCCACACCAGCCCGCCCACGAGGAAGGCCGAGCCGACCGTGACGCTGTCGTGGCGCCGGGCGGTGCTCCGCAGCTCACCTCGCGCCAGCTGGTCGTGGGGCTGCCGCTCGCCGCCGGCGTACAGCGGGCGGCGCCTGCTGTACAGGGCGCTGCGCAGCAGGCCCGGCAGCTCGCGCGTCACCTCCAGAAGCTCCGGCAGGTGCGTGCGCAGGCCACGGATGACCTGGCGCACGCTCATGCGCTCGTGCATCCACTCGCGCAGGATCGGGCTGGCGGTGTTCCAGACATCCAGCTCCGGGTAGAGCTCGCGCCCGAGCCCCTCGATGTTGAGCAGCGTCTTCTGCAGCAGCACCAGCTGAGGCTGCACTTCCATGTTGAAGCGCCGCGAGATCTCGAACAGGCGCAGCAGGACCTGGCCGAAGGAGATGTCCTTGAGCGGGCGGTTGAAGACCGGCTCGCAGACCGTGCGCACGGCGGATTCCATCTCATCGATGCGCGTGTCGGGCGCCACCCAGCCCGACTCCACGTGCAGCACGGCGACGCGGCGGTAGTCGCGGTCGAAGACGGCGAGGAAGTTCTCGGCGAGGTAGCTCTGGTCACGCGGGTCCAGGGTGCCGACGATCCCGAAGTCCACGGCGGCGTAGCGCGGCCGCGCGGGATCGTCGATGATCACGAAGATGTTGCCCGGGTGCATGTCGGCATGAAAGAAGTTGTGCCGGAAGACCTGCGTGAAGAAGATCCGCACGCCGTTCTCTGCCAGCCGGGGGATGTCGGTGCCGGCATTGCGCAGCCGCTCGGTGTCGCTGATCGGGATGCCGTGGATGCGCTCCATGACCATGACCTCCAGGCGGCAGTAGTCCCAGTAGACCTCCGGCACATAGAGCAGGTCGGAGCCTGCGAAATTGCGCTTGAGCTGCGAGGCGTTGGCCGCCTCGCGCATCAGGTCGAGCTCATCGAGGATCGTCTTTTCGTACTCGGCGACGATGTCGAGCGGTCGCAGTCGCTTGCCGACACTCCAGTACTTCTGCGCCAGGCCGGCGAGCGCATAGAGCACCTCCACATCGCGCTCGATGAACTCACGCATCCCTGGCCGCAGGACCTTGACCACCACCTCCTGCCCGTCAGGCAGGCGCGCGGTGTGCACCTGCGCAATGGAGGCTGCCGCGAGCGGCGTCTCATCGAATCTGCTGAAGATCTCGTTGATCGGCCGTCCGTGGGCGCGCTCGATGATCTGCCGCGCGATGCTGCCCGGGAAAGGCGGCACGCGGTCCTGCAGCTTCGCGAGCTCGTCGGCGATGTCAGGCGGCAGCAGGTCGCGCCGCGTGGAGACCGCCTGGCCGAACTTGACGAAGATCGGCCCGAGCTCCTGCAGCGCCAGGCGCAGCCGCTCCCCGCGGCTCGCTCGCGGCATGCGCGCGAGCCAGGTCCCGGGGTCCAGATACCGCAGCATGCGGACCGGCCGGTACAGATGCGTTGCCCGGACGAAGTCATCCAGGCCATGCTTGAGGAGCACACGCTGGATCTGCACGAGCCGCGCGATCACGCGCAGCTTCACGGGTGTTACCTCCCGTATCACCGTGCGGGGAGGCGCTGCGCGAGGAGCTTGACTCGCGCCTCGAGACGGTCAACGTCCTCCCGTATTGCATCGACGCCACGCAGGAACGGCTCCGCCTCCTTGGCTGGCACGAGGTCCTGCGTCTCGTGACCGAGATACTCGGCGATGTTGCGGGCACCAGTGTAGGCCGCCTGCCGCCCCCAGCCGAAGATCCCGCCGAAGAACCTTCCCAGCTGATGCGCTGGCACGTCGCCCAAGATGATCGACAGCTCCTCCTCCGGGTCGGGCCGCAGCAGCACCGCGAGCTCGCGGAACTTGTGGGCGAGCTCGGCATCACCCTGGATCTGCACGTCGCCGCGCTGCAGCACGGCTTCGGCCGAGGTGCCGGTCAAGGCCAGCAGGCTGAAGGGGCCACCTGCGAGCTCGGCATCGGCGGGGGCGTCCCCGCGCGTGACTTTGAGGGAGGTGCCGCTGGACTCGACGAGGAAGCGAATGACGTCGCGAACATGGATGGCCACGCGTTTGCCGGCAACTTGCGCACACAGCTCCTGAGCGCGGGGCGAGCGCGGCAAACCGCGGTTGAGCACGTTTTCAATCGTGGCCGTGAGCATGCGGGGCTTTCCGGTGGCGGGGGGCGATCCTATACCGCGTTCGGAGGTCCTAGCCAGCGAAAGCTTCGCGGTCTGCGCAACTGGGCCTGGCAGGGTGTGCTGGCGGCTCAGCCGCCGTGCCGCACCGAGCCTGAGGCCTGTTTGCTGTTGGATCGCAGCTGCATCAGGAAGCTGTCCACGTGTGCCAGGTAGTCCTGCAGCAGCACGCGGGACTTTGCGGTCAGGGACACGAAGTCGCGGCGGCCGTCGCGCTCATCCGGCACGCGGTGAACGTAGCCGCGGGTGGCGAGCTCGCCGATGCGCCGCAGCGAGGTGGTGGCGGAGACGCCCGGGATGGAGATGGTGAGCGCGGAGACCGACAGACGTTGCTCGTGCTGCTCGGCCCGCAGCAGCTCGAGCAGCAACTCCCAGCCGATATCATCGAGCCTGTGATCCTCGTAGCGGCTGCGCAGGCGGCGCAGCTGCTCGATGGTATCCAGCACGGATGTGGTCGTGCGGGTTGGCGCGGCCGGCGCCGGGGATGTAGGCGCGAGCTCGCCGGGCAGGTGCTCCGGGCGGGGCGGCAAGGTCGGGCCGGGCTGGGCCAGACGCCGCAGCTCGCCCGCCAGCTCCTCCGCGCGTTGGATCAGTCTCTCTACATCGGGTGTCGTGCTGGCATGCGCACGCCGATCCTGCCGCGCTCGTTCGAGGGCACGACTGACGGCATCGGCGATCTCCGCCTGGCTGACCGGCTTCACGAGAAAGTCGTAGGCGCCGCGGCGCAGTGCCCCGACAGCGGACTCGAGCGAGGGACGTGCTGTGAGCAGCAACACGCGCGGGGCAGGTCGCCCGAGCTCCAGCGCCGCCAGCGCGTCTGCGAACTGCAAGCCGCTCATGTGCGGCATATACAGATCGCTCACCACGACGGCGATCTCGGGACGGGCGGCGACGAGCCCGAGCGCCTGCTGCGGATCGCTGCACAGGTTGCAGGTGAATCCAGCGCTGCCGAGCGCGGCCTCGAGGACCGTGAGGGTCGTGAGGTCGTCATCCAGGAGCAGGATTTCCTCGGTCATCGTGGCCGCCATGTCGCGGTGTACTCCAGCCTCGAAACAGCCGCCGCTGCGCATAGCGGCAAGCCCGGTGCGGCGGTCGGCACACGCTCCCCCCTTGATCCGAAAGAGCAGGCTAAGGGGACCCCAGGGTATCGCCCACCGCCGTGGGCTTCACGGTCACACGTCTCAGATTCTGTCTTGGAACCGGCTTGCCGATTGTTGTATCAGGGTAGGGCGTAGGTGAGCCGCGCGTGAAGCTCACACGAGCGGCACTGAGGTATACGGTCCCTCAGTACTTGTAGCCGCGGTGCACCGCGACAATGCCGCCCGAGAGATTGTGATAGCGGCAGCCTTCCAGGCCCGCCTCCTGCATCATCTCCAGCAGCTGAGCCTGGCTGGGATGCATGCGTATCGACTCGGCGAGATAGCGGTAGCTGGCCTCATCACGCGCGATGAACTTGCCGAGCCGGGGGAGGACCTGGAAGGAGTAGGCGTCGTAGAGGGGCGCCAGCCCAGGGGCCACTGGCTGGGAGAACTCGAGCACCAGCAGCTGGCCGCCGGGCTTCAAGGCGCGGCGCATCGCGCGCAGCGCGGCGGCCTTGTCGGTGACATTGCGCAGGCCGAAGCCGATGGTGATGCAGTCGAATGCATTGTCGGCAAACGGCAGCCACTCGGCGTCGGCTTGCACGTACTGCAGGTTGGCAGCGAGCCCCGCATTGACCAGGCGATCTCTTCCGCGCTGCAACATTGCCAGGTTGATATCGGCAAGGACCACCAGACCGTTGCGCCCCACCTGTCGGGCGAGGCCGGCAGCGAGGTCGCCGGTACCTGCAGCGAGGTCAAGAGCGCGTTCCCCGGGACGCAGGCCCGTGAGAGACAGGGTGAACTGCTTCCACAGCCGGTGCGCGCCGAGAGACATGAGGTCGTTCATCAGATCGTAGCGGTGCGCCACGGAATCGAAGACGCCGCGCACTCGCCGGGCCTTCTCGCTCCAGGGCACCTGCTCGAAGCCGAAATCGGTGGATTGCTCATCGCTCATGGCGCGCCGTCCCTTCCAAGAGGAGCTTGCGGCCATTCTAGCGCGCCGGAGTTCTCACCTCCGGTCCGCCCAACTGCTCAAGGCGGGCGCTTGTGCACTGCCATGGGCAAACTTGAGGGTTGCATTTTTCACGCGCTGCTGCGCAGAATCAGCTCGAGTACGGGGGTCTTGAGACTGTCGGGCCGAGTGTATACAAGCGCTCGGCCCTTTCTTATGGCATCTGCGTGCGCTCGAGGGTGGGGTGGTCGTGGTGCGGCGCGAGAATGGGCGCCCGGCACGCTGTTACTCTTTGCGGGGACGGGAGGCTTGAGCGCTGGCAGCCAGCTTGCGCTCGAGGTAGCGCGCCCAGTTGGACGTCTGATCGCGGCCGAGCTCGTGGAGGTACTTCCACGTGTACAGACCGGTGTTGTGGCCATCATCGAACACGAGTCGCACTGCGTACTGTCCCACCGGCTCGACGGCGCGAATGGCCACGTTCTCCTTGCCGAGCACGAGGGTCTCTTGGCCCGGGCCGTGCCCCTTCACTTCCGCGGAGGGGGAATGGACGCGCAGGTACTCGAAGGGCAGCTCAAAGCGGCTCCCGTCAGCGAAGCTCACCTCGAGCACGCGAGAGGCGAGGCGCAGCTTGATCTCGGTCGGTATCGGGTCGGGGTCGGACATGGCTGCGCAGTATAGGGGCTCCGCTGAACGCGGATAGGGACTCACGAGCCATGTACCTCGCAGACCTTGAGTCCCTTTCCCGTCAGCCAGCGGATGACCCGGCTGTGCAGCGGCTGCAGGCCGAGGAGGTCCGCCTGCAGTACTGCAACATGCCGGCGGCCGTCCTGGGCACGGCTATCTTCGCAACCCTCATGGGCGTGGCGCTCTCGGAGCGGCTCACACCCCAGGCGCTCGCGCTGTGGCTCGGGGCTGCCTACGGTACTAGCTGCCTGCGCTATGGCTTGTGGAGGTGGTTCAGGCGCGCGCGCCCGGCGGCCACGCACATGCCGCGCTGGGGCTGGATGTTCATCGCCTCCACGGCCATGGCCGGCCTGGTCTGGGGGGCGGGCGGGATGGTGCTGCACATGACGGGCAGCTTCACCCAGCAGATACTCGTGTTGCTGGTCATGGTCGCGGTGGCGCTCACGCCGTTGCTGCTCGCGGCCACCTCGTTCGCGGCCTTCGTGGCATTCGCCTATCCGGTGATGCTGCTGTCTGCGATGCCCTTCCTGCTGGCAGGGGATGCGGTCTATGCCGCGATCGGCATCGCGACGGTGCTGCTGCTGCCTCTCATGACACGCCTCGCTACCCATCTGTGCCAGGCGTCGCGCGCTTCGCTCGAGGTGCGGCTGCGCAATATCCAGCTGCTTGCGCAGCTGGATGAGCAGAAGAGGGCCGCCGAGCAGGCCAACATCGCCAAGTCGCGCTTCCTGGCGATAGCGAGCCACGATCTGCGTCAGCCGCTGCATGCACTGGACCTCTTCCTGCAGGCGCTGCAGGAGTGTCCGCTGCCCGGCCAGGAGCGCCAGCTGGTCGCTAACATCCGTCGTTCGGTCGATGCGATGGAAGGGCTCTTCGATGCGCTGCTGGACATCTCCCGGCTCGATGCCGGTGCGGTGCGCGCGCGCATGACGACCTTTCCGCTCGAGGATCTGTTCGAGCGGCTGCGCTTCGAGTTCGGCCCGGTTGCGCAGCAGAAGGGCTTGCGGCTGACCATCGCCAGAACCTCCCTCTACGGGCGCAGCGATCCGGAGCTACTGGCGCAGATCCTGCGCAACTTGCTCGCCAATGCGCTGCGCTACACCGTCGATGGCGGGGTGCTGCTGGGTTGCCGGCGCGCAGGCGAGCAGCTCCGCATCGAGGTTTGGGACAGCGGTAGCGGCATCCCAGAGGACAAGCGCACGCTCGTGTTCCAGGAATTCACGCAGCTTGGCAACCCGGAGCGGGACCGGCGCAAGGGGCTCGGGCTGGGGCTCGCGATCGTCGAGCGCCTGGGGAGCCTCCTTGGACACCCGATCGGACTGCGCTCGGAGGTGGGCAAGGGCTCGATCTTCAGTGTGACCCTGGTGCGCGGGCGCCCCGAGGAGCACCGGCCTGTCGAGCCGGACTGCCGCTCGCACGGGGCATTCGATCTATCGGGCATGCTTGCGCTGCTCATCGACGATGACGTCACCATCCGGCACGCCATCGAAGGTCTGCTGCGCAAGTGGCGCTGCGACGTGATCGCCGCCGCGTCCGGCGCCGAGGTGGTGGAGAAGCTCACCGGTGTGCGGCGCACACCAGACATAATCATCGCGGACTACCGCTTGCGCGAGGAAGCCAACGGGGTGGCATTGATCGAGCGGCTGCGCGGCGAATTCAACACCGAGGTGCCGGCGCTGCTCATCACAGCGGGCACCGCGGCGGAGCGGCGCGACTGCGAGGCTAGTGGGGTGCCGGTGCTGGCCAAGCCCGTCAACCCGGCCCGTCTGCGTACGCTCCTTGCACACATAGCGGGGACCGCCACCGCGCGCATGCGTGCGCGCGTGGCCGGGTAGCTTCGACGGGCGAGGGTCTTCGCGGCGCCGACGGCGTGCCGCCTTCAGCTGGTCAGCATGCCGAGGCGGCGGGCGGCCAGCACGGCCTGGGTACGGTTGACGACCGCCAGCACCTTGAAGATCGAGGTCACGTGGGCCTTGACCGTCTTCTCGGAGAGGCCCAGCTCGGTGGCGATCGTCCTGTTGGTCTTGCCCTGGCAGACCCGCGAGAGCACCTCGAGCTGGCGCACGGTGAGCTGTCCGACATCCGGCAAGGGCTGCAGCGCCTCATCCGCGTCGGCGTGGCCGTTGGTGCCGTTGTTCATCCGCAGCGGCACGCTGATGTTGCCATCCAGCACGTCCTTGAGCGCATCGAGCAGGACACGCGGCGTGGCCGACTTGGGAACGAAGCCCATCGCCCCGGCATTGATCGCCTGGCGGACGTTCTCGGGCTCTTCCAGCGCGGAGAGCACCACGACCGGTAGCGAGGGTAGGCGCTCGTGCAGGCGTGAGATGAGTCCGAAGCCGCTCATGCCGGGCAGCGCGAGATCAAGGAGCACGAGGTCCAGGTCAGGATTCGCGGCCGCCAGTGTCATGACCTCCTCGCCATCGCGCGCCGCCAGCACACGCGTGTCTTCGTCAAGCGACGTCAATGCGGCGGCCACTCCTTCGCGCACCAGCGGGTGGTCGTCAATCACGAGTAGTTTGAGCGACATGGTCTAAAGCGGTCAGCCGGTCTGTGGGAATGTAACGCGCGCCAATTCCCGGGCAGCTTGCATAAGCACGTATCTTGAGCGCTACCGAGGATATCACCAGTTTGCATCCAATTGTGCGTTTTCAGAAGTTGGATTTCGATGAGCTCCGAGCACCTCGCGGACACCGCTCGCATGCGCGCGCACTCAACGCTTGCTGTGGGAACAGTGTCGTGCCACTCGCATCTGCGGTGTGCACTGCCTGTGCGTTGCCAGGAGCCTTGCACAGGGCCGGTGCGGGAACGCCGTTGCGCGCTGACGGCCTCTTGCGTGCGATCGGTGGCTATCGCCCGTGCCGGTTGATATGTCGGGGCGCGATATCGTGTTGCTCGCGCGCATTGTGCAGTGCCACGGGTCGCGGCACTGGCGCTGCTGCGCGACAGCAAGGGTGCGGAATCAGGTCGCTCGGCCGCGCGAGTTGCCCTTCGCAGGTGTCAGTCGATGGAGGTGCGCTGCGGGGCCATGCTGCGGCGCGCTTGTCTGGCTCGTTAAGGGTGAATGCGAGAACCGTCAAGGGCGTGTCCAGGCACATGTTGCCGCAAGCGGCGGGTGCCGATTGTTAAAAGCGCTTAAGGTAGCGGCGCTTCGTGTTGGTCCTTGCGGTGTGTACGGTTCGGACAGATTGCGGGAAATGGCGGGGCTTTCGTGCCTGGAGCCTGGACGCCGCGGCGTGGCGCGGATACAGGCGGGAGCGCTGCGCTGCGGCGCGCCTCGTGTACCTAATTTTTACATAATTGTGGTGGGACAGGCGACCTGGCTCGCCATTCGGGCGGCGCTTTACCGGCGAGTCGGCGGGAACGTATGGCTGCGCCGCGGTGCGACCCTTGCACCGCGGGGTGACAATCCTCCGGCCGCCCCTATACTCACCGTCCCATGAGTGGCTGTACGGGACCCGCTTGATTGCGGGGGCTCAATGGAACCGACCGATACCTCAAGACCCGAGTATTACCATCGCGTAGTGGATTGCCAGTGGGCCTGCCCTGCCCACACTGATGTACCGGAGTACATCCGCCTGATCGCCCAGGGGCGCTTCACCGATGCGTACCTGGTGAATCGTCAGTCGAATGTTTTCCCGGGGATTCTGGGCAGGGTTTGCGATCGCCCCTGCGAGCCGGCTTGCCGGCGCGGCCGCATCGCACAGCAGCCCGTTGCCATCTGCCGCTTGAAACGCTTCGCGGCCGATCATCGCGATGAGGTCACTGGCCGGCTGCCGAAGATCCCCCAGGTGAAGAACGGCAAGCGCATCGCCTGCATCGGTGCCGGTCCCGCCTCCCTAACGGTGGCGAATGATCTGCTGCCGCTGGGCTATCAGGTGACCATCTTCGAGCAGTACGGGGAGCCCGGCGGGTTGATGCGCACCAACATCCCCTCCTTCCGGCTGCCGCAGGGCGTGCTCGATGAGGAGATCGGGATGATCTTGAAGATGGGCGTGGACTTGAAGCTCGGGCACCCGGTGCGGAGCCTTAGTGCGCTGCTGCAGTCGCAGCAGTTCGACGCGGTGTTCGTCGGCTCGGGCGCGCCCCAGGGCAAGGACCTCAAGATCCCGGGGCGCGAGGCCGCCGCGGCCAACATCCACATCGGTATCGCCTGGCTCGAGTCGGTGGCGTTCGGGCACTGCAGCTCGATCGGCGAGCGCGTCCTCATCATTGGTGTGGGCAACACTGCGATGGACTGCTGCCGCACCAGCTTGAGGCTCGGTGCCCGCGACGTGAAGGTGATGGCGCGCAAGCCGCGGGGCTTCTTCAAGGCCTCCGCGTGGGAGCTCGAGGATGCCGAGGAGGAGAGCGTGCACATCCTCGTCAATCACTCCCCAAAGTCTTTCGTGACCGAGGCGGGCCGGCTCGTGGGCATGCTCTTCGAGCGGCTCGAGTACACCATGGACGCCGCCGGGCGTATCGTGGATGAGCGCGTCCTCGGGGAGGAGATGATCCCCGCCGATGATGTGATCCTCGCGATCGGCCAGGAGAACGCCTTTCCCTGGATCGAGCCGGATCTGGGGATCGAGCTTGACCGCTGGCATGTGCCCGTGGTGGACAAGGTGACCCTGCAGTCCACCCGCCCGGGGGTCTTCTTCGGCGGGGACGCCGCCTTCGGACCCAAGAACATCATCTGGGCGGTCGAGCACGGCCACCAGGCGGCGATCTCGATTCACCGGCACTGCCAGGGCGAGCCCGTGGCCGAGCGCCTGCCCGCGGGGGTCACGTTGCAGAGCCGCAAGATGGGCATGCACGAGTGGGCCTACGCGAACGACTACGCACCGATCGAGCGGCGCCTCGTGCCGCACGTCTCGCTCAAGGAGCGCTTCAAGAAGCTCAACATCGAGGTGGAGCTGGGCTTCACGGCCGAGGCCGCCGCAGCCGAGGTGCAGCGCTGCCTGAATTGCGATGTGCAGACGGTGTTCTCGGCCAAGCTGTGCATCGAGTGCGACGCCTGCATCGATATCTGCCCCGTGGATTGCCTCACGATCACGCGCAACGGCGAGGAGCGTGAGCTGCGCGCCCGCCTGAAGGCTCCGGCGCACAACCAGACCCAGCCGCTGTTTGTCTCGGGGCCGCTGGCGCAGACGGGGCGTGTGATGGTGAAGGACGAGGACGTGTGCGTGCACTGCGGGCTATGTGCCGAACGCTGCCCGACGGCTGCATGGGACATGCAGAAGTCCTTCGTTCGCTGGCCGCAGGTCGAGGACGAGGCGGCAGCGCTCGAGGCGCTCAAACCGAAGATCGCCTGAAGAAGAACCTCAAGGGCCCAGGTGCGCGCGTCGTCAAGGCGCACCGGGGCCGTTCCCGTTCAAACACGTTTCCGCCAGCGAGCCTGTCATGCCGCAATCCTCTGCTTCCCGGATAAACGATTTCTCTATCAAGATTGCCACCGTGAATGGCACCGGCTCGGCGAGCGCCAACACGCTGCTGATGAAGTCGATCTTCAGGAGCGGCATCCCG
>Ga0123356_10003273_pt1 | contig 17014 bp, 13 predicted proteins | sample TergutEmb28metaG_2_FD_92546 | JGI IMG/M metagenome (GOLD analysis project Ga0123356, IMG submission 92546) | Embiratermes neotenicus P3 segment gut microbial communities from Petit-Saut dam, French Guiana - Emb289 P3 | ecosystem: Host-associated > Arthropoda: Insects > Digestive system > Gut ...
ACGATACGCACAATATATAGACCGCGCAGCGGTCGCAGCAGACGTGCCGAAGGCACGGCTTAAACGGAGGGCGAAAGCCCTCCGGGGGTCTTAGGGGATTATCCCCTAACGAGCAAGAACAGAGCAGATTCCCGTGAGGGAAAATGTTCTGTTCGGGGGTTTTCGGCTCGCCGAAAACATTGCTCGCAAAAATCGAAACGCGCTATACGGACGTTGGGTGTCGGGCGGTGAAATCTCGCGTAAATATGATTAGCTTCTTACTCTATATCTGTAGAGAGTTTGTTCTTGAACATCAAAATCATTTGAAAAATAATAACTTGGTGTTGCCCCGTCTAACCATGAAGACCAGTTACCCCAACGATAGAAATAGTAGGTAGTGGTAGCTTGGGAATCTCTGTAACGGTAAAGAGTTTGTTCGCGTACTTCTCGTGTTTCGGAAGCAGCTATATAACCGTCACTCCAACTCGACCATTCACCGGTAGTGCTATGCCTTGTTAAGTCTTGATAACGATAGACGGTTCTACTCTCTGTTTCATTATCGGTAAATCGCCAGATAGTACCATCGTGCCATATAACCCCCATAGTGCAATAAACTAATCCGACCCCTCCCCAATCAGACCATGAACCAGTCGAAGTTATTGTCCGGGAGCCTGGATAACCATTGCTGTAATGCCCAGAAATATCTCTAATCCTCATTTGCCAACTTGTATCTATTTTCCTCGTGCTGCTTTGAGTATAAACTGTTGTTGACCACTCGTTCCACTCGCCCCATATTTCAGTAACAGATATATCACGATAACTGTATTGAGTTTTTGTTTCTACTTGTCTTGTACTGCTTGGCGAAACGAAATTAGTAGACCACGAACTCCATGTTCCATTACCACTGTTATTTATCTCATATCGTATACCCAACCAGACATTGTTGGGCTTGATGACGATGTAGTTTCCCTCATACGATAACGATATTGATTCTTTGTTTCAACCTCCGTTGTTGAGTTAGCTGCAACGTATTGAGTTGACCAGTTGCTCCACGCTCCCCATGTCGGTGTTGGATTGGGTTCTGTGGCTGAAGGTTTTATTTCAATATTGCATACTCTTATTCTTCCGTTGGTTGCCGCCGCCCAATAAACTGAACCGTTGTGATACACCGGCGGCTCAAAGGAATTTAACGGCAATCCCGCAAGTGATGTCGCGGGTGTTATAATATCGCCGCTTGCAGATAAAACCATGTAAAAAGTGTCTTTATCTGTTGACCACAATATTACAAGTTGGTCGTCTGCCGCAACAACTTGCGGAGCGATAACATTAGTGTCGTTGTAATCTGTTAGCCACCGCACACCATAATCTGTTACAGGTGTCAGCGGGGAATTGTTGTTATCGTTTATATTGTTTGATGTTGCTCCGCTTCGTGTCGTTCCTCCTACAAACATGGATGATGAAATATTGCTCGCAAGCGGATTGAAGATTTGAACAAACAGGTTTTGTTTTTCAGTTTTTGCCGCTTCACTAATCGACTTCGCTGATGCACCGACGAGCGCAACACCCCTGCTCGTTTCAGCAAGACCGCCCATTTGCGCGAATGTCCGATTTACTATCCACATATTGTAGTTTGCATTTGCTTCGAGATAGAAATTAAAGATTAACTTCTTACCTGCACTTGAGGTAATAATAAAACCTCTGCCATACGCATCTCCGTGGTCTGCATACACAAAACCGCCCGCATTTTTACTCCATATAACGCTCTGATTGAACGAATGGGAAGTGTATGGAATATCCCAAACGCTATTCCAATTTACAGGCGACATATCTGACGTTCGTACTCCAATTACATTGTTTGATTGATGCCCATTGTACATAGTGCGGGCGTAGTTTACCATTAGATAACCGTTGCCAAATGCTGAGGAGCAATTTCCGGCATCGAATGGGTGTTGTGTATTTCCGCTTTGCCCCATCGTACTCTCACCAACAAATCCTGTTGTTTTGACGTGGATGCCCTCGGGTGTGTATTTTGAAACAAAGATTGTCTGCTCTGTACTGTTGTTGCCTGTTCTACCCCAAACAATATAAAAATATCCATCAACGTCTGAGATTACGTCGCCGAGTTTGGGGTATCTCATGCCAATACTTAATTGCTTACTTGGAGTCGTGATTTCAAGGTTGCCGTCCATAACATACGCATAAGCAAGACCTTCATTTTTATATGCGAATTGTTGAACCGATGATACCGCAGCCCAATTTCCTGCACTCCAAGCCTGTGTGTTTGCAACTCCATATGCAAACACTACGGGTATAATTCCGGGAATTGCTTCCGGCGATATATTGTTAAATGTCACAATGCCTTGTTCTCTTGTATATAATGCTTTTGGATTGAAATTATTGCCACCTGTACCGGTCATTATGGCATATGCACGGACGAAGTTTATAGAGTCCACAGCCCAGCTTGACGCTGTTTGTATATCAGCAAATCCAGAGTTCGGGGAATTGTCCACATCCGCACCTAATACCATGCAAACATTCCTAATCATCGTGGCTGCTTGTTCACGGGAAATTTGACCATTTGGTGTAAATTTCCTATTACCTGTTCCTGATGTTATACCAAGCGCATTAGCGGCGAAAATAATACTGTCGTTCGTGTCAGTAAACGCAGACCAATCACGCGCAACTCCTTTTTCAGCCATTACATTATCTATGCTCATTCCAGTAATGTACTCTATGTACTTTACTGCCATGCGGCAAAATTCCGCGCGGGTTATGAAACCCTGATAATTGCTTTGAATTTCGGATGGAACAAATCCTTTTTGAAGTGCGTTTGCGATTCCGTCATATGCCCATTCACTTGCGCTACCGACATTAGGGGTTCCTGTCGCCGCTGCATTGACCGGCAATGAAGTCAGCAACATAATTATAGATATGATGATACCCAATATTCTTCTCGATTGCATTTTACAATTCTCTCCTTTCAGTTTTATTTCGGCGACCGATTTAGCTTTCTTGTTTATCATTTCGCACTACACCTCCTGCTAACCCAAAGGTTTTAGGGCGTTGTCAATCCAATCCCAATATACAGAAGCTACAGTATGTTGCGCTGATTTTGTTATTCCGCTTTCGGTATATGATACTGTAAAAGAACGATTTGAAGTCCATACATAAGTCCATCCAGCCCAACCATACTCAGGTTGTTCAACAGGTATAAAGTTTCCGGTTCCATTGGAATACGATGCCCAAACTCGTATAATAAAGGCGGTGTACGCACCAAGTTGAGAAGGCTCCAAGCTAATTGAAATAGAACTTAATTCTCTGTAGATGATATTTATGGTATATTGCGCCGTAACTGTTACTCCATTTTCGGTATAAGACACCGTAACAGGTTTAGAGCCTGCGGTAGAAGAATCGACACTTCTTGTATCAACAGAAACATTAAATCCGAAACCGCATCCTGGTGACACATCTCTTGTTGAACCATCACTATATATTGCTGTAGCGACTAATCCGTATGAACTAAAAGCTGAGGCTCCCACATAATAATCAACCATTTCAGGTGGAATCACTTCTAATCCTGTCAAGACTCTTGCATTTATCGTAACCGAAAATCTCGTTGTCTGCGTAAGTCCGTTTTCTGAATACGAAACGGTAATTGTTTGTACCCCTCCCACAGATGAATTAAAACCACTTATCGCACAAGACGATGTTACGTTTCTTGTTGTGTTATCGCTGTATGTTGCAATAACGACCATGCCGCTTGAATTGAAGTTCTCGCCGATGTTGTAAGTGATTTTATCGGGTGGAATCACTTCGATTCCTATCAATGTTTTTATTATTTCTGTAGGTGGAACAGAAGGTGTTGGAATTGGGGCTGGTATTTGAGATGGAGCGGGAGTGAATGTAATAGCTTGCGTTATGATTCCGGGCAATCTATCCGGTACGATGTTATTAAACGTCACGATACTTTGTTCTCTCGTATACAACGCTTTCGGGCTGAAATGGTTATTACCAGTACCGGTCATAATCCCATTAGCGCGAACGAAGTTAATTCCATCTATTGCCCAACTTGACGCAGTACCAATATCAGCAAAACCAGAAGGGGAGGGATTGTTGACATCCACACCTAATACATTACAAACATTTCTAATCATTGTTGCTGCTTGCTCGCGTGGGAATCGACCATTCGGGGTAAATTGCTTATTACCTGTACCAGACGTAACCCCAAGAGCATAGGCGGCTAAAATGTAATAGTCCTGTGTGTCGGCAAATGCGTTCCAGTCAATAAATATATCTTTATCTGCCATATAGCTGCTGATGCTCATGCCGGTAACATATTCAATATACATCACCGCCATACGACAGAACTCGGCGCGTGTAATGACTTCACGATAATTATTTTGAATTTCAAACGGAACAAATCCTTTTTGGATTGATTCCGTGATGCTATCATATGCCCATTCACTTGCACTATCGACATAGGATGTTTCTATCGCCAGCGCATTAACTGGAAGCATTGTAAGCACTAAGAGAATGGATATTGCTATGCTTAGGAATTTTTTACTTAACATTTGAGTGACCTCCTCGTACAAATTCAAAGAATGACTTTATCTAAAAACACGATTGTTTTGGAGAAAGAAAATGTGAGTTCATCATTTATCATTTTTACCTCTACGCTTTTTGTAATCTGCATCAACCCTTGCTCCCCAATCATCTGAAATTTTTTCACCGACTGGCGCAGCTCTGAAACAACAAACGGTATCGCTAAGAGCTTCATAATTTAATGCAATTCCTTCGCTATCATTGTGAAAATTTTGCGCTCGATTCCGGGCAATACCGAAACGGTCAGCCACATCAACGGCGTCTATGTTTGCACCGAGGAAGATAAATTCCCAACTGTACTTGGACTTTTGATGCTCAATCATCGACTTTATATTGTCATAGCTGAACTCGCGGCTTGCGTTTTCCATGCCATCAGTAGTGATAACGAATAGCACCTTGCTTGCACGGTAATCTTCTGCTGTATTCTTTTGAACGCTACCGATTTTATTGATTGTTCTGCCAACAGCATCAAGTAGTGCTGTCTGACCGCGCACGAAGTATTCACGCTCAGTTATTAGGCTGACTGCTTTAATATCAATGCGGTCATGCAAGACTTCGTATTCGTTATCAAAGAGAATTGTCGTAATGCGGCACTCGCCGGATTCTTCCTGCTGTTTTTGTAACATGGAATTGAAACCACCGATAGTGTCGCTCTCTAATCCTCCCATTGACCCACTACGGTCGAGGATAAAAACAAGTTCTGTTAAGTTTGCCTTCATAAAAATACCCTCCATTCATTTGGTTATGAACAGAGGGTAACATTTATTTTATGGTGTCAGGTCGCTTTGAAAGCGACATATCAGCGATGGTTTTTGTTTCAACTATCTTTGTAAATTTTTTCTATTCCAATTTCTTCTGTTATCATCCTCCCAAATTCGCCCCATGCGGCAAGCACATTTTTCTGAAGCTCCAACCCTAACGGCATGGCGCGTTTCAAAAGTCCACGTCCTATAAGGTAAATAAAAATCTCCTTGCTCAGTTCGTCATTTGTGTTTTTATTTTGTTCAGGGTCGCCTTCAACATAAAACAAGTCAATTACTTTTTCTCCGTCAATTTCTAATAATCGTGCCTTAAATATGCCCTGACCTGTCCATGAACGATGAAAATAGAGCCAATCATCCTCAAAATAAATAAACCATTTGTCTTCCATCGCATCCGGGACAAGCCCGCGTTTTAATAGTGCATATTCAGCATCACTGAGTTTGATTTTGAACTCAATATATTTCGGAAGAAAAATAGGCTTGTTTTCCCAAGTTTCTTTTGTTGCGACGGGACGAATGAACGCTTCGCGCCAAAGATTAACGATTACCAAAAGCGGCGGCGACAGCATAGATAGGACTTTATTTTCAATTTCTTTTGGAATACCGTATGCCGCTTCTGCGATACTGCCTGCTATCGCCGCCAATGTGTCGCTGTCACCGCCGAGAGATATAGCGTTACGGATTGCATCCTCAAAGTCATTGCTTTCGAGAAAAGCGATGATAGCCTCCGGCACAGTTTCTTGACAACTTTCGTTAAATGTATATGATGGACGGATTTCATCAAGTGTCCTTTTCAAGTCATATCCGTATTTATTCTCAATATAAGCTTTGATGTCTTTTTTAGACTTACCATTTCGAGCAAGAAAAATTGCCGACGCTGTTGCTTGCGCTCCTTTAATTCCTTCTGGGTGATTGTGCGTGACCTCTGCGCTGGCTTTTGCCGCTTTTTCGGTCGCATCAAGTGAATCAAACAACCATCCGACAGGCGAAACGCGCATAGCCGAACCGTTACCCCAACTGTTGTAAGGCATACGATTATTAGAGCGTAACCAACTGTTGAAATTCCCACCATATCCCTTATTAGGATAAATATTACCAAGTCTTTTCATGGCGTCGATAAAATCGTCAGGTCTGCCGCCGTTCATCAAGCCTTCAGCGACTGCGATTGTCATAATAGAATCATCGGTAATTTCGCAGTTAGCACCGAACAACGGAAAATCCTTTTCCTTGATGTTGCGCCATTCATAAATTGAGCCTATAATATCGCCTGTAATTGCTCCTAACATAATCTCCACTCCCCAATTCGTAATGATTATGAGTGGAGTATAGCACGGTAAATACAGGTCGTGGTCGCTTACAAAGCGACAGTTCAATACTCGAATGTTCCATCTTTTTAGTACCACTACTCTGATAAAATACACTTCAAGGAAATTTGGGATTAACATCCAATGCGAAGATTATCCTCCCAAAATCGGCTGGTCGTACTCGAATAACACATTGTTGATTTCATAAATATCGTATTTTTGACTCGTTATGAAATATTCGACAATAACGTCGAACATGACGCTGCGAGATAAAGCGAACCCCGCTCTCTCTAATAAATCGCGAGTTTCAAAAAGCGATAGTTCTAATGCTACAGCAAGAGCAACAGCGGTTTTTTTACTTGGCATATATCCTCTGCCGGCACGGATTTTAGAAAATAACTTGCGGTCAAGGTTTGCACGTTTATAAATATCTACGTCTGTTTTGCCTTTGGCATCAATGAGCCTGAGAAGGGTAGAGGAGAATGGCTCATCAAGCCGTCCTACAACATCATCTAAGTTTCGCATTTGATGCAAAATCGCTGGTGCTTTCTGTTCGGTGGTCGGCGTAATTTTAGGTTTAAGTCTTTCAGATAATTTTGGAATCGCAGCCGAATCAAGCATATTAACAGCTTCATCAGCCGATAATGATTCTTGAATTGTTTGTGAATCTTGTTCCGGGAATAATGCTATTGACTTTTCAACAGCTTCAGTATCTGATTCAATTCCAGACCATGATTGGGTTCGTTCGCGGCTAAATCGTAAATTTCGTTCATCAACATAGTTTTCATCAATGAAAGCCTTAACTTCACCAAGCAAATCGTTTGAAAGCGAAAACGCTGTCTTATCAAACACGACAAGAAAAACGTCCATATCATCTTTCATTAACCATTCGCTAATCGTACTCGTAGCTACAGACAGAGCTTCAACTTTCGGATAACCATAAATACCACTTGAAATAAGCGGGAACGCTATACTCCTGCATCCATACTTTTTTGAAAGGTTAAGAGCGTTTGTGTAGCACAAACGGAGCAATGATTCTTCATCCTGTTTGCCATCATGGTAAACAGGCCCGGCAGCGTGAATTATGTATTTTGCAGGTAAAGCAAACCCCTTAGTTATAACCGCATCACCGGTTTTTATTGGTGCGAGATTATCACAAGCTCTTTGTAATCTATCCGCTCCGGCTGCACTAAAAATCGCACCGCAAACGCCGCCACCAGCTTGGAGATTTGTGTTGGCGGCGTTAACGATGACGTCTACAGACATTTTAGTTACATCATTGCGAATGATATTTAATGGCATGATAATCCATCCTTAATTGTGTATGTATTCATAACCTCCAAAGGAGTTTCTTCTAAAATTTGTCAAACGTTTATTTGCAAAATTGGCAAAACGGCTATTTTGTTGTGCCGCAATACTATAATTTTCATACGCGAAGGTATCGTTTTTTTCAGTTCCAAGTCCCCATATTAGCTTGTCACCGAGAAAACTATACGCCAAAGCTGTTTGGTCTGATGAAAATGTACCTGCACTTGAACGTATCGCATTGTATATTGTATTAAACGCATTTACAAAATCATGTTTCGGGCGTCTCTGAGCGGTTAGTTCACGGGCTTCCAATTCACCGAGTAACACATCAGCGAATTTTAGCCCTGCCTGCGATGCGCGACTAAGGTATGGTCGAGCGTCTCCTTTATCTTCTTCAAAGTATAGTATTGTCCCTAATCCTAATTGTATTTCGGAAAGGTTTTCAATACACTCATTCTTAAATGTATCGTCTGTATCATCATTTAGTATTTCGTAATTCCATCTGAGAGCATTTTGATAGTTCTCAAATGAAAAACCGGGGTCTTCATATAAGAATATTGACCCGATAATGGTGTAGTTAAACACAGCCATAACAGATGCGTATTTGTTGCCTAATCCACCTGCTTTCGCAAAGTATTCTGCTGCGTCAATGGGTTTATTTTCGTCCTGATACAGTCGTCCTAATTCTACCATAGCTTTATCTTCGTTTGGATTGGCTTCCAAGACTGCTTTGAACCAATGTATTGCAAGTTCAACATTCTTTTCGATTTTATCGCCTTCACGATAATGTACAGCAAGATAAATCATGGCATCAGTATTTCCATTTTCAGCAGAATGGGTTATGATTCTAAAACCTTCTTGGGCATTGTATGGTACACCCATTCCATTAATGTAACGCTTACCTAACTCAAGCTGTGCGGTCTGATGTCCGTTTTCTGCTGCGAAAATTAAAGACCTTATTCCACGCACTCTTAACTGTTGTAATTCTTCTTCTGAGTTTGCGATAGGGTCGCCATCACCGTCCATTATAGATAATTGATATGCCATATAAGCAGCACCAACATTACCCTGCTCAGAAGCCATGAAAAAATAATGAATGGATTTCTTTATGTTTTCAATGCTCGGCGGGTCATTGCGCTCGGTCATATATAAAACTCCAAGTTTGCTTTGTGCGTCTGAATCTCCTGCATCAGCAGCAAGAGTGAACAATTCAAATGCTTTTTCTTTATCTTGTATTACTCCATTTCCGTCGTGGTAAAAGAGGGCAATTTTATACTGTCCACGAGACCAGCCTATATTTGATGATGCTTCTCTCGAATATGCTTCATAATATTCAATGGCTTTTGGAATATCTCGTTGTACTGCAAGGCCATCTTCATAAATTACTCCTAACAATTCCAATGCCAGTTCATGACCTTCCTGAGCGGATTTTTCAAAGAGTTCTCTTGCTTTGGTAAAGTCTTGCTCTACGCCTTCTCCGAAAAAGTAACATGACCCCAATTCAAATTGCCCATAACTATTTCCGGTTTCAGCAGATTTTTCATACCAATAAATTGCGTTTTCTATACTTGCTGGTACACCCCAACCATTTTTATAACATTCGCCAAGCATTTCCATAGAACCACCACGTCCGAGCATAGCTGATTTTTCAAAATATAAAAATGCTTTAGTTTGGTCTTGCTCTACACCTGCTTCGTCATTGCCATAACAATATAGAGACCCCAGTTGATACATAGCCGCGTCATCATCCATATCAGATGCAATTTGCCACATTTCTATTGCTTTCAAAACATTAGCAGTACAACCTGAACCATCTTTATAACAAACGCCCAAATAAAAATATGTGTCCGAGTCTTTTTGTTTTTCTTTATACTCGGTTGCTTTTTCAAACCAATATACAGCTTTTTCGTAATCTTGAGGAACGTTATTTCCATTATAATATTTCATAGCTAAATTGCGCTGTGCCTTAGCGTTTCCTTGTCTTGCGGCTTTTTCATACCAAAACATAGCTTTTTCAACGCTATATTCCACACCCTTGCTGGTATCATACATGAAGCCTAAATCTTTTTGCGCTACTGCATGACCTTGTTCTGCTGCTTTTATATACCACTGTACGGCGTTGCCATAGTCTTCTTGGTCATAATATATTTCAGCTAATTGGTGTTGCGCTTCGGCATCGCCGTTTTGTGCCTGTGAAAGTAGTTGATTGTCAATCATGGGTTTGCTCCTTTTCTTATTATTTTGAAACGGCTTAGCCTACATATTCATAACCGCCGAACAGTTTCTTTTTATACTTTGCAAGTTCGTTAGACGCATCATTGAATCCCATATCTTGCGCCCATGAAAAGCAATTATATGCTTCATTGGTATCTTGCTGGATTCCTATACCATGTTGTTTCATTATACCAAGAATAAAATAACCCCAGCCATTTTTTTCCTTTTCAATATCAGAATTTGGTATTGTATGTGCAAGACGATTGAAAACATAGGACTTTTCATCAGAAGTTAAAGTTATGTCATTGCTGATTAACATAATGCCTTGATGAATAACAGCTATAGGGTCTTCGGTTTTTTTATAACATTCAAATGCTTCACCTGTGCGGTCGGTGACAAAATAGCAGTCACCCAAGTCTTTGTAAAGTGAATCACTACTTTTTCGTGCTTCGACAGGGTCATAACCGTTTTGGATAGCCTGTTCCAGATAATGTTTTGCTTTTTCTAAAACTTCTGCTGTTCCCGGAGACTTTGCACCACCAACCGCTACCATCGCGTGTCCCATCATGCTATTACCGAAATATGCTAATATCATACCTGTTGGGTGACCTTTTTCTGCCGCTTTCTCAGCCCATTTCGTGGATATTCTTATATCTTCGGCTGTTCGAGCGTTATTGTGTATTTTTGCCAATTCGAGCATAGCATCAACATTATCCATTTCAGCGGCTTTGCAATACCAATCATATGCTTCGTCATTTTTTTCATGAGAAGAATAAATGCTTGCGATTAGATAAAACGCTTCAGATTGCTTATCTTCCGACACTTCCATATAATGTTGAATAGCTTTATCATAATCGACAGAAGTACCAATGCCTTTTTGATACATTTGTCCTAAATAGTAATACGGGAGTTCACACCCATTTTCTGCCGATTTACTATACCAGCAAAATGCGGCTTCATAATCTTGGCTTCTCCCGATGCCATCCATATAGTAAACACCTAACATATATTGTGCAAGTCCATTATCTTGTTCAGCCGCTTTTTGATAAAAACAAAAGGCCTTTTCGTAGTTTTCGGGAACGCCGAAACCTCTTTCGTAGCATTTAGCTAATTCAAGCTGTGCGTCGTCAAGGTCTTCCTCAGCCGCTTTTTCAAAATTATAAAAAGCCTTTTCTCCGTCTTTCGCTACACCATTGCCATCTCTATAACATAAACCTAATCTATAGTACCCAAAGCAATTTCCTTTTTCTGCTGATTGTCTATACCATTCAACAGCTTGTTCTATGTTTTTTTCTGTTCCCCAGCCATACTGACAGCATCTCCCAATATTATACATTCCTCCGGCATCGCCAAGTAGCGCCGCTTTTTCAAAGAGAGAAGCTGCTTTAATTTCATCTTCCTCAACGCCCCTTCCTTGAAGATACATAGAACCAAGCATATCTGTAGATGAGGGGTGTTCCATATCTGCCGCTATACTCCACATCTCAGCCGCTTTTTCAGGGTTTTCTGAAACTCCTCGTCCCATATCATAACAATAACCGAGACGTTCATAAGCATCAGCATCTCCTTGCTGAGCTGCTTTTTCAAACCAAAAAATAGCTTTTTCATAATCTTTTTCTATCAATTTGCCGAGATAATACTTCATAGCTAAGTTAAACTGCGCTCCTGCATTACCGTAATTTGCCGCTTTCGTATACCAAGAAATAGCTTGCTCTATGTCTTGCGGTACATCATCTTTTCCGTCAATAAGAATATTGGCAAGGTCATTTTGCGCTTTTGCATGGTTTGCTTCAGCAGCTTTGAGATACCAACGGACAGCTTCCGCATAATTTAATTCACCGTTTTCTTCGGAACCATAATAAAGTCCAACAAGATATTGAACTTCGGCGTCGCCGTTTTGCGCCTGTGAAAGCAGTTGATTGTCAATCATGGGTTTACTCCTTTATCAATTTAATTTGTTCACTTGCTAAATCGAAAACGCCGTGTTCATAACGTGAAGCGAAAGAGAATAACTGAGGGTCTTTATTCACTTCTTTGAAAAAAATAATTATATGAAAATCTTCTTGCATGATAGAATCATAAATCTCTTTCGCGTATCTTTTATCCTGTAATGATGGATAAGGATACTCGAAATGAATATGAACCATGCCGACCAGTTTTATTCTATTCGGATACCATTCTCGCACGAGAACATCATTCAAATATTCAGTATTTGGCTTGTAAGAGGTTTCCTGCTTAGAAGCAGTATGTCTTCTGTCAAGCAAGAATTGGTCAGCACAAAGGCTTTTTTCATGCTGACCAATCATGCCACCCCATTCATAAAGATAGTCTTGTAATTCGGCGATTATGCGATTATATGTTCGCTGTAACAAAATAAGCATGACATGGTATCGCTCCGTACTAATTATTTTTGCGTCCAATAATCGCAACTTGTATTCAAGTCGATTCTCTTGTATTTCCCAACTTTTCTACAATAATATTCTCCAGAACTATCCTGTTTTTTTAAGTCAAGCCATACACAATCGCCGCAAAGAGTTTTGCCGTGGAATGTTCCGGTGGGGATTAGTTTGTTGCTGTTCTCGTTCTTTTTCATGGTAGTAGTCGCTCCTTTTTTATTTTTATTTTATATTATCCTTTCGTGCCTATTGAGTAGCACAAAAGGGGTTGCGCTGCGAAAACTTGCTAAATAGCGATTACCCATAATATGGACTATCTTTGTACCCTTTTTCTTGAAGCTCGGAAACCCATCTATCCAAACGTCCGCGCCAAAACGAGTTGAACCATTTTGACTGTCCAAACAGTTTTACAGCTACCGGGCTTGCAGCATAATAAAACTTTATGAAAAGTCGGCCGCGTGTTTTTTGAGCCAACGAATTATCGCGGTATCTTCGCAAGACCCACACTTGCGGACAATCATACGAACCATAAACAGCCGTAGCTATGTAGCACCCGCCGCCTTTTTGTTCAACTATGTTGCATTGTATGCCAAGTTCGTGATGACAATAAGCAGCAAACTCTCTTAGCGTGTTTTCCATTTGTTCAGGAGATACTCCGGTGTTGGCTCCTGCGAAAATTTGTATGCCGCCGTGGGGTTCTTTGAAATATCGTCCATCAGGAGTATAAAGATGCGAAAACTTGACGCTTCCGCCCGTAGGTATAAGAAGTTCCGTCCAGTTACCACCATTATCTTTCCTAAACTTTACATTGCCTCCAAGATTTATACCGCCGCGTTCAACGGCGAGTTTGACAAATGGAGCGATTATCATGTCCTCAAATTCACTCGGTGGTATACGACTGATGTTAAACCCACAGTAACTTGATTTTCCCGGTACAGCCATTTTCACTTCCTCCTTAGATTTTATTTATTTTTTTATTTGCTTCAATTCATAAAAAACCGTTTTGTTTCTTCGGAATATGCACCCCACCCAAATCGTAATATTACATAAGCGGCTGCTGCGCCAATAGGGTCTTTAAGATTAGTAAAATACACAGTTTTATATGGATTGTTTGAAACAGACCCTTCAGGGCAAATGAAATTTTGTCCTTCAAATATTTCTGCAATCCTTTCGCTATTATTTGGATAGTTATGCCAAACATATATAGACCCACCCATGTACCATCCGATAACATTATCGTCAAATAAAAATTCTTTCTGATTATAACTACCGATTGGCGTTCCTCCTTTGTCTGTATATACATATCCATCTCTGTAATAGCCGATAACGTATGTTTTCTTAATATCATAAGAAATAAGGATGCCCATATCTACCGGGTTTGCAGCTATTATCTCGTCCATTTCTTGTGCAAGCGTTTTAACTGAAACACTTTTACTATTATTAGTGTTAGTATTGGTATTGCTTTTCGCTTTTTTACTCGCTATATCACGATATACATAATAACCAACCGCAATAATGATTATTACTATAATCAGTTCCAAGGTGATGCTCCTTTCCAAATCTTGATAAATGTTTTCGGTTGAGAATTTTTTTCCTGTTCCATTTCAGCCAGATAAGTGGCTCGCTTTTCATATCCATTGTCCGACCACATCTATCTCTTAGGCACTCACATTATAGCCTATTAGTTGTTGTGTGTCAAGATTACATTTTGAAGCTATTAAATGCTATTTGTAAATATCGAAGTGGAATCTGAACGGCTGCGAAAAGGGAAGGCCGACGATAGCTTCACCAATTTTCAAAGTGTTTATATCCCAATCTTCGACTGTTTGCCCGTTTCGTTTTTCCTCTATCATTTGATTATCAAGTCGCTGATACTGCTCTAAGAGGATGTTCTTCCCAAACAAACCTGTTACATAATCCCTTGTGGAAACGTCATTGGCACGAAAAGCGTAAACCGATGAAAATCCTGCCGCAATGTTTTTTCCACGACTCTGACCATATATTTCAAACAACTGCTCTACGCTTTGAACACCGGCAAAAACCTTGACGCCTAAACTGCGACCAAAGTTTACCCCATCGTCTATATGACGAAGGTGCGGAAGTAGTTTGAACTCATCGCAAAATAAATAGACATTGCCCTGCGGTTTGTTCCTACCAAGAGCTTCTTTTAAGGCAAGGTCGAACATCAAGCGATACACAGGGGTTAATGTACTGCCGATGGAAAGGTCATATTCGATAAATAGAGTTTTATTACCTTTATTACGCACAAACTCACGCATTGAGAAAATCCCTTTTTCAGAAAAAACGCCAATAAGTATTTCTCTTATTACAGAATACAATTCTGATAAAACACCCTGTGATTGTGCGTTATCCCCGCATATATAAGAAAGAACAGCATTAGCATCTGGACTGTCGCCGAGCAAATCAATAATCATCAACGAATCTGACAAGTCTAAAAATTCTTTCAACTTATTGTTATAGAAAAACTCTGTCTTGATTTCGGGGTCTTTTATACCTTCTCGTATAAACGTCGTAATAATGGCTGCCAATACATCTCGTGCGGCATTAGGAAAAAAAGCATTTGTAGTGTTTTTGGTACGCTCCTCAAAAAACGACTTACATATTTCTTGTGCGTTGATAATGAAATCCCGTTCATCCCAACCATCCGCAAGAATTTCTTTGTAGATATTCCAGTATTCAGATGTTTCTGAATACAATTTTGAATTACCAATAACAAGGTCTGTTGCTTTGTTGTAAAATTTAGAATAAAAATCCCCCTTGCTATCAAATATAATCATGACATCATCTTTCGTCATGTTTCGTTTTATCTGAGAAATGAAATGATAGAACAGGGTTGTTTTTCCACACCCGGTTCCTCCGATAAGCATTGTGTGCTTACTCAGCGCATCACTGTCAAGCGTGAAAACCGATGGTTTCCCGGCATATGTACCTGTTAATTTAATTTGTGCGCCTGTTGTTTGTGTAGGTGGCGCGTTTTGCGACACATTATTGCCGTAGAGCAACCGTGTTGAGATGTTCATGGCTTACCTCCTTTGCTCATTTCTTTTTGATTGGGTATTGCTGTTGTAATTTGGAGTTTTTGCTGTGGCAGGAGCAGAACTCCCTTTTGAGTTATCTGACGCCTGTTTGCTTGCCTTATTCTTGAAACTCGCAATGCCTTTATTGGCTGACTGATTCGTATTCGATGCAAATATCTCTGTTCCCCCATGCTCCGTTTTTTTCCGTACTGCTTCTATACCTTTGTTAGCATGAGATTGATTCGCTTCGGATTCCAATAATTTTCCATTCTTATTTTTATGGATTTTTATACCTTTACGAATTTGCTTTTGTGCAGTTTTAATATTTATATCTACTGATTGCTTCTCGTCAACAGGTGATTTTCGAGATAAAGACAATTTGCCATACTTGTCATTCAAATAATTTCCGAACGAATTTACATTTCGTTCTACCGATATACCACCAGAGTGTTTATAAGCAGCATTGATTTCTGTAGGAATTGGCATAACGGTTTTTCTATCACCGACTTCATGCCAAGTCAACCTTTTTTCATCCATAGATGCCTTAACATCCTTAGAATCAATTCCTTTTTGCTTTGCGATTGTTGTAGTCGCAAGTTCATATGTGCCATCTGCTCCTGTTCGCTTGGCAGAGAATTCATCAAGTTTGGCTATTCCCAAATCTTTGTCTGCAAGCTGTGTAAAATCAGGTTCCTTATTTTTATATTCAATTTCGTCGAAATTGTATTTGCTTTTTAATTCGCCCATCGTTAAACCTTCGGGATTTACGCCGTGTCCTAACGGCACATAATCGTCATTTATAATAAACCTTGAATTGCCGGGTTCGCCTTCCCAATGTCCATTTGATTGCGGCAATGCGAGAGGTTGCACATATTGGTTGATGATGCTTTTCACTTCATAAGAAATGTCAATATTATTGACATCGTTTTTATCGCCTTGATGCGCCGACATAAAAACACCTCTCCCGATAACTACTTTGTATAGTTAATTTCTATTTTTGAAGCCAAGATAGAAAAATCCAATAATTGCACCTATCCCTATATAAATAAATACTGCTATATCAGAAACAACAGCTTCCCATCTGAAAAAGATACCCCCTAAAGAAATAATGGCACAAAATATACCGAATGCAAAAGCAAACAAAATACCCCCAATACCACCAACTAAAACACCTAATAATCCGAATCTAACAGATAAACTATTCTTGTTTATCCCTGAAAATTGGGATGGCGATGTATATTGCGAGCTTGAATATGATGTAGGCGACGTGTAAGTCGGCGACGTGTAAGTCGGCGGTGTAAAAGTAGGCGCAGGCGGTTTGACTACTGGTGGCGGCGGTGTGTAAGACGGCGGCTTTATTGTCGTTTGAGTGAGCGTCGAGCGCGGTCTAAACGACTGCGCGAAAGTATTAT
>Ga0123356_10003274_pt1 | contig 17014 bp, 17 predicted proteins | sample TergutEmb28metaG_2_FD_92546 | JGI IMG/M metagenome (GOLD analysis project Ga0123356, IMG submission 92546) | Embiratermes neotenicus P3 segment gut microbial communities from Petit-Saut dam, French Guiana - Emb289 P3 | ecosystem: Host-associated > Arthropoda: Insects > Digestive system > Gut ...
CCGGTGAGGTTCTGCGGGAGGAGTTCCTCGTACCGCTGAAAATGTCGGCGGGCGCTCTTGCCAAGGCCTGTGGCTTGCCTCGTACTCGAATTGAGCGGATCGCCAGCGAACAGACGGGCATGACCGCCGATACCGCGCTTCGGCTCGCCAAGGCGCTGCCCGCAAGAGAAACAATTTGCTTCGATTTCCCAGAGCCTTACGAACGCGAAGCCACGCGCTCGATGGAAACTGGAATCCAGCGGGACGCTTGTTGCGTCGTCGGGCAGCTTTTGCTCCCACCTGCCTCGGAGCGGCCGTCCGGACTGGCAAAGCTACCACGGTCATCGACTACCTATCGGCTCCTCAGCAATCAACGTACCCCCGCCGTCGCTTGCTACGTTCAATCCGATCCCGCATCTCTTCCGCGTCTTCGGCGGCCTCGAACGTCGCAAATTTCAGCTGCCCGTTTGTGCCAATACGGCCCCAGTTGCGAACGAGCATGACCTCGCCAAACAATGTCGGCTGCAAAAAGAGTCTATAAAACCGCCGCATGTTGCGGCTCTCATCAACGCGGCGCAGATAAAGCGGTTCTCGTTTCTCGTCGGACAACGCGCGAACCACATCATTTCCAAGTGGTTAACACCAACATTCAACGGATCCACCAACCCAAGGCTTCGGTCCCAAACCGTCTCTCACGAGCGCAGACGATCACCGATGGTGGCGACAACCAAGCCCTGCACAAGATCCGGCCGACACAGAAGGCCGACCAGTCTGGAAACCGACCTTTGCCCACCCCTTACCGGCGCAACCCCTGCGCATAAGCTCGTTCCGCTTGTGTGTTTAAGGAATCGTTCTTCACATCGCGACTTTGGCACAAAACGCACGGTCTAATAACAGCCGGCAAACAGGGGGTACTGCATCATGGCCACAATCCAGCATCTCATCGCACCGTCCCGCGAAGTGCGTTTAATGCCCGCAGAATCGGGCTTCGGAGGCGTGATCCCCAATCATACACTTGGAGTGGACCGCTACCAATGCTCCAAGAGTTTCCGCTGTTCAGCGTCAGGCCAGAGCTCATTATAAAAGCTCGTCGCCTCAAGCAGCCTTCGGGATCGTCCGCGCCGCGTCCTAACCAACCGCATTTCGATTCGAAAGCTCCATTAGGGCCCGACGAGCCACAATGCTCAGCTCGTCAAGTTGAGCCCCATCCCGCGCCGCTTCGGCTAGTCTCTCCGCGACGTATTTCCGGGTGTCATGGTCGCCGCCGTTTTTCAGGCTGCTGCATGCCCGATCGATGATGGCTTCCAACTGAGCCCTGAGAGTTTCCCCAAACTCGCTCATCCCTGCCTCTCCAGCTTCTTTGGCACTGGTCCTTCGCGTTACGTTTCGGCGGACGTGGCATATTCGTCTCTGCCCCATCACGGAGTTTTCAGCCGGGTGCGGATTTCATTCACCAGGGGGAGACGCCGAAAGCCGCAGCGCTCGTGGTGTCCGGACTGGCCGGTCGGTGTCATCACCTCGGTAACGGTAACCCGCCGAAGTCCTTGCCATGACGCTTGCGCGTTGCGATCCGATACTGGCGAGCATTCATCGTCGGGCTGTCGTCACGCTCCAGACACGGTCAGAAATTCCTCCGCAGATTCGAAAACCCCGATGGGAACACATCGCCCGCACTGATCTCTATGTAGCGAGTGGGTCGTGAACGGGGCATGAACGCATTGGGCGAAACATGGAGCTTGTGCAGGATAACAAATGGAATGAAATGAACTGTCGGGGCGCAGCGTGCTTATTTGTCGTGGGGGTGAGGGCTGGATCACTATATCGTCGGTTTGCATCCCGATAGCGAAGGCGCGCGGATAGTAAAATACCTCTCCCGTCGTCTTCGAGCGTTGAAGTTTCAATTTGCCTTGCGGAGATATTGCGCGATTGGAGTCCCCATGATTACCCCTGCTTGCCGGACGCATCGCTTTCGGCTTTGATCTTCATGTCGATGATAGCGCGCTTCAAAATCTTGCCGGTCGAGCCTCTCGGCAGATCGGGCCAAACTTCGATTTTTTTCGGAATCTTGAAGTTAGCTATCCTGTCCTTGCAGCCCGAGAATCGAAAGACCCGGCCGATCCGCCGGCCGGATCTTCTTACCAAACCTTATTTTGCGTCAAATTCCGTGGCGAACGTGCGCAGCCTCGGATCGGCGGCCACGCGCTTCATGAAGTCGTCCGAAATGAAGGATTTTGGGTCGGATTCGGACGGAATTGTCCCGACCTCGGTCAGGTACTTGCCGATCTTCGAAAACCAGCCATCGACGGTCGACGCGCCGCTCGCTCGCGACATCAGAGCCAATTGCTCGTCAAGCGAGAAGGTCGGGCGCAAGGCGAACTCCTCGTCCATCGCTTGAGCGCTCGTTTCCAGGCCGCCCTGCTTGTAGAAATCGAGCGCGAGCGCGCGTGCTTCGGCAGGATTGGCCTTCGCCCATGACCAGCCCCGCAAATACACCGCCAGAAATTTGGCAACGTCGTCGGGATGTTCTTTCGCATAGTCCGCCCGCACGACCAGCGCGCCTGGAACGACCGTGCCCGTGTCGGCGCCCGAGCACAGGTACTTGGCGTTCGCACGCTCCTCAAGCGTATAGGTATTCGGAGCCCATACGCCTGCGATATCGCCATTGTTGGATGTAATCGCTGTAATGATCTGCGCCTGGCCGAGATTCACGAACTGCATGTCGTCCTGCGCCAATCCAAATTTGGCAAGACACTTGCGAGAGGCATAGTCGACTGTCGAGTTGGTCGTCAGAAGCAGCCGCTGCCCCTTCAACAGCTTGGGATTGGCCCTGATGGCGTCGAACTTGTCGCCACGAACCATCATGACGTTGGCTTTCGACTCGTCGTTGGTAATGCCGATGGTCAGGATATTGAAGCGCGCCGCGCCAAGGACCGCCGGGACTGAGCCTGTACCCCCAACATCCCAGGATCTTGCGGCTGAAGCCGCGATCTGGGGCGCCCCGGCTGGGAACGTCGAAAACGTTGGCGCGAGACCGACCTCTTTCCACCACCCCTTGACGTTGGCGTAGTGGAACGGCAGCGCCCAGTAGAGCGAGGGCTGATAGCTCACGCCAATGGCGCTCTGTGCATTTGCGTGCAGAGGCGCAGCCAGACATGTCACCGTCATTGCGATCTTGATTGCCTTCCAAACCATAACGCTCTCCTCCGTGTCGCTTCTTATGTTTTCAAGTGGGGTCAGCGGGCCGGCTCTTCTCTTCCCGCAACGATTTCCAGACGTGCGTGCGCAGATGGACGAAGGATTCCTGATCCATGACGTCCTCGATATTCGAGAACCTGTTCCAGTTCTCCGCCTGGCGGACCGACCTGACGTCGAGTAGCTCCTTGATGCGGCCGGGACGGCGCGTCATGATCGCCACGCGATCGGCGAGATAGACCGCCTCCTCTACCGAGTGGGTGATGAAGAGGACGGTGCGCGGATTGACCCGCGCGAGCCGGACCAGCTCCTCCTGCATGACCACGCGCGTTTGCGCATCCAACGCGCCGAATGGCTCATCCATCAGAAGAACCTCAGGCTTCAGCACGTAGGCGCGCGCGATCGCGACGCGCTGCTGCATCCCGCCGGAGAGCTGATGCGGAAAGGCGTCGGTGTGAGATTCCAGGCCCATGAGCTTCAGTGCATCTGCGATGAGATCGTCGCGTTCGGGTCGGGGAAGCCCTTTGTTGCGCAGGCCGAGCTCGATGTTCTGTCGCACGGTCTTCCAGGGGAAGAGCGCAAAATGCTGAAAAACCACCGCGCGGTCAGGACCAGGGCCGGTCACGCGTCGGCCATTGACGGTCACCACTCCCGAGGTCGGCTGCTCAAAACCGGCCACGATGCGAAGGCACGTCGTCTTGCCGCAACCTGACGGACCCACAATTGCAACGAAGTCTCTTTCAGCGATCTCGAGATCGATGTCTTCAAGCGCCTTCAGGCCGGTCTTCTTGGCCCCGAAGAATTTGTTCACCTTCTCGAACCGGATTGCGCCCATCTGGAATCCCTACGCGAGGCCACGCCGCCGAAGGATCAACGCCTCACCCTGCCGCAGGACGACATCGATCAACATTCCCGCTACTCCGATCGCGATCATTCCGGACATCACCGTCGTCGTGGAAACGTTGGCCTGGGCCTGCACCATCATGAATCCGACGCCGTTGGCAGCGACGATGAGTTCTGCGCCCACCAAGGATTGCCATCCGAGCCCGGCCGCGACGCGGAGCCCTGCGACAATGGACGGGACCGATGCCGGCAGCAGGATTTCCAGAATTGTTCGTACGTGGCCCGTCCCCAGCATTCGGGACGCCTCAATGAGCCGGGGATCGATGAAGCGAGCACCCCGGTAGGCATTGATGAGACAAGGCGGAAAGGCCCCGGCGAAGATAATCATGACGGGGCCCCCGATTCCCGTGCCGAACCACAGCGCCGCGAACGGCACCCATGCAATTGGTGCGATGAAGCGAAGCGCTTCAAAGATCGGCGACAGAATATCGTCAAGCACTCCGAACCAGCCCATGAGTAACCCAAGCGGAAGCCCGACGATCGCCGCGAGGATCAGACCGTAGAAATAGCGCATGACGCTGGCCGCAAGGTGCTGCGGCAGAGTGGCTCCCGCAAAGGGAGTTGTAAGAAGGGTTATCGAACGGGAAATCACCTCGAGCGGCGTCGGCAGAAATTCCCGTGGAACAACGCGAAAGGCCGATAGCAGCATCCAGATCCCGCAAAACACAGCGAGCCCCACGAGGCTCCAGGCAAATGTTTCCCGGAAGGAGAGCGGCCGATCCGTCATCCCTGCCCTCCTGCAGCGTCATTCCAGGCCAACGCTCTGCGCTCCACCTCGCCGAGCAGCCTGGTCGTGGCAAAGCCGAGCACGCCCACAGTCAACATTCCGACCAGGATCATGCCGGGAAAGATATCCTGCTGGGCCATGTTCAGGACGAAGCCAAGCCCAACGAGAGCTCCGACGAGTTCTGCCGCGACCAATGTCGTCCAGGCCGCCTGCAACGAGAGGCGCAATCCTGTGAAGATCATGGGCGCGGCGGCCGGCATAAGGATCTCGGCCACGAAGCGGCGGGACGGCGTGCCGAGCATGCGTGCCGCCTCGATGGTCGGAGGATCGATGGTGCGGACACCTGCAAAGGTGTTGATGACGGAGGGAACGAACGCGGCGAACCAGATCACCATGATCTTGGCCGCGTCTCCGAGTCCAAGCCAGAGAATGGCGAGCGGGATCCACGCCAAAGGCGGAATGGGCCGAATGATGAGGAAGACCGGATTAATGGCGGCCTCCGCGCGGCGACTCCAACCCATCCACAAACCGAGCGGCACGCCGGTCGCAACGGCAACCAGAAATCCAAAAGCGACGAGGAAAAGACTGTGGATCGCGTGCGTGACCAGCAGCGCCCCGGCGTAACCGTGCAGAGCAATCTGAACAAATGAGAGCCAGAAATCGCGAGGCGATGGAAATCGCCCCGGCGACACGACTCCGCTTCCGGTCAAGGCGAACCAAAGCGCCACCAGCGCGGCGAACGTCGCCAATCCGATCCACCTCCGTCGTTGTCCTCGCATTTTTTTGCCTTTTGTTCCGCCTCTATATTAAAGCTTATCCGCTCCGGCCGTGACAACCGCTTCAATCGTGGAGCGCGAGACGCAGGCAAAGCGAGGATGTGGCAGAGAGTCATGGCGTTCTGGTCATCGCTGATGGGAATGTCTCGGCATCATCATGTTCATGGTGAGGTCCGCCGGCCTCGGCGACCGCGCACGCAACCAACGTGCTTGGCAAGCGTCGACAAGATTTTTTTGAGTGAAGCATCGGCGCATTCATTCATGGCCGTCCTCAGTCTTGGCATCGGCGCACTTGTCCTGGGGCAAACGCGAAAGCCCGCATGGCCAGAACCACGACAGCAGTCAGCACCGCTTTCATCGTGCTCAGGTTAGACGGATGTCAGGCAAGATCCGAAAGTGGTGGAAGAAGCGAAAGGTCATCGGCAGGCCAGCCTTCCAAGGTCTTTTCGGGCCTCCTGTCTTTGCTTCTAGCAATCAGCGTTGACAGAGCTTGACGCGCTAATATAGCCTACTGTAAGCGCTTTCATCGTTTTGGGGGGGACAGGTGCGCCGATACCTCAAAAAGGCTGCGCCGAGAGATCGCGCAGACAGGACAGCGCTCGAAAGCGCGGTCCGGGAAATGCTGGCGGAAATCAAGCAGAACCGCGACGACGCCATCCACCGCTACGCGGAAACACTTGATCATTGGACCAAGCCCGAATTCCGTGTCTCAAACGACGAGATTCATCGAGCGTCGCTAAGTCTTCCTGAAACTTTCAAGGAGGATTTCAAATACGCCTACGATCAAGTCACCAATTTTGCGCGACATCAACGCGAAAGCATGAAAGATTTTGAGATCGAGATTGAGCCAGGCATCCGGTTGGGCCAAAAGTTGATTCCGGTAGCCAACGTTGGTTGCTACGTTCCAGGCGGTAAGTATCCGCTCATCTCCGCGGCAATCATGAGCATCGGCACGGCAAGGGCGGCCGGTGTCGATCACGTTATTGCGTGTGCGCCTCCGCGCGACTCCCGAGGTATCTATCCCCCACAGCTTTATGCGCTGCACACTGCTGGTGCGGACGAGATTTACGTTTTGGGCGGCGTACAGGCCTTGGCGGCAATGGCGTTCGGATGCATTGGAATGCGCGCAGTAGATATGATAACCGGGCCCGGAAATCCCTATGTGGCTGAAGCCAAGCGCCAATTGTTTGGGCAGGTCGGCATTGATCTACTTGCAGGACCTACTGAGATTTGCGTCATAGCCGACGAGACTGCAGATCCGTCGCTTATTGCTACAGATCTTCTTGGCCAGGCCGAACATGGCCCTGACAGTCCAGTTTGGTTCATCACCACATCCGAGCAACTCGGCAATCTCGTTATCCGTCATGTTGAGCGACAGCTTACGACCTTGCCAACAGCCGCAATGGCGGGCGCCGCTTGGAGTAACAACGGCGAGGTGGTCATTGTGGACAATGATGACGAGGCGATCGCGGTTAGTGACGAATACGCCCCTGAACATCTTGAATTGATGACCAACCGCAACGACTACTATCAGGAGCGATTAAGAAATTATGGAAGTCTCTTTGTTGGTGAAGAGAGTACCGTCGCCTACGGCGATAAAGGCGTAGGAACAAATCACACGTTGCCCACCGGTAACGCAGCGCGTTATACCGGCGGCCTTTGGGCCGGGAAATTCATCAAAACCGTCACCTACCAGAAACTGACGCCCCAGGCGAGCCGTCGCATAGCTCCGACGATGGGTCGTCTCTGTCACATGGAAGGAATGCTCGCGCACGAGGCCACCACAGACGTGCGGTTCAGCCGCTATCCGTCCAGTAACACCGAGTAGCTCGCAACTATCGTCAACTAAAAATCAGAGGGAAAACATCCCCTTTTCGGAGGAAGTGCAGAGAGGTCTTGCCGGATGATCAGGTGAATAAGGAATAGCACCTCACCCGCAATGGCCATAGCTTTTGATCTGGGCACATCCAGTTCAGATCGCACCAAGGGAGGGAGTCAGTGATGTCATATCGTCATAGCCGCCGTAGCTTTCTCAAACAGACAGCGCTCGGTACCACGACTATTATCGTTCCATCGCTGCTCTTGGGTACGCGCGAGGCCCGGGCCGCGAAGCTTTCGCTAGAAAACGTTCATCTGGAGGCTGCACAACGCGCGAAGGAGCTCGCGGGCGGAAAAGCGACGACGCTGACGATTCTGCAGCCTTCTGGGTCGCTGGGCAACATCAAGCCAGTTGCAGATCAATGGAAGGCCGCTACTGGTATCGACATCCAATACGTGGAAGTGCCGCTCGATCAGATCAACCAGAAGGTTCTTCTTGAGGCGGTCTCTAAGAGCGGTTCATTCGATATCGCGCTGCCGGCAAGCTTTGGCCTTCCCGATCTTGTCTCCTCGGGTATTCTCGTTAACCTCGACGAGCTGGCGGACAAATACGAACCAGAGGGCTATCAGAAGGACTATCTCTATACCATTGCCAATTACTACAAGGGCAGCCTTTATGGTTATGAGACCGACGGCGACGCCTACGTCATGTTTTACCTCAAAGACTGGCTTGACGATCCGGAGCAAAATAAAAAGTTTGCTGACAAGCACGGCTATAAGCTCAAGGTCCCCGATACCTGGGAGGAGCTCGACGCCATGATGGCGTTCTTCAACCAACCCGACCAGAATCGATTTGGCGGAGCTCTCTACCGTACTCAATATTTTATCGCGTGGGAGTGGTGGGTACGCTTCCATGCCAAAGGCTTTTATCCCTTCGACGACAACATGAAGCCGCAGATCAACAACGATGCCGGCGTCAAGGCGCTTGAGGAGCTGATCGCCGCCACTAAGTATTTGTATTCCGGTGCCCGCAGCAATGGACTGTTTGAGAATTTCGAGGCGTTCGGCCAGGGCGATAAGTTCTGCAATATTGGCTGGGGCGGCACCCAGAAGTTCCTGAACAGCGACAAGTCCAAGGTCAAAGGCAAATTGGCCTTCGGCCCCATGCCAGGTGGCATCGTCAAGGGACAACTTCTTAAAACACCATATTTCAATTGGGGCTGGAACTACGTGGTCTCCAGCGTATCAAAGCAGGCTGAAATCGCGTACTTGTTCACCCTCTATGCTTGCAGCCCGGCAATGTCGACTCAAGCGGTGCGCGACGTTGACGGCTATTTTGATCCGTTTCGCGTAGTGCATTACAAGGACCCGCAGATCATCCAGAACTATTCTGCGCCTTTCCTTGCCGTGCACGAGCAGGCGATGCGCGATAGTATCCCGGATTTGTATCTGCGAGGCCAGGGCGAATATTTCGACGTTTTGCGAGTCAATATACAGGCGGCCGATGTCGGCGAGAAGAAGCCGAAGCAAGCCCTCGATGAGGTAGCCAGCAAGTGGGACAGCATCACGCGTCGGATGGGCAAGCAGAGCCAGGTTGTGCAATGGCGCTTCCTTAAGAGTAACTATCCGGAGGGCATTCGCGACCAACTTGCCTGAAATCAGGCAATGACGGGCGGCTGGCGACGTCTTTAACGGGCAAGCTTCAGAGATGGTGGAACAGATTCGGAGCGAAGCCAGCACGCCCCTCGCAATTAGGAAGGGGCGCTCACGCATCCCATTCCATTTGGCAATTGCGCTTCCGGCCCAGTTGATAGTGCTGTCCGTGGTACTGGTGCCGACGCTAGTTGTCATTTGGCTCAGCCTTACGGATTGGCAGCCGACGGAGGGAGTTCCCTGGTATCAGGCAGAAATGGTCTGGTTCTGGAACTACTACGACCTCTTTAACGACACCCGCTTTGTAAATGCGGTTGTGCGAACTTTCTTCGTCGTCGGTGTTTGCATAGCGGTGGAATTCCTATTGGCGATGGCGCTCGCTCTGCTGTTCCTTGATGAGTGGCCATGGCGGAAGATTGCCGTAAGCATCATCATCCTGCCGATGATGATAGTGCCTGTGGACGCCGCCAATGCCTTTTTCATGCTGTTCAACGAACGTGGCCCGATCAACTATTTGATCTCGATTATCATTGGACGCCGGTTCGAGTTTGCCTGGCTGGCTGATCCGAACTGGGCGTTGCTGCCCATTATGCTCGCCGAGATCTGGCAATGGACCCCGCTCATGTTTCTCCTGGTATTAACCGGCTTGATGAATCTGCCAGAAAACCAGGTTCGCGCTGCCTACGTGCTCGGGGCGTCGCGGCGGCAAATATTTTTTCGAATTATGCTACCGCTCCTGATGCCCGTAATCATCATAGCTCTGCTCATACGCAGCATCGAAACTTTCAAGATCTTTGACCCCGTCTACATTCTGACGCGTGGCGGGCCTGGTGCAGCAACCGAGACGATCTCGATGTTCATGTACAATGGCGCGTTCGTCTATTTTCGGATCGGCTATATAGCGGCGGCGGCGCTCATGATTTTGGTGATAGTGGCCACGATCTGCATCGCATTATCCCGTCCGCTAAAGCAGCATCAGCGGTAAACGACCATGTTTGGTGAGGAAAAACTCTGGTCCAGATATTTGCAGCGCACTGCCGTGTGCGTTGCTATTCTGATAAGCTTCTTCCCGATCTTCTGGCTGGTTTCGACTTCTTTCAAACCGATCGAGGAATGGCAAAAATTTCCGCCCGTCTGGATAAGCAGCGAGCCTACCTTGCAGAACTACCGCATCGTTTTCGCACCGCAGGCGGCACAGGAGTTTGCCGCCAAGCAACACGGTGCGATTAGCTACAAAGTGTCGGGCAGCGCGTGGAAGGCATTCCGCGATTCAGCGATAATCGCAATCAGCGCCACGGCTCTGTCAGTATTCTTCGGTATGCTGGCCGCCTATTCAATAGTTCGATTCCATACGGGCGGCGACAACTATGCTTTTCAATTCCTTACAGTTCGGATGTTCCCGCCGATCGCGGTCGTCGTGCCTATGGTCGTGCTGTTTTCCATGTTGCGTCTAGCCGATACCTATGTCGGCCTCATACTCGCTTATACGGCATTCACCCTGCCGTTCAGCATCTGGATGATTCGCAGTTTCATCGAGGATGTGCCGGAGGAATTGGAAAGTGCCGCTTTGATCTATGGAATGCGTCCGTTCGATGCGTTCTTGAAGGTAACCTTTCCGCTGATCCGGGGCGGCGTTCTCGCCACTGCGCTCTTTGTCTTTATCCTGAATTGGTCAGAGTTTCTCTTTGCGCTCACCCTTACCACCGGCCACGTGGTGACCGTGACATTGCAAGTCGCCAATTATGTTTCTGCAAGTTCCGGCAAGCTCTATGGCGTACAGGCCGCAATGGGTACGATATCTACGCTCCCAGTCATCTTCTTCGGTTATCTGATCCAGCGGCATCTCGTGCGCGGGTTGAGTTTCGGAGCGATTAAACGATAGTGCAATGACCGCGCATCAGAAGCTGGAACTTAGGGAGGTCAGCAAGCGTTTCGCCGGACGTGAGGCGGTGCGCGATTTGTCGTTAAAGCTCAGCCGAGGTGAGTTTCTTTCTCTGCTGGGGCCATCAGGTTGCGGTAAGTCGACAACCCTGGGAATGATTGCCGGATTTGTCCGCCCCGATACCGGCGTCATACTGATTGACGGCGCTCGCGTCAATGAGTTGTCGCCGCAACGTCGACGGATCGGTCTAGTGCTTCAAGACTACGCCGTTTTTACCCGTCTAACGGTGCGGGCCAATCTCGACTTCGGACTCAGTGTGAAAGGACTGAAGCGCAGCGCGCGACGTTCCGCCGTCAATGAGTTGGCAAAACTCTTCAAGCTTGGCAATCTTCTCGACCGCCGCGGCGGCAGCCTCAACATGAGTGAGATGCAGCGCGTCGCGCTGGCGCGTACCGTGGGCACTCAACCAGAGTTGCTGCTACTCGACGAACCGATGTCGAACCTGGATGCTGAAACCCGCGCTCACCTGCGCGGCGAATTACGACAGCTGCAGAAATCTCTGGGACAGACCGTGCTTTATGTGACGCATGACCAGGTCGAGGCCCTCAGCATGTCGGACCGTATTGCGGTCATGCGCGACGGCAAGATCGTGCAGGTGGCCTCTCCCGACGATGTCTATCATCGGCCCGCTAATCGCTTCGTTGCCGAGTTCATCGGCGATCCGCCGCTCAATCTGATCCCCTGTGAGGTTTGCGTCGACGGCCCGAAGTTGGCGATCGCGCTGTCAGACACCGCCTTGTTCGAGATCTCGGCCGCTGACATCACCTCAGGGCTACACTTTCTCGGAGTGCGACCGCACGACATCGAACTGGTTGATAAGACGGCACCGGGAGCCATACCGGGGCCACTGAGGTTTATAGAGAATTTTGGCTCGAGACATGTGCTCCACGTGGAATACAGAACCGAGCTCCTGCGTATCGAGGCGGAGCCTGCGGTGCGGACGATTGGAGAAATTCTGCACCTGCGCTTTGCTGCGGGTCGTGTGCTGCTCATCGACAGTGTCAGCGAGCGCGTAGTTCCCTTCCGGCCGGTGAATACGTAGCATGAGCACGGTCACGATTGAATGTCTGCGCAAAACGTTTGGCAAGACCATAGCGCTCGACAATGTCGACTTTGCCATTGGCCATGGGGAATTCTTCTGTATCGTTGGAAGATCAAATGCAGGAAAATCAACTCTGCTCAAGACGATTGCCGGACTCTATCGGTTGGATGGAGGTCGAGTGTGCATTGGCAACCGGGATGTTACTTTCCTATCGCCGAATAGCCGTCGGGTGAGCCTTCTTTTCCAGAATATCGCCCTTTTTCCGACAATGACCGGCTTTGAAAATATTGCATTCCCACTACGCACCGCAAATGTGCCGGCCGACAAGATCGAGCATAAAGTTCGCATGGTCGCGGAAATGCTCAAGGTTGACCATGTGCTCGACCGATTGCCAAGGACGTTTTCTGGCGGCGAGCAGCAGCGGGTCGCAATCGGTCGAACGATCATCAAACCGGGTGATCTGCTCATGCTCGACGAACCGTTAACAAATCTTGACGCGAGCATACGCATCCGGCTCCGCATCGAATTTAAGAAGCTCCATCGGGAGCTTGCCCAGACCATCATTTACGTGACGCACGACCAGGTGGAAGCAATGAGCCTGTCGGACCGGGTCGCCGTCCTCGACCGCGGTCGCATCCAGCAGATTGGTTCCCCCGATGATGTCTACCATCGGCCGATCAACCGTTTCGTGGCCGAGTTCATCGGTTCGCCGCCGATGAATATCATCGACACTGAATTGAGCGAAGTCGGCGGACAGATATCGCTGATCGGACCAGGATTTAACTTACCAGTCGACGGGAGCATCGGCCAACGTTGGCGTCGAGGCAGGCTGCCGCGCGAACTCGCCTTTGGGGTTCGGCCCGAGCGGGTTATCGTGTCAGCCAAGCCGACAGATAAGGCGCCGGTCAGGACCGAGGTGCTCTGGACAGAGCATCTGGGTAACCGTTTAATTTTGGCATTAAAGATGGGAGAGGCGACCATCAAGGCGGTGGTGCCGCCGGATCATCCGCTTCGAAGCGACGGCGAGGTCTGGATCGGGATGGAACCTGAGCCGCACCATCTCTTGAATCGCAACACCGGGATCTTCGTTCAACCAGCATCCTGATAGGGTCAAAAGCAGAGGAGAGGGCTATGGGTACAAACACCGAAGTATCAGCATCTCGAACTTCAGATCTGCCTGGGAAATTTCCTTACTCTTCCTTCTCCGCAGACCTGGACCTGGCGCCACCTCGCACCCTTGCGGAGGTCGTAGCAATGACCCCTGTGGACATGGCCAATGCCTCTCGACTTGTCAGAGCGGCTTATAACGAGCTGCTTCAAGTTGCGGCCAGTATCGAAGACTCGTCTTATCGCCGACTGATGACGGAGTGCATCGCTGCGCCAAAAGTAACATTTCTCGAGAAGTACCCCAGCGAAGCGGATCGTCAGAAGCTGTTCGCAGAAATGGTAAAGCTTGGTTTTTTCAACAACCAGGATTCACCAGAGCATGTTTGGCCGGCCGGACATATGAAGCCGCAGAGCTATTTGACTGCACCCTCAAGCCACAACGATTTCTATAATGCGCATCCTGGCGGTCTCGCCATAACTGTGGCCTACAACATCCGTATGGCCGAAGCTTACACCAACAATTATAGGCAGATGTTTGGTGTGCCTATAAATCGCGACTTGCCATCGGCCGCTTTATGTGTCCACGAATATCCCAAGGTGTGGCTCTACCAATGGAAACCCGACGGTTCCTGGCTTGAGGAGCCGCGTACGATCTATGACGATACGTGGCACGCGCACTGCATATACGTTACTGCAGAGCTTATGCACCGTCGCTACGATGCTCGCATCGTCATGGCCATGGCGGCAGCGCATCAATTGTCGGCGCTCGAGGCGTCCATGGACGGGCACCGAGTGGTATGCAAGTGGCACGGCCTCGACCGTGTCGCCCATTTTATCAAGGCAGCGGCCATTATGGCGCAGGTGGACCCCGTCGACTACGGTCTACTCGAACGCAAGGGGCGCGAGATGGTGCTGGCACCACAACCGGCCGAGCAGTGGGTAACCCATCTTGCCGACATGAACTGGCCGTACACTATGGGCGCGGCGCACCTTCTCACTTATCCGCTCTTGCAGGAATTTGCCCAGAGCGAATACGGGTTGAAAAACGAGGACCTGTCCGGACGTCCTTTCAACCAACTAAAAAACTATGTCTGGTCGCAATTGGGACAAATAGCCCTCTATGAAATCCTTGTCCGAGAGGGATCCGAGGCGGCGCGGCGGACGGTGAAGCGACTCGTAGTCAAGTAGTGGTAACACCGCAGAATCAGGGATCACTGCAGACCAGTGCTGCGGCGCGCGAGCACCGCGATGAACGCGATCTCCCGGGCTTGATCGGATTGAGCCGCCGGGCACACCCAGCGGCTCCATCCAATGCGTTTCCACCATGGGGGGTGGAAGCGCTCAAAAACCCTCATTGTCGCTGTCGGTCAGGCGATGAATGGTGTCGAAGACATCACCGAGATAGTGGCGCACCTGCCCCCTAATTATGAAAACGCTTTCATACCCGCTCGCAATCTGTCAAGAATAGGATCGACGGGTCGGAAAGCCGGATCTCCGCACTTCAAAAGCAACGCCGTCTCCGTAAGAAGTCGTTTGCAAAAGATCTGTAAGAAGGCAGTCGTTTCCAAAAGAGCGCAGGCGCTTCTTCCCTACGAACGATTTGCCGACCGAGTTGCACCCGAAACGTTCTGGTCACGGACCCATGTCGAGTCGCAAACCCAAAGGCCGCCCGCCGTCAAAGGTGATCACCATTAACGAAGTCGCACGGGAAGCCGGTGTGTCTACTGCGACCGTGTCGCGGGTTTTCAATCAACCGAACAAGGTCAAGAAATCGACTCGCGAAGCAGTCTTGGCGGTGAGTGAGCGTCATCACTACGTCTCGCACGGGCTGGCTGGCGGGCTTGCCTCACGCAGGTCCCGCCTTCTCGGGCTCGTGATCCCAACGGTGACCAATTCAATCTACGCGTCGTCGACCCAGGCCATCCAACAAGCAGCACAACGGGCTGGCTACACGGTGCTGGTCGGCATTTCGGATTTCTCGGAGGACCGCGAGGCCGAGCTCATTCACCAGTTGGTATCGCGCCGGGTCGAAGGGCTAGTCCTGACTGGCGAGCGCCGTTCACAAGCGGTCTACGAGAAGATCATCCGCAATCATTGTCCGTTCGTCATCACTTGGAAGCTTACCCGCGCCCGCGAGCGTCCGAGCATCTCTTTCGACAACGTTAAAGCAGCCCGCGCCGCCCTGCAGCATCTGCTGACTCTCGGTCACCGACGGATCGGCTTGATCTGTGGCCGGACAGATCTAAACGACCGTGCCCTCCAACGAAGGATCGCGTTCGAGCAGGCGCTGCGGTACGCGAGGATCGAGCCTGACCCCGAGCTGATGTTTGAGCGCGATTTTGAATTTGTAGAGGGTCGTGCTGCAATGCACCGAATGCTTCAGCTCAACGAACCACCGACCGCAGTGTTCTGCGCCAATGACATCCAGGCAGTCGGCGCCGTCGCGGGATGCCGGGATGCCGGCCTCGTGGTCCCGGATGACGTTTCCATTGTCGGGTTTGATGACCTGCCGATCGCGCAGTACGTGACACCAAAATTGACCACCGTTCACGTTCCCGCCCAAGAGATGGGCAACAGCGCGGCGAAGGGTCTTATTGCCGCGATCAAGACCAACGAGCCGGTTCTTCCGCTCGAGTTATCGACCGATCTCGTGATCCGTGAGACGACGGCGCCGCCCGCTGCGCCAAAGATCCAGAAGACGCCCCGTATCCCGGCTCTAGGCCCGTCGCCGACCCGCCTGCCGTGATGACTGCCCCGCGCAAGGCCGGCTCCGCTGGAAAATGGCAGACCCACAATTCGGTCAAGCTGGCCGGTATATAACTTCTCTTTATTGGGTCAGATCTAAAATATATTTCCCCATTTGCCAGGGTTTGGTTCACTACTTTGCTAAAGGGGGGATCGTATGCCCGAAAGCAAAAATCTTTCCAACGATAGCGCGGGTAGGAAGCGAAATCGCTCCATGACCATGGCGCCAATAAAAATCCGCCGGGTCGCCATCACCCAACCGTCCGCGGCAATCAAGGGTGTGGGAACGCAGCCTGCCAGATACCCCAGTCTTAAAGCTCCGGTCGGACCATCTCGATGAGCATCGTTGCGGACGCATTCGGCTTTGCCGGACGCCTCTTCAAACGCAACGACGCGGTTCGACCACGTAAGGCACGTCCAGTCGTGCGGCGTGATCCGCTCACAAGGCTTGCGGGGCCGGTGGAGGTTATCGATACCTCCCCGGTCGTTGCCGACGAGGTGAAATACACGACCTGTTACATGTGTGCTTGCCGCTGCGGGATCAAGGTTCACATCAAGGACGGGCGTATCCGCTACATCGAGGGCAACAAGGACCATCCGGTCAATCGCGGCGTACTGTGCGGCAAGGGCTCCGCCGGCATCATGCAGCAATATTCACCGGCGAAGCTTCGCAAGCCGCTGCTGCGCACCGGCGAACGTGGCGCCGGCGAGTTCAAGGAGATCGAGTGGGCGGAGGCGCTTGGTCTCGCGACCAAATGGCTTGGTGACATCCGCCACAACGATCCCCGGAAACTGGCTTTCTTCACCGGACGGGACCAAAGCCAGTCTCTCACCGGCTGGTGGGCGGCGCAGTTCGGCACGCCAAACTTCGCGGCCCATGGTGGGTTCTGCTCGGTCAACATGGCGGCCGCCGGCCTTTATTCGATCGGTGGCGCATTCTGGGAGTTTGGCGAACCGGATTGGGATCATGCCAAGTACTTCATGTTGTTCGGCGTCGCCGAAGACCACGATTCCAACCCGATCAAGATCGGACTCGCCAAGCTCAAGGCGCGCGGCGTCAAATTCATGTCAATCAACCCGGTCAAGACCGGTTATTCGGCGATCGCGGATGAGTGGGTCGGCATTCGCCC
>Ga0123356_10003277_pt1 | contig 17007 bp, 18 predicted proteins | sample TergutEmb28metaG_2_FD_92546 | JGI IMG/M metagenome (GOLD analysis project Ga0123356, IMG submission 92546) | Embiratermes neotenicus P3 segment gut microbial communities from Petit-Saut dam, French Guiana - Emb289 P3 | ecosystem: Host-associated > Arthropoda: Insects > Digestive system > Gut ...
AAAGTTGATTCCTTTATTTAATGCAGAGCCTATATATAAAGCAATATTGTTTGGCTCCTATGCAACAGGTGAAGCCACGGAAGACAGTGATGTGGATATTGTTATTGATAGCCAAGGTCAACTATTGAATATGGACTTCTTTGGTGTACTGCATGACATAACCGAGTTGTTAGGAAAGAAAGTTGATTTAATCGAACTAGCAGAGGTGAGAAGTGACTCCCCGATATTGTCTGAAATCATGGAAAGAGGGGTGCTCTTGCATGAAAAACAAGGATAAAGTCGCACTAGGGAAAATGGTGTCTTATGCGAACGAGTTGCTGACTTACGTTGACGGAATGGATTATGATGCATTTGCTAATGATAGAAAAACAATAAGCGCATGTGCTTTTATCATAGGGCAAATTGGAGAGCTTGTAACGGTGATATCTGATGAGACTCAAAGTGAACACTCAACAATTCCGTGGAGAAACATTAAGGGTATGCGAAACAGGATAATACATGATTATGAGAAAGTGGATTACCTTGTACTGTGGAAAACTATTGACGAGAGCATACCGCAGCTAATCGACGCAATAGAAAATGTACTAAATGCATGTATATAAGGAGGCGTTATGTCGAGCTGGAATGACTCGTTGCTGATCGGAGTAAAGCATGTTGATGAGCAGCACCAGGAACTTGTAAACAAGATGGATCGTCTGGTTGAAGCTTGCAATCAAGGAAAAGGTCAGGATGAAGTAGGAGAAACACTTAAATATATCGTGTCGTACATTCAAACACATTTTAAAGATGAAGAAGAACTTCAGGCTTTGTATGCCTATCCGGACATGGATGCGCATATAGAACTTCATTCGGGTTTCGTCACAAGGACAGTTGACTTAATGCATGAGCTGCGATCCGGACAATGCGCTGATTTTGCAGATAAAGTGCGAAGAATGTTGCTTGGGTGGTTTCTTCAACATATAAACATCGAGGACAGAAAAGTAGGCGCATATATTAAAAAAGCCACAGACCGTTAGGTTTGATATGGAGTTGAAATGGAATTACTAAGGCTTATTGCAGATAACCGGACGCCTTTTTTTGACACCGTTATCGGTATGATCACAAGGCTTGGAGAGGAAACGATTGGGATCGTTATTCTATGCTTGTTTTTCTGGTGTGTCAGCAAGAAAATCGCATATGTTATAGGTGTTTCCTTTTTTCTGTCCAGCCTTACCGTGCAGGGCATGAAAATCTGCTTTCGTATTGATCGTCCATGGGTCATCGACCCGACGTTTGAGCCTGTCCCGGGTGCTATAGAGTATGCTACCGGGTACTCATTCCCAAGCGGACATACGCAAAATGCGACAGCACTTTACGGTTCTCTTGGGGCGTGTGTTAAACAGAAATATCTTAAAATATTACTCTTTGCAATACCTGCACTGGTGGCGTTTTCCAGAATGTATCTCGGAGTCCACACTCTACAGGATGTCGTTGTCTCGCTGGTGATAACGTTCCTGCTCATTTGGATATCAATTAAGATGCTATCAAGCGATGAAATAAGCAAAAAGCGCGAGTTAGCCATATCTTCATTAATAATCCTCTTCTCTGTTGCGGTAATAGTAACCGCTGTCGCTCTTTACTCTAACGGAACGATCGAACAAAGATACATTGCAGACTGCTTAAAAGCCGCAGGAGCCGGCATTGGCTTTGCGGTCGGGATGTTTATTGAGCGTGTTTATATAGACTTTTCGGTAAAGACGAAAAGTGCAGCTTTACAGGCAGTAAAGGTTGTTGTCGGCATTGCAGGTGTCCTTGCATTTCAAGAGGGGCTTAAGCTTATAATAGGTACCGGGCTCATTGTAGATATGATAAGGTATTTTCTAATGATCTCATGGGTGACGGTGCTTTTCCCATTGATGATCAAACGCTTTTTTGCAGTTAAAGAGGTAAATGCTGATAGTTGACCTTACAGGCAAGAAAGAAAATACGATTTTTAACTAAAGTTGTGTTAGTTATGGACACAATTTTGTTTTGTTTTGTTCACAATTATGGTATAATTGCTTGGTTACAATGAATTAAACTCAGGAGAAACCCAAATCATGGAGTTTTCTAAGGACATTCTCAGGTATGAAGAGCAGATAATCATGCAGTTACGGGCGCTGTACAGAGAGTTTGGGTATTCTCAGTACAGAATGAGTCGATTCGAAGAGTACGAGTTATATGCCGGGAACAAGGCATTTATGCCATCAGGCGAGATCCTGACATTTACCGGTGTGGGTGGTAAGCTCATGGCACTACGCCCGGATGTAACTCTTTCTATTGTAAAATATACAAATGACGATGATGATTTAAAAAAGCTTTATTACAACGAGAATGTTTACAGATCAGACGGCGTTGATTTCAAGGAACAGATGCAAGTTGGTCTGGAATGTATTGGTAAGATAGATATAAATTTAATGAGCGAGGTGCTTTTACTGGCAAAGAAAAGCCTCGATGCCATTGGTGAAAGATCCCAACTCGATGTATCACACATGGGTTATATTGGCGGTCTGTTGCATAGTAATATCATGACCACTGTGCAAAGAAATGATATAGTCAACTGCATAAGAGAAAAAAATACTTCCGGGATCAAGACGTTGTGCGCTGATTTTGGAATTGACAGCGATTTTTGCGATAAGATTACTGCGCTCACAATGCTATATGGTTCCTATGAAGAGCTGGCTGATGAACTGCGACGTTTAAGCAGTAATGAGGAAATGGATATTGCAGTAAATGAACTTGAAGAGTTAAACAATGCAATAATAAAGCATGGTATAAAGCAAGGGCTGAATATTGATTTCTCGATAGTTAATGACATCAGTTACTACAGCGGGATAATATTTCAAGGATACATTGAGGGAATACCTTCTAAAGTGTTATCCGGTGGACGTTATGATGAGTTACTTCGCAACTTCGGAAAAAGCTCCGGAGCAATCGGATTTGCTGTCTATCTAGACGTGTTAGGTGAACACGGTGAGATTGATTCGAGTGAAGAAGCTGAGATTATTAAGATCGCTTTACCCAAAGGCCGCCTTGGCGAAAAAGCCTATAAGGTGCTCGAAAAAGCGGGTTATGGATGCCCGGAAATCCTTGAGGAAAGTCGCAAACTGGTCTTTGAAAACAAGAATGCAGGAGTCCGTTATTTCTGGGTCAAACCATCCGATGTTTCAAGATATGTCGAACGCGGAGCGGCTGATATTGGAGTTGTAGGCAAAGATATCTTACTGGAGTATACTCCGGATGTATATGAACTACTTGATCTGGGGATAGGAAAATGTAATCTAAGCGTTGCCGCAGAAGTAGGTTTTGACCCTGAAGGCAACGAGAGGACTCTGCGAGTAGCTACGAAGTTTCCAAACGTCGCACGTGGTTACTACCGTAAGCGAGGCCGCGAAATCGATGTAATAGAGCTAAACGGCTCAATAGAGTTGGCGCCACTCCTTGGTCTCTCAGATGTTATTGTTGATATAGTGGAGTCCGGGAGGACGCTGGTAGATAACAAAATGGAGCCAATCGAGTTTATTGCAGATGTCAGTGCCCGGTTAATAGTAAATAAGGTCAGTTATAAGTTTAACAAAATAAAAATAGACAAACTATGCTCAAATATCGCAGCAAAAATGGAGTCATAATCAAACACAAGAAAACGGAGTGAAATCAAAATGATTAAAATCATCAAAGCCAGTGAGTTTGCAGTAGACTGCCTAGTGAAAAAAACAGTAACATCTTCCGCGATAAATACCTCTGTGGCAATGATAATTGCCAACATACTCAGACGAGGAGACGAAGCATTGCGAGAGTATACAGAGAGATACGACGGTTGTGTTCCGGAAAACTTTGAACTCTCACAAGAGGCTATGGAGAACGCAATAAAAAGCGTAGATCCGGAGCTTATTAGGGTCATGGAAAAGGCGTCAAGTAATATAGAGAGTTTTCATCGCAACCAGATTCAAGTAGGCTTTGATCTGCCACCAAAAGATGGTGTTATCTTAGGTCAAAGAGTCACTCCTATAGAGCGCGTTGGAGTGTATGTGCCCGGGGGAAGCGCTTCATATCCATCATCGGTATTAATGAACTGTATCCCCGCAAAAATCGCAGGAGTTAAAGAGATAATCATAGCAACCCCACCTTCAAGTGAAAACATGGCATCAGAAGATGCTGCTTCCGTCAACGGAGTTGATGCGAGAGTATTGGCAGCAGCAAAGATAGCCGGTGCTGACAGAGTATTTACGATGGGTGGTGCTCAAGCAATAGCAGCACTTGCTTATGGAACAGAAACAGTACCAAATGTTGATAAAATAACCGGTCCCGGCAATGTATATGTTGCAGAAGCGAAGCGTCAGGTGTTTGGTATCGTTGGAATCGATATGATAGCAGGACCAAGCGATGTGCTTATCATAGCCGATGCGTCTGCAGACCCGGAACTCATAGCTGCGGACATGATCGCACAAAGTGAGCACGGACCGGACTCCCCAACATTTTTAATCACAAACAGCAAAGCATTGTCAGGTAAAGTCAACGAAGAGATAGAAAAGCAAGTATCAAATCTCCCGCGTCAGGAAATCGCAAGGAAAGCGATAGATGAGTTTGGTAAAATAATCATTACAAAGACAATCGATGAAGCGTTCGAGATATCAAACCAAATAGCACCGGAGCATCTTGAGATATTCCTAAATGAACCGTTTAATTACATCGATAAGGTAAAAAACGCAGGGTCGGTATTTTTAGGCAAGTACTCACCTGCGACCCTTGGGGACTACTGTGCCGGGCCAAACCATACGCTCCCGACTGCCGGTACATCACGCTTTTCAAGTCCATTGTCGGTCGAGGACTTCACTAAAAAAACGTCATATACATATTACTCAAAAGAAGCTGTCATTGCTGTTGGTAAGGATGTTATCAGATTTGCAGAAGAAGAAGGTTTGAGAGCGCATGCCTTGTCTATTGAAAAGAGGATGCAGGAATAGTATGAGCGCATCCACCATCCTTAGTAAAGAGAACGGGAGTACCAGGCAATGAGCAGATTTTTATCAAACCGGCACGCATCGCTTGACGTATATACCCCCGGAGAGCAGCCTTCTGATATTCAGTATATTAAACTCAACACCAACGAGTCACCATTTCCGCCACCAAACTCGATTGCCACAGTTGCCAATAATGAACTGGAAAAGCTCAACCTATACCCAAATCCTGACGGGTTGAGGCTTTTAGAAAAACTTGCGGAAAACTATGATGTAAAGCCGGAAAATGTGATCATAGGCAATGGCTCCGATGAGCTTCTGGCGTTTTCGTTTCTTGCTTTTTTCGATGACGGAGTAGCATTTCCCGACATAACATATGGGTTTTATCCGGTTTATGCAGAGTTGTATAATATACCTTATCAGCAGATACCCGTGCGGGATGATATGACGATCAATGTCAATGACTACACTAACATTGGGAAAAACGTTGTGATAGCAAATCCCAATGCACCGACAGGAATAGCGCTGGAACTTGATGAGATAGAAGAAATAGCAAAGAGCAATCCAAACCATGTCGTACTGATTGACGAGGCGTATGTGGATTTTGGAGGAAGTTCAGCAGTTGAGCTGACAAAAAAATACGACAATCTACTTGTGATACACACATACTCAAAGTCCAGATCAATGGCAGGTTTAAGACTCGGATATGCAATCGGTCAAGAGCCGATCATTCAAGACTTAAATAAGATGAAATACTCATTCAACCCTTATAATGTTAGTAGATTATCACAGGTTTTAGGTGAAGCAGCACTAAATGAAGAAGGCTATTACAGAGAAAAGCACAGTGAGATAATAGAGACTCGTGAGTATGCCGAAAAAAGACTGCATGAGCTTGGCTTCTTAACAACTGACTCAAGAGCAAATTTCCTGTTCGGAAAACATCCGAATATAGATGGTTTTAAGCTCTATTCTGAGCTTAAGCAGAGAGGTATCCTTATCAGGCAATGGAACAAGCCACGTATATCAAACTATGTAAGGATCACTGTTGGAACAAAAGAGCAAATGGACTTGCTGTTAAAAGCAATAATAGAAATCCTTGCAGAAAGAGGAAAAACTTATGAGAAAGAGCGAAATAACCCGCAATACGACTGAAACAGAGATTAGTCTCTCTTTCAATCTGGATGGCACGGGGAAAAGCAATATAGACACGGGAATAGGTTTTCTGGATCATATGATGGAGCTCTTTGCCAGACATGGCAAATTTGATATTGAGGTCAAGTGTAAGGGAGATACGCATGTTGACAGTCACCACTCGGTTGAGGATATAGGCATATGTCTCGGCACTGTTTTTTCAGAGGCTTTGGGTGATGCAAGAGGTATATGCAGATTCAGTGATGTAACCATGCCGATGGATGAGGCTCTTGTATTATGTGCTGTTGATATATCAGGCAGAAGTCATCTCAGCCTTGAAGTTACGCTACCGGATCGTGCCGTGGGTGCAATGGATACGGAGCTTTTTGAAGAATTTTTGCAAGCGTTCGTCAGAAAAGCAGGTTTGACCGTACACATTCGAATGCTGGAGGGCAAAAATGCTCATCATATACTCGAGGCATGTTTTAAAGCACTTGCTCGTGCTCTTCGTGCCGCTGTCAAGATAGATAATGATTTCTGCGACGAAATACCATCAACAAAGGGAGTCCTCGTGTAATGATCACGACGGCAAGGATCAATATATGATAGTTTATCCGGCAATCGATTTATACGAAGGTAAAGCTGTCCGGCTGAAGCGAGGCGACTATGCACAGATGACGGTCTACAGTGATGATCCGCTTTTAGTCGCAAAAGGTTTTAAAGAAGCGGGTGCATGCGCTTTGCATGTTGTCGACCTTCAAGGAGCGCGTGATGGAAAACCGGAAAACTATGATGTAATCAAAAGAATAGCAAATGAAGCTGGTTTATTTATTCAGGTTGGTGGAGGGCTTCGAACGGCAGAGGTCATTGAAAAAACTCTAAGCACCGGCGTTAATCGGGTTATTCTAGGAACAGCAGCGGTATCGAGACCGGGGTTTCTGGAGGAAATGGTTAATAAATACGGAGAAGCTATTTGTGTATCAGCAGATATAAAAGATGGATTCGTTGCTATCAAAGGGTGGACAGAGATATCAAAACTGAATGTGAATGAGTTCTGTGACACGATAGTAGAGCAAGGAGTCAGAACCTTGATTTGCACTGACATTTCGAAAGATGGTATGCTGAGTGGGACAAATATGGAACTTTACCAATCTCTTCGCTCAAGACTGCAGATCGAACTCATAGCGTCGGGTGGGGTAACATCCGTAGATGAGATAAAAAAACTTTCCAAAATTGGTGTTGATGGAGCGATTCTCGGAAAAGCCTTGTATACAGGGGATATTGACTTATCGGAGGCTGTAAAAATATGTCAATAAAGAGAATTATCCCATGTTTGGACATCAAGGACGGGCGTGTAGTAAAAGGCATTAAGTTTGAAGGCTTACGTGATGTCTCGTCCCCGGTAGAACTGGCAAAAAAATACAGTAACGATAGAGCCGATGAACTGGTTTTTTATGACATAACAGCATCAGTTGAAAATCGTGATTTATCATCTGAGTTATTAAGACAAGTCGCCGAAAGTATATCAATACCACTTACAGTTGGTGGAGGCATAAACACACTTGATGATTTTGAAAGAGTTATCAAATGCGGTGCTGATAAAGTCAGTGTTAATTCCGGTGTAATAAAAAACCCTGAAATAATCAGGGATGCGGCTCGAAAGTACGGTAACCAATGTGTTGTGTTTGCTGTAGATGTAAGCCTTGTTAACGGAACATATCATGTGTTTGCTAAAGGTGGCAGAGAGGATACCGGACTTGATGCTATTGAATGGATCAAACGTGGAGAGAGTATGGGTGCCGGTGAGCTCGTTATTAACAGTATAGATACTGACGGTGTAAGAAACGGGTTTGATCTTAAGTTGCTTGAAGAAGTTTGTAATGCAGTGTCGATTCCGATCATAGCCTCCGGTGGAGCGGGCTGTATAGACGATTTTATTAAACTGTTCAAAACGTTACCTGAAATCGATGCAGGACTTGCTGCTTCAGTGTTCCACTTTGGAGATATAAAAATTCCGGAACTAAAACAAGTGTTGCATAACAATGAGATAAAGGTTAAGCTGTAGTAGATAATAAAAAACCGGACAACATTGAATTGCTGCCCGGAATTATGTATGAAGCGGTGTATGAATATAGAACTCATTCGCCAAGTGAAATCCCCAGCAACCGTGTTTGCTTAAGTACTTCGCTGTCGAGCGGGATGGTTCTTACTTTGCCTGCCACCTCGCTGAGTGGAACCGAACCGATCGAGTTACCCTGAAGTGCTACCATGTATCCAAACTTTCGCTTGAGAACTAACTCGCCTGCCATTGCTCCCAGACGTGAGCAAAATACTCTGTCGGTGGCAGTGGGTTCGCCACCACGTAGAAAATGGCCGGGAATAGTGAGCCTGACATCCTGATTGAGCTTTTCATTAAGGACTCTGACAAGCTCCATGCCCGGTGATATATCACCAATCTTACGTTCGTTCTTTGGTTGCTCAGCTTTATCTCTCGTAATAGCACCTTCAGCGATAGCAATAATCGAGAAGTTTTTACCGGATTGATTTCGTTTATTTATGACATCCAAAACACTTTCAAGCGAATATGGAAGCTCAGGCAGAAGAATAACATCAGCACCGCCGGCTACACCTGCATAAAGCGCTACCCAACCCGCCTTGTGTCCCATAAGTTCACAGACAAAAATGCGACCATGAGCTGCTGCAGTAGAATGAAGAGTATCCAATACATCCGCTGCTTTGTGAACAGCACTGTCAAACCCAAATGAGTAATCAGTGCCATGCAAATCGTTATCGATAGTTTTAGGAAGTGTGACTACATTAATACCCTGCTCGCTGAGAGCGTGAGCGGTTTTATGAGTTCCGTTGCCACCAAGTATGACTAATGCATCAAAACACTCCTTGTGGTAATTTCTAACCATTGTTGTGAGCCGGTCTGCGTTCTTATCATCATCAACGTTGTGAATGTTCTTAAATGGTTGTCTGGATGTTCCCAAGATAGTACCACCCTCACGAAGGATGCCGGAGAACTCATATTGCTCCATCTTACGCCATTTACTGTCGAGAAGTCCTGCGAAACCGTCCTGGATCCCATATATTTCTACATAAGGAACAGCGCCATACAATGTTTTTGCTACACCACGAAGTGCTGCATTTAAGCCCTGACAATCACCACCGCTGGTAAGAAATCCGATTTTCATATCTATACCCTCAACAATCATGATATAATAATACAATATTATACAAGAAAAGAATAAAACGCAAGCAATTTTGTTTTCAAATTGTTCACAATAACTGATGCAAATGTATATATAATTTATCTAAAGGAGACAGGCTTATGGCAAAAAAGGTACTTATCATAGAAGATGATGATAACATCGCTGAACTTTTACGACTGTATTTGGAGAAAGATGGATTTGACGTTACTATAGCAGAAAACGGAGCTGTGGGTGTCGCCGAGTTTGAGCGTGTTGAACCTGACCTTATCCTGCTCGATATATTGATGCCTGTGATGGACGGATGGGGTGCATGTCGTGAGATCCGCGCAGTATCCAACGTGCCAATCATCATGTTGACAGCAAAAGGTGAAACACTCGACAAGGTTACCGGACTGGAAATGGGTGCAGACGACTACATCGTTAAACCGTTTGAGGTCGGGGAACTGATGGCTCGAATTCATGCAGTCATGCGAAGGTTCGAAGTAGCCGGAGGCAGTGATGAAAAACGGCTGGCGTTTGACAACCTTGTCATTGACATGGACTCATTTGAGTTGCTTGTCAACGATAAGCGCGTTGAAGCACCACCAAAAGAGATGGAACTTCTCTTTCATCTTGCATCTTCACCGAACAGAGTGTTCACACGCAATCAGTTGCTTGACGAAGTATGGGGCTTTGACTACTTTGGAGATTCAAGGACAGTAGACGTTCATGTAAAAAGACTTCGTGAAAAGCTTGAGAATGTGAGCGAGCAATGGTCATTGAAAACTGTTTGGGGAGTGGGCTATAAGTTCGAGCTTTACGGCGAAAACTAACTTAATTAAAATATTTACTCGAATCTTTGTCGCATAGTACAAAGATTATGGGTCTCCTTTTGTGATATTATGAAAAACAGTGTATATTTAAGAATATTTATCGCTATGGCACTTATTGTGTTGATCAGTTTCTCTATGCTTGGCGGAATGTCTGCAGCTTATAGCTACAGGCGTACAATGGCGGACAAAAGAGATCTGATGGTGTCAACCCTTCAAGAGACAGCAAGATACATCACGACACAACATCTTCATTCTGCGGTAAATCTTGACGACTTTAATTTAAACATGTGGCTAACAATGACCTCCGGTATCACGGGGTTTGATTTGTTGGTCACAAATACTGATGGGACTGTAGAGTTGTGCTCTGAAGGAGCTTCTGTAAATATTGGAAAATTAGTCCCTGAAGAGATACTCAGTTCTTTGGTTATAGATGATTGCACCGTGGTGGCATCTTCCTTAGGAGAAATATACTCGGCACAGCGACAAATAACAGGAACTCCTCTTGTTATAACCACTAATGGAGACACGCAAGTTTTTGGATATCTGTTTGTAACAAGCGATATATCGGTGTTCAGGCAGGAATGGAGCAATTTCTACAGTGTGTTTACAGTGATTGCACTTAGCACCATGATTCTAGCATTTATAGTATCATTTATAGCAATGAAAAAGCAGGCGGAACCGTTAAATGAAATGGTTGAAGCAGCGCGACGTTTTGCGCATGGTGAGTTTGGCATCAGGGTCAAGGTGGACGGGAAAAAAGACGAAATAGGACAGTTGAAAGAAGCTTTTAATGTCATGGCGGATTCACTTGAAAGCTCTGAGCAGCTTAGGCGCGATTTTATTACGAACTTATCACATGAGCTTAAAACACCAATGACTGTAATAACCGGATTTGCCGATGGACTACTCGACGGTACTATACCTCGTGAAGAGGAAGCGCGCTATCTGGGTATTATCTCCGCAGAATCGAGACGTTTGTCAAGACTTGTGAGGAACATGTTGGAAATATCGACGCTTCAATCAACGGAGGATTATTCTGTGATTGACAGCTCTTTCGATATAGCAGAAGTTGTTCGGCTTGCTCTTCTCAGTCATGACATGAAAATTGAAGAAAAGCAACTTAGCATTACTACGAAGTTACCTGATGAAACGATAATCACACGCGGTGACGCAGAATCTATAATTCAAGTTGTCTACAACCTTATTGATAATGCAATAAAATTTTCCGAACCCGGGGGAGTTATAGGTCTGGAGTTGTGGAGTCAAAGTCCACGAGCATATGTTGCTGTTACAAATCGGGGTGAAGAAATTCCGGAAGTGGACTTACCGCACATATTTGACAGATTCCACAAAGCAGATAAGTCCCGCAGTGTTAATAAAGACGGTGTTGGTCTTGGGTTGTATATTGTTAAAAAGATATTGGACAATCATCGTGAAGATATAATAGTAACCAGCTCTAAAGGAGAAACAAAGTTTATTTTTTCACTGACAATAGAGTGATTTCCGATTTGATGAAATGAATATTTATTACTTAATATTGAAAAATGAGCGTCCATCAAGTAGATGGACGCTCATTGCGTAGTTCAGTATGATGATCATATTAATTTACGCTGGGAGTTGTTGCTTACACTCGAAAAACCGGCATTAATAATATGCACTTATGTCTATCGAAAGGCTATCCTGTTTTTCAGATGCTTGTACCGGAAAATCTCTGCTGATCGAAAACTCAGAGCGCATTGCCGCCCAGGCAAGGTCATAAGCTCCTTTTATGCCATGTGTGTTGACATTTGATAAAAACACATCTGCAAATAAGTTCGAACGTTGAACCGGTTCCGGTGGCACCTGATTTTTGGACTGTGGTGCAAGCGAAGCGGATTTGACATCGGCACTGATTTCAACTTTATCATAAACGTTGATATCAAAAGGATTATTGCCGTAGTTGTTTTTGACTTCCGCTTGTTTTTCGAGGGTGGCATATCGTGCCACCACAGTTGAATTTACATTCTTAACCATTTCTTTTTACCTCCTTGTTGTTCCGCCGTTCTTTAGAATCCTTTCCAAGAACGTTTCACTTTTGTGAATGATAATGTCTCCTATACGTAATATCGGAATATTTATGCAAAACTTTAGCTTTTTGTACAAAATGCCGAGAAAATACTGCTGAAAAATTGGTCAAAAAGTAATTGTAAACTTTCTGTTGACAAGCAGGTCGAAAAAGGACAAAAGTGGGAGAAAATTCGTCAATCCTCCAGTGTTCTCATTGCTAAGATCGTTCGTTCGAAGAGGTCGTCGAGTTCCCAGCCGAGGTTTTCTGCTCCTTGACGCACGACATCGCGGGAGCAGCCGGCGGCAAACTTCTTATCCTTGAACTTCTTCTTTACACTGCTCACTTCAAGGTCCTTAGTGGACTTCGAAGGACGCATCAAAGTAACAGCCCAGATAAGGCCGGTTAGTTCATCGCAGGCATAGAGTATTTTCTCCATTGTACTTTCAGGTTCAAATCTTGACCCGGTCATACCCCAGCCATGTGAAAGTGCCGAGCGGATGAAATCCTCGTCATAACCCTCGTTTTGCAGTAACTCTTCACCCTTAACGCAATGTTCCTCTGGGTACATTCCAAAATCTATATCATGCAGCAATCCGACAGCAGCCCAATAATCCTCACGCCCGGGATCGAACTCTTTAGCAAAATAACGCATAACACCGCTGACAACAGCAGCATGCTGTAAATGAAACGGCTCAGAGTTATATTTTTCCAAAACCTCTTGCGCTTTAATGATGTCCATAGTTAAGCCACTCTTTCAAATTTAAAATTAGTTTTATAAGTTCACTCTATGTTAACGTTCGATTCCTCGCTTATCATCGCTGCGCATGAGTTTTACGACTTGGCGAGTGGTCATGCCGGGAGGTGAAATCAGTGCAACCCCGTCGCTTATTTCGGTGTTTCGACGCAGATATGTATATATCCCAACTGCGCTGTTTTTACCTATGCGTGTTCCCGGAGTCAGGTAAGCTTTGCCGCCGACTGTAGCATTGTCTTCTATTACTACTTTACCAAGATTCAAATGACCATTTTCAAACAGATGGCAGTTGATATATGCGTCTCCACCGATCATCACTTCATTCCCTATTTCAAGCAAATACGGGTCATAAATATCTTTGGTATTAAAAAACACAGCTCTTCCGACTTTTGCACCCGCGATCCTCAAGTAGACTTTTATCCAGTTATTTCCTCGTATAAATGGAAACACGAGATTTACAAGCCACAGATGAAGTCCGGCGTAAATCAGCCAGCGAAAGAAGACAGGAGAGCCGACCGGATAAGCTCCCGGTTTAAATCCGATAGTAATTAAACGTTCGACAAACCCGACAACGATGGAAGAGAAAATAAAAAACACATAAACAGCGACGAAGCAGATCACCGTGAAGAGAAATATCATAAGATAGCTATCGTCAAGAAATTGAAGTCCTAAGTATATAAGGTATAACGAAGGAATTGCTCCAACCGCAAATATCACGCAATAAAGCGCATAAATAAAAACGGATGTTACTTCAAAAGTTATAGGATTTCTTAAAAATCGATCTATGAATGTTTGCACGTTGCTGTCCTCCAAAAAAAGTTGTCTGGTTATTGCAGTTTAGACTGTAGTGTCTGAGTTGCAACAAGTCATTTTCTGTCAAAAAAGTTTGTCATAAACATACCGGCTATAATGACAAGGCCGCCGATAAGAGTATAAACCGAGAGTACTTCTTGCAGCCATATGTATGCAAGTATAGCTGAAATGAACGGTATAAGATATGTAAAGACAGTGACATGTGCGGTCTTTTTTGCATTTCCCAGAGCATAGCTCTGTGCGAGGTATGCAATAGCTGCAGGGAATATACCCATAAAAACAACAACAAGATTAACAGTTGAGTTTGACTCCGGTATTTCCCGAATCGCTACCGGAAGAAATATCAGTGTGCCCAGAGTACCTGCTAATATCGTATATGTAGTGGCTTCAAGCGCTGTGTAGGTTCTTGTTATAACACGTATTATCGTGCTATATGTTCCGGAGGAGACAGCTGCACCTAACACCAACACTAAACCTATGTCAAACGAAAACTCCGCATCTTGTGTCAGAGTAACTGCTGCAAGACCACAGAAACTGACCAATACGCCAATCCAGCAAAGGGGTGCCACTAACTCCTTTAAGAAAATTCTTGTTAATATCAGTGTAAAGATAGGCGATGTTGCGATGATAAAGCTACTAACACCTGCCGACACAGTGACCGAGCCGGTGTTAAACAAGTACATATACAAGAAAACACCGGTAAGACCGCTTGCGGCAAACATCGGCAGGTCTTTTACCTTGGGAAGTTTGATTTTTTTCAGAAACCCGACGATAATCAGCGTTAGTGATGCGGCGCAAAAGCGCAATACCATCAATGAAACAGGACTATAGTATTGTAAAGCGTATCTTGTTGCCGGAAAAGCAGAAGCCCAAAGAACTGTTGCAAGCAAAGCTGCTGCATATACAAGGGATTGCCTTTTTTTATCCTGTTCGTTAATTTCCAAGCTTATGTCCTACTCTATCTCGTTTATTAAAAAGAGGTGTTATTCTGCTGGAACTCCTCGCTTTGCTGCGTCGTAGACTGTTTGGAATGTTACATGGTGTTTCTTTGCCGCTGCTTGAACATCATCGTATTCGGGTTTGATTTTTTTTATTCCAAATCCATTTGCGTGTTTTATCCGAATATCACCATACTCGGTTCTGACGGTTTGAGTGGAGCGTTCCATAACCAGGCGGTCGTATTTTACCGTTCTTATTCCAAGCGTTGTTGTGTGCTTGATCATTAGTTCTGCCAATGTATCGGATGTATTTTCTGTACACAAACATGAGAGTTTTACTGCAGGGCGGTTCTTTTTCATCATTATCGATGTTGTGTAAACGTCAAGTGCTCCACTTTCCAGTAACACATCAAATGCTGCGCCGATAGCTTCCGGGGTCATATCGTCAAGGTTGCAGGATATTTCATAGACTACGTCTTTATTTTCAGAACCAGTCGCATCATTATACAGAAAAACACGAAGGCAGTTTGCTGCTTCGAAATCTTTTGTTCCCATACCATAACCTATGCGAGACACTTCCATAGCGGGCATATTTCCAAAGCTCTTGGAAAAACGTTTTAGTATAGCAGCACCCGTTGGCGTGCAAAGCTCACCTTCTATACGGCCGCTGTAGATTGGAATACCGTGCAGTATCTCTGCTGTTGCAGGTGCCGGCACAGGCAATATGCCGTGTTCGCAGCGTATCATTCCATATCCAACATGTATCGGAGATGCTGTAACATCTGTTACACCGAGCATATCTATTAGTATACTGCACCCTACTACGTCTACTATTGCATCTATCGAACCAACCTCATGGAAGTGGATCTCATCAAGGGATGTACCGTGCACTTTTGCTTCAGCTTCGCCGAGGATCATGTAGATACCGGCTGCATTTTGTTTCACTCTTTCAGGCAGCTCAAGACTTTTGATCAACTCAAGAATTTCCTGATAGCTGTAGCGTCGACCCTTATACTTCTTATCATCATGCTCATGGTGATGATGGTGCTCATGATGGTGCTCATGGTCGTGCTCATGGTGGTGGTCATGGTTTCCATGACTGTGTACATCATCGCTTGTGTCCTCTATACCGTCTACTTTAACAGTAATATGTGTACCGGTTATACCGCACTTTGTTGATTCGGAATAGTTTAAAACAACACCGGGTAATTTCAGGCTTTCCATCTTCTGTTGAAAAGTGGACTTATCCGGCAGTAGTTCGTAAAGTGCAGCCATGATCATGTTTCCGGATGCACCCATATTACATTCAAAATAGAGTTTCACCTATCACTAATCTCCTATGTGATTTATCAAGCTTGAGATATACCCTGCGCAGAATCCATTATCTATGTTTACCACACTTACATTTCCTGAGCAGGCATTGATCATTGTCATAAGTGCGGAAAGTCCGTTGAAGTTTGCTCCATAGCCTACACTCGTGGGAACAGCAATAACCGGGCAGGCTACAAGTCCGCCGACAACAGAAGCCAAGGCTCCCTCCATTCCGGCAACAACGATGACGACACGTGCTCTCATTACAACGTCAAGATGGTTGAGAAGCCGTTGTAATCCCGCAACGCCTACATCATAGAGCCTTTCGACATTATTTCCGAGTGTTTCCGCTGTAACTGCAGCTTCCTCTGCGACCGATATATCGCTTGTACCTGCAGCCGCAACGACGATGAGTCCGTGCGGCGAAGGCTCTTTTTCACGATTGTAAATCCCTATGCGCGACACGGGGTCGTAGTATAACTCAGGTAACTCCTGTTGGATTTTTTTTGCCTTTTTCTTAGATATACGTGTTGCCATAATGTTTTTTTGCGCGCGATTTGCCATAGTTGATATGATTCCCACGATTTGCTCAGTAGTTTTTCCTTCGCCGAAGATGACTTCGTTGATTCCGTGGCGCAAGCCGCGGTGATGGTCGATCATTGCATAACCTACGTCTTCAAAGGGTTCCTTCTTTAATTGCAGAACGGCTTCTTCGGGAGAAACAATACCGTCCTTAACATCATTTAATAATGTCAGAATTTTCTTTTGCTCCATTTTTAATCCTATCTTTCTATTAAATCCAGCACAATGCTAATAAAATCTGCTTTTAATGCGTTCGATATATCCTTGCGACGCGCTGCTGCTTTATCCCATTGTCCGCTGTGCATCTGAATCTTTGCAGTATCGGGTGGTATCAGTCGTACCCGGAAGTCGGAGAACCCCATCTCGAATAAAATATTTTCGGCGCGTTCGATTTTTTCAAGATAGTTGCGTGAAATCGTTGTTCCGGT
>Ga0123356_10003278_pt1 | contig 17007 bp, 12 predicted proteins | sample TergutEmb28metaG_2_FD_92546 | JGI IMG/M metagenome (GOLD analysis project Ga0123356, IMG submission 92546) | Embiratermes neotenicus P3 segment gut microbial communities from Petit-Saut dam, French Guiana - Emb289 P3 | ecosystem: Host-associated > Arthropoda: Insects > Digestive system > Gut ...
CGGGTGAGACACGGCTTTTTTTGTTGTGTATAACATTGGATACAGTTGTAATACTGACACCTGCTTCACGTGCAATATCTTTTAGTGTTGCCATTATACCGCTCCTTCGGCTTTGCAAATAAAATTAAGGGTTGTCAACATATATACCGCTGTTAAATTGTATCGCAGGGGCGGAAATTTGTCCACCCCTGCGATTGTGTTTTGTATAATGAGGCTTGGCGGTTAGCAGAGGTTATCTTATGAAAGTTCTGCTAAGAAATCGCGGATCGGGAGGTCTTCGGGATTACCGATTGCATTTACTGTGATTCCGCTTACAGGATCGCCCGAGTCAAGTATTTTTGCAGGAGCTATGAAGAAAATTTCCTGAAGGACGATTCCGCACTCTGCAAATGCACGGATGTGCATACGGTTTGTCATGCCCGGGAAACCTGATGCTGCAAGGTCAATAATTATATCTTGCATGTCAGTTGTAATTTCAACATTACCTCCGTCGATGGTAACCAAATCAGCAAAACGTGCTACAAATGAAGGTCCGTCTTCGGGTTGGAAGTGAAGCATGATTCTATTTTCTTCGCCGCCTTCAAGACCTCTCATGCGGAAAACTACGAACTGGGTGAAAACGATATTGTCAAGTGCCCACATATTGACGGCTTCACCGAAGTTACTCATCCAGCCGGCACCTTCAAAATATTCATCTTCACTGTCCCAATCACTTGAATTATATGCTCGCGGTGTGAAGTTGAGTTGCATTCCGTCATCCAGCATTTCACCTTTGAGATTTGCAAAGTTACTCCACCAGATATTTACGCCGCTTGTTGAATATTCGGGTTTTGCATCTTCGCTGGGTTCACGGCCGATGTAATTATTCCACTCAAATGTTGTCCAATCCTGAATCGGCAAAGTGGCTGAACCGCCTGTTTCCGGAATTGTGATGCTTGATACGGGATCGTCGGTGTCAAGTCCGGGAACCGGCTCGGAGAATGTAATTTCTTCAATTCTGATTGTGCATTCGGCAAACGCACGGATATGCATGCGGTTTGTCATGCCCGGGAAACCTGATGCTGCGAGGTCAATCACTATATCTTGCATATCAGTGGTGATTTCAACATTATCGCCGTCTTTTGTAACGAGGTCGGCAAATCTTTTAACGAATGCAGGTCCGTCGTTGGGTTCAAAATGGAGAATGATAACATTCTCTTCACCACCTAAGTCTCCTGACATACGGATGGTCATGTATTTACAGAATGAAATACCTTCCATTCCCCACATATCAACTGCTTCACCCCAGTTACCCATCCAGTCGTTCGGTCTGGAAAAATAATCGGCTAAATCATCATAATCTTCGGAATCAAATTTTGCCGGACGGTAGTTGATAACTATTGCGCCATTTTCATTACTGCCTCTTAGGTTTGCCCAGTTATTCCACCAAATTGGCATGCCGTTGGTTGACAAATCGGGTTTATTGTCTTCCCCGGCTTGACGGTCGGCATAATTGTTCCATACATATACTGTATCGGCAGGTGGTCCGGCAGGTGGTTCAGGAGGCGGAGGCGGCGGATCAACAGCAGGGGGAGGTGTCGGTGCAGGTGTCGTGTCCGGTGCAGGAGCCGGTGAGTCACATGCGATTGCAACGAAAGTGAGCAGAAGCGCAAGTGCCAGAATAATGCTGATCTTTCTTTTCATTTTAATACTCCTTCAATTCATTTTATTTATTGTATTTTTCTTTTAAGTTTATGCCGTCATAATATTTAGTTTAGCGTTAAACTTAAATCATATTTTAACAAACAAATTACACCTTGTCAACGTATATTTACACAATTTTGCAAAAATTTACCATAAATTCCACAACAACACTTGCACCTTTTAAATCTATATAGTATAATACGCACAAGTTTAACGCTAAACTAACCGAAAGGGATTGAGTTTTATGGATGATAAAAAAGGATTTAATGTCCCTGTTATTATTTTGGGAGTTGTTGCTTTAATGTGTGTTGCATTTACTGTATTTATGCTTGCCGCGCCAAATGCTCCGAGAGCCGGTGCTTCTCCTCCGCCTTCATCGTCTCCACCGGACGCAGAAGAAGACGATACCGATACCGGTACAGGTATAATCATTCCGGGTATCATTTCCGGCGGAGATTCCATTGACGGCACTACTATAGTGCTTTATGACGGACCAAAGACAATGACAACCTCGCAGACTGCTTCTATCAAAGTTAACGAGCAGGAGTTGTTTGTCTATGATGTTATGGTCAATCATGAGCATATCTGGAACGCAAATACCAAACCGTCAAATACACCGATGACATACTTCGATTTCGAAGGTGAAGTCAAAATAGAAATTGAAATGCCGGGATTGCCCGATACCGTTGAAAGCGCCGTAGTTATGCCTGCATATCATGGAATAACCCCTGCAGTTGAGAATGGAAATGTTTCATTTACCATTAATAAACCCGGGTTTTATACAGTCGTCTACAACGACAACGTAAACAAAGCAACTCATATCTTCGCAAATCCGCTTGAAACGGATATGCCCGATAAGAATGACCCGAATGTATATTTCATTGAACCGGGGCATTGGACCAAGGATGCAATACTCTTAAAAAGTGACGAGACTTTATATATTTCGGGCGGTGCGGTTCTAAACTCCGTTATTATTTCCGAAAACTCCGTCAACGTAACAATTCGCGGCAGAGGGATGATAAGCGGAGATGATTTTGAAGGTCATAACCAGCCGGGTTCATATGCCCGCGTGCCGATTGACCTTCGAGGTGTCAAAAATGCCAATGTAGAAGGAATAATCCTTGCAAACGGCAACGCATGGAATTTTAACTCATTTAACAGCGAAAATGTAAATATATCAAATGTGAAAATTATATCAGCAAGGCAAAACGGTGACGGCTTTACATTCCAGTCCTGCCGCGACCATGTTGTCCGCAACTCATTCGCAAGAACATGGGATGACACACTTGTTATAAAAAACTATGCAGGAGCATCGAGGAATATTCTGTTTGAAGATATTCAAATTTGGACAGACCTTGCACAATCAATGGAAATAGGATATGAAACAAATAAAGGTCTGCAATTAAATCCGATAATTGAGGATATAACATTTAAAGACATTACAGTTCTTTACAACAACCACAAACCGGTTATAAGTATCCACAACAGTGATGATGCTATTGTAAGAAATATTACGTATCAGAATATCATGGTGGAAAACGCTTACATGAGAGGCGACAACGGTGTTAATGACGAGCTTATCGAACTTCATATGATAAAAACCCACTGGTCTGCAGAGCGTATTGAATACGGCAGTATTCATGACATTCTCATTGACGGTCTGACGGTTATAAGAACACTTGACGGAAGAGTTCCGAAATCAAGAATTCTCGGTCACAACGAACAGCACACTGTGGAAAATGTGACAATCAGAAATGTTACAATTCTCGGAGAAAGAATTACAAGCCTTGAAGCACTCAGGATGGAACTGAATGAATACACCGATAACATTGTAGTGGAATGAGAGGGGAGAGTAGAAAATGAATAAAAAACTTTTAATAATCTTTTGCGCAATAATCGTTATCTCCCTCGTTGTTTCCGCTGTTGTATTTTTTACCGGCTCATCAGCCGGCTCTCCGGACGGTTCTCCGGCAGACCCTGCACCCGATGAAATTACACTGCCGCCCGGTGTGTCTCTTGTGCAAACCCCCGAGCAGACAAAAGCAGAGTTTCCGCCCGGATTTCCCGATCCCGAAGCGAACTTTATAAAACTGCCCGAGACAGAAAATCTTGCTCTTGGCAAAAGTGTGGAATCCGGAGAAGCAACAGAGGCATTTGTACCTGCAAACGCCGTAGACGGCGAGCTGACATCATATTGGGAAAGCAAGGGGCTGCCGATGGACTTCACTGTCGACCTGGCAGACACTTATACGATTCAAACCGTTGCAGTAAGATTAAACCCGGCACCTATATGGGAGCCGAGAACACAGACATTTGAAGTTTTGGTAAGTTTGGACGGTTCGTCATTTTCAACTGTTGCCCCATCGGATAGACACCAGTTCGACCCCGACACGGGAAATATTGTAAGAGTAGACTTTGAGCCGGTACAAGCAAGATACGTGAAATTTACATTCACGGAAAAATCCTCAGGCCGCTCAAACGGCGCACAAGCAGCCGAAATACAAGTTTACGAATAAGACAAGGGGACGGTGTAGTGTCGCAAATTGCGACACTACACCGTCCCTCTGTCGCAAACTATCTCCCAACCATCGTGCGTTACGGTTATTTTCTGTCTTTTGTTATCCGTGATAATCGGGAAACTCAGCGATTCGATCTGCTGCGGCAAACGCGGGTTTAATTTTATTACGCCGTTTATTACGGACAACCCTGCAAAGCCGAGTACGGCAATCAGCCATGCTCCGCCGTTTGCTGCGGGGTGGGTTCCGCCTATGTAGATTTTTCCTGCCCAGTGTTTTCCGCCTCCGGTAAGGTCTATTGAAGCTGTTTTAATAAAGTGGTCCCAGGCAAGGTCCTGACGGCCGAAGCGGCAGGCGGTCAGAGCATACATGCATGCCGACAGGCTGGAACCGTGTTCGGTACGCGGTTCGTAATATTCCCAATTGCGCAGAACAGTTTCATCGCTGAAAAGTGACGGGAAAAGAGCCATCATTGCTATTACATCGGCTTGCTTTATTATTTGAGTCGTTGAAGCAACTCCGTGGTTACAGCCCCAGTATTCACGTTTATCCAACAGACGGCTGCGAACATCATCGAGGGTGCAATCTTCAAGTTTGAAATATCCGTCAAACTGTTCGATAATATCAGTGTTAAAATCCGGTTGCAGCTTCGGTAACATTTGCCGGATTAGCTCGAGGTCTTCTTTATATTTTAGTTTATCCAAAAGAGAATTAAGAAATTCAAAGTCGATTTCAGTCAGCAGGCTTACAAGCTCAAGAACACAAGTGAGACAATGTGCCACCATTTGATTTGTAAACGCATTATTGTTAACTCTCTCATGATACTCATCCGGTCCTATGACATCAAGCAGCTCCACTTTGTCAATATCAAGTCTGCTGTGTGCCCTTGAAATATAAAAACGTGCGCATTGCAGAATCACTTCTGCCGCACCTTCAAAGAAAAGGCTTGTATCACCCGTGATCTCGTAATAACGCCACATGGCATAAGCGATATCACCGCTTATGTGTATTTGTTTATCGCGGAAATATGTGCGTACGGGACGGCTTGTAAAAACATCTATAACATTAAAATCGGTACATCCCTCAGCGCCGCCTTCCTGACTTTCCCATGCATAAAATGCGCCCCGGTAACCGTACTCGGCAGCTTTATCCAAAGCTCCGGGCAATGTTTCAATCCTGTATCTGAGCAAAGTCTTTGCAAGCTCCGGTTCCGTATGTACAAAAACAGGAAACAGGAAAATCTCCGTATCCCAAAAAATAGCACCCTTATATGTCTGACCGGATAACCCGCGTGCAGGGATCGAAGCAGCTTTTTTATGCCGGGGAGCAATGCTGTGCATATGATAAAGGCTGGCGTTTAAAGCAAGTGCTGCTTCGTCATTGCCTTTTAGCTCTACAGCCGAATTATTCCAGATTTCTGTCCATGCTTCTTCGTGTGCTCTTAAACATTTTTCATATCCGTGAGAAACAGCGTTTTCACAACAAAGTCCGGCAGAGGTTCCGGGATCGGGAACATCAAGACCCGTAAAAACAGCGGCAATTAAGTCAACTGTATGTACCTTTCCCGGTTCTGCAGTAAAGTTAATACGGCGGTATATCCCGTTATTAATAGTTTCCTGTCTTTCCCAATGCTTAAAGTCACAGCTTGCCGATTGTGCAACCGCAACGGGGATTTGCTTTTCTCCCGTGTATTGCTGTGTCCTTATCACCGGTCCTTCATTAAATGAATGCGAAAATAAATGTGGTCCGTTAATGTCCCAAATATCGATAACAATTCCGGTAAGAAGTTCAACATCAACCGTTTCGTTAAATTCAAGTTCCAGGTGGGACATCAGCAGATGCGGTTCAGCCATTGAAACAAGCCGCTGGCTTTTTATGCGTACATTCTTAAATGCCGTGTCGCGAAGATGCAGCCCTCTGCGGAAATTAACAGTTTGGCTGTGGTTTAAATGTTCGGTTTTTCCAAGTGTTATGATTTCTCCGTTTATTGTCAGTTGAGCAAACAGAGGGTTGGGGGCGTTTACAGGCTCGCGCCAGTTATTTTCATATTGGTCATAAATTCCGGCAAGATTAACGGCGGCCATTTCGTGCCGCCCCCACTCATCCATTGTTCCCCTGTATCCCATATACCCGTTGCCGATTAAAAACCTGTTGCCGTTGGTAACGATATCATCGGAATTATACCCTTCAAGCGTAAAGCTCCAAATACTCAAAATTGTACCTCCGGAATAATCCAACCTTGTTTATTAGATAATAAGACCATCTGTATTTAATATATACTTTTTTCCATAAATGTACAACTCCATGGATTCACCGCTTGTTAAATTAAATACAGTTTTGTCTTTTTGCATTTCAAGTGAAATGATCCTGCCTTGCCAGGTGAAAGAAGACTGCAGGCTTTTCCAACGGTCCGGCAGACGAGGTGCAAAATGCAATAATGTATTATCGCTTCGTAAGCCTGCAAAGCCGTATACAATATTCATCCATGCCATTGCTATGCTTGTTGTATGCAAGCCTTCGTTTGTGTTTCTGTTGTAGTTGTCCAGATCCAGACGGGTTGCATAACCGAAGAAGTCTGTAGCCTCCTGCATTTTACCGAGCTCTGCTGCAAGAATGGAATGAATTGCCGGAGACAGTGACGATTCGTGAATTGTCCGCGGTTCGTAATATTCGTAGTTGATCCGTTTTTCATCTTCGGTAAATGATGAGTTGTAAAGATATAAAAACATCAGAACATCGGGTTGTTTTATCATGCTTGTGCGGTAAATACGGTCATACGACCAATGGTGATATAAGGGGAACTCTGTTATAGGAATCGAATTTACATCGATATACGGCAAGTCATAGTAGCCGTCGTGCTGCTCAATCAATCCTTCTTCGTTTTGCGGGAAAGCCATGTTCGCCGCAACATTATCCCATGTAGCGACCTCATCATCGGTTATTCCGGTTTTTTTTCGTAATTCTTCAAACAAAGAGGGTTTTGCGGCTTTCATTGCTTTAACGGTTTCCGATGCATATTCAAGTGTACGTTTTCCCATATAATTAGTATATGCGTTATTGTGAACCATCATATGAAACTCATCAAGCCCCATAACCCCGTAATAACCGTACTGACCTGTATGCGGATTCTGACCCGCTCTGCTTATGAGATACCTTGCGATTTGTAAAAGTATCTCAACACCGTATTCCCAAATAAAATCCAAATCTCTCGTAACATTCGCATAGTGCCATATTCCGAAAGCAACTGCCGTACTCGGGTGCATCTGCAGGCTTGCATGCTGCCAAAGATCGCACGCTTCGTCACCGTTAAGAGTTGCAATCGGGTAGCAGGCACCTTTACAGTCAAGCATTTTTGCTCTTTCCATTGCATTTTCAAGTGTATTATAGCGGAACATTAACAAGCTCCTGGCAGCAACAGGGTTATTAAAAAGATAAAACGGAAGACAACATGCCTCGGTATCCCAAAATGCATGCCCGTTATAAGCCTCACCTGTTAAACCCTTTGCTCCGATATTATGTTTTTTATTTCCGCCGTGGTATGTCTGAGCCATTTGGAAGCTGCAGAATCTGATGCCCTGCTGCTCCCCGGAAACCGTATCGGAAAAGTTTTCGGATGTTGCCTTGATCACAACATCGGAAAGCTTCCAGTAATTTTCCCAATATTCCTTTTGACCGATCCTTGCATCTTCATATGAAACAAAGGAGGTTTTAGCAGATAACTCCTGACCTGTTTTCCAAAGCTCGTTGCCGTTTTCTTCGTTAAAAAGAATAATTACCCTTTTATTTACCCGGACAGGCTCTGCTTTTTTAAGCGGCAGAGCTGTTGTCAGAGTGACAGCCTTTTCATCACTTCTTCCAAGGCAAGGAGAAGGGGAGTCAATGATTGCGGACGCAAATACACTCTTCCCGGATTTTAATGTTTTGGATTGAATGAAACACTTATTGTCAATAACTTCACTTTTTGCATCACCCCAGTAACAGGTATCCCGTCCGCTGTGAATGACATTAAAATCAAGCCCCGCTACAAGGCAAACAACACCCGAAAAATTCAGAGCTTCAAAGACAATTTGCTGATAAGCACGCTCGCTGTTTTGCATATCCGTAAAGCGGGTAAATGTCAGGCGCAGATCCTTGCCGGATTTGGTGTGCCAAATAAATGAACGCAACAAAGTACCCGAGCGCATATCAAGCTCGCGGGAAAACTCCGAGTATTTTATTTTGCCCATATCCAAAATTTCATCATCAAGAGTAATTTCGGTCATAAGCCAGTCAACCGACGGAATCATAAAATGGGTCTTATCGACTATTCCTTTATATGATTTAGGAAGATCAATAAGTTCATATACACCGTTGATGTAAGCACCGCGCAGGCTGTCTGTGCTGCCTCCTTCGTCAAAGAACCCGCGCACCCCGATACTCTCATTGCCAAGAGAAAAAATCGATTCACTTACTCTTGCATATGACGGGTCAAAACCCTGCTCAATAACTTTCCAATCATGCGTTTCAAAGTATTTATCAGCTATTTTCCCCAAAAGGATTCCTCCCGAAGTAAGTATATTTAAGCGATGAATCTGTATATAGTAATTTACAAAGCGAGTTTGGGTGCCATACAAGAGAAGGACAGGTTAAAAGCAACGATAAGCACACACTGTCTGAGCGACTAAATTATTATATACAGATTCTGAGCGTACATAGTTTATCCCTTAATTCCCGCAGTAACTATATTTTGCGTGAGTTGCTTTTGGAATATGAAGAAGAAGATTACCGGGGGGATCATTGAGAATACTACTGAGCGCATTAGGTCGTCTACTCTTACGGTTTGCCCTGTGCTGAAGATGAACAAGCGAACCATTACTGTTTGCCATTCGCCCTGACCCAAAACAAGGTATGGCAACAGGAAATCCGACCATGCTGCATTTATGGCGAATATGGTGACAACAACATATATTGGTTTTGACAGGGGAAGTACAACCCTGAAGAATGTCTGTAACTGTGAGCAGCCGTCTATTCTTGAAGCTTCTATGATTGAGCTCGGCAGTGATTCAAAAAATTGCCTGAAAAGAACAACAAAAACTGCATTGGCACCGGCAGCAAACCATAATGGTATAAAGAAACCGCCAAGTCCGAGGTTTTGAATATTCATAAACAAAGGCACAATACTTATGGTTGCGGGAATCAGTAACGAAAACATTACCAAGCTGTTTACAACCTTATAACCTCTCGGCTTTAAAATGGCAATACCGTAAGCAAGAAGCCCGTTAAAAAGCAACGCACAGAAAACCGAGCCGATGATTACGTAAAATGAATTTATATAATTTCGTACAATATTAAGTTGTGTCCATGTTTTTGTATATTTGGAAAAATCAAACGTTGAGGGGATAATGGAAGTGCTTGACATATATTCCTGCAAATCCTTAAAACCCGCCATAACAACCCAGAAAATCGGAAACAATGAAACAACAACAACAACAGCACAAATAAGATATATAATACCAACCCCGACCTTTGCCCCCGGAGACTTCATATCATAATCCCGTATAACCCCTGTCCTTAATTGCTTGCCTCTTTTACGAATCATAACTTATCCTTTATGTTAACATTTCTTTCGCTTTAGTAAAGACACTTGTTAGTATATTGTTGGGAAAATGTTAACATTTTTCCTCAGTGATAGATTATCACTGTTTACATATCCCAGTTGGTTTTTCTTTTATTTACAATGGTATAAATCGTTGTGAATACCAATAGCATCAGTGCAATAAGTACCGATACCGCTGCTGCCCTGCCGAAGTCCATATTACCGCCGAATGCATAACGCCACATCAGCAGCATAAGTGAAAGCGATGCATCATCGGGTCCGCCTGCGGTTAAGACCAAAGGCTCATACATTATTTGGAAAATAAATATTATTTGCAATATCATCATAGTACTGCTCAGATTAAAAATAGCCGGCAGCGTTATATGCCGTATTCTTCTCCAAATGCCCGCGCCGTCGATTGTTGCGGCTTCATACAGCTCGGGGTTGATGCCTGACATTCCCGCCATGTATATAAGTGCCGTAGCACCTGCACCCCGCCATGTGGCAGTTACAATAATAATGGGTATTACAAGATTGGCTTCGCTTAAAAATGATATGGGATCAAAGCCGAGATGCCCTAACATTACATTAAAAACACCACTTCTTTCGGCAGATAAAAATGCTCTCCACAAAAGAATGGTTGCAAGACCGGGCAAAATATTCGGAATATATGCCGCCGTACGTATAAACCCTTTACCCTTAACCGTTTCACCGATAATTATTGCAAGGAATATAGGAATAAGAAACCCGATGAGCAGTGACCAGAACGTATATGAAAGAGTGTTCAGCAGTGCCTGAGTGAAGTCTTCGCGTGAAATGACCCTTATGTAGTTTTGAAATCCGACAAACTCGATAAGTTCAACATTTCTTGTTCTGTATAAGCTCATGTGGACGCTCTGCAGCAGGGGACCCCACACAAAAAACATAAATAGAGCAATGCCCGGCAGCATTATCAGCCAGGATCTTACATCATATAACCATTTATGCGAACGCTCACCGAGCCTCACCGGTTTATTCATCCCCTGACACCTCTAATATTTATCTGTTAACTTCGTCGTCTAAATATTCCTGGAAACGTTCCTGTGCTCTTTCCAATGCTTCATATACACCGGCTTCTGCACGGGTGATAACCCTTTGAATTGCAGCGGTAATGTCTCTGTAAAGCTGCTGTGTATGAATAGGTTCTTCACCTCGAAGCTGAATTGTACCATCTGTAAATGAGTTAAAGAAGTCTTCGTACAAACGCCAGTCGACATTTGAATATTCCTCTGCGATTGATCTTTGCATGGCAATAAATTCTGCGTCGTTCCATGCAGGAACACGCGGAAGAACGGGAGCGCCTCTCTCCCTTGTAGCGGCGGCACCGGCTCTCATACCCGCAATTATATCGTCATCAAGGAACGGGAGCATGCCGATAAGACGCAAAAATGCAAGTGAAGCAACAGCTTCGTCCGTGGTTGTGTTCGGTGCGAACATATAGCATGTTCCGCCGGTCAGTGCAAATGCACCGTAGGGACCTGCCGGGAACGGGACGAGTGCGAATTTATCAACGGATAAACCGCTGCCCGCTGTCGGATTATCGACAGAGTCGTCTGCTGCAAAATTCATTGCCGCTTCTCCTGCTCCAAGCATCGGATGTGCACTGCTCCATGTTGTGGTTGTAGTATCTGCGTTAAGAATATCATATTCCCATTTTAATGACCTTACATAATCAAGTGCTGCTACTGCGGCGTCGGATGTAAGATTAACTATCCACTTTCCGTCCGAATCCTGATAAAGAAGTGCATTATCACCTACAGCGCCGAAGTTCCACGCAATATTTGTCCATAACCAACCGCCGAATGTTTCGCTTGCAGGGAAAACAAGACCTGCTTTTCCGGTTTTTTCGCGGATAATCTGACCTTTTTCGGCAAGCTCCTGAAGGGTTTTCGGATAATCCGGAAGACCGTCGTCGGTCATTAGACCTGCTTCTTCAAAGAGATTTATATTTATATGCATGCCGAGTACATAACCGTCTCTCGGAAGTCCGAAAATTCTGCCGTTTTCATCAGCGAGCATTTCAATATAACTCGGGCTGAATTTTTCCAACAAACCAAATACTTCAAGCGCATCGGTAACATCCGCAACAAGCCCCTGGCTGATCAGAAGCTGGGGATCCGTAAACGGAGGTTGGAAAAGAGTAGGAGCGGTTCCGCCTCTTGCCATCGGCAGATAGTTTGAAAGTGTATATGAGAAATATGCAGGGATTATTGTTACATTGGGATACTGCTGCAGCATAATTGCTTTATAACCTTCAAATAAAGCTCGCTCTGCATCGGGAGCTGTATCCGGAGGCCAATTGCCGAGCGTGATAGTCGCAGTCAGGTCGGCATCAATGACTTCCGTTGAGATATCATCAAGTTCGGAAGGCGGAGCTGCAGTTGTCGGGGGAGTACCGGTGTCATTTCCGCCGCCGGCATTACCTCCGCTGTTATTACCACCGTCGGTTGCTGCAGGGGAACATGCCGCAAGCAGCAGACACAATGCCAAAACAACAGAAAAAAGTCTAATGTATGTTTTCATAAAATAATCCTCCATCTTCTTGGTCAATTTGAACAAAAACCTGAATAGGTTTAGCGGTTAACCTTTTCTGATTTTAACCGTAAATTTTAACTTTGTCAATAGAAAAATAAGACAGAGGGACGGTGTAGTGTCGCAATTTGCGACACTACACCGTCCCTCTGTCTTATCAGATATGTTGCAGATATTGCTTTAATTCATCGCTTTGCGGGTTTGACAGTAAATCAGTGGTAGTGCCGGATGTATTAACCTCGCCGTTGTGCATAAAAAATGTGTAATCACATAAGCGTTTTATGTTTGACAGTTGGTGGCTTATTATTACCCAGGTCATCGGGTGTTCTTTTTGTTTTTCTAAAATATAGTTTTCAAAAAATGCAACGCTTTCAATGTCCATGTTTGAAAATGCTTCGTCTACGAAAATCATTTTCGGGGAGAAAATCAAAGCTCTTATGAGTGCAAGCTTTTGCTGTTCACCGCCAGACAGAGTCAATGCGTAGTCGTTTCGATATTGCTGCAAGCCCGTTATTTTCAAGTAATGGTCAATAACATCCGCATCGGGAGTGATTTTTCGCAGTTTAAGAGGATAAATCAAATTACGTATTACCGTATCATGCAAGAGATATGGTTTCCGTAATATCATCGTTATATCCCGCGTTATAAGACCTTCATAATCAATAATACCGCCGTCAGGCTGGATAACACCTGCCATTAGCTTCATTGCGGTTGATTTCCCGCAACCGTTCGGACCTATCATGCCGTATATTTTTCCTTCGGGTAATTCGAGGCTTTTAATATTCAGCGAAAATTTATCAAAGTTTTTTATCAGATTAGATATTTTCATCTGTCCGCCGCTCTCTTTTCCGCAGAAAACTTGCAATTAACTGAACCGCAAGTGCAATCAGCATAAGAATAATACCGAGAAATACCGCCTGGTTTATTTCACCTCTGTTGCGAAGTAAAGAAATTGTAGTAGTCATTACACGGGTATGATAACGGATATTACCGCCGACGATCATAATGGCTCCGACCTCGCTCATTGCACGTCCGAACCCCGTGATAGCAGCAAAATATATTTCATTGCTCAGTTCTTTAATTAATAAAACAAGTGTCTGCCGTTTCGTCGCACCCATAGTAACGGCAAATGAGCGTATATGAGCGGCATTTCGTTGAGCGGCAGTATAAACAATTCCGCAAATAATAGGAGTAAGCAGTAGTACCTGCGCTATAACCATAGCCTGAAAAGTAAAAAGCCAACCCAACGAACCGAGCGGTCCGTTACGCATCAGCAGCAAATATACTACAAGCCCGATAACGACAGGCGGGGAAGCCATCAATGTGCGGTTAATAAGCACAAGAATGCCTTTCCCTTTAAAATTCACACGTTCGAGCCATAACCCGAGAGGAACACCAAAAATCAAAGAAATCGCTGTAGACAACAATGTCATCTGCAGAGTCAGCGTAATTATTCCGAGTGTTTCTCTATCGAGCAGTTCAAACATTAAAAGTATCCTTTATTAATCAAAATTAATCAAGATTGATTAAGAATAATCTTGATTGCCGGGGTCAATTCATTTCGCATCGGGGAAGAAAAGGGGCTGTCCGAAATCCTCAACACCAAAACCTGCTATAAGCTGCTGCGCTGCAGGACTTATCATCCAATCTACAAATGCTTGCGCTCCGACAGGTTCGAGTGTGGAAGAAACTACCATAACACCATAGGGGTTAAGCAATCTCGGATCACCTTCACATACAATTATCAAATCACCTATGTCTGTGTATGAAAGCCATGTTCCGCGGTCGGAGAGTGTATAAACGTTCATTTCTACTGCCATACCGAGTGTGGCACCCATTCCCTGACCGGCTTCAATATATCCGCTGTTATCCTCGGGGTCAAGATTTAAACCATCCCATATCTGAAGCTCTCTGACATGTGTTCCCGATTCGTCGCCGCGCGAAACGAACTGCAGATTTTGATTCAAAATATCCGAAAAAGTCTTAGCCGCATCATTATTATGAGCAATAGGACCATCGTTCGGACCTGCAACAATAAAATCGTTATACATAACATCGTGACGTCTTTCCGCAAAGCCGTCCGCTACAAACTGATCCTCCTGAGCTCGTGCATGAACAAGCAGAGCATCGGCTTCGCCGTCACGCCCGAGCTGTAGAGCAGCTCCCGTACCGACAGATACTACCTTAACATCCCAACCTGTTTCTTCCGTAAAAATCGGTAAAAGGTAATCTAATAATCCTGAATCATAAGTACTGGTAGTTGTGGCGAGAGTTATTGTGCCGCCTGCGGCTCCCGGACCGCATGCGGTCAGCACCAACAGTGAAGCGAACAAAATAATCACTACGGCAAGAGACAACGTATTTTTCTTTTTCATTTAATTTTCTCCATGTAAAATAAATTACAGAAGACCGCTCGTCCACATGCCGTACTGTTAAAGTCAGAAACATAATTTAATTATATGCACAGGAATCTGCGTGCTCGTCAACACTTCGATTCTCAGGCATTAATGAATATAACAAGAAAAACAACCGCTGTCAATTTAAACAGGATAAGGAAAGACACTTCTCAATCTCCGTGGTGAAGTGTCTTTCCGTGTTGTTGAAGCAAGGGGAAGCAAGGGGACAGGTACGCTGTTTTCCTTTTTTTGTTTACTATTCGCCGACCGGTACATCCGTAAAAATGACATTGGTTTTATCGGCGGGATAAATATTGCCGAGTTCGATTATGATGAGCCAGCCTGCCATATCGGCGGTTCCCATATCAGGTAATTCTCTGTCGATATTTATATCCAGCTGATTATCTTCAACAGAAATATCCGATACTGCATGACGATTTGAGCCGCTGTTTTCGGAAACGGTAATGAGCACAAGATAGTTATCGGCAAAGAAACTGTCATTATACTGTCCACCGGTGAAACGTTTTGTCAAATCCTCATTAAGCTCATTGTAATTAGCTTCTTTAAGGTCTTCAAAAAACTTTTCAAGCTCCTGAGCAGATTTAATAATTAGGGAACCATCCATATCATCATTCCAATCAATGCGGTAGTATGCTACCGGTACCGAAGCGATATCTATCGGCGGAATAGGATCGATATTTTCCGGAGGTGTGGGATCTGCTGCGAGCGGCGGGTTTTCATCTTCAATGATATTCGGGTCATCCTGCGGTATCGAAGGTGTATCACTTCCTCCGCATGCTGCCAAAAGCAGAATTGAAAACATAACCGACATTAACATTATACTAAGCTTTTTCATTTTGATTTCCCTTTCTGTTTTATTAATATTTAGTCTGATTATATGCATATAAATAATAAGACGAATATTTATTTTTAATGTTCCATTGCATTATTTACAAAGAATTGGTATCATATACGAACTAAAAGTCCCATAGGAGGAATTCAAATGAATATTCTTATTAAAGACATACTGGCGGTTCTGCCCGATGAGGTTAAAACCTGCTCTGTGTATATAAGTGACGGAAAAATTAAATCCGTAGCAGGTGAGCCCGAGGGTTTTGTTGCCGACAAGACTATTTTCGGAGCGGGAAAAATGCTGATTCCCGGATTAATAAATGCACATACACATGCAACGATGTCAATTCTTCGAAACTGTGCAGACGATCTTCTTTTCGACGACTGGTTATTCGGAAGGATTTTACCACTCGAAGACAAGTTTATTGAAAACGATTATTACTGGGGTTCAACACTTTCTATAATGGAAATGCTCCGCACGGGCACTACTACTTTTATAGATATGTATTTCTATTTGGACATTCTTGTCCGTGCCGTCGATGATTCGGGAATCCGTGCCGTAATATCACGGGGTTTGATTGACCCGGGTGACATTTCTGCCGGCGAGGAACGTTTAGCCGAAGCTCTTGAAGCTTATGAGCGTCACAAAGACCATAAACTTGTAAGTTTTATGTTAGCTCCTCACGCACCTTATACATGCAGCGAAGAGTTCCAAAAAATCATCGCACAGGAAGCAAAGCGCTTAAATTTACCGATCCACACACATATTTCCGAAGGTCTTGTTGAAAAGGAAAATATTTTTAAACAATACGGCTGCACATCTGTCGAACTAATGGACAAAAACGGCTTGATACACGATAAAACAATTGCTGCGCACTGCGTCCATCTCAGCGATAGTGATATAAAGACATTGGCAGAGCGCGGAGCGACTGTCGTTACAAATCCTGTCAGCAATTTAAAACTCGCCAATGGTGTCGCACCTGTTCCGAAAATGTTAAGAGCGGGAATTAATGTAGCACTCGGTACAGACGGAGCTGCCAGCAACAACACACTGAACATGTTCCGTGAGCTCACCATGCTCTCAATAATCCACAAAGGCATAAATCATGACGCACTTGCCGTGACAGCCGCTGAAGGGTTTGCAATCGCAACAAAAGGCGGAGCAAAAGCAATGGGACGTGACGATATAGGCGAAATCAAACCCGGAAACGTCGCCGACCTTGTGATACTTGACCTTGACTGCCCGAACATGCAGCCTGTCAACAACCCGATGTCGGCACTGGCATATTCCACATACGGAACAGAAGTCGAACCCGTTATGGTCGCCGGTAAAATACTCATGGAAAACAGAGAGTTTCTGACAATTGACTCCGACAAGGTCTATCACGAAGTATCCAAAATATGCGACAGGATA
>Ga0123356_10003279_pt1 | contig 17005 bp, 18 predicted proteins | sample TergutEmb28metaG_2_FD_92546 | JGI IMG/M metagenome (GOLD analysis project Ga0123356, IMG submission 92546) | Embiratermes neotenicus P3 segment gut microbial communities from Petit-Saut dam, French Guiana - Emb289 P3 | ecosystem: Host-associated > Arthropoda: Insects > Digestive system > Gut ...
GGTCACGCAGCAAAAATATTAACTGGAGCGCCCATCCCTTCAGGCGCGAACGCGGTCGTAAAGTTCGAAGAAACCGAGTTTACTGACGATACCGTGACTCTTTTCACGTCGGTTAAGCCTGGAAAAAATATTATCCGCGCGGGTGAGGACATGCCCGCGGGCACGGAAATACTGACAGCCGGAACGGAAATAGGGCCCGCGGAGATGGGACTTTTAGCGGCCCAGGGACTAAAGTCGGTCAAAGTATTCCGAAGGCCGCGCGTTTCAGTGATCAATACGGGAAGTGAACTGGCTGAGCTCGGAAAACCTCTGCCTCCCGGCATGATATACAACAGCAGCATGTTTACGCTGCAGGGCTATATCGCGAAAATGGGCGCGGTGTTCCGTGACGGCGGCGTAGTGGACGACGACGAAAAAGAGATAGCGGATCGCGTGCAGGAGGAGCTGGCTGTATCTGACCTGGTCATCACTACCGGCGGCGCGTCAGTAGGGGATTATGATTTCGCGGGAGCGGCCGCCGAGCGCGCGGGAGCGGATGTCTTGTTCTGGAAAATCCGTATGCGGCCGGGCGGATCGCTTCTGGCCTATGTGATCGACGAAAAGCTCGTGCTCGCGCTTTCCGGCAATCCCGGCGCGGCTGTTCTCGGCCTGTTGTTGCTGGGCCTTCCATGTATCAAAAAACGCCGCGGACTTACTGATGTACTTCCGGAAGTATGCGCTGTGCGTCTCGAGCGTGACATGGTAAAAGGCAGCCCGAGGAAACGCGTTTTAAGAGGCTGTATGAAAATCAAAGACGGGGAAGCGTATTTTTCTGAAAACGCCGGCCAGGGCGGCGGCGATATCAGCTCGCTTATATACTGCGATCTCCTTGCTGAGATTCCGGAGGGCAGCCCGCCCTTGCCCGCCGGCTCTGTCATCAAAGCGTACAGGGTGTTCAAATGATAGACAAGTTCGGACGAAATATAGACTATCTAAGGATTTCCGTGACAGACCTGTGCAATCTCCGCTGCGTTTACTGCATGCCGGAAGAAGGCGTGAACAAGCTGTGCCACGAGGACATACTCACGATCGAGGAAATCGAGGAGATCGCGAGAGCGGCTTCAGAGCTCGGAATCAAAAAAATCCGTTTGACGGGCGGCGAGCCTTTAGTGAGAAAAGGGATCCTGGAAATCGTCAGAAGGGTCGCGGGTATAGAGGGGATCAGCGAGGTGGCGCTTACGACTAACGGGTCTTTACTGGCCGATAACGCGAAAGCCCTGAAAGAAGCCGGGCTGACGCGCGTGAATATCAGCGTGGACGCGTTCGATCCGGATACATACAGGGACGTAACGCGCGGCGGCGAGATTTCCGACGTCATGTCAGGAATCAGGGCGGCTATCGATACCGGCCTGACTCCGATAAAACTGAACGCTGTACTGATGGGCGGTATCAACGATACATTTATCAGACCTTTGATCGCGATGACAGAAGACGCGGACTTCAGGGTTCGTTTTATTGAGATAATGCCTATCGGAGAGTGCGCCGGATGGAACAAAGAACGTTTTGTAAGCATCGCCAAGGTACTTGAAGAGGAGCCTGAGCTGGAGTATTTTGGAACAGACGGGGTGTCAAAGCTGTACAGAAAGCCGGGAAGCAAGGGTTCGGTCGGGCTGATCAGCCCGATCAGCAATCATTTTTGCCCGGCCTGCAACAAGGTACGGGTTACAGCGGACGGAAAACTGAAGCCTTGTCTCCACAGCGCCGAGGAAATCAATTTGCGCGGACTGAGCGGCGAAGAGCTTGTATCGACGATCAGGGAAGCGGTCCTCGCGAAACCATACGAACATGAGTTGACAAGAGAAGGCAAGAGCAGAAGCGGCAGAAATATGAACGCGATCGGAGGATAAAATGACGGACGAAAAAACACTCACGCATTTTAATGAAAGCGGAAGAGCGCGAATGGTGGACGTGAGCGAAAAAGACGCGACGCTCAGAACGGCGACAGCCGCCGCTAAAGCGCTTGTAAACGCTGAGACGCTTGCCCTTATCAAAGAAGGGCGCGCGAAGAAAGGCGACGTCCTCGGAGTCGCGCAGGTAGCCGGCGTCATGGCCGCGAAAAAGAACGCGGAGCTTATCCCGATGTGCCATCCTCTGCAGATAACGGGAGTCGACATCGTTTTCGTGATAGAGGAGGAAGCGCCCGCGATCCATATAGAAGCTACGGTAAAATGCAAGGGCGGTACCGGCGTGGAGATGGAAGCGCTGACCGCGGCTTCAGTCACCGCGCTGACGATCTACGACATGTGCAAATCGGCGCAGAAGGACATAGTCATCACGGATATATGCCTTCTGGCGAAGACAGGCGGAAAATCAGGAGACTACTTAAAAAAATAACACAATGGGGACGGTTCTTTTTGTGTTATGAGAGGTACTTATGGCGAAAGTAATAGCAGTATGTATAAGTGAAGAAAAAGGGACTAAAAAGCATGAAGTCCCGTATATCGACATTGAATATAATGTTGGCGTCGTTGGTGACGCGCACGGGGACGATCCCAAGAGGAGGGTTTCCCTGCTGGGTGACGAAAGCGTCGAAAAACTACGCGGAGCGTTCCCGGGCCTGAAGCCGGGGGATTTCGCCGAAAACATCCTGACGGAAGGCATTGTGCTTTACGAGTTACCGATAGGAACCAGGCTGAAGATCGGCGAAACGGAGTTCGAAGTTACGCAGATCGGCAAAGAGTGCCATCATGGCTGCGAGATCCGCAGGCTGACGGGTGACTGCGTCATGCCGCGCGAGGGCATATTCGCTGAGGTGATCAAAGAGGGGCGTATTCAGCCGGGCAACGCTATAGAGGTGGTCAAATGAATGAAAAATACACGGCGGCCGTGATAACGGTCAGCGACAGATGCGCCGCGGGTGAAAGAGAAGACGCGGGCGGGCCGCTTGTCAAAACACTGCTTGAGGTAGCAGGTTATGATGTGGTTTATACATCTGTGATTTCGGACGAGATAAATGATATAAAAAGCGAGCTTTGCCGTTGCGCCGACGACGATATAGCGCTTGTTGTCACGACCGGTGGCACGGGGTTCGCGCCCAGAGACGTGACGCCCGAAGCCACCGCGTTTGTTTGCGACCGCTTAGCGCCGGGGATCCCTGAGGCTATGCGCGCCGCGAGCCTGAGAATCACCGAGCGCGCGATGCTTTCACGGCAGACGGCGGGTATCCGCGGGCGTTCGCTGATAATAAATCTTCCCGGCAGCCCGAAAGCCGCGCGCGAAAACTTCGAAGCGGTCAGATCCGCGCTTACTCACGGTCTTGAGATGTTAAGAGGCGGTCCTTCCGACTGCGCAGAATAACACAACGGGGACGGTTCTTTTTGTGCGCTACACCTGTCTGAGATAAGAGAATTCGTTCTCGGGCGGAAACTTCTGAGGCATCGCCAGTAAAACGATCAGTATTATCGCGCCGACGAACGGGATCAAGGCGAGAAGCATCCAGACCCAGTTTTTGCCGGTGTCATGCAGCCTTCTTACAATTATAGCGAGACTCGGCACAAGGTTCGCGAGTCCCCAAATTCCATAGATTATGTAAAAAGCTATGAAACCCCCGAGCCAGGACCAGGATTCGGCGGATGGTCCGTAGTCGTAATAGCTATAGGGATCCCCAAGGCCGTACGAGAGCAGTCCGGCTGTTGAAATCGCCATCACGACCGATACGACTATACCGATAAGCGCGTTCATTAAGAACACCCACCAGTATCCGGCGCGCGACGTCCTGTCGTTGAAATTCGCGTAATTCTTCCAGTACGCCTTGTACGCCTGAATAAAGCCGACAGGCTCGTTCGGCACAGCCGGCCCGTAGTACTGCTGCTGCTGGTAATAAGGCGGAGGCTGCTGATAGTATTGCTGGTCGTAATATGGCGGCGGCTGCTGCGGCGGGGGCTGCTGGTATTGCTGCTGATACTGGGGCGGCGGCTGGTCACTCGGCGGCGGCCCGTTCGGCGGCGTTTGGTTATATTCGTCCATGGTTGTACCTCCGTGTTTTGCTAAATGATTGAAATTATTATACTATAAAACGCTTGCGTGAGGTCGGGACGTGTGGTAATATTCAAAGGCTGTCTTATGAAAAAGCGCGTAAGGCAGTTTTTAGATTGAGATTGTAAATGTTTACGGAGGAAGTAAAATGGCTGCCGGAGCAAGGGTGAAGGTGACTCTCGAGTGCATGGAATGCAAACAGAGGAACTACGACACGATGAAGAACAAGAAAAACGATCCGGAGCGGATAGAGCTTAGGAAGTATTGTAAGTTCTGCCGCAAAGAAACGACGCATAAAGAAACCAAGTAGGGGACTGATATGGCTGATAAGAAAAAGAAAAAAAAGCCGCAGGGAAAGCCTGAGGAAAAGGTAACCAAGTCAGCGCTTAAGCGCGGCATGGAAAGCCAGAAAAAGCAGCGCGCCGCCGCGATCAAGGCCAAGCCAAAGAACGCGCCGCAGCAGCCGCAGCAGCCGCAGGAGCGCCAGGGCGGTCTTAAAGAGTACTTCAAAGGCGTACGGACCGAGGTCAAGAAGGTCGTATGGCCGACGCGTAAAGAGCTTATTTCGTATACCATAGTTGTGGGTATCGCCTGCGCGTTTTTCGGAGTGTTTTTATGGGGCGTCGACTCCGGATTTCTCGCGATCATCCGCGAGGTCTTCAGCATCAATATGAACTAGGCGGACGGAGAATACGGTGGAGACTGAAAACAGGGACGACCTGAACGAACGGAATATATTCGCGATAGAGGCGGAAGACGACGTATACGACGAAAGCGACAAAGACTCACCGCGCTGGTACGTTATCCATACTTATTCCGGACATGAGAGCAAAGTTAAGCAAAATATCGAAAAGCTCGTTGAAAACAGCAGCGAAGAAAGCCGCCTGAAGGAAAAAATCATCAAGGTGATCGTTCCGACTGAAGATTTCGTCGAAATGAAAGAAGGGCAGCGCAAACTGAAGTCGCGCAAGACTTTCCCGGGTTATGTACTTGTAAAAATGAAGGTCGATAACGAGTCATGGTACCTTGTCCGCAACACGCAGGGCGTTACGGGTTTTGTCGGACACGGGGTCGAGCCTGTGCCGCTTACGAAAGAAGAAGTGCGGCGTATGGGTATCGAGAAGGTTTATATCGAGCTTGATATTCATGTTGACGACGGGATCAAGGTCATCAACGGACCGTTTGAAGGCGTGACGGGAGTCGTCGAGGAAGTCAATCCCGAGAAGGAAACGCTCAAAGCGCGTATTTCGATGTTCGGAAGGGATACGCTGGTGGAACTGGTCTACGACCAGGTGGAACAACTTTAGAATTACCGCTCTCCGGAGCGTTAAAATCTGGAGAAAGGAGGAAGAGGCATGGCGAAGAAAATAGACGGATTCATAAAGCTGCAGATACCGGCCGGTGGAGCGAATCCCGCGCCGCCCGTTGGACCCGCGCTTGGACAAAAAGGCGTTAACATCATGGACTTTTGCAAACAGTTCAACGCGAAAACGCAGGACCAGGCAGGTACGATCATCCCCGTAGTCATTACGGTTTACGCGGACAAGTCGTTCAGCTTTATTACAAAAACGCCGCCGGCGGCCGAGATGCTAAAGAAGGCCGCGAACATCCAGAGCGGTTCGGGTATGCCAAATCGTGTAAAAGTCGCGAAAGTGACGAACGCGCAGGTCGAAGAGATCGCGAAGGCGAAGATGGCTGATCTGAACGCTAATTCTCTTGAAGGCGCCGCTGCGATGGTCAGGGGCACCGCGAGAAGTATGGGGATCACAGTAGAAGGATAGCGTGGGAGGCGAAGCCGGGTAACCGGACCGCCGAATGGACCACAAGGAGGTATTAAGGATGCCAAAGAGAGGTAAAAAATATACTGAAGCCGCCGCGCTTATAGATCGCGCGACGCTTTACGAGACAGCCGAAGCGCTTGATCTCGTCGTGAAGGCCGCGCCGGCCAATTTTGATGAGACTGTCGAAGTCCATCTTAAGCTAGGCGTTGACGGCCGGCACGCGGATCAGCAGGTCAGAGGCGCGCTCGTACTGCCGCACGGCACGGGCAAGACGTCGAAAGTGCTCGTGTTTGCCAAAGGACCGAAGGAAACAGAAGCGAGAGAGGCCGGAGCCGACTATGTTGGCGCCGACGACATGGCTGAAAAGATCCAAAAAGAAGGATGGTTCGATTTTGACGTCGTAATAGCGACGCCGGACATGATGGGAGTCGTAGGCAAGCTTGGCAAACTGCTCGGACCCAAAGGCCTGATGCCGAACCCGAAGTCGGGAACGGTCACGATGGACGTCAAAAAAGCTCTTGAAGACGTCAAAGCCGGTAAAGTCGAGTACCGTCTTGATAAAACAAACATCATCCATACGCCTATAGGCAAGGTGTCGTTTGGACCGGAAAAGCTTAAGGACAATTTCGACGCGCTCGTCGAAGCTGTCGTGAAAGCGAAACCCCCGGCCGCGAAAGGCCAGTATCTCAGGAGCGTTACGGTCGCGTCGACCATGGGCCCCGGGATCAAAGTCAATCCGGCGAGGGTTGTAAACAATTAGATACTAAACTTTTCGGAGTTTGTATAGACCGTAGACAGCGGGAGCGCGTGCGCTTAATAATCGATCCCGCCGAGGCCAAGGGTATGAAAACTACCAATGACCTATTTCGTTTGCGGAAACAAAATAGGTCATTTTTTATGACCGGAAAGGAGAGAATATGCCATCACAAGAGAACATTAAAGTAAAACAGGCGATAATCGACGAGATCGGCGGAAAGATGGAGAAGGCAAACGGCGTCGTCGTTATCGACTACATCGGGATTTCCGTAGATCAGGCGAACGCGATGCGCGTAAAGCTTCGCGACGCGGGAATAGACTACAAAGTCTATAAAAACACGCTCGTAAAGCGCGCGATCGACGGAACGCCGAACGCGGGACTCGCGGACGTACTCGACGGACCTAGCGCTTTCGCGTTTGGTTACGAAGACGGAATAGCTCCGGCTCGCGTTATCGACGGGATCATCAAAGAGTTCAAGAAAATGGAATTCAAGGCGGGTTTGGTCGAAGGCGTTCTTTATGACGCCGACGGGATCAAGCAGATCGCCACGATTCCGGGACGCGATGTACTGATAGCGAGATTCCTTGGAAGTATTCAGAGCCCGGTCGGAAAACTGGTCCGTACATTCAAGGCGATCGCAGACGACAGAGACGACGGAACCGCGGCCGAAGCTCCCGCCGAGGAAGCAGCGCCCGTAGAAGAAGCAGCGCCCGCTGAGGAAGCAGCGCCCGCAGAGGAAGCAGCGCCCGTAGAGGAGGCTGTGCCCGCCGAGGCTGAGGCCGCTGCAGAAGAAGCGCCCGCGGAAGAAGAAGCTCCCGCGGAGGAAGAAGCCCCAGCGGCTGAAGAAGCGCCCGAAGAAGAATAAAACGAAAGGATAAAAAACATGGATATTCAAAAAATTATAGAAGAAATCAAGGGCGCGACCGTGCTCGAGATAAATGAACTCGTGAAAGCATGCGAGGAAGAGTTTGGCGTATCCGCCGCCGCGCCTGTAGCGGCAGCCGGAGCGGCCGCCGGACCTGCTGCCGAAGTCGAGGAGCAGACGGAATTCACCGTTGAGCTTACGGAAATCGGAGCGGAAAAGGTCAAAGTCATCAAAGTCGTGCGCGAGATCACAGGACTTGGACTCAAGGAAGCCAAAGACCTCGTCGACGGAGCGCCGTCAGCTATCAAGGAAGGCGTCGAAAAGCCGGAAGGCGAAGCCCTCAAGAAGCAGCTCGAGGAAGCCGGAGCGAAAGTTACGCTCAAATAATTCCGCTAAATCAAAGATAAAGGGGACGGTTCATCTGCAGAGGAACCGTCCCCTTTATTCAATTAAACTTCCTGTCGTTATACTAAGCGCGAGAACTGCTCGAGGGCCGAACTAAGTTTTTTTATAGTTTCTTCTTCGTTCCCGTGCTGTATCCCGTCAATTACGCAATATCTCAGGTGGCTCTCCAGCACGACCTGCCCGGTTTTGTGCAGAGCGGCTTTCGCCGAGCCGATTTGTATGAGAATTTCTTCGCAAGGTTTGTCGCTCTCAACCATTTTTATCAGGCCTCGTATCTGGCCCTCGATTCTTTTAAGCCGCCTGGTGATCGCGGCGTGATCAATATGCTGATTCATGATTCCTCCGTTTCTTATACCATATACCCCTATGGGCTATTCTACATCAACCGCGTAGTTTGTCAAGAGGATAATAAAGAATTTGTTTGTGTTTATTAATGGTGATAACATTAAAGCGGTACTATTGAAAGGCAGGCGCGATGCAGCACACGGACATAAGTTTTATCAAAGCTTACAGGGCTTTTTGGAAATATTTCGCGAATTTCAGCGGCCGCACTTCCAAGGAGGCGTTCTGGAAGGCGTTTTTCATACACGGCGTCATTTTCTTTATGACGCTTTTACCAACATACTATGTCTACGAGAGCATAATAGAACGGGACGATACGACGCCGGGGGTTTGGCTTATTCCCGTTTCGGTGTATTCATTGGTCGCGATAATACCGACTTTCGCGATCATTATAAGGCGGCTGCACGATATAGACCGTCATGGATGCTGGGTATTATTATTCCTTGTCCCGATTGCGGGGACGATCGTCTTTTTCGTAATGCTGTCGCGGCCAACCGCGCCATTCGACGTCTATTCCGGCCGGTCAGGGGCAGGGCCGTATATGCGGCCGCCGGTCTTTAGCCCGTATCCGCCTCCACCGCCGCCTCCGCCGCCGCTATACTCATATTATCCCATGCGGCAATATCCTTTCGCTCCTCCGCCCGTCTATTTCAGGCCGCTTCCTCCCCCGCGGCGGTTCGCTCCGCCTGCCGGAGGCGACAGCGCGGCAAAGGCCATAATCCTGACATTGATCGTTACGATCGCGAGCGGCGCCTACGGCTTTATAAGCGCGAACTACATACAAAATAATATTGACCGGTATTTCGACACGATTTTCGGCAACGCGTTCAGCGACATTTATAACGACCCGTATTTCTGGGAAGAAGATCCATGGGCCGGAGAAAACCCCTGGGATGATTATTGGAATGACGCTCCCGACTATTACTGGGATGACGAAGCGGATTTAACTGAAGACGAGCTGGCGGCGATCGAAATGGTGAAAGAGAGCTCGCTTGAGGGATTTCCGGAGTTTACTATTGAGGAAGTGCTGCTTACGCGAGTTGATGAATACGGACTGGAGTGGATGTGCGTAAGCGACGAGGGCGGTGAATACCCGGCCTACTATGTATACGCAACAGGCTATGTGCCGGGCGATTTTGTGACGGTATACGCCGGATTCGACGTTTATGAAGACGGGACGATAGAGCTGTTCAATCTTGACGACGGAAGCCGCGACGAATACTACAAAGACGCGCTTGAGCTGTTCCGGGAATGGTACGAGAAGATGCTGTCAGGTATCGATACCTCCACTGCGTAGTTTTTTTCTCAGCCGTTCTTTCGCGCGGTGCAAGGCGACTGAAACGGTTCCCGCTTTTACGTCGATGATCTCCGCTATTTCACTACAACGCATATTCATGCCAAGGCGCATGTTTACCATCTTTTGAATCGGCTCCTTCAAGCTGTCATAGGTGGATTTTAAAGCGCCGCGCAGTTCGAGCTTTTCAACGCGCGCTAAGGGATTGCAGTCCGCGTCGTGATCGGCAAATAAGTTTTCCCATTCGGCTATTGTTTCGATGCTTATGTGTTTTTTCTTCAGCGACAGAAAGCGGACGCATTCGTGGAGAACGATCGAGCGCAGCCACGCGCCGAAGGCCTCAGGATATTTTAAAGAGGAAATATTCTGGAAGACTCGGATCGAGACTTCCTGATGAATGTCTTCCGCGTCTTCCGGGCAATCGCACATTTTGCGTATGATCCAATAGATCAAATCTTTTTGAGATCTAAGGAGTTGTTCAAAGGCATCATGGTCACCGGACGCGGTTCTGAGGACAAGGGGCTGAATAGTTTGCTGTATCATAGTAGTCACCGAGTAGAAATCACTGAGCTGTAACGCGCGTAATCGTGTCAGAAACGATCCGCGTTTAATATAGATACACCGTTATTCACGATATGAAACAAAATTTCTAAAAAATTTAGTAAAATACAAGTATGGATAATAATTTCTTTGACGTCGCGGTGATTGGCGGCGGCGCGGCGGGGCTGGCCGCGGCGATCACATACGCCAGGCGCGAGCGGAGCGGAAGCCTGGTTTTAATAGAGGCAAACGAAGTTCTTGGCAAAAAGTTGCTGGCGACAGGAAACGGACGTTGTAATATCAGCAATCTGTCCGCTGACGGTTACGCGAAGACAAAAAGATTTTTCGAGAGTGTCGGGGTGCTTTTGCGCGTTGAGGACGGCGGACGCGCTTACCCAATGTCAGGGCAGGCGCTTTCCGTCAGGAACGCGCTCGTATTGGCGTTGGAAAGAGAACAGGTACAGACGCTCTTAGGAGCGCGGGTCTCGAAAGTCACAAAAGGAGAAAAAGAGTTTACTCTTGATTTCGCGGACGGTACGGAAATTAAGGCGAAAAAACTTATCATAGCCGCGGGCGGCAAGGCCGGTCCGCAGTTCGGCTGTCTGGGAGACGGATACGCTTTCGCGCGCGCGCTCGGGCACGGTGTTGAAAGTATCAGGCCGGCGCTCGTTCCGCTGGTATATACTGAAAAGGAAAGAGACAGGCTTGCCGGACTTAAAGGAGTTCGGATACGGTCCCAGGCGGAACTCTTTATCGACAATAAGCGCGCCGCCGCTTCTTCGGGTGAGCTGCAGTTCACGGAATACGGGCTTTCGGGAATAATGATTTTTGACCTCAGCACAATGATGCCGAAATCTATCATCGAGGGCAAACCCAGCACGGAGGTCGTATTAGATTTTGTGCCGGGCGAAGAAAAAACCTCGCTTGAACGCTTAATACAGGAAAACGAGGGTCTTTGGCTGGAAGGCGTTGTTGGGAAAAAGCTGTCGGATCTGTTAGTAAGCGAAGCAGGCGGTAATGTTTCAAGAATCGCGGCGTTGGCTAAGGAATTTCCCGTTACTGTCGAAGGCACAAAAGGATGGAAGGAAGCTCAAGTGACTCATGGCGGAGTTCGGCTGTCGGATGTAAATGAAGAGACCGGTGAATCGCTGCTATGTGAGGGACTTTATTTCGCGGGTGAAATACTCGACCCGGTCTTTATCTGCGGCGGATTCAATCTCAACTTCGCGTGGAGTACAGGGCTTCGCGCGGGAGAAAACATATAGGAATGGTAAAAACGAATGGCTGACAATAAAAATTACAAACCAACGGCCCTGATAATACTTGACGGCTGGGGATACCGCGGCGAAACATCAGGCAACGCCGTCGCGCTTGCGAATACGCCGGCCCTGGACCGCCTGTTGAATGAGCATCCGCACGCGCTGGTCGAAACCAGCGGCCTCTCTGTAGGGCTTCCTGACGGACAGATGGGTAATTCTGAGGTGGGGCACCTGAATATAGGCGCTGGTCGTACAGTTTATCAATCGCTGACCCGAATCACGAAATCGATTGAAGACGGCGATTTTTATGAAAATCCGGTTCTGCTGGAAGCGATGAAAAAAGCGGCCGAACCTGAGCAGGGCCTGCACCTTATGGGGCTTGTGTCACCCGGTGGTGTACACAGCCATACGGATCATTTGCTCGCTCTCGTATGCATGGCCAGGGATCGCGGGGTAGGGCGAGTATTCGTTCACGCTTTTCTCGACGGACGCGATACGCCGCCCAGGTCGGCGGACGGCTATCTGGCGGAACTCGGGAAAGGGCTTGATGATATCGGGCTTGGAGAGATCGCTTCGATCTCCGGACGTTACTACGCGATGGACCGCGACAACCGGTGGGAGAGAGTTCAACAGGCTTACGATATGCTCACGGTCGGATCCGGACTGAGCGCCGGGTCATCAAAAGAAGCTATCGAGGCGGCCTACGCGCGCGGAGAGGACGATGAGTTTGTGCTTCCTACCGTGATCGACAGAGGGGCGGGTCCGGCAGGTGTCGTACGCGAAGGGGACGCCGTCATTTTTTTCAACTTTCGCGCCGACAGAGCGCGCGAGATCACGCGCGCGTTCACTGAAAAGGACTTTGACGGATTTGAGAGAAAACAATCTTTCTCAAAACTATACTATGTGACGATGACTGAATATGACGCGACATTCTCCAATGTTCACATAGCTTATCCGTCTGAATCGATAGAGAATACTTTGGGATCTTACATAGGATCGCTGGGGCTGCGTCAGCTAAGGATCGCGGAAACGGAAAAATACGCGCACGTTACATTCTTTTTTAACGGAGGGATAGAGGAGCCGGGTCAGGGAGAGGATCGCGTATTGATCCCGTCTCCGAAAGTGGCCACCTATGACCTTAAACCTGAGATGAGCGCTTATGAAGTAGCCGAAAGGACTGTGACCGAGATCAAGCGAGGCGTTTTCGATTTGATCATACTTAATTTCGCGAACATGGACATGGTGGGACATACGGGACTGCTCGAGTCGGCGATCAAAGCCGTTGAGGCGGTTGACAAAGGCGTCGGTATCGTCACAGACGCGATATTCGCCGCCGGCGGTCAGTTCCTCCTGACAGCCGACCATGGCAACTCGGAGGAGCAGCATGACGCCGAGGGCGAGACAATGACGGCGCACACGGCCAATCCTGTGTGGCTGATACTCGCGAGGGACGATGACGCCGGCCTTTCGCTCGAAGAAGGAGGGACGCTTGCGGATCTCGCGCCTACACTGCTTGATATGATGGGAATCTGCAAGCCCGCTCAGATGACAGGGCACAGTCTGCTGGTAAGAGAGTAAGCGATCATGAATAAATCGGAAAAATTCTTACGTGAATTCGGACTGCATGAGTCGTGCTACGATTTCGACGCGCATGTGCGCGGCTTTGAAGATGAAATGGAGGCTGGTCTTTCCGGCAGGAAGAGTTCTCTTCTTATGCTGCCGTCATACCTTGGCGTCGTGCCGGACGATCCGCCCGCTGGAGAAGTCATCGCGATAGACGCGGGAGGTACGAACCTGAGGATCGCGCTTGTACGTTTTACGCCGGGATCGCAGCCGGTCATAGACCGGTTTGAAAAATACCGGCTGCCGGGTTCTGACGGCGCGGTTTCCAAAGATGAGTTCTTCGCCCGTATCGCGGAATACATAGGCGACAGAACGGAAGAAAGCGAAAATGTCGGATTTGTTTTTTCGTTCCCTTGTGAAATACTGTCCGATCTCGACGGAAAAATTATATTATTCGACAAGGAAGTCAGAGTTGACGATTCCGCCGGCGCGCTTATACGGGTCGAGCTAAACGCCGCGTTCACGAATATGGGAAAGAAGCCTTTAAAAGTGACGGTTCTGAACGATACGGCGGCGGCGCTCATAGGGACGGCGCTCACCCGCAATGTACATGGGATGGGCGGGTACATAGGATTGATACACGGTACAGGGACCAATATTTGCTACTATGACCCGGATAAGAAAATGCTCATCAACACCGAGGCCGGCGGTTACAGCGGCTTCAGTCAGTCTGTTTGCGATATTGAGATAAACGCCGAGTCAGACAACCCCGGCGACCAGCTTTTTGAGAAGATGGTCAGCGGAGCGTACTTTTCGACAGTCGCTTTAAAAGCCGCGCGGCTTGCGGCGCGCGAAGGGGTTTTGGGCCCTGAGACAGGCGGCGCTCTTAACTCACTCGATGGACTTGAAGCGACGGTTATTGACGCTTTTATGCGCGGCGGGGCAAGCAGGGAAACTGAGCTTGGATCCCTTTGCGCGACCGATGAAGACGCGAACGCATTATACGAGATTTTTGAAGGGCTGTACGAACGCGCCGCGAAACTTGTCGCGATAGCGATAACGGCAGTGCTTGACAGAAGCGGGGCTACAGCCGCGAATCCGGGTTTTGTTGTCGCTGAGGGAAGTTCGTTCAGCAAAGGCTTTCGTTTCAGAGAGAGGTTTGAACGCCACATACTGGCGCACGCTAAAGAAGGAAAGCCATACGAGCTTGTGCTGGCGGACGGACATGTTCTTATCGGGGCCGCCGCTTCAGTTTTCTTGTAAAAAATGATCTGGACTGAAAAACAGCTGCAAACTATAGAAGCGCGCGGAAAAAACGTGCTTGTTTCCGCGGCCGCGGGTTCCGGAAAGACGGCGGTATTGACAGAGCGCATATTACGTATTGTCACGAATGACGCGGAAGACCGCGTCTCATTGAAAGAACTGCTGGTCGTCACTTTCACGGAAGCGGCGGCGAGTGAAATGAAATCCCGCATCGCCGCGGCGCTGACAGCGGCTTCTGAAACAGATGAGCGCGCCGAAGCGCAGCTTAGGCAGCTAGGCGCCGCGAAAATAATGACTTTTCACGCGTTCTGTCTTACGGTTTTACGGCGGTACTTTTATATGATCGACCTGGACCCGTCTTTCGCGGTAGCGGACGACAAGCGCGCGGCCGCTTTGCGTGAAGAGGCGATGGAAGAAGTGTTTTCAAAGGCTTTTTCCGATGAGAACGCGGAGTTTCGCGCGGCGTTCACTGATTTTTTGCTTTGCTACTCGGAAGCGAGAGATGAAAGGAAAGCACGGGAAAAAATCTTAAGCGTCTATGATTTTATCGTGACCCTGCCGGAACCGTTCGGTTGGCTCGAAAAAAGCGTAAGCGCGATGGCCGCGCCGCCGGAAAAACTACTTAAGACTCCCGCGATCTTGTTTGCGGCGGAGGAGATCGGATACAGGCTGAGATCCGCGCGCGTTCTGACAGAGCGGTTGGGAGACCTGCTTATCGTGAACGGCCTGACCGGCCTCGCGTTAAAAAACTCGATCGATCTCGAAACCATAACGAATATAGAAAGATTATTTCTCACAGGCGATATGGAACAGACCAGAACGGCGCTTCAGGAGATCTCTTTTGAAACCTTCCGAGCGGGCGCGAGTGAAAAAGAAGCGTATGAGGAAATCAAAGCGCTGGTCAAAACACGCCGCGACCGTGTCAAGTCAATACTGAAAAAGGACGTCGGCGCTGTATTTTTCGCGCGTCCCATGGATGAATACGCCGACGAAATCGCGCGCATTGCCCCATACGCCCGGACGCTGGAAGCGCTTGTTAAAAGATTCGCTGACACATACGCGGAATTAAAACGAAGTGAAAACATGATCGATTTCGCGGATTTTGAGCATATGGCGCTAAGGATCCTGGAAGACGACAGCGTCGCGGACGATTACCGCCGCCGTTTCTCATATGTTTTTATAGACGAGTATCAGGACAGCAACTATGTGCAGGAGGTTTTGATCTCCCGCATCTCACGTGAGGATAACGTCTTTATGGTCGGCGACGTGAAGCAGAGCATCTATAGTTTTCGAAACGCTGTGCCGGAGATATTTCTTGAAAAATATTCGCGTTTTCCTACAGGGGAAAAAGACAGCGCTACTGATATACGTATAGATCTGTCGAATAATTTCCGCAGTAAGGCGGGAGTGATCGACGCGGTCAACGCTGTATTTGAGACGGTAATGGAAAGTCATTATTCGGGTATGGTTTATGACGAAAGCGCCCGGCTTCAAAGAGGGATCTCATACGAACCCGATCAGGAAGGGACTACGAATCTGCACCTTATAAAGAAAGATTCTGAAAAAGAGCTGTTTGACAACGACACGGAAGGCGAAGCCGCGCTTTGCGTGAGGATTATCAAGGAAACCGTGGGAAAAGAGTTTTATGACGCGAAACAAGGACGTTCCCGTCCAATAAAATACGGCGACGTCGTCATTTTGCTAAGGAACGCGAAGGGAATGGCCGACGTCTACAAAAAAACACTCGAGGCGGGAGGTATCCCGGCTGTTACAGACCGTGGCGAGGGATATTTCGAAACGGTCGAAATAGATACTTTTCTGGCTCTTCTAAGAGCGATCGTCAACCTCAGGCGTGACGTACCGCTCGCGGCCGCGATGTGCTCGTCAGTGTTCGGGTTTGATCTTTCGGAACTGGCTGAGATACGCTCTGACAACCGCGAAGGGTTTTTCTATTCGGCATTCCTGGATTACGCGGAAGGCGGAACTGACGAGGCTTTACGCGAAAAATGTTCGCTGGCAGCTGAGCGGCTCGCGAAATGGCGCGATGAAGAGCGCTTCATGCGGCTCGATGATTTTTTATGGAAACTGATGCGCGAGAGCGGATTCTATCATTACGTTTCAGGGCTTACGCGCGGAGCGCAAAGGAAGGCAAACCTTCGGGCGCTGCTTGACAGAGCGGCGGACTTTCAAAGCGGACGCGTAGAAGGCCTGCGCGGTTTTCTCTCTTTTATCGACAGGATAAAGCTGCGTGGAGGAACTGAGCAGGCAAATTTGATTGTGGACGGCGAAGACGTCTGCCGGATCATGACCATACACGGCAGCAAGGGACGGGAGTTTCCGGTCGTGATACTCGCGGGACTCGGCAAGCCTTTTTCACAGGGCGGATTTCGTGACGACAGTCTTTTGCTGCACAGGAACGTAGGGCTGTCTTTGTACTGGGAAGACCCGGCGACTCACTCATACAAAAAAACGCTGCTTCACTCGGCATTAAAACTAAGGCAGGAGATCGATGAGCGCGCGGAAATCATAAGACTTTTATACGTCGGCATGACGCGGGCGATGGACACGCTCCATCTGATCGGAACCGCGGGGGATCCCGACGGGCTGCTGGAGCTTTACAGAACCGAAGGGATGGAGCCTGTTACAGATACCGACGTCTTTGGGGCGACAAACTATCTGCAGCTGATACTTCCGACGGCCGTGAAGCGCAATAGTATATTTAGTATTCAATTGAGCCAAGGGGACGGTCCCTGCAAGACAGAAGGGGACGGTGAACACAGTGGGGACGGTGAACACAGTGGGGACGGTGAACACAGTGGGGACGGTGAACACAGTGGGGACGGTGAACACAGTGGGGACGGTTCTTTTTGTGTTCCCGCGGGAACACAAAAAGAACCGTCCCCACTGTGTTCACCGTCCCCA
>Ga0123356_10003280_pt1 | contig 17000 bp, 3 predicted proteins | sample TergutEmb28metaG_2_FD_92546 | JGI IMG/M metagenome (GOLD analysis project Ga0123356, IMG submission 92546) | Embiratermes neotenicus P3 segment gut microbial communities from Petit-Saut dam, French Guiana - Emb289 P3 | ecosystem: Host-associated > Arthropoda: Insects > Digestive system > Gut ...
ACTGTGGAACGGGACAGTAAACGTCACAGCATACTTCACGGATGTCGAGTTGCGTACAGGCACGCTCCGCGTCGACCAACGGACGATAACTGTCAAACCTGTGGATGAAACAAAACTATATGACGGCTCACCACTATATGCCAGAAATGTGGAACTGGCGAGCGGCAGCCTAGTCTCCGGCCACACGCTGAATATCAGCAACGCAACATTTTCTGGATTCCAGACGAAAGTAGGCAGTTCCGACAGCGGAGTAACCGGCGTAACCGTTAATGGCGGAGGCAGCAACTATAAAATCGATTACGCAGATGGTACGCTGACGGTAACCGAAAACACAGCCACAAAGATCATAATCACAGCGGGCAGCCTAAGTAAAATATATGACGGCACAGCGCTAACCGACAGCAGCTTTACAACCAGCCCCTTCCCTCCCGGGGTGACGGGAATAACCGCGACGGTAGATGGCACACAGACAAATGCCGGTACATCGGACAACGTTATAACGGAATACCAGCTTTGGAACGGCGACGTAGACGTCACAGACTTCTTCACCGATGTGCAGCTTATTAGGGGCACGCTCCGTGTCGACCCGCGTACGATAACAGTCAAGCCGGTTAATGAGACCAAAGTATATGACGGAACACCCTTATTAGCGGAAAGTGTAGAACTGGCGGGCGGTAGCTTAGGCCTTGTCACTGGCCACACGCTGGATATAAGTGGCGCGGCGTTTACAGGCAGCCAGACAGATGTAGGCTTCAGCAGCAGCACAGTAAGCGGCGTGACAGTAAGCGGCGGCGGCGACAACTATATAATCAACTATGCGCCCGGTAGACTGACGGTAATAGAGAACATAACCTCGAGAATCACAATCATAGCAGAGAGCGGCGACAAGATATATGACGGCCAGCCACTGACAAAAAGCGGCATCATCTACAACCCGGCAAGCCTCCCGCCCGGCGTGACGCGTATAACGGCGACAGTGCAGGGCGCCCAGACGGATTGTGGCAGTTCCGATAATGTTATTGTATCTTATATACTGTGGAACGATACGGCAAATGTCACAGCGTTCTTCACGAATGTGGATCTGCAAAAAGGTACGCTCCTCGTCAACAAGCGCAAGATAACGGTCAAGCCTGTGGATGAAACCAAAGAATATGACGGCCTGCCCCTGGTTGCCGGAAATGTAGAACTGGTGAGCGGCAGCTTAGTCCTTAACCACGGACTGAATATCAGCAATGCGGTGTTTACAGGCAGCCAGACAGAGGTTGGTTCCGACAGTAGCAGAGTAACCGGCGTAACCGTGAACGGCGGCGGCGATAATTACGATATCAGCTACGTGCCTGGCACACTGACTGTGACGACAAACACGACAGCATTGATAATAATCACAGCCGCAACCGACAGCAAACCATATGACGGCACTGCGCTGACGAACAACACAACTACGACAAGCACCCTGCCGCCTGGTGTGACAAGCGTGACGGCGACAGTAGAGGGCTCACAGACGATGCCGGGCAGCTCGGCTAATGTAGTGAAAACATACAGGCTGTGGAACAACGGTGTGGACGTAACGGATAACTTCACGAATATCAGGCTTGTTGACGGTACGCTGACAGTAACGTCGAACGCAGACGGAGCAATAACAATAACTGCGGCAAGCGACAGCAAAGCATATGATGGCATAGCGCTGACCAACAGTAATTATTATTACGGTACGCTGCCTGCCGGAGTGACAGACGTAGAGGCGACGGTAGTAGGTACCCGGACAGAGGTCGGCATTGCGGCAAACAATGTTATAGAGTACACGCTGTGGAATGGCGAGCAGAATGTCACGGCATACTACCCGAACGTGACGCTAATACCTGGTATACTGGAAGTTGTGCCGAATGCAAACGGAATAATCACACTCACGGCGGCAAATGACAGCAAGCCATATGACGGCTTACCGCTTGAAAATAAAACCTTTGAAACCAGCGCACTTCCTAAAGGGGTGACACATGTAACGGCGACTGTGGAAGGCAGCCAGACGGATGTCGGCAGCTCGGATAACGTGATCATAGAGAACACAGTCATACTGTGGAACGGCAGCCAGAACGTGACAGCATATTTCCCGCAGCCCCGCCTTGAAAAAGGTACGCTGACGGTAACGGAAAACGATAAAGTGGAAATCGTAATCACAGCGGCGAGCGACAGCAAACCATATGACGGAACAGCGCTGACCAACAGCAATTACTCTTACGGCACACTGCCCGCTGGTGTGACACACGTAACGGCGACGCCGACTGGTTCACAGACGAATCTGGGCGAATCCGATAACATAATAGGAGAGACAGCGTACACGTTGTGGAACGAAGACCAGGATGTTACAGCAAACTTCCCGGGCACGGTGAGGCTCATACCCGGCAAGCTGAGAGTAGTGCCGAATGCTGATTGGCTGATCACGATTACAGCGGCAAACGACAGCAAGCTATATGACGGCGAACCGCTGATTAACAGGACGTACAAGCACAGCACACTGCCCACCGGAGTGACCAGAATAGAAGCCACAGTGGAAGGCAGTCAGACTGACGTAGGCAGCTCGGAAAATAAAATTGAGCCGGGGTATATACTGTGGAACGAAGATCTGGATGTTACACTATGCTTCCCGAACGTTAAGCTTATAGACGGCACACTGACAGTATTGCCGCACGGAGAGGGCGCAATCACGATAATAGCGGCAAACGACAACAAAGTATATGACGGCACGCCGCTTACAAACAGCAGCTTTACGTACAGCACACTGCCTGTGGGGGCGACCAAAGTGACGGCGACTGTAGTCGGCAGCCGGATAAATGTTACCGAAGTGCCAGCGCCTAACGTGATCACAGCGTACACAATATGGAACGGCGACCTGGATGTCACGGCAAACTTCCCGGATGTGAAACTCATAAACGGAACACTGGAAGTAACCCCGGCTAACGTGACGATCAGGGTACACGACGCCTGGAAATATTTCGGAACAGGCGACCCCAAATTCACAGCAACTGTAATTGGTCTCGTGGATGATGATGACCTCGGGGTGATCGAATACACCAGAACGAACACGGCTGAAGCTGTAGGCAATTATCCTGACGTATTGGATGCAACGTACACACCAAACCTGAACTACATTGTAACGGTCTACAAAGGTAACTTTGAGATACGCACAAACAGCTTCCTGATAGTTACGCTGGCGGACGATGCAGTGACATACGACGGGCAGAAGCACAAGCTGGAAAACGGGAGAGCGTATATAGACGGCGCGGAAGCAAATGGCGTGACGTTGATGTACACTTGGAATGGAGGCACACCATCGAGTGAAATGCCGGAGTTCACAGAAGCGGGAGAATATATAATCACAGTAACAGCGAGCCTGCCCGGCTACGCAAACGCGACAGCGACGGCGAAGCTGACAATCAACAAGCGCCAGATTACCGTAAAGCCAGTTGATGAGATAAAGCTCTACAACGGCCTGCCCCTGGTAGGCAGCCGGGTCGAGCTGGTATTCGGCGATTTAGCCGACGGTCACACGCTGGATATCGGGAACGCGATATTTACGGGCAGCCAGACAAACGTTGGCGTCAACTATGACAGTGAAGTAAGTGGCGTGCGAGTGAGCGGCGGCGGCAACAACTATGCGATAAGCTATGTGAAAGGCACGCTGACGGTAATCGCGAATACGGACGCCATAATCACAATCACAGCAGCAAGCGGCATAAAAGCGTATGACGGCACGGCACTAACCAACAGAAACTTTACGCACAGCGAGCTGCCCTCCGGAGTAACCAGTATAACGGCGACGGTAGAAGGCAGCCAGACAGAAGTAGGCAACTCGGTTAACAAGGTAATAACATACATACTGTGGAACGGTAATCAGGATGTTACGGCATACTTCCCGAACGTGGACCTTTTTGACGGAATACTTGAAGTAACGGCTAACCCGGTTGGCCTTATCACACTCACGGCGGCATCCGACACAAAGCAATACGACGGCGAACCGCTGACAAACAGCAAATTTACGCACAGTACGCTGCCCGCCGGGGTGACCGAGGTGAGGGCGACGGTAGAAGGCAGCCAGACGCAAGTCGGTAGCTCGGTAAACGAAATTACAGCGTTCACGCTATTGAATGGCAGCCAGGACGTCACGGCATACTTCCCGGGTGTGAGACTCAATGACGGACTGCTGACAGTAACACCCAACAACGTAGTATTGATCATGATCACGGCGGCGAGTGACAGCAAGCCGTATGACGGCGGACCGCTGACAAACAGCAACTTTACAAACAGCACGCTGCCCGCCGGAGTGACCCGTGTTACGGCGACGGTAGAAGGCAGCCAGACGGAAGTGGGCATTTCGGCAAACATTGTGACGGCGTACACACTGTGGAACGAAGAACAGGATGTGACGGCAAACTTCCGAAACGTGATGCGAGTGGACGGTACGCTGACAGTTGTGCCGAACGCAAGCGGGCGTATAATGATAGTGGCGGTAAACGACGGCAAGCCATATGACGGCACGGAGCTCAAAAACGGCGGGTATACGACCAGTGAACTGCCCGCAGGGGTGACCCACGTGACGGCGACGGTAGTTGGCAGCCAGACGGAAGTTGGCAGCTCGGTAAATAAGATAATGTCGTACACAGTATGGAACGGCAGCCAGGATGTTTCCGAATACTTCCCGAACGCAACGCTTGTAGACGGCAGGCTGACGGTAGTCCCGGCGTTCGTGGTAATCAGAGTTGATAGCGCCTGGAAAACCTTCGGGACGGATGACCCCGTATTCACCGGAACAGTAACGGGCTTGTTGGCTGAGGATAGAGACCTTGGCAGAATCGAATTCGTCAGAACGAACACGGAGGAAGCGGTAGGTTACTACCCGGATGTACTGAACGCAACATATACGCCAAACCCGAACTTCGAAGTAATGGTATTCAGAGGAAACTTTGAGATCCGGACAAGTAACGCCCTGACAGTCACGCTGGGAAGCCTTGAGCTAATGTATGACGGCGAAGAGCACGCGCTGATAAACGGGAGGGCGTATATAAACGGAATACCGACAGATATGGCAACACTGGAGTATACATACAATGGCACTACCACAGCCAACATGCCGACCTTTACGGAAGCGGGAGAATACGCGATAACGGTAACGGCGACCCAAACCGGATATGCGACGGCGACCGCGACGGCGATACTTAAGATAAACAAACGCCCGATAATTATAAAGCCAATGGATGAAATCAAACAATATGACGGAACGCCGCTCAGAGGTTACCGCGTCGAGATGATCGGCATCTATGGTTTAGTCCCCGGGCACGAACTGGATATTACCAGCGCGGTGTTTGTGGGCGTCCAGACAAACGTCGGCATCAACTACAATAGCATGGTAAGCGGCGTGACAATAACCGGCGGGGGCGACAACTACGCGATCACATACGAAAAGGGCACACTGACAGTGACCGACAGCAGCGCACCGATAACGCTCACGGCGAGTAGCGACTCCAAACCGTTCGACGGAACGCCGCTTACGTCAAACAGTTTCGACCATACATCCCTGCCCGCCGGGGTGACTCACGTGACGGCAGAGGTAACCGGCTCACAGACAATGCCGGGCACTTCCGAAAATGTAATTGAGAAAACAGCGTATAAACTGTGGAACGGAGAGCAGGAGGTCACGGCTTATTTCCCGAATGTGACTCTGCTACCTGGCACGCTGACAGTAACCAATTACCCGTCGGGAGCGCTTACGATCACAGCCGCCAGCGACAGTAAGCCATTTGACAACACACCGCTGATAAATAATAACTTTACGACCAGCACCCTGCCCGCCGGAATTAAAGTAAAGGCGACGGTAGAAGGCGAGCAGATAGAAGTAGGCGTTTCAGCCAACGAAGTGACAGGGTACACAGTGTGGTTCGGCGAACAGGATGTTACCGAATACTTCCCGGACGCGACGCTTATAGACGGTATCCTGCGGGTAACGCCAAACGACATCGTACAGATAATAATCGTGGCGGCTAATGACAGTAAAGTATATGACGGATTACCGCTTATAAATGACGGATTTACAAACAGTACCCTACCTGCCGGAGTTACGCACGTAACGGCAACGGTAGTCGGCAGCCAGACAGATGTTGGCAGCTCCTCCAACACAATAACATCGCATAGACTATGGAACGGCGAACGTGATGTAACCAGTTATTATACGAACGTAGTATATATAAACGGCTCATTGACGGTAGTACAGCACGCTCCGGGCAGGATCATTATCACAGCGCATAGCGACGGTAAAAAATATGACGGCACACCGCTGACAAACGACGGCTATAGTACCAACGCCCTTCCGGACGGGGTGACGCACGTGGAGGCGACAGTAGTCGGAAGTCAGACAGACGCAGGCAGCTCCGCAAACAGGGTGACAGCGTACACAATATGGAACGGCGACAAGGATGTTACGGCCTTCTTCCCGGGTGTGGTGCGTGAAGACGGTACGCTGACGGTAACCCCGGCGGATGTGCTGATAACAGTAAAGAACGCAGAGAAGAATTATGGGGAAACCGACCCCGCCTTCACCGGTACTGTATCAGGCTTGGTCAGTACAGGCGACCTCGGTACAATCAGCTACATCAGAACAAACGACGATGAAGCGGTTGGATTCTACGAAAATGTCCTCAGCGCTACATTTACACCAAATAGTAACTATAATATAACAGTCATCAAAGCCAACTTCAGGATACTGATAAGCAGAAAGCTGAGCGTCACGTTGACGGACCTGGAGGTAGTCTATGACGGCGATGAGCATGCGTTGCTGGATGGCAGGGCGCTAATAGGAGGAGTATTGACACAAAACGCGACACTGAAGTACACGTATGACGGTAAGACGACAGACGAAATGCCGAAATTCATAGACTCGGGAGTATACATGATAACTGTAACGGCGAGCCTGGAAGGTTACGAGGACGTGTCGGCAACGGCGTGGCTGACAATTAGCAAACGCCTGATAACAATCAAACCTGAGGATGAGTACAAGCTATATGACGCGTTACCCCTATTTGCAAAAGCAGTGGAACCGGCGAGCGACAGCTTAGCATTAGTAGCAAGCCACACCTTCAATCTTGCAGGCGCGACGTTTACAGGAAGTCAGACAGCGCCGGGCACAAGTAGCAGTACAGTACGAGGCGTGACCATAACAAACGGCGGCGACAACTACATAATCCGCTATGCGCCAGGCACACTGGAAGTAGCTGTCAACACAGCCATTGTGATCACAATCACAGCGGTAACCGACAGTAAACCATATGACGGCACGCCGCTAATAAATGCCACGCCTATGATCAGTCCGGATCCGCTTCCCTCAGTTGTAACAAGGGTGACCGCGACGGTAGTTGGATCACAGACAGAGCCGGGCGTCTCGGATAACGTAGTGACATCATACAGGCTGTGGAGCGGCAGCCAGGATATTACGGCGGACATACCCAGAGAAAACGTGAAGCTGATAAACGGTACTCTGACAGTGTTCATAAACACAGCGGCAGCAATTACGATAACAGCCGCCAGCGACAGCAAGTTATATGACGGATTACCGCTGATAAACAACAAATTTACGACCAGCACACTGCCCGTCGGCGTAACACGTGTGACGGCGACGGTAGAAGGTAGCCAGACAGAAGTAGACAGCTCGGATAACGTAGTGATATCATACAAACTGTGGAACGGCGACCAGGATGTTACAGCGTACTTCCCGAACGTGACCCTTGTAGACGGGACTCTGACGGTAACGGCGCACCCAGCTGGAACGATCACGATAACGGCAGCCAGCGACAGCAAACCATACGATGGAATGCCGCTGACCAATGACGGGTATACTACCAGTTTGCTGCCAACCGGGGTATCCAAAGTAGAAGCGGTTGTGGAAGGTGACCGGACAGATGTGGGGAGCTCACCAAACGAAGTAACTTCATACAAACTATGGAACGGTGACAAGGATGTCACGGCATACTTCCCGGGCGTGGTACTTGTTGATGGTACGCTGACAGTGACGCCAGCCGGCACGGTGAGAATCGTAATCATAGCGGCCAATGATAGCAAGTTATATGACGGTACACCGCTGATCAACAGTACATTTACGACCAGTACGCTGCCTGCCGGTGTGACAGAGGTAAAAGCGGTAGTAGAAGGCAGCCGGACAGTCCCGGGTACCTCCGCCAACACAATAACAGAGTATAAACTGTGGAACGGCAGCCAGGACGTTACTGCAAACTTCCCGAACGTAACGCTTATACACGGCACACTGTCAGTGTTGGCTTATGGGACGGGATCACTTATAATCATAGCGGCAAGCGACAGTAAAACATTTGACGGGACGCCGCTGACTAACAGCTCATTCACGACCAGCACGCTGCCTGCCGGTGTGACCAGGGTAGAAGCAGTAGTAGAAGGCAGCCAGACAATACCAGGCTTTGCTGCTAATAAAATAACAGGGTACACAATATGGAGCGGTAATGAGGACATTACAGAATACTTCCTGACAGAACACTTCCTGGGCATGGCGGTGACTTGCATAGACGGTAAGCTGACAGTAACATCGCCTATTGAGGGAGCAATCACGATCACAGCGGCAAACGAAAGCAAAAAGCATGACGGTACGCCGCTGACCAACAGTCATTATTCACACAGCACACTGCCTGCCGGGCTGACGCTGGAAGCGGTAGTGGAAGGCAGCCAGACAGAAATAGGCAGCTCCATCAATAGAATAACAGGGTACACAATATGGAGCGGCGATGATGATGTCACGGAATACTTCCCGAACGTGACGCTTGTTCACGGAACGCTGACAGTATTGGTACGCGGATATATTACGATCACAGCGTCGAGCAGCAGTAGGGAATATAACGGTAATTCGCTTAGTAACAGCAATTTTACGACAAGCACACTCCCATACGAAGTGACCAAAGTAGAGGCGACCATGTCCGGCTCACGAACATCTGTTGGATACTCAGATAACATAGTGACGGAGTATAAGATATGGGAAGGCGATGAGGATGTTACGGCATATTACATAGTAACAACTGAAAACGGCGGACTGACAGTTAACTTGCGCCGGATCACGATCAAACCCGTAGATGAGAGCAAGGTATACGACGGAAAGGCGCTGATGGCTAGAACGGTAGAAATATCAAGCGGTAGTTTAGTCCTGAATCACACGCTAAATGTCTCTAATGCGAGGTTTACAGGATCCCAGACATCGGTGGGCACCTCCGCTAGTACAGTAAGTGGCGTGACCATAAACGGCGGCGGCAGCAACTACATAATCACTTTCGAGCCCGGCAAGTTAACGGTAACAGGTGAAAATCCCATTCAACCTCCGATCGGTCCTGGAGACAAAGAAATCACCGATGGGCAAACGCCAACTACCGAAAGCCCAGATAATCAAACACCGCTCGTCGATTTCCTTGATATGAGCGACCACCGCATATATATCAAGGGCTATCCGGACAAATCAGTCAGGCCGAACAACCCCATTACAAGAGCCGAGGTGGCGACTGTATTCTACCGCTTGTTACTTGAAACCTACCTGGACGGCAACGCGGAAACCAAATTCAGCGATGTGCCGCAAGACGCCTGGTACAGCCTAGCGATAGCCACGCTCACAAATCTGGGTATACTCAAGGGATACGACGACGGGACATTCAAGCCCAACAACCCGATTACCAGGGCTGAATTCGCGACGGTGGCAGCCAGATTCGATAAACTCACGCTTGTTAACAGCATAGCGTTCAACGATGTACCGCCGTCACACTGGGCAGTTGATAGTATTAACTCAGCTTTCGCAAAGGGATGGATAAACGGTTACACCGATGGGACATTCCGCCCGAGCCAAAACATCACAAGGGCCGAGGTTACAAGGATTGTCAACACCATGCTAAACCGCCTGCCCACCGAACTTCCCGAAAGCTTCCTGAACCCATACAACGACATTGTTGATACGCACTGGGCATATATCCACATGATGGAAGCCTCAACGTTCCACGATTATGAGAGGGATGAAAAAGGCATAGAGTTCTGGACAATGCACATCTGCCCGGTAACAGGCGAAGAGCTGAAGTATTATCAAAAACCTGATGTAATAACAGAGCCCGAAGAAGAATCAGAACCCGCACCCAACCCCGAAGGCGAAACCAAAGGAGAAACCCAAGGCTAAACCGGCGTAGAACAGATAAAATAGTAAGCAAAGAGATTGGCTTGGATGAATAATCCAAGCCAATCTTGATATGGTATAATACAGTAAACAGTAAAGCCCGCCCCCGCCCCCCGCCCTACCCTCTTTACTAAAGAGGGCAGGGCTGGTAGAAGGTTTTTTTCTGTTTGTTCTTTGTTGCTTTTACTTTTATGCAAACCACTATAAAACAACAAGCCAAGGCTTTTTGCCCTGGCTTTTTGTGTTTTGTTTTTTTGTACCGCTGCTGTCAACGAGGGTTATTTGCGGCGCTCTTTATATCGCTTCGTCACGTTAGTACATTATATATAAGGAAAAAAAATAAACACGAATTCGTAGTCCAATGTCTCCTAGCCCCTAAACCCTAAACCCTAAACCCTTGTCGTCCGCAGACGACATTAGCTGTTAAAATAATTAGGATCCGTGCTGATCATTAATGTCTTGCCGCAGCGTGTGCATTTTCCGATCCAGCCTGTGCCGTCCTCCCAGACAGCATTATCTTTATTGAACTCATGCTTGAGGGCTGTATTTGGATTATATCTGTAACTGATTTCATCGGTATCGACGTCACGTTCCCACCAATAGCCGTCGCTGTCACAAGTTGGATCAACATATCCACTTGTAGGCTCCGGTTCACTTATTACCGGCCCGCTCGACTCTTTTTTTGAACCATTACCGTTGCTGCTTTTACCTGAACCGTTGCCGGGATCAATCGGGTCCTCGTTTGCGGGGTCACTAGGCTCGGAAGTATTATTACCGTTCCCGTTATTGCCGGTACTGTAATCGGGCTTTATCGGGTCGGGGTTCCAGTAACTGTCGCCCGGATCGGCGTTGGGATCAGTTTGGCCGGGGGTAACGGTGCTGATGCCTGGGCTGGTTGTGGGGGTAGCCGGATCGGAGATTCCGGGGTTGCTGCCCGGACCGGCGACGGGGGTAGACTGACCGGGGCTGCCGGGGTTGCTGTCAGGCACGGCGCTGGGGTTAGCACTACCGGGAATCCCGCCTATCCCGCCGGAACCGCCACTGGGATCAGTCAAACCGGCATCCCCGGGGTTGTCGTCAGGATCGGTGTTAGGGTCAACCGGATTTATATCCACCGGGTTGACGTCAGGGCTGGCGTTGGGGTCTGCCGGGTTGTCGTCCGCCGCATCGGGGTCGTTGTTATTAGCATAAGGATCAAGAGGAATTAATGCATCCGGTATTATGCCTGCCCCAGTTTCGCGGACAGATGTAAATAATGACTTTATGGGCATTGCAAGCGCATCTTTCAGGGATAGAGGCTTGTCGGAGGCGAGTATCAGAGCTTCCGCCAGTTTCAGCTTGCCGGGCGACACTCCAAGGCTTGCGGCCCTGTCGCGGTATTCCTCGCTGCAACCTTCAATTGAAGTAAAGCCGAGCATGTTATGCTTGTCCAGCGCGGCCATAATGGAGGCTATTAACGCATCGGTTGAACCGCCGCGTCTGGCGACGACCGTTATCAATACCGCTGTCTCGCCGTCCACGACGTTTAGGAATCCTTTTTCATCCGCCGCCATAATAACGGCGGGAACTGTATCTGCTGCCGAACCACGGAGCTTTAGTCCGTCAAGCAATTGTGTGCCATCCTCGTTAATTGCGGTTGTGGTTTTTAGCTTGCCGATGGCATTGAACTGCATCTCAACGCTTGGGTTGATATCCATATAAACGGAATAGTTTACGGTATTCCACAGGTATGCAAATATGCTAAGCGATATGACAGCGATAAAACACGCTGCATAGGACATGATCCTCATCAGTGTTATCGGTGGGTGTGAAGCAACATCAGCGATTTCTATTTCCGTTCCTATAGGCTGCTTTGTATAGCCCTTGACGAAATCGAAGAATCCATCACAATCCATCACGTATGAACCACCATTTTCATGGCTAAAGATGATCGCTTTCAAACTTACACACCCCCTATCTGTGTAAAAAATCGTTTAAGAGATCGTAATCTCCCATTTTTATGATTAATGATGCTATTATAAATATTCGAGCGCGTTCCAGTTTATTTTGGGGTAATCCGGTAATTTTTGATATAGCTTTCGTTGGGAAATACCTTTTCAGCCTTATTGTCTGCATAATGTCATGATCGTTATAGACAGCAGAAAGCACTTCGTAGTAACTATTACGAAGTTGCTTATGCTTAGGCGAAGATTTTGCGAGAATCTCCATTGTGAATCCCCACGTTTTTATCTCGGCTTTGAACTGTTCAATTTCCTCAAGCAGCATCTCCTGCCTGCGTTGGGCGTCATAATTGCGCATGGATATTTCAGCGATTACCGCTGACTGCGCCATTTTTTGCTCCTCATCTTCTTCGTCGAGTGAAACCGTCATGCCCTCGTTCTTGCTTGACGTGCGTATATGATCAATGATACGCGAACGGACAACACGGTCTGCAAAAGGAAAGAAGTGCCCTTTTGCAGAATCATAGTTTTTAATAGCCTCATAGAACCCCATCATAGCAGCGCTGAACAAAGACTCACACTGATATTCGTCATATCGCGAAGAATGCCTGGCGACCTGATTACGAAGAAACGGTGTGAATTCTATAATAAGCTTTTCTGTTTCGGCCTCAGAATTTTTAGCCTCGACCGCGCGATCATCTAAATTGCTCGCTCTTTCTAGTTTTTCCTCTTCCAATCCCCACGACCCCGCAAATAAAATGAGAATAATTCCTAAATTAGTAAATCTATAATACGCTATTATACACTATAATTATCAAAAAGTATATATTAAATATTGATAAATTATCACAATTTAGCCTAAAAAATCACCACCATTAGTAAAATTTTGTTTCTTCCTCGTCAAATATCAGATACTTGATCTCCGGTGAAACAAATCGCACGGCGTATTTGGTGTTGCCATTTCCTGTCAGTATAGTGACCTTTACGTCATATGTGCCCCCGGTGACCGGGAACTGCGTCATGGTTAAGGCTGTGTAAGTACCGCTGAACACAACCGTGCCGCCGGTTTGGTTCACAACTTCCACCCTGATGGTCATGTTTTTATCGATGCTGGTAACGCTGAACCCCATCGAGCCCGCGCCTTTGGCTATTACGTTCTTATGTGTAATGGTGCATACCGCCTTGCCTGAGCTGTTGAAATTGTATGTGACGCTCGGGTCCTTAACCTCACGGGGGGCAATGACGCGGACACTACGCGTGGCTGTAGCTTCAAGACCGGCGCTGTTTTTAACCTTGTATGTGATGGCGTATGTCCCGGCTTTGTTCCTGTCTACGCTTCCCGAAATCTGAACGATACCTGAAATGTCCCCATCGGCCTTATCGCTGGCGCTCGCGCCCAGTTCGGTATAAGGCGTCCCGCTGCCCAAATGCAGTACGACCGGATTGGGGCCGATAATGGACAGCACAGGAGGGCTGGCGGGCGTGGGCGTAGGCGTCGGTGTGGGCGTAGGCGTAGGCGTCGGTGTGGGCGTAGGCGTAGGCGTCGGTGTAGGTGTAGGCGTCGGCGTCGGTGTGGGCGTGGGCGTCGGTGTGGGCGTCGGCGTAGGTGTAGGCGTAGGTGTTGGCGTAGGCGTCGGTGTTGGCGTAGGCGTCGGCGTAGGCGTCGGCGTCGGTGTCGGCGTAGGCGTAGGCGTAGGCGTGGGCGTCGGCGTCGGTGTAGGCGTAGGCGTGGGTGTGGGCGTGGGCGTCGGTGTGGGCGTGGGCGTCGGCGTTGGCGTAGGTGTTGGTGAGGGCGTGGGCGTCGGCGTGGGCGTAGGCGTAGGTGTCGGCGTCGGTGTCGGAGGCAATACGCTTGCCTGGACCAGCGCGAGCGTATTGCCGATGTCGATGACCCCGTAGCCGGTTTCTATGTTATACCCGCCGCCGAGGGTCTTGGCGCCATCCTGTATGTATGAATAAACCTCTGCGTTGCTAAGACTTGGGTTGACCGCCAGCACCAGCGACGCAAGACCCGAGACCTGAGGGGTGGAGAACGACGTCCCCGACATGTTCGCGTACCCGCCGTTGGCTGTAGTGGTGTTATAGCTTGTAATAGCGAGCACACCCATACCAATCCCGTAGTTGGAGATGGAGGCGCGGGACGTCCCGCCTCCCGTCGCGCCGACAGCCATGACGTTGGTATAGCGGGAAGGATAGTTTAGCCCATTTTTCCCGTCGTTGCCAACGGAGGCAAATATCGCGCACCCCTTATTATAGGCGTAGTCGATTGCGTTTTTCAACGTGACGCTGTCGGATGTCGAACTTACGCTCATGCTGATGATCTTCGCGCCATTGTCAGCGGCCCATATGATCCCCTTTGAGATATTTGCGATGCTCAGGCTACCGTTTGCGTCGTCGACCTTTACAGGTAAAATATTTGCGTTCCAGTTCATACCGACGGTACCTATCCCGTTGTTACCCAGGGCGCCAATAGTCCCGGCGACGCCCGTACCGTGTCCCACCGTGTCGCTGTTGGGCGACAATCCGGCGACCGCAGAATAACCAGGTGCTAAAATCGGCAGGTCGATGTGCTTGTAGACGCCGGAATCGATGACCGCGACCAATGGACCGCCGCCCGTTACAATATCCCAACCCGCCTGGGCGTTTATAGCTGTCAGGAGGGCTTTGAGGTTTGAATAACTCGGATCATTAGGCACGGCGTCAAAATCACCAGTGTAATTCGGCTCCGCATATTCTATGAACCGGCTGTTTTTATTCTTGTTAAGGATGGCGTTCGGGTTTTTGGACAAATCTGCGGCTTTTACTACGTATACATTTTCTGTGACTTCTGTCAGGCTGTCCCTGAGTATCTTGGCCACCTCGTCGTCATATTGTTTTTCTTTGCCTGGAAACAACGATCTGTCAAAAAACTTGACAATGATTTCATCGAGCATTCCCGCGTCGTAATTGCCGCTTGTCGCATTTGCCATAAATGGCGCCGGTATCATCAGGGCTATCAGAGCGGCACAGAGTAAAAGAGTCAGCAGCCTTTTCATATAATCCACCATTTCCTTAATTTAAATTGAATCAAATGTCGCTTGTAGAATATGCTGGCAACTTAAGGAGAGATAACAGGAACGAAAGATTATGCCTTTTTGAGGAAAACATATGAATTATCTCCTTAAGTATATTTAATTTTCAAATTTTGACTTTGAAAATTATGCATTTGGAATTATAGCACTTAATGAGAAAATTGTATAGTAAATTATGTTATTTTAGTTGATATAAATTGTTTGAGAAAACAAGAAAGCAAAGGGACGGTTCATCTGCTTGGTTTGCCAAGCAGATGAACCGTCCCTTTGCTTTCTCCCTTGCTTTTCAACCGTTTCCCGGGACATAGACTGGAGGGAAGAGCGGACGCCCTTCCCTCCAGCCTATATAATAATTATTAGGGAGAAACTAGCTATGTTGGCATTTTTATTGCAGTTCGGGTTGTTACTTAACACCCATCAATTCGTTCCGCATATCAGGATTATAAACCCACTAGCAGACGCGCACACCGCATTTTAGAACCAAGTAGTATTAGCTTTATACCAAGCTAATGCGTATTCATAGTAGGATTGTCCATCCTGTGTTACAAAGTCGGTTTCTTTTACTAAATCGAGGAAAGCATTTGCCAATTCAGCGCTGGTAAGTTCTTGATAGTACGTAGCAAGGGGACATCTGCTGCATCCGAGACATACGCCGTCATCGGAAAGCCTTGAAAAATCGTGACCTAACGCAGTACCTTTAAGTTCTATGCCGCCCATTGCCGGGGTTTCGTCGCCATAGCTGAGGTACATATTCGCATTCTGTGTGCAAGTCGCTGCGGAATACTCCCATACAGCTAATGCCCAATCATCGTTGTCCGAATGGTTACCGAAGCGGATGAAGCCGCCGTTTACTATAAGTACGTCGTCGTAATTACTGTTTTCGCCCAGGAGGTCAAGTATTATTCTCTCCCCTGTTTTGGATAACGCGAGCATTCCATTGCAGCCGAATATTCCTTTAATCGGAACCCAAATCAGATAGCTCTTGCTGTAAAATTCGTTGTTTACTGTCGGGACTTTAGCAGCAGTATCTCTCCAGGTAACGGCGCCGTTTGCGTTTATTGTGAAGTACAAGCCGTCAGCGTCTTTCGGATAAAATGCTTTATACACTAGCGCAAAACTACCCGTGCTATCTACATAAGGATCAGCATGTGCTATGATTTCCCTGAACACATAGCTGCCGGGGGCGAGGTTTTCAGCCGTTACCACGCCGAGCACGTTAGTACCATAGACGCCAATTTTTGTCGCTATGCCATTGTCAATTTTGAACAGGTCAAAGAAGAACTCATTTTCGCCAACTGGCAGCAAGCCGCCATACTTAACCTTGTTGAACGACACGCCACCGTCAGGCTTGGGAGGCTTAATCTTGTTGTCAAAGCTGCTGCTGCCGTAAATCGGTACGAGCTGGGGCTGGCAATTTACGAAATCGTGGCCGTTGCCTTTATCGTGCTTATCGCATACCAGGAACACCACGTCAACAATGTTTCCTTTGCTGTTGAACGCGAATTTATTATAATTAGCCATGACGTCCTCAACGATTGCTTTTGCGTTAGGTACGCCGTTTACCGTTCCTGTTCCGGCTGCAACAGCGGTCCAGTTGATTGCATTAAATTCATCAGAAGGTATCTCGATTGCGCCGAGCAGTGCCCAGGTAATTATCTGAGTGACCGGTCTGACCTCGTCCAGTGTTACATTATATTTAGACTCAATGTAGTTGTAGGCTTTCAGGAAATCGGCATATGGGACGCCGTTGGGAATTCCGCATGTACTTACATAGTA
>Ga0123356_10003281_pt1 | contig 16995 bp, 17 predicted proteins | sample TergutEmb28metaG_2_FD_92546 | JGI IMG/M metagenome (GOLD analysis project Ga0123356, IMG submission 92546) | Embiratermes neotenicus P3 segment gut microbial communities from Petit-Saut dam, French Guiana - Emb289 P3 | ecosystem: Host-associated > Arthropoda: Insects > Digestive system > Gut ...
AGGTCCGTCGCGCGACAGACGTCGAGCCAGTGATTTGCGCCTAGCCGATACCCGCTGTCGGTACTAAGCCGCCAGAACGGTCATGCGATCCCCTTATGGAGTCGGCACTCCGATCGATCTCAGCCGTGCATGTGCTCGGCTCGCGCGCGCCTTCATTCCGTCCAGATACGTGCTTACATCATTTCCGGGCAGGTTCAGCACCCGGCATCCGAGCTGCCAATACTCCTCGATCTGCGCCTCGGTCTCTGCCGATCCTCGAGCGAGCTTGCCGTGTGCATTGCATGCCGCCGCAATCCGCCGCACCGCCGCTTTGAAAGTCGGGTGCTCGAGGTTGAGGTGAACCCCGAGCTGTGCGCTCAGGTCGGAATGCCCATAAGCGATCATGTCGATTCCGTCGACCGCCGCAATTGCCTCGACATTTTCCAAGCCCTCGAGCGACTCGATCGACGGGCACAAGATGATGTTCTCGTTGGCCCACGGCGCGTATTCCGCGGTGTGGCGAGCGCCATAGCTCCTGTATCCCGTGTGCGGCCCCTGGCCGGAAATACCCCGGTTGCCGATTGGCGGATACTTCGCCAAGCGGACAATCGCGCGCGCCTCTTCGGCGGTCTCCACCTCCGAGACCTGGATGCCCATGATGCCCTGATCCAGAATGCCAGGGATCAGATGCGCGAACGACTTGTGGATCCGAACGATGGCCGAGACGTTGGTGGCCTGGAACCAGCTCGCCAGATTGGCGATCGTTTCCATGTCGAACGCCCCGTGTTCGTGGTCGATCGCGCAGTAATCGAAGCCGGCATGCTCGATGATCCAGGGAACGCCGCGTGATGCGAATTCCTTGAGCCCAGTGCCTAGCGCGGCCCGTCCTTCGCGTACTGCCCGCCGTATGCTGTTGTCTTTCATGAATGCCTCCCAGGTCCTTTGGATCGAGCCCGCCGGATTGGTGCATGCTCGGTCGGTTCGAAGCCAATAAGGTTGGTCCGGCTGGAGCGTTCAGCGCCCGGTTCAGGGCAGGCGCCAGATCATTCCCTCACTCTAGCAGCGCCACCATCCATGCCGCGCCCGAGGTCGAGCGCTCTACCATGAACCAGTGTTGGCCATGCTGGCCCAGGGTTCGGCCGGCGGCAGTGATCCGCCGGCCTGCAGGAGCTCGATGGAGATGCCGTCCGGCGTGCGGACAAAGGCCATGCGGCCGTCACGCGGCGGGCGGTTGATTGTCACGCCGTGGGCGACAAAGGCGCTGCATGTGTCGTAGATATTGTCAACGGCGTACGCGAGGTGTCCGAAATTACGACCGCCGGGGTAGGGCTGTGGATCCCAGTTGTAGGTGAGTTCGACGGCAGCCGCCTCGTCACCCTGGGCGGCGAGGAACACGTTGGTGTAACGGCCCTTCTCGTCCGGACGGCGGCGGATCTCACGCAGGCCGAGCACCTCGAAGAAGGCGATCGTCTCCTCGAGCGAACTGACACGGATCATGGTGTGCAAATATTTGGTCATGGGGTGTATCCTCCGCTCAGCGTGTTCATGGCGGCGCGGCAAACGCGTCGAGGTGTGTGAAAGAGATAGTCAGGACGGCCACCGGATTGTGCAAATCCGCTGAGCCGCATAAGCGAAGCGTCCGCATTGAAGCGACGGGAGAACCGAACGACTACCGGCTTCGAGCATCAGCGCCTACTATCATGCGAGCGCTCCGGTGGCTAGATCGCCGCTCCGGTTTCGGACGTTGGTGATCGACCCGCGAGGTGCCGGCCGGTCATGCAGCGGCTGGCCACGCCGACCACGCCACCAAACCATCTTGAGTTGTGTAGAAGCCGAACCGCGACCATCGCCGGGACCTCCCACAGACGCCACGCGGCGTTGCAGGCTATCCCTCCACGGCGGTCGCCGCGCTTCATACAGCGCCACGCGAACCGCGTGAAGCAAATAGCCAAAGGTATCGAAGCCTGCGAACCAGTTGCGCTGCCCGAGCCGCTGCATCTTTTGCGCCGCGCTTCAACTTACCAGTGGCTGCCACATACCTCCGGCTCGTAGCCAACTTTGAACGCCTCTGAAGGCCTCGAGCGCGGCGGATCGCAATATCGATATTTAGCATGGAATCAGTGACTATCGACATGAATGGGTCGATTCTCTTCCTGCGGGGCGCCAACCGATTGACACCGCGAAGCTCCGAAAACACCGTCACGAGGCCAACTCGCACCGGACCGCATCAGCCGGACTCGCGTTCGACGCCGGCCTTATTTTTGGCGGTAGAACAACGCCCGCCCTGTCGGAATGAGTTGGAGCAGGATATCATAGTCTCCGACATTCGCCGTAAGCACCACAAGGCCGAGCTTCTGCGCCTGCAGGAATAGTACAGAGTCCTGGAGCGCACGCAGTTTGCCACCCCTCCCGTACCCTTGTAGGCGGGATAGGATTCCCGACAGCAGCGCCGCTCGTCCGAGGATCTCTATATCTGGCGCGAAGATCCGATGCCGCGGCATGGCCTTGATCTGTTTGCCAATCTCGGCAATGACACCCGCGGTCCGCGCATCAGACGGATTCAATACACCGACTGTATGCATCAATTCCTGAAGCGCGACGGTCGAGTGGTTGGCATGTCGGTGCGCAATGAAGTCATCCAACACCTGTGGCGATCGATCTTGCATCTGGTCGATGTAGACGCATGTGTCGAGCAAGAGACCCTGCCCTCCGATCAGGTTCGTATCGACGAACGGAAGCTCCTTGTCGCCTCGCCGCGCTAGCGTCTTTCGCGGATCGAAGCGCGCCCAACGTCGCGCCGAATCGAAATCGAACTCCACCATGTCAGAAGCCCAGCTTCAACTCCGGATTGACCTTGCCCCGAGACTCTTTGAATGCGTCTGTGAAGTTGTCCTCAAGCGCGACTGTCGCTAGCGCAAACGCGATCAGGTCCGTATCGGTTTCGATGCCCGTTTGCCGCTTGGCTTGCGCAACCAATGCCCGGCTCACCCTGCCGGCGATCCGGCCACTCTTCTCGCTTAGGAGACCGGACTGTTTCGCTGCCATCATGACCGCCTCGAATCGCGCTTTACTGATTACAATCGGGTCAGCCTTAGCCCCGCGCGGCACGACCTTCGCCTGCCCGGCACTGGCCTCGGATAGGCCTCCTAGTGACGACTTCGTTCCGCGTGCTTCGGGCTTTCTCGCCGATACCTTTGCCATGTCGACCTCGTGTTAGACAAAGCAGTAATTTGTTGAACATACTGCTACGCCATATGGGTTTCAAGGGGGTCCTCAAGCTGCTGGCAGAAAGGTCTCGGCATTCAAGACCCGGCAACTCAGGACGTGTTTATGAGCGGGACATCGATGATCGAGGAGAAATTCCGCGGCTGATGTTGTCGATGGCTACACGATAAGCCGACGGGCGTGACGCGGGTCCGTGTGCTGGAATGATCGATTCAGCCAATCGGCAAAAAGGGCCAGCCCCCAGACGGCATCAGTGTCACAGTACGGGTCGTCACACGTCTCGGCCATGTCGCGCCTCATCCACAGGGATTCGGCGGCAGCCGATTGGCAAAAAGTCGTTACGTGCCATGATGCATGCGATGGTGGCGGCGAGTACTGGAGAGAATAGCGATGCCGGGTATCTGCGAAGAATTGGCGGAACTGCTGAGCACGGTGCAGCGGCCAGGTGACTTCTTTGCCTCCGGCCGCCTAGAGCTGCCGACGCCTCGCCTGACGGTTGACGGCGTCGGCCAGATCGCGTTTCCGCTCCTTCCCGTTCAGGCCGCGCAGTTGATCGCGGCTGCAGAGCGCGCTCCCTATGGACGCGGAGAAGCAACGATCGTCGATACGGACGTGCGGCGAACATGGCAGATCGCGCCGGATCGCGTGCACGTCGGTGGCAAGTACTGGCAAGCCACGCTCGACCGGACCGTCGCGCTGGCAGCGGAGGGACTCGGTGTCGATGAATCGGTTGCAGCTGTGCTCTACAAACTTCTCGTCTACGACGAGGGCAGCTTCTTCGTCAGCCATCGCGACACCGAGAAGGAGCCGGGCATGTTCGCAACGCTCGTGCTGGCGCTGCCATCGACGTCGTCCGGCGGCGAACTCGTGGTGCGTCACCAGCACCGCGAAGTGAAGCTCGACCTTGCCAATGACGATCCTTCCGAACTGACATTTGCTGCCTTCTATGCGGACTGTGTGCACGAGGTTCTCCCGGTGACCGCCGGCTGCCGGGCGACGCTTATTTACAACCTCATCCGCACGGGCACGGTCGGCGCGCTCACGCCGCCGGATTACCAGGCGGAAGCGGCCCATGCCGTCGCGCTGCTTCAGAAATGGGAGAAGAGCAAAACAGGGCCGGACGATGGTGTGCCGGAGAAGGTGATCTACCCGCTCGGGCATGCCTATTCGCTGGCGGAGCTCGACTTCGCCAAACTCAAGGGAGCTGATTCCGCCGTGGCTGCGGTCCTCGGATCCGCAGCGCCTCGGGCGGAGTGCGATCTCCATCTGGCGCTCGTCTCGATCGAGGAAAGCGGAGCGGCGGAATACAACGGTTCATACCGCAGGCGCTACCGTGGCTATGACGATGACGACGAGGAATTCGAGGCGGGCGAAGTGTTCGAGCGTTCGGCGCTTCTGACCGAGTGGCGGCGCGCCGATGAGAAACCGTTGACGCTCGGGGACATTCCAATCGAAGAGGGCGAGGTATCACCGCCTGACGCTCTTGAGGGCATCGATCCCGACGAACAACATTTCCATGAAGCCACGGGCAATGAAGGTGCCTCCTTCGAGCGCACGTACCGCTGCGCCGCCCTGGTGCTCTGGCCGCAGCGACGTCGGCTCGCGGTGCTCAACCAAGCGGGTCTTGCGGCGACGCAGCCCTATCTCGAGTCGCTGGCGGCGAATTGGATCGATGAAGGCGCGCAGCCGGATTCGGCGCTTTGGATGGAGGCGCACGAACTCTCCAGACATGTCCTGGATACCTGGCCCCAGGCGAGGTGGTACGATCACGGCGACGACGAAGAAGACGAGACGGGTAATGGGATGCAAGGGCGTCGGCCGTCGGAGCTGGCGCGTTTCCTCACCACACTGACGACGCTCAAGGACGTGACGCGGATCGAGGCTGCCCTGGCACTGCTAACCTCGCTCCGCGGGCACGGCGCGAGCGAAAACACATCGATTCTCGGGGCCGTTGCGCTGTTTCCGGTGGAACGCGGAGCCCAGTTGATCGAAGCGATTATTGCAAGCCACGCAACCGACACTCTCGGGCCCTGTTGTGCCCTCCTGAGGACGGCCATGGCGGGGCCGTTTGTCGCAGCTCCGGAGCGTCTCGCCACCGCTGCCGCAGGTCTGATCGCCTCACTCCCGGGTGACCCGGCGCGCGCGCCCGTGGATCAGTGGGGGCGCCGGCGCCACGTCGCCCCCGGCCCGGCTGTCATCGCCGATCTGGTGAGGATCGCCGAAGCGTTGGATACCGAACAGGCCAGCCGACTGGCCGGGCACCTGCTCGCGTGGCCCAAGACCTACAACGTCGACCGAGCCCTGATTCCGGCCGTAAAGCGTTTGCTCGGCCGCGGCGCACAAAGATCCGGCACGGCCATGTCGGACCTGATTGCAGCCTGCCTCGGGTATATCGAGAAGCGGGCTGCCGAACCCCTGAAGCCGCCCGAGAATTGGACGCGCGCCAGTAACATCCGCTGCTCATGCGAACATTGCGCTGTCCTGCGCCGCTTCCTGGCGAATCCCAAGATCGAGGCCTGGACGCTCAAGGCCCGAGCAGAGACCCGCAGCCATGTGGAAGGAGAAATCGCAACAGCGGGCGCCGACCTCGATGTCAAGACGCTGCGTCACGGTTCACCCCACACTCTGGTCTGCCGGAAAAACAGCGCCAGCTACGACCGCCGCGTTGCGCAGCGCCGCATCGATTTGGCGGACATCACGATTCTGAAGGGGACGGAGAACACCACGACCTCCTGAACTTCAGATCGCGCAACCGGCTCACGACATCCGGTTAACCTGTCGCGCCCGAGAGACTGCTTCGGAAATGTGGGCAGCGCCCCAATGACAGTCGACGGAAACAATCCCGCATGCAAAATCCTGGTTGACACGTGCCCCGTCTGCTTTCCAGCCAGACGCCCGCAAGAAGCATAAGCATGCGTCAACGTCTGCCAGCCCGCTGGGCGGTCTTCGGTCAGCGCCCTCGCGCACGCACGAACATTCAAGGGGATTCCGCTCGGGCAGCGCCGGATACCCAGCTTCGCCCAATCCAGTAGATATATTGTAATCTTCGTGCTACATAACAGCTGTCTTAGTAGCACGAAGAGCGCAAATGCCGACACCACACCATCCCCCCGCCGCTGTGCGGCGCGCCCTGCGCAAGCTGGGCGCGGATATCCACGACGCCCGTCGTCGGCGGCGGCTGCCCATGGCGGCCGTGGCCGAGCGCGCGTTCACGTCCCGCTCCACCCTTCAAAGGGTCGAAGCGGGCGACGCCAATGTCAGCATTGGCATCTACGCCGCCGTCCTGCAGGCGCTCGGCCTGCTCGACGGCCTGGGCGAGATCGCCGACATCGCCCGCGACCGCGTCGGCCAGGCCCTTGCCAGCGCAGAGCTACCGAGGCGCGTCCGCCTCAAGCGCTCCTCAGGACTGACCGTTCATGGCTGATCTAGAGGTCCATATTGACCTTGATGGGCGAACACGTCCCGTCGGTCTGGCCCGCATCAACAAGGTGCGGGGCAACGAGACCGTCGTGTTCGAGTACGCGCCGGAATGGCTCGCCGATCCACACCGCTTCTCAATCGAGCCCGCCCTCACATTGACACGCGGCGGCTTTGCGCCGCCAGCCGGACAGTCCATCTTCGGGTCGATCGGCGACTCGGCTCCCGACACCTGGGGGCGCCGCCTCATGCAGCGCGCCGAGCGGCGGCTCGCTGAGCGCGACGGCCGCGCGGTCCGAACCCTCGCCGAAAGCGACTATCTTCTCGGCGTCGCCGACGAGAGCCGTCTTGGCGCGCTCCGCTTCCGCTGGGCGGGCGAGGACGTATTCCTAGCGCCGCTCCGCGCAGGCATACCCGCCCTAATCGAGCTCAGACGTCTCCTTGCCGTGACAGAGCGCATCCTGCGCGATGAGGAGACGGACGAGGACCTCCAATTCATCTTTGCGCCTGGGTCATCGCTTGGCGGCGCACGCCCTAAGGCGTCGGTCATCGATCAGCACGGCCGTCTCTCCATCGCGAAGTTCCCCAAGGAGACTGATGACCACAGCATGGAGAAATGGGAGGAGATCGCCTTGCGCCTCGCCGGGCGCGCCGGCATCGTCACGCCCAACCACGAATTGCTGCAGGTCGGTGGCAAAGCGGTCCTTCTGTCGCGGCGCTTCGACAGGGTCGGCACCAGTCGCATCCCGTTCCTCTCCGCGATGGCGATGACGAGATCGAAGGACGGTGAGCGCGGCAGCTATCCCGAGATCGTCGATGCGCTCACGCAGCATGGGGCTCAAGCGAAGGCCGACGCCCAGGCGCTCTATCGTCGGGTCGCGTTCAACGTGCTGATCTCGAACGTCGATGATCATCTCCGCAACCACGGCTTCCTGTGGCTCGGCAAGACGGGTTGGTCACTGTCCCCGGTCTATGACCTCAACCCCGTGCCGAGCGACCTCAAGGCTCGCGTGCTGACCACGAACATCGATCTGGACGAAGGCACCTGCTCGATCGACCTCCTCGAGGCTGCCTCGGAATACTTCGGCCTCGGCCTCGCGGCAGCGCGCGTCATCATCAAGGAAGTCGCGCTCGCGACGGCGACCTGGCGCGAGACTGCAAAGGAGGCGGGCGCCCGGTCAACCGAAGTAAACCGTATGGCCAGCGCCTTTGAGCATGATGACCTCAAGCGGGCGTTAGCGCTGTGACGCGAACGTTCCTCCACAGGTTCGATCTCGCATCTGCAAGCCCCGTTGCCGGCGCGACCGTCGATCTCCAGGTTTCCGAGATCGAGGATGCGAGCATCCGTGAGCTGCTTCAAACCCCCGGCGCTGCTTATGGCGCATGGTCAATTCTGGATGCCCTGCTCACCGCGAGCGGTCCGGGCACGCCCTGCATCTTCAAGGAGCCTCTGGGACAAGCGCGCGAGGTGAAGGTCCCGCTATCAGGCTTGTTCCGACGCTTCGTGGCCCGCGCCGATCTCGAGCGCTGTCACTCCCACTCAATTGTTTTGAAGCATGGTAACGCGTTGATCTAACGACGCAAATTTTTTCTGCGTGTCCCAAAGAACCGTCTCTGCGATCCGTCAGAAATTTGCGCTCTTGATTTCAAAGGTGAATTTCGACGATCCGCGATTTGCTCGGTTTCAGCGACTATCGGCATCGATTGGTCGATTTATCGAAATCTCCCTCCAGAGCAACGTCATCCGCTTGGCGCAAAAAAAGACCGTCAGCTATGGCGAAGCGCGAAGCACGCATCTGAACATCGGCCCGCGGCGTCATGATCATTCGGGACGCCGTGGCGAAGGCTGATCAGACCTCCCGGTCAGGAGCCCCTTCGCGTCAAGACGCGTAAGTCGGGATGCCGTTGCCGAACGACCAGTTCTCTTTTCTCACCTCGACGAGGTTGATCAAAACGTCCTCGGGCCTGAGGCCGATAACCTGGACGAGCCCGTCAACGATGGATTTGTAGAGGACCTTCTTTTGATCGAGCGTTCGGCCATCGTTCCAGGTGACTTGGATGATGATGAGGTCGTTTGTCCGCTCGATACCGAGGTAGGTGGGGTCGAAAATGAAGTTGTTCTCATCGTGCTCGCTGATGATCTGAAAGCGGTCCTTTTCCGGAACGCCAACACCTATCATCGCCTCGTAAACAACACGACCGACGTTCTGCCTGTAAGCTGCGTCCTTGCCCTTGAGCAAATCGATTCGAACGAGAGGCATGTCAACGCTCCTTTCCGTGTTCGTGCAGCGAGTTCCTTGAGCGGAGGCTGCCGCCTCCGGGTCCACCAACAACGGACCAATCAGCCAAAGCCCTATGCCCGACCAACCAATCCACGCGGGCTGGAGGGCCGGGCGCCCGCCCTCTCAAGTCAGAGTTCGGGGTGAAGGTCGCGGACTGGGCCCACCTGTTCGAGACGCAGGGCAACATTCAGAACCGTCGACTCCGCCAACCAGGAAGAGACGATTTGCACGCCGATCGGGAGACCGTCGTGACTCGTTCCGAAGCGCATCGACAGGGCCGGCATGCCGGTCAGGCTGAAGGGGGAGGTCGCGCTCATCACGTGGAAGGCTGATACCGTCTGGCCATCGACGACGAGGTCGTTGAGCCCGTGCTTGGTCGCCGGGAACGGGGTCACCGGACCGAGCAGCACATCATAACGCTGGAAATAGTCGGCGAAGCTGTCGCGGAGGCGCTCCACCGCCTGCTCGGCGGCGACGAAGTCGGCGATCGGCGTGTCGGGTGTGTCAAAGATCAATTTGGCATGCCTGAAGATCTGGGCCTCGTGGCCGGCGGTGACCTTCTCGAACTCGGGCCGGCTTTCCATCTGTTGGAGCTGCCAGAGCACGCTGTTGGCATCGGTCTGCTCCAGCACGGGCAACCGGACCTCTTCGACGTGGCAGCCGGTATTGCTCAGCGCACGAGCCGCTGCCTTCACGGTCGCGATCACCTCTGGATCGGTTGGTCCGAAGAAACCCGGAGAGGCGAGCCAGCCCACACGAAGCTGATGGGTCGATTTCATGCCCACTCCCGTATCGAGGCCGGGCGAGCTGATTGAGAAGCCATCGGCACCGTCGGGTCCCGCCATCAAAGAATAAGCGAGCGCCACATCTCGAACCGAACGTGCCATCGGACCGATGTGCCAGAAACGACGTGGCACTCGGGGCCAGTGACCCGTCAACGGCACGCGACCATGGGTGGGTTTGAACCCAACGATACCGGTATGCCCCGCCGGGCCGCGCACTGAGATCGAGAGATCACTGCCCACCCCGAGTGGCGACATGCCAGCTGCGATGGCGGCGGATTCACCACCGCTTGATCCACCCGGGGTGTAGTCGAGGTTCCAGGGGTTGTTGGTTTGGCCCGTCAGGAAATTGTCCGTCTCGATCGAATAGGAAAATTCCGGCGGGTTTGTCTTGGCGACGAGGATGGCGCCGGCGGCCTTCAGCCTCGCGACGACGGTGGCATCGGTATCAGGCACGCGCCCTTTGAAAATTGGCGAACCGCGCTGTGTCAGCACGCCCGCCGTGTCGATTCCATCCTTGACCGTGAACGGAACGCCATGGAGAGGACCGACTTGCGCGCCCGACATCACCGCCGCCTCGGCCCTCCTGGCGGTTTCCAATGCGCTACCGGCCAGCGTCACGATGGCGTTCACCTTGGGATTGACCTCAGCGATGCGGTCGAGATGGGCCTGCATGACTTCGACCGCCGACAGCTCCCGCTTGGCGATGAGCTTGGCGATGCGGCTCGCGTCCATCTGAGTGATCGTATCAGTGTGAACAATCGTATCAGTCATGAGAGAATCCTCTGCTCGCTATGCCTTCGGGTCTGTGATGGCTTCGCCCAGCGCGCCTGAACGGACCAGGACTTCCTAGTATTGCAGGTTGGGATAGGCGGCCCTGTCGCCGGCTCCCTCTCGCGTCACGTCGAGAATGCCGTAGATCGGCCAGATCGGGTCGAGAGGACTGGTGTCACCACGTTTGAACGCCAGCTCACTCGCCCAGTGGTGATGGATTCCATCCTCGTTGCGCGAGAACACGTTCAGGATGGCAAGCTGCACGCCATCAGCCGTTTCCGCATGGTAGTCGCGGTTGAATGTGTTGTTCCGAGACGACAGCAGCCGCAGATTGCGCCAGCCGCGTTCCTGTGCATACGCGCCCAGCCGCTCGGGGCTGGTCTTGGCGATCACGACGAGGTTGGTTCGCTCGGCGAGATGAAAAGCAGCACCCTCGAGCCCGTCGACGACCGATGTGCATGAAGGGCACGGTTGCTCGACAAGCGGCAGCTCGGCTGTCTTGCCGCCGGGGGCGCCCGCGCGTTGATCCTCCGACCAGCGAGGAAACATCATGTTGTAGATGACCAGCGAGTTCTTGCCCGTTCCGAACAACTCGGAGAACCTCACCTTGCTGCCATCGGCCGCAGACTCGAAGACGTAGTCTTCTCTGATGAGACCGCCCGCTGGGAGTGCCCGGCGCTGAGCGGCGACCTGCTCATGACGCCGCTGCAGGTCAGCCTCCGCCTGCAACAGCTCGTTGCGCGCGCGGCGATAGTCGTTGGATTCGCCGGGGAAGCGAACATTCGGATCGAGGACGACTTCCCTCCATTTGATCATGTCGCGGGGTTTGCCCTTGAGAGCCATCATTTTCGTCCTTCTGCCTATTTTCGATGGTGTTTCGACTCTTGTCCGCATTGACTCGTCGCGATTGACAGACGAGAGCGAGATTATGCGTGTACGCCTGTCACTGCTTCTCCCAGCGCCATCATTTTGGCGTCGAGCTTGAGCGCAGCATTGTGGACCGCCTCGTTGCCGAGACCACTCATCAGGCTCGAAGGCTTGTTGAAGACCAGTCGCGTCTTACCATCAGGATGTTCATAGATGGCGAGGCGCACCGGCACGTCGAGCCCCGCCTCGATGTCATGCTCGATCATGGTGATGGCGATCATTGGATTGCCGGCCGTGTACAGTATGAAGCGTGTCGGGCGGCCCTGTTTGGTGACCCATTCGCCATGATCGATTGTAAGAAAGCGCGTGAAGCCACTTGGGCCCAAAACATCCTGGACCCGGCGCTCGAAATCGGCCTGATCACGCGAGGCCGCCGGGATTGAGGCCCAGCCTATTTGTTCAAGCGAACCGACCTGTTCCTCGAAGGTACGTATCACCTCATCGAAGGGACGATCGGTGACGAAGGTAACATGCTCAACGACGATCTGCCGGATCATTGCATTCTCCATTGTTTCAGGATTGGTGTTTTGCCGCGTTGGCTCTGCCGCCTGTTTTGAACGCATCGGAAAGATCGGGATCTTCGGCGAGCTCGCGCAACGTCGTCCGCAACGCGGCGAGCCCCGTGCCGCCGAAGAAGCGCTCGAACCGTTTATGGGCTTTGGTCCAATAGGGGCGTCCCCGTGCGATGGCACCTTTTCCTGCCGCCGTTAGCTCGACGGGTCGGCGCCTGCCATCGTGCTCGTCCCGGCCGAGTGCGATTAAGCCACCACGCTCAAGCGGTCGAAGCGTCTGGCCAAGCGCCGATCGCTCCATGGTCAAGATCTCGGCCAATTCGCTGACCGTCGGCGGCTCGGAGGCACGGCGCTCGAGTTCGGAAAGGATATGGAATTGGGTGACTCGCAGGCCGGACGGCGCCATCACTTCATCGTAGAGCAGCGTCAGCCGACGCGAGGCCGCACGCAGTGCCGCGGCGATGCAAGGGCTGGCGGAGTGAGGAGCGTTGCTCATAACGTCGACTCCATGAACGCCGATCCGTTATCGGCATAGCCGGCAACCGAGGAGCGCACAGAACTCAGACAAGGATCCATGAGATGGCCTCATATGCGGGGATATCCCCGTTTCTTAACAGATAGGGGGACATCCCCGTTTTTCAAGTCCTTATTTTTGGAATCTTTCGACGGACGCCCCGAAATCACAGTTCTTTTGTCGCCACCGGAATTATCCCCATGGCCCCGCTGAGGCGGGCACAGTGCCTCCATAAGCGAGATGGCCGCGACAAGCCCGGCGAAGTGTGATTGCATCGTAGCCGAACCCGCGGTCGCGCCGATCAGATCGCGGCTGTGCGTCAACACTTCTGAAGCGGCGGTTCCGGCGGCCATCGCGGGGCGACGGATTGACGCGGGTGATGTCTTATAAGATGGACGCCGCGATGGGCTCGGGAATGCTTGCCATCAAGAATTCAAACCGGAACCACTCCCGGTGCATATCACGTACACGCCGCGCAAGCCGGTGCCGCTGCGCGAGTTTCTCAACTGGATGACGCCGCGGCTCAAGGCTCGACTGACGTCAGCTTGAGCGGCGAGTTCCACTCGGGCTTAGGCGCATATACATCATCATTCCCCAAGTTCTTTCGGCCGAGCGAAGTTCAGCATCGTATGAGAACTATCGACTGCTATTTCCAGCACTACCTCACCTACAGCACGCTCCTCTATCCTGCGTAACGCCAGAGTACTCCCGTCACTCCCACTCGATCGTCCCGGGCGGCTTGCTCGTAATATCGTAGGTCACCCGGTTGATGCCCCGCACCTCGTTCACGATCCGCCCCGCCACCTGCGTCAAAAACCCCGCATCGAACGGATAGACATCGGCCGTCATCCCGTCGGTCGACGTAACGGCCCGCAGCGCGCATGCATGATCGTAGGTGCGTCCGTCGCCCATGACCCCCACCGTCCGAACTGGCAGTAGCACGGCAAACGCCTGCCAGATCGCGTCGTAGAGCCCGGCCGCGCGGATCTCCTCGAGGAAAATCGCATCGACCTTCCGCAACAGCGCCAGCTTCTCGCGCGTCACCGCACCCGGCACGCGGATCGCCAGTCCGGGCCCCGGGAACGGATGCCGCCCGATGATCGCCTCCGGCAATCCGAGCTCGCGGCCAAGCGCGCGAACCTCGTCCTTGAACAACTCGCGCAGCGGCTCGACCAGTTTCATGCGCATCCGCGCCGGCAGTCCGCCAACATTGTGATGCGACTTGATCGTTACTGACGGCCCGCCCGTGAATGAGACGCTTTCGATCACATCCGGATAGAGGGTTCCCTGCGCCAAATAATCGGCTCCGCCGATCTTTGCCGCTTCCTCCTCGAACACGTCGACGAACAGTCGGCCAATGGTCTTTCGCTTGGCCTCGGGATCGATGATGCCGTCCAGCGCCTCCAGGAACAAATCCGAGGCGTCACGGTGCACCAGACGGATGTTGAACCGGTCGCGGAATGTCGCGACCACGTCCTCTGCCTCGTTCTGCCGCAGCAGACCGTGATCGACGAAGATGCAGGTCAATTGCTCGCCGATCGCTTCATGGATGAGGATCGCGGCAACGGACGAATCGACGCCGCCTGACAACCCGCAGATCACCCGACCGCTGCCAACCAGTGTACGGATTCGAGCAATCTCGGCAGCGCGGAAGCCGGCCATCGACCAACTTCCCGACAGGCCCAGCACGCCATGCGTGAAATTACGCAACAATCGGGCGCCGTGCGGCGTGTGCACCACCTCAGGGTGGAACTGCACACCGTAATAGTGCCGCTTGTCGTCGGCGATGGCCGCGAACGGCGCGCCGTCCGACACACCCACCACGCGGAACCCCGGCGGCAACTTCGTCACCCGGTCGCCGTGACTCATCCACACCTGCTCGCGCGCGCCCTTCGGCCAGACGCCGGAGAACAACGCGCAGTCGTCGGTCACATCGATAAAGGCACGGCCGAATTCGCGTTGATCGGATGGTTCCACCGCACCGCCGAGCTGCTGACACAGCAATTGCTCGCCGTAGCAGATGCCCAGCACAGGTACGCCCAGGTCGAACACGACGGACGGTGCAAGCGGCGCGGCGGACTCGTGCACCGAGGCCGGGCCGCCAGAGAGGATGATGCCGCATGGCCGCCAAGCGGCGATGCGGTCCGGGTCGGCGTTGAACGGCCAGATCTCGCAATAGACGCCGGACTCGCGCAGCCGGCGGGCGATGAGCTGCGTCACCTGGCTGCCGAAGTCCAGGATCAGTACATGCTCTTGGGTGGCGGCATGATCAGGCAGTGAATCGGGCATGGGTATATTGTCCCTGCATGATCCCCGGGCTTGGACCACGGCGGCAACGCCGATGCAAGGATGCTCTCAGATTCGCAGGACGACCCGCTCGCGCGCGCTTCCCGCCGCAGCACGATAGGCATCCTTCGCACGCTCCAGCGTGAAGCATGCTGCTGCGTCCACGGCGAACGGCCGTAGCTTGCCGCTCTCGAAGCTTGGCAACAAGTCGCGCAACAAGTCGGCCGAGGCAGCCGCGTCGAGTGCCAACGTGTCGATCCCAAAGTAACTGTGCCGGCCGCGATAGAATCCGAAGATATCGAACGGCACCTGCCGTTCGCGCGTGGACATCAGCACTTGCCGCGCGCCATGCGCCATCGCCGCGTTCGCCACGGCGAAGTACGGGCTCCCAACGGTGTTAATCACGAGGTCTGCGCCGTGCCCGCCAGTTTCGGTTCGCACGACGTCCGCGACGTCGTGGGACGACGAATCGATCATTCGAATTGGCACGCTACCCGGCCCGGCGAACGGTTCGTCACGACGTACCACGCCGAAGACGCGCGCGCCATGTAACGCCGCGATCTGCGCCGCGGCCTGCCCGACCTTGCCGTTCACCGCCATGATCAGCACGACCTCGCCAGGGCGCGGCAACCGGGCTTCGCGATAGGCCAGCGTCGCAGTTACAAAGGGCACGCCCAGACTACCGGCCTCGGCCGGCGAGAGGCACGCGGGCCTCGGCACCGCGGCGGCGCGCGGCACCACCAGGCGGCTTGCGTGCGAGCCGTCGCGCGTGATGCCCAGGTCGCCGCCGGCGCCGAATACCTCTCGTCCGATGAGCTCTGCCGGACCTTCCAGGACCACGCCCGCCCATTCGCGGCCCGGCGTGCGCGGAAACACCGCCTGTGGCATCACGCCCATCGTGGCGCGCACATCTGATGGGTTCACGCCGGCATAGCGCACGTCGATTAGCAGATCATCACCACTGCGCGGCAAATCGACGTCCGGCTCGATCCGCAGATCGAGCGCATCGAGATCCGCGACTTTCTGCAACACGCGCAACCGGGGCATGGCGCGCATTTCGCGGCCTGCCCGAGCGATGTCAACAGGCGCAGGGCCAACGGCTCGGCGCGGAGGAGCGAGGCACACGATTTCCGGACGATTGTTCCGTGGCCGACCTGACGGACGCGCGGCGCGCGGCGACGCGATATACGGAGCGATCGCGCCCGGCGGCCACAGCAGACCGAAAATCCACCGAAGATCTAAAGTGGGACCCTCTGGTGCCGCCGTTGCCGCGGTCTGGCGGGCATCCTCCGTTCCCACGGCCCCCCCGATCAGGTCAGACGTATCATAGCTGGTAACGCGCACGCAGGCCGTTCCACGGTGACACCCTCGTGGTTAACGACAGTATGCCCGGCACGGAGGAAAATTGCGGAGGCCAAGTGTTGCCACGCTGCCGGCACCGCGACCGTCCTCTCTGAGCCTCGGCGAGCGGGATTCTGGCTGGCCGCGCTGGGCGCCACGGTAAAAAAAATCACCACAAAACGCACGGATCCGTTACGAATGAATCGCCGCTCGCGCAATGGCCGTGGCCGATCAACCGTTGCTGGTTGGCCGGCACGCAACGCTGTCCTACTTTCATTCACGATGGTCGACCTCGTTCAGGCTCCCGGCACACTTCCCCCAGGCCAGCGCGTCTATGCGGTGGGCGACGTGCATGGCTGCTTCGACCGCCTGGTAGCGATGCACGAACTCATCGCCCAGGACCTCGCCACCCGCCCGATTGCCGAAGCGACCCTCATTCATGTCGGTGACCTCGTCGATCGCGGCCCCGAGACCGCCCAGGTCGTCGAATGGATCCGCGCCGGCCCCCCGATTCCCGCTCAGCGCTTCGTCAACCTGATGGGCAACCACGAGGAGATGATGCTGGCTGCGGTGGCCGGTCTCGACGAAGGCTCGGCGGACCTCTGGATGCGAAACGGTGGCGTCGAGTCCCTGCACAGTTGGGGCGTTCCGCGCACGGCAGCGCCTGACGAATGGGCCTCCGGCATCCCTATCGCGCACCTGGTCTTCCTGCGCGACCTCGCTCTCAGTTGCCGCATTGGTGGCTACCTGTTCGTGCATGCCGGCATTCGTCCCGGTGTGCCGCTCGACCAGCAGACACGCCAGGACCTGCTGTGGATCCGCGAGCCGTTCCTGTCATCGACGCAGGACCACGGCGCCGTTGTGGTGCACGGCCACACCCCGAAGCACGAGCCGACGGTGAACCCGAACCGGATTGGTATTGATACCGGTGCCGTGATCGGTGGCGCTCTGACCTG
>Ga0123356_10003282_pt1 | contig 16992 bp, 15 predicted proteins | sample TergutEmb28metaG_2_FD_92546 | JGI IMG/M metagenome (GOLD analysis project Ga0123356, IMG submission 92546) | Embiratermes neotenicus P3 segment gut microbial communities from Petit-Saut dam, French Guiana - Emb289 P3 | ecosystem: Host-associated > Arthropoda: Insects > Digestive system > Gut ...
CGATAAAAAGTTATACTGGTCGCGGCCGCTTTGTTTCGATATGTACAGGGCTTCGTCCGCGCGCTTTATATAGTCATCCCAGCTGTGCGTATAAATGACATTGCCGGTCGTGACCCCTATCGAGATCGTTACGTGCCCGGCGGTTTCGCTCGCTTCATGCGGGAGGGCGAGCGCCCGTACGCTTTCGAGCAGCTTGCCTGCGACAAGACGCGCGCCGGCCTCGTCGGTGTTCGGCAGGACGACAGTGAATTCCTCGCCGCCGTACCTTGCCGCGAAATCACCTTTTCTTATTATAGTGCCGGCAAGCGCCTGCGCGACCGACCTCAGACATACGTCTCCCTGATCGTGGCCGTAGGTGTCGTTGTATTTTTTGAAATGGTCTATGTCGAGCATTACCACGCTCAGCGTACCTTCCGAACGCGAGAGCATATGCATGATGTTCTGGACAGAGTTTTCCATGTAGCGCCGGTTGTGGATACCGGTCAGCGCGTCGTAATTTGCCTTTGTGAAGAGGTCAACGATGGTGTTTGAAAGATTGCCTATTTCATCTTCGCGTTCAAGACCGTAGACGTTTTCTTCATGGTCCTCTTTAAGATGCTCCAGAGAGTGCATCAACTTGTCGAGCGGTTTGAATATCAGCTGCGAACTCGTCGCGTTCGTCGCCAGGGCAAAAATGATCAGCAGTACCAGCAATATCGCTATTATCGGCAGGAACATAGACATGCTGACCGAGGATGAGGGGTCGTAAAGTATGACAGCCGACCAGGAAGTGCCTTTTATCGAGTCTATCGTTGCGTATTTGTACGGGCCGGAATACAGGGTCATGACTATAGGAGCGGTTTTTTCCTCATAAACTCCGTTTCTATAGGAAAGGTGCGATCTTATCGCGTTCAGCAAAACCGGGTCTGTGAATTCATTCTCGATCTGCGTTTCAAAATCCCGGTTATGAAATTCCGGTTCGAACATCAGCTTGCTGTCCATATTGATATTGCCGTTTGCGTCGATGATCAGGCCGCGCAGGGTGACGTTGTCATACTGGGAGAAAAGCTCACCGACAATATGCGAAAAAGCGAGACCAGTACTGAGCACCCCGAGCGTCTCACCGTTTTTCACTACTTTATAATTCAGCCAGACGCGTTTTTGTTGGAGTACATTGTCCATCGCGACAGTGAGTACATAATCGGTTTCAGCGGTTAGCGCATCGAAGAACCATATATCTTCAGGATCATTTTCGTTATATACCCTGTCAGGTAAAAAAGCTTCAAAGGTGATATCTTCGCTGATATAGTACTCATTTCCCGACTTTATCAGGCCTACATAAATATTATTACTGTAAAGCTCGCCTACTATTTCGTGTATTTCGTCAAACGCGTAAGCTTTTTTCTCTTCGCTCAGTTCGTTGGAAAACCAGTCGATGACGGCGGTTGAGTGTGCCGCTTTGGACATAAGGCCCACCTCTTTGATGATATTGGCGCTAAAGGCGTCCGCCGAGCTTACGGCGTATCGGCTGGCGTAGTCGGAGGAAATCCGGCTTATGATACCGTTGAAAGCGCTCAGCATCATGATCACCATTATTACAAACGCCAAAACAAAAAGCGAGATATTTATATTCCTTGACCGGATAAAAATGCTGCCTTTCCCGAGCAGGGCCCGGGTAATAAAATCCATGAAAGGCGTTTTTTCATACATGGTCTTTATCCTCCTGCTATGCCGCCTTGGCTCAGGCCTCTTCGTCGAGTCGTTTCTTGCACTCGACCAGATCCGCCTCCTGCTGTTCAGAAACATCCGGGTACTTCGGATCGATCGCATGCATCACTTCCAAAAGCACTTCGGAAATCACGGCCCTGGTATACGCTTTCTTATCGGCCGGTATGACATACCAGGGATTTTTATCGGTCGCAGTTTCCCGGATCGCGTTCCTGTAGGCCTCCTGATAAGCGTCCCAGGACTGCCTTTCTTTCAGGTCCGCCTGCGAAAACTTCCAGTTCTTGTCCTTCCTGTCGATGCGTTTTAAAAACCGATTGCGCTGCTCAGCCTTCGACAAATGCAGGAAGAACTTCACTGTAATGATCCCGTTTTCCCACAAATAGTCTTCGAAGTCGCGGATCTGCCCGTATCGCTTCTCTATCGTGTCCGGGGTTTTCATGCGGTCCGGGGTATTGTAGTTTTCATAGAGCTTGTGCACTTTCACGATGAGCACGTCTTCATAGTACGAACGGTTGAAAATAGCGATCTTGCCGCGGGCCGGCAGCACCTTTACCGCGCGCCACAGGTAGTCATGCGAAAGCTCCTCGACCGAAGGCGCCTTGAAGCTGTGGACGTTGACGCCCTGCGGGTTCACCCCGGTCATCACATGCTTTATCGCCCCGTCCTTGCCCGCCGCGTCCATTGCCTGAAAGATTATCAGGACGGCGACCTTTCCTTCCGCGAAAAGCTTGTCCTGCAGCTCCGAGATCTCCTTTGTGTTTGCCCTTGTTTTGGCGCGAAGCTCTTTCTTTGAATCGCTGTTGTCGATTTCGCAGTGTTCAAACCAGGAAAGGTCCTCCCGGTTTTTCTCCGACACCTTATATTTCTGGATATCCATGCTAAGCCTCCCCGAAAGCTTGTAAAAACATGTGAAATGATTATTTACTATAGTACAACTTTGCGATAAAGACAATTCAAAAACTCAACTTCAAATACTCGACTTCGCTCGTATGTTATAATATAAGTCCAAGGAGGATGAATAATATGGACGAAAAGAAATTGCTTACGCCGGAAGAACTGGAAAAAGTGGAAGGTGGCGCGAGCGACTATTCACAGAATTGCGGGATGAAGATCCAAACCAACTGTATCTTCTGCACAAAGAACAAACCCGGGCAGGTCCCTTATCAGGGCGAGGTCAGGGACTGTATCGGCTGTAGCCTGTCTTTTGAGCCCTTTGGCAGCATCGACAACTACCTGATAATAAACGGTCAGGCGCTTCCTGTCCCGCCTCAATAAAAAAACGAGATCCGCAAAGTAAAAAGCCCGGAGAATAGACATTCCGGGCTTTTTGTCGCCAGCGTTCCGTTCTATTCTTCGATGTCTCTTGTCCCGATCATTACCGTCGCGTACATGCCGAACAGCGAAAGGCTAAGCAGAGCGAATAAAAGCAACGGGGCTCCGTTATCTGCGGTTTTCGGAAGACTCTGATACTGAGTTGCCTGCGGCGGGGCCGTGCGCGGGATCTCGGGATAAGCGCTGAGGCCCGGTCCGTGGTTTTTGCCGGAGTCCGGGAATTCCTTTGCTTCGGTCATACTTGTTTCTATCTGAGCCAGGACGTCTTCCTCAGCCGCAAAAGCCGAAACCGGGAACAAGTTGACCATCATCCCCACCAAGAGCGCCAGTACCAATACTCTCAACATTTTGATCTTCATAATAATTCTCCCCAATAACCTCTCACTTCAGCCCTTTTTTCTGATGTTATAACTTATGACATTAGAATAAATTATGCGGCAACTCGAAGGTCAATAGGTTTTTCGAAAAAAATGTAATTTTTAATAAAAAATTTTTTAAACGTTGAATTATCAACAAATATTTAAAAACAAACTTTAGAAACCAGCCGCCGTTTTATAAAAATACATCTTCGCAGTCATAAATTATGACATTTTTTCTTAAAGCAACTGGAAGGTTTCCGAGCCGTCAGAAAAAAGGCATTGACAAATATTGTAAATATGTCATAATATGGTAACGCCTACTATCGGGTCTGGGCTGGGCACGTTCAAACAATATGAAAAAGGACATAGGATGGAAGAGATTACCGACACAAAACAAATGAATATAAAGGACATGATACTCACCGTCAGAGGCACACAGGTACTGCTCGACAGCGACGTGGCTATACTGTATGGTTATGAAACGAAAAATATTAACTTAACAGTCAGACGTAATAAAGAAAGATTCCCTGAAAGTTTTCGCTTTCAATTAACAAGGGAAGAATTCGAAGATATACAATCTATGCGGTTGCAAAATGCAACCGCATCTAAAAGAAATTTACGATATCTCCCACACGTTTTTACAGAATTAGGCATCTCAATGCTTTCCGGTCTACTCAAGAGTGATATAGCTGTTCAGGTATCCATCGGCATCATGCAAGCATTTGTTGAAATGCGACGCTTCATTTCAACGTATGGAAAAGCTTTCGAATTCATCAGTACAGTCGAATACAGGTTGATAGAACACGATAAGAAATTCGACGAAGTATTTGACTTGATTCAAAAACCACAGAAAATAAGCCAAGGTATATTTCATAAGGGTCAGATCTATGACGCGTTCAAGCTGATCATGGAAATTATTCGTTCTGCAGAAAAGTCGATCATCATCATCATCGATAACTATGCAGACGATTCTGTGTTGGATATGTTGGCGGATAAAAAACCGAAAGTGGCTGTTACAATCGTCACCGGAAAACCAAGCTACATTTCTGCGTTGACACTAAGCAAATTCACGGCCCAATATCCGGATCTTAAAGTACTTAAATCCGACGACTTCCACGACCGGTTCATCATTATTGACGAAAGCAAGCTCTACCACATCGGTGCTTCATTAAAGGATGCGGGAAAGAAATGCTTCGCTATTTCTTTGTTGGATAGTGATGATGTTCTGAAGTCGATCAGAAACTCTATACCGAAAAAAAATCCACTTATTTAATTTGTGATCCAGCCGGAAGAACCTTTCTTATAGATTTAGATATTGATTAGATATTGATATCGATTATCGCGTCAAATTTACAGTTGTACACACTAATAAACTTGTTTCAGATTACTTGGCACTATTTCAATGACATGTATTACCATTAATGGTTGTGATCGTTGAATATTATTAGATTTTTACCAGCAATTCCTTGTACAAGTGAAGATATGACGCAATAACTAACCTTGGGATCTTGAATCTCGACTCGCGTAAAGTTGAACACAAAACGCAAGCCGCGTTCTCTGCTTTTGAATCAAGGTTTAATTCTTGATCTGCCACGCCGATCTTAGATCGGCATTATACCTTCGCAGAGCTGCAAAAACAATGGTAATATCAACGTATGCTGATAGAGATCAAGGTGATACCGAGCTCAGGAAAGAGCGAGCTGACAAAAACAGAGACGGGTTACCGGGCGCGTATAAAGAGCGCTCCGGTTGACGGCAAGGCGAACGAAGAACTGGTGGCGCTGCTATCCCGGGAGTTTGGCGTGCCAAAGAACCGCATCGAAATAAAGAAGGGCAGGACCGGGCGAAACAAGATCGTGTCGGTCGATGTTTAGTCCTTCCAGTCCTTCTAGTCCTTCTTCTTATCCCAGCCCCAGATCAGGACCATTATGAATACTACGGCGATGAGGAAGAGGCCGATGGCCTCGAGGTAGAGTTCTCTTGAAAACACGATGGCGGCGATGCCCATGATGCCGCTGATACCGTAAAGCATCAGAGCAGAGCGGCGCTGGCCGATGCCGATGCGCGTGAGCTGGTGATGCAGGTGGCCCTTGTCTGCCTCGAAGATCGACTGCTTGCGCTGTGCGCGGCGAAACATCGCAAAGACGATGTCAAAGAGCGGGACGCCGAGCACGAGCACGGGGGCTATGATGGCGACGACGGTCGCGCCCTTAGCAGGGCTGATGATCGATACCGAGGCCAGCGTAAATCCGAGGAACATAGCGCCGCAGTCTCCCATGAATATCTTCGCGGGATAAAAATTGAAAGGAAGAAATCCCAGGGACGCGCCGGCTATCACGACCATCGCGAATGCCGCGGCGGGGTAGCCGTTGATGTACGCGCTGTATGAGATCGCGAGTGCGGCGATACCTACGACGCCGGCGGCGAGGCCGTCGAGGCCGTCGATGAGATTTATCATATTCGTGATAGCGACTATCCAGATGACCGTGACAATAAAGCTGACAAACATTCCCGCGTCGGTCTCGTTGGCGAACTGCCATCCGAATACCGTGACGGCGGGGATGCGGATGCCGAGCGCGAAAGCGAGCGCTGCGCAGCCTACCTGTCCGAGCAGCTTGTAACGGGCCCTTATCCCTTTTACGTCATCTATAACTCCGAGCAGGAAGACAAGAGCTCCTGCTATAAGAATGGCCTGTAGTTTTTGTATCAGCTCCACGGCGTCCTGATCCGCGATCAAGCCTTCGCTGATGAACGCGCGCAGGACGAAGGTGCTGGCAAAGAACGAGATGAAGATCGCGATACCGCCGAGCCTCGGGACCGGGGCGTCGTGCATACGGCGGGCGTCCTTCGGGACGTCCATGACTCCGGCGCGCTTCGATATCCTTATCGAAAGAGGCGTCGCAAGGAGAGCGATAAAAAACGCTATCAGAATGCAGCCTATTGCTATGACTAGAGCCTGAGGTGCGGTCATACGCGGAATTACTCCTCAGGTTCCATTGAGACGATTTTCAGCCCCGCTTCGCCTAGTATCTCCGCGGCGAAAGGATCCGGGTACTCGGAGGCGACGATGATCCTTTTGATGCCAGCGTTGATGATCATCTTTGAGCATATTACGCAGGGGGCGTGGGTTATGTACATGGTCGCCCCTTCTATGCTGTGCCCTGACGTCGCCGCCTGGATGATAGCGTTCTGTTCGGCGTGAAGCGCCCTGCAAAGTTCGTGGCGCTCTCCGGACGGGATGCCGAGCTCCTCGCGCAGGCATCCGCCGCGCTGAGAGCAGTGGTCGATACCTCTCGGAGCGCCGTTATAGCCGGTAGCCACGATATGCCTGTCCTGAACGATGACAGCCCCCACATTGCGCCTGAGGCAGGTGGAGCGGGTCGCCGTGAGTTCGGCCATGCCCATGAAATATTCGTCCCACGTGGGGCGCTCGCGCGGGGTCAGCGGATCTTTTGCCATCGTTTTTTTAGGCGTCATTTTTTGTACCTCCGATCTATAATAACACGAATTTCAGAAATAATAGCGGGGCTGGTCCCGCAGCATCCGCCGATGCCGTTGACGCCGAGATCGATCAGTTTTTCGGCGCCGGCTATGAAAGCTTCGTCAGAAGTTGCGTACAAAGATTTCCCGTTTTTATATTCGGGCTGTCCCATATTAGGCTGTGCGATGATCGGCAGGCCGTCCGCCAGCGAAAGGAGGCTGGCTATGATCGGGAGCATTTCGTCCGGCGTGAGAGTACAGTTCAGCCCCGTTGCCTCAAGTTTTTCCTCTTTCGCTATGCGTAGCAGGTCTTCGGGCGACGCCCCCATGTATGAGCGGCCACCCTGATTAAAAGTCATGGTGCCGAGCACGGGCAGGCCGGAGGCTTTTTTCGCTCCGCGCGCCGCGCACGCAAACTCCTCGTGATCGCCAAAGGTTTCGAGAAAGATAAAGTCCGCGCCCGCGCGTTCCCCCGCTTCCGCCTGCCTGGAGAAAAGCTCTTCCGCCGCTTCGTAGCTTGTCTCTCCGAGCGGCCCGAGCATGGCGCCGGACGGTCCTATGTCAAGGCAGGCAAATACTTCGCGCCCGCTTTCCGCCGCGGCTCTCTTTGCTAGTTGTACTGCTTTTTCAAGCGTCCGGATCGCAAGGTCCGTTTTTCCGCGCCGCATCATTTGCGAGATACCGAAGGTGTTGCTCGATACTACGTCGCTGCCGGCTCTTATATTTTCAAGGTGGATTTTTAAAACTGTTTCCGGCGCCGAGTTGGTCATCTCTTCTGAGCCCGTGCCTTTCGGCTGGCCCGCGGCCTGAAGCGCCGTTCCCATCGCCGCGTCAAAAAGCAATACGCCGCGATCCTCAAACAAGTGCATTATTGCACGCCCTCCTTTTGCTCCTCCGCCAACTCTTTTTTGGCCCGGGCAAATATCTCATCCGGTTCGTGGAACTTGTAAATGAACTTTTTGAGCTCTTCGGACGAAAGCGGCTTCGCGAATAAATAACCCTGAAAATAGTCCGCTCCGTTTTTGAGCAGCTCCTTCATTTGCTCATATGTCTCGACACCCTCGGAGATAAGATCCATGTCCGCCGCGTGCGCGAGGTCGACAAGTACTTTCGTGAGGAATTTCTGATAATCGTCCGTCACTATATTGTCGATGAATTGTTTTTCGGTCTTGAGGATGCGGACCGGCAGGTTCCTCAGGTTGTTAAAATTCGAATAGCCGGTACCAAAGTCGTCGAGAGTTACTTTGATATCGAGGGACTTCAATCGTTCTATCGTCGTATTTGAATAGCCGCTTTTTTCAAGGTTCTGGCTTTCCGTTACTTCAAGCGACAGGCAATGCGCGGGGAAAGAGTGTTTTTGCAGCGACATCAGCACCTTATTGATAAGGGTCTCGTCGTTCATCTGGGACGGAGAGAGATTTACGTCGAGGAAAAATCCGGGTATACGGTTCAGCTCGAGCTTTGCGCATTTTTCTATCGCTGTGTCGAGGACCCAGTAGCCGATCTTATTGATGACGCCGATCTGCTCCGCTATGTGGATGAATACAAGGGGCGGGATACGCCCGAAATCTTTGCTTTCCCAGCGGCAAAGAGCTTCGAGCCCTATCCACTTTTCGCTTTTCGGATCGACTATCGGCTGAAAGTATACTTCAAAACCTTCCATATCGTTCAGTACGCTGTTCTTCAAAGATATTTCCAGCTGATGATTGCGCCTCAGCGTTGTATCAAGGTTTTGGTCATAAACGGCGACGTCCTGCGCCTCCTTTGAAATATCGAGCGTCCGGTCGACTATGGCAAGTACGTCTTCAGCGCTTTCAAACCCGAGTCTGCCGTCGATGACGCAGAGAGCTATCCGGCACGAAATGGAAGTTATTTCGCCGTTGAACTCTATCTCCCACGGCTCCTGAAATCTCTCGTGGAGCCGGTCGGCCAGGCCGCTCGCGCTGATCATGTCCGCGTTGTCAAGCAGCAGCCCGAATTCATCGCTGTCTATACGATAGATCTCGCAATTGTGCAGGTCGAAAGATTTGATCCACTTTATGACCGAGTCGAGCAAAATGTTTACGATCGTCCTGCCGTAGGCGTCGTTGATATACCTGAGTGAAATATAGTCGAAGGCGATAAGGCAATAATTGCCGCCCGGCCTTTCCGAAAGGTCTTTTTCGAGCTTTGCCCGGTTGGGTATGCCCATCCTTCTGTCGTAGTAGGCGAGACGCGAAAGCTCCTCGCGCAATAGTTTTTCTTCGCTGATGTCGACTGCGGTCAGGATATGCGCCTGTCTGCCGTCTATCCATTTGATGCCCTGCCCCGTTACCTTTGCCCAGATACCGAGCGTAGGGTTGAAGACCTCTTTAGTAAAAGGCCCCGGGTCTATGATGCCGTTTCCGTCGAGGTCGTAGTCGCGTGGACAGGATTCGCAGCGGCCGGCGTCGTCCCCCATTACGAATTCCCAGCACTTGTGGCCTTCCATATTCTGAGCGGGCACGCCGAGGTTCTGTGCGTAGTATTCATTGACCATCAGTATCTCGTCGGTCTCATAGTCGACGACATATGTGTAGACCGCCGTTGTGTCAACGAACATCCTCAGTTCTTCCGGTGATTCTATATGGTCAAAACCGTTTTTATTCACCTTTATCCCCCCGTGTACGCCAGCAACGTTTTCTTGTCGTAGTATACCTCTTTCAGATAAAGTCCTTCAGGCGGCGCGGTCGGGCCCGCCTGCGCCCTGTCTTTGGCCGAAATAATTCTATCGATTTCCGCGGGCGCGATTTTTCCGTATCCGGCTTCCAAAAGCGTTCCCGCTATTATTCGCACCATATTATACAGGAAACCGTCCCCGGTTACTTCGATTGCAATAGTATCGTAATATACGCCCGCGGGGTCCGTTCCCTTCCCCTCGCTGACGCGCACGGAAAAAATCGTGCGGACGGTGCTTTCGCGTTCCGTGCCGCCCGCGGCCTGAAAACATGCAAAGTCACGCGTGCCTTCGATGCGCGCCGCGGCTGCGGACATATTATCAAGATCCGGGCTATTAGCCAACAGGCACGCGTAGTTTCGCAAAAAGACTTCGTTCGGCGGCGACACGGCAAATCTGTAGCAATAGGTCTTGCCGACAGCGTCAAAGCGCGCGTGAAAACCTTCGGGTTTTTCTTCCGCGCCGAGCACGCAAACGTCTGTAAGTAGATTGTTCGCCGCTACAGGGATGCGGTCCGTCGGTATCCCGAAATCGCCCCTCAGAGTCGCGCATTGGCCGAGCGCGTGTACCCCGGCGTCGGTCCTGGACGTTCCCTCGAGAGAAACTGGCGCGCGCAGCACGGCGTCGAGTTTTTCCTCGAGCTCACCCTGCACCGTTCTCACGCCGGGCTGCTTTTGCCAGCCGTGAAACCCGCTCCCGTCATACGCGATTTTCAAAAGGATATTAGTCATAATAGTACAAAGTCACCGCGAAGATCCATTCGTTGTGATACACGATTTCAATGTCCTCAGCTGCCTCGCTGTCCTCATCCTCATCGTTTTCCTTGACAGGTGTCGAGCGGTAGACAAAACCCGTGACCTCAAAGTCAGCAGTCTTGCAGTTTTCGAGGCCGCGGATGACAGCGGCCCCGGCATCTTCACTGTCCTCGATGAGGAATGTGATATCGACCGAGTACAAAGCGGGCGCGTACGAGCCGGCCGGATACAAAAGCTGCTCCTGGCCGACGGCTATTTTTGACGTCCTGTACCCGAGCCCGGCGCAGATGCCTTCGATCCGCGAGGCGGCTTCACGCACGGTATCGGTACGGGAAGCGTATTTATTCTCCATACTGATCCCGGTTTCGGCAAATTTTCTTTCCAGCTCCCCGAGATTGCCGTCCATCGCTTCGATCTCCGCGATGTCTTTCGCGAGGGCCGCGTTCTCGCTTCGCACCATTTTTTCCTTTTCCTGAAATACCGGCGCGATGAACAAAAGCCATACGCAAACGAATAAGGCAAGAGCGGCAAAGACGATTATTGCGGAGGTGAAGGGGCGCTTACTTGTCATATCACGGCACCTCCAGCGCGGACGGCGACAAGGATACGCGGATCTGAAGCCGCCATTCGTCGTCCTCCAGCTCCTCGCGGACTTTTGATTCATATAAAAATACACCATCGTTTTTGCTTGTGATGTCTTTCATCCTGTTAAAAAATTCGATGTCTTTTGTCGTAAAGTCCACAAGGATCCCTTTGCCTTTTTCATAGTACATTTCTTCGATCCGGGTATTCATGAGGAGTCCTGCGAGGGTCTCTTCGAGCAGCACGGCGTGGGACGGATCGCGCGGCGGAACAGCCTCTTCGGCATCCAGCAATTCGGTATACTCGGATATAAGGGAACGAAACAGTTCCAGCTTGGCTGCCGCGTCCGCGTAAAAAGGCTGCTGCAGCTGAACAAGATTTGCCTCTTTATCCCTTTCGGCGAGCATCAGCGTCACGGGGGACAGCGCGCATATAAATACGGCAATGACGATAGTAATTATGCAAGCGGCCCGCAGCCCGAATCCGATTTTTTTGACATCCCGGTCTTCGGCAAAATAGGCGGTCTCTCCTTCTTCGCCGGCAAACGCCGACGCCGCGAAAACGTTCGGGAACATAGCGCTTTCGTAGGCCAGCTCATCCGACAGCACTATGCGCTCGCTCGCGTATGCCATCTTTGTGTTTACAGAGCCGACGGCGACAGCGCCGGCCTGTTTGAGGAGCTCCCGGAGGCGCGTGTTCTGCGACTCGGAACCGCAAAGCGCGATTTTTGTATCGCTCGTGATGTACGGCAGCAGTGGGGCTATAGGATCTTTCGCGTCCGTTCCCTTCGCGATACGCGCGATGCGGGTCAGGCGGCTTCCGACAAACATCGCCGCCTGCATCTCTTTTTTTTCGGCGCAGATCACTATCACGCGGTCTCCGAGGACCGAGACGGTCTTCGCCGTCTCCGCAAAGGCGGCCAGCGACGAAGAAATAATAACGACCCTGAAACCTTCCCTGGCCATAGCGGATTTGAGTCTTTCGCAAAACGCCGCGTCTGCCGCGAATACCGCGCTTGCCAGAAGGCCGCTGTCGGTACCGTCATACGGGTAATACTTTACGCGGTATAAAGGCGCGCTCGCGCCCGCGAGCAGGGCGTCTTCGGTTTGTTGTCTGCGCTGCTTGCGCGCAGCGAAGTCGAGGGTCTCGCTGTACCGGTATTCGGCGAATAGTTCCGTGCCGCCGCCGAGATAGACCGAGACTTCCTTCCCGGGGAACTCGCCGTTTTGCAGGGCGGAGATCAGCACGGCGGCGACCAGGTCAGGCTGGCTGACAGCCTCCTCTCCGCAAAGGCTCTCAGGCAGCGCGACACGCCTTACGCGCGTAACGCGGTAGCTTTCGCCGGCCTTCTTGACATGAGCCAGCGAGATAAAAGCGTTTTCGATTTTGGCGACTATGGTTTCCATACTCTATCCCGCGGTCAGAACTTCAAATTCGGATTCTGTGATGACGGCCACCCCGAGTTCCCGGGCCGTCCTGTTTTTTGTCGACTGAGATGCCGCGTCATTGTTGATCAGGTAATCGGTCTTCGAGCTGACGCTCGAGGAGACCTTGCCTCCGAGCGACTCGATTTTAGCGGCGAGCAAATCGCGGCTCTTGTATCCTTCGAGGCTGCCTGTGATCACGAATGTCTTGCCTGTGAGCGCGCTTTCCGTAGTTTTCTCACCGCCGGTAACAATGACTTCAGAAAAAACAGCCTCTGCCGCCGCCCTGTTTTTCGGGGTCGCGAACCACTCGGTATAGAGCCTTGCGATGATGGGGCCGACACCCTCTATCGCCGACAGGTCTTCGGCGCCAGCGTTTGCGATATTCACCCAGTCGTTTCCGAACGACCGCGCGATCGCCTTCGCCGTAGCGGTGCCGACCTCGGGAACGCCAAGCGCCGTCAGCAGGCGGTCCGCGGTCACGGTCCGTCCCGTCTCAATCGCCGCTGCTAAATTATCATAAGACTTCTCGCCAAAGCCTTCCATGTTTACGATCGTTTCCTTATGCTCCGCGATCCTGAATACATCCGCAAGCTCATGCAGCAGTCCGGCCGCGATAAACTTTTCCAGCGTCTGTTCCGAGAGGCCTTCGATATTCATGCACGTACGGCTCACAAAATGCGAGAACGATTTTATCTTTTTCGCCGGGCAGTCTTCGTTCACGCAGTGGAGCGTCTTTACACCCTCCGCGTCACGCAGCTCCGTCACCGCGCCGCAGACCGGGCAATTAGCAGGCGGGGTCACAGTTCCGCTGCGGGTCAGGTTTTTCAATATCTGAGGTATTATCATATTCGCCTTGTAGACGAGGATCCGGTCCCCGAGCCCCAGGGCAAGCTCTTCAAGTATGCTTATGTTGTGCACGCTCGCGCGCGACACGGTCGTTCCCTCGAGCTCGACGGGACTGAACAGCGCGATCGGGTTTACGAGCCCCGTACGCGACGCGCTCCATTCGATCTCAAGGAGCTCGGTCTCCGCGAGCTCATCCTGCCACTTGAAGGCGATCGCGTCCCTGGGATATTTCGCGGTCGTCCCGAGCGACTCGCCGAAGGCTATATCGTCATACTCGAGCACAAGCCCGTCAGCCGGCAAATCAAACCCCGGAGCTGATACTTCATGCGTAAGGATATCTATCGTCCCGGAAATAGTATCCGCCGCTACCGATAAGTACCGCACAGTCTCAAAGCCCTGCGCCTTCAAAAACTCCATCTGCGCCAGCCGTGAATCCCACGCTCCCTCGCGCCCCCCCTCCACGAGCGTGAACGCAAAATACCGTACGCGTCTTCGCGCCGTTACCGCGCTGTCAAGCTGCCGTACGCTCCCGCTTACGAGGTTTCTCGGGTTTTTATACCTTGCCGCCACGTCTTCTATCTCGCGGTTGATTTTTTCAAAATCAGAATAAAGGATCACTGCCTCGCCGCGAAGCACGAGCTTGCCTTCGTAGGGGATCTTCAGCGGTAAATTGACAAAGGTCCGGGCACCGGCCGTCACAACTTCCCCTACCTCGCCGTTACCGCGCGTCACCGCGCCGGTGAGCTGTCCGCCTTCGTATGTCAGCGCGACCGTCAGCCCGTCGAGCTTGTATGACAAAAGCCCTTTCTGCCCGCCGAGCCAGTCCGCGAGTTCCTCCGCGTCCTTCGTCTTCGCCAGCGAAAGCATAGGCGCCGCGTGTACCTGCTTTACGAGCTCCGTACTCACCTCATAACCCACTCTCTGAGTCGGGCTCCCCGCGAATACCGTACCCGTTTCGGCCTCCATCGCCAGCAGTTCGTCGTAGAGCGCGTCATACTCGAAATTGCTCATCAGTTCGGCGTTCCCGTCGTAATACGCGCGCGCCGCTTCAGCCAGCCGCTCGGTCAGCTCCCCCTGCTTCTTCAGCAAATCATTTACCATGCCGATATTGTAACACAGGGGGGACGGTTCTTTTGTGTCGAAAGCGGTTCGCATTCGTTCGATCTCTCCGAATTTCCGTGTTCGGCTAAAGATTGTGTTTTATAAGTGAGAGAGAATAGAAGAGGCTCACAGTGAAATTCTCCGAGAATCGACGAATGCTCACTGATAGCACCCGGGGACGGTACTTTTGTGTCAATAGGAGCGCTGGATCGAATACAGGAAATGCGGCATATCGATCCCGCGGTAGTGTTTTATGAAAGTATCGACCTTGGTCATGCCGATCCGCAGGGCAACGTTTTGGGACGCCGTATTCGTATCGCGGATTATCGAAAACACTTCCGTCGCGTTAAGTTTTTCAAAAGCATAGTTCCTGCAAGCGGCGGCGGCTTCCGTGGCGTAGCCTTTGCCCCAAAAGGATTTTTGAAAAAGATACCCTACTTCGAGGACTTGTATATCTCGATAGTTCTGCATCGTCAGGCCGCACTGCCCGATCATCTCGCCGGTCTCTTTTAAAACCGCTGCCCACAGGCCAAAACCGAGGGTTTCATAATTATCGATTTGTTTATCAAGCCACTTCCGGGCCTCGGCGTCACTGAAAGCTCCTCCGTACGCGTACATGACGTCTTCATCCTGCAGGATCCTGCACAGGGCAGGATAGTCGGACGCCCTCATTTCCCTCATTAATAGTCTCTCGGTTTCCGGTATCATTTTCACGGTCAAATAGTATCACAAAGGGCACGATTCTTTTGTATAATTACTAACGGGATTACTTTTGGGGAATGAACAGAAAGGCAAATAATATGGATAATACGGCATTGTACAAACTGGGGTACGGGTTATATGTTCTGACTGCGCGGGACGGCAGCAAAGACAACGGATGTATCGTCAATACTGTCCTGCAGGTCTCCAGCAACCAGCCGTTCGTTGGGGTTGTAGGTGTTAACAAACAAAACCATACACATGACATGATCATCGCGTCGCGCAAATTCAACATTTCGGTCCTGACCGAGGAAGCCCCGTTTGAGGTATTCAAACATTTCGGTTTTCAGTCAGGCGCCTCGATCGACAAATTCGCCGACTTCACGGATGTCGACAGGAGCGAAAACGGCATACTGTATCTCACAAAACATGTCAACGCCATGTTGTCCTTTGATGTAATAGACGCTTTCGATTTTGGATCCCATACATTGTTCAAAGCCGAAATCAATGACGGCGAGGTCCTGGGCAAAGATGAAAGCGTCACCTACGCGTATTATCAGGCGCACATAAAACCAAGACCGCAGGACGCAAAAAAGGCCGGCTATCGCTGTAACATATGCGGCTATATCTATGAAGGGGATGTTTTACCGGAAGATTTCGTCTGCCCGCTGTGCAAGCACGGAGCGAGTGATTTCGTAAAGCTTTAACATTAATAATTCAATAATATCGCGCCCTGCCTTGAAAATGGTTCGAAAATGCAATCTTAACGCAATATCTTCTTATTGTATGCACAGCATTTTTTCATGTATAATAATTTGAATCTTTATGTTAGAGTCGGGCAAAGTATGCCTGTCTTGGTTTAAGCCGCTTGTATCAGGCTGCGGCAATAATGAAGGGGGTCGGTCCATGAACTGCAAAGTTTGCGGAAACGCGGTAAGGAATGACGAAAAAGTATGCAGCGTATGCGGCAATGATTTGGAGGCTCAACGTCGTGAATCGGCAGGAATAGGCTACGCGCCTGCTCCGCCGAGATCATATGACACAACTCCACCCTCGCCCCAGCCGCAGGCAGTATCACTGTCGAGGGAGAAAGATGAGGCTATCAACCGCATCCTGTATGACAATGACGGAGCTTCGGCAAGAGACAGGCTTGAGGAAAGGCGTAAAAAACGACAGGCGGAAAAAGCGGCGTCCCATACCGGATTCCCTTCCTTTTTCTCGCAGGATCGGAAAGCGCCGCCGGCAGAGCCGCCCGCACCGCCGGAACCCGCTCCCGAGCCCCGCGCTTACGAGCCCGCTCCCGCTCCTATGACGGAGCCTGAGCCTGACAGGCCGCGCCGGAGTTTTTCAAATGAATTTATATTCGGGGAAAAAGAAAAAGCCGCCTATATGCCGGCAATGCCGGAAGAGCCCGCGGCGCCTTCTCCCGTACAGCAAACTTTCGCGGTACCTGCGGAGCCGGAACGAGAAGCGTATGCCCCGCCCGTCCAGGCGCCTCCTCCGGATACATATTTCGCGCTGACACCTTCAGACGAAGAACAGGCGAAATTCGACGTAGACAAGAAAAACGAAGAGTTCCAGGAACTTCTCGATAAAGAATTCGAAAGGCTCAAAAAGCGTGAAACAGAAACCGCAGACTACCAGAGCCAGATCGACACGACGACACAGGGCCCGGCATATCCTCAGGACGATACAGATATCCGTTCATATATCCAGGAACGGATAGATTCATATTTAAGGCAGAAAGATGTCGACATGACGCTGGCGATGCGCGACCGCAAAGAGGAACCGCAGCCCGAGCCCGCGCCGGCTCCCATACCGGAGCCCGCGCCCGTCCCGGTGTATGTGCCCGAGCCCGAGCCGATCCCGGAGCCCGAGCCCGTCCCGGTGTATGTGCCCGAGCCCGCGCCGATACCAGAGCCTGAACCGGTGTATGTGCCCGAGCCCGAGCCGATCCCGGAACCCGAGCCCGTCCCGGTGTATGTGCCCGAGCCCGCGCCGATACCAGA
>Ga0123356_10003283_pt1 | contig 16991 bp, 12 predicted proteins | sample TergutEmb28metaG_2_FD_92546 | JGI IMG/M metagenome (GOLD analysis project Ga0123356, IMG submission 92546) | Embiratermes neotenicus P3 segment gut microbial communities from Petit-Saut dam, French Guiana - Emb289 P3 | ecosystem: Host-associated > Arthropoda: Insects > Digestive system > Gut ...
CCCCCCCCCCCCATTTGGTTTTTATTAATATTCATAACTTAATTTTACCATATTTTTTTAATTTAACAACTATGCGGTATAGGCGTTTTTTGATTTATTTTAAAAAAAAGCCCGCAAGCGCATACACGCTCACGGGCTAATCTCTAATTCTAAATCTTAGAACGGTCTTTCCGAAAGATACTTGTACTCTTTCCAAACACGTTCAGCCTGTTTCTTCGCGATGGCAAGCAGTCTGTCGGCTTCTGCCTGGTTAGCTGCCTTAAGACTCTTGAACCTGTTTTCTTTGTACATAAAGTCTTCCAACGGAGTGGTTGGGTCTTTGGAGTCAAGCTGGAACGGATTTTTGCCTTGATCTTTCAATCTTGGGTCGTAGCGGTACAGCGGCCACAAGCCGCTTGTTACTACTGCTTTGCCCTGTTCCAATCCCTTGCTCATATCGATACCGTGGGCGATACAATGCGAGTAAGCGATGATAAGCGACGGACCGTCATAGGATTCCGCTTCGCGGATAGCTTTGATAGTCTGCGCCATATTTGCGCCTAACGAAATCTTTGCAACATATACATAGCCGTAACTCATTGCGATTGCGCCAAGGTCTTTCTTTACAATTGGCTTTCCGCCGTATGCGAACTTTGCAATTGCGCCTACTGGTGTAGCTTTAGACATCTGACCGCCTGTGTTGGAATAAACTTCTGTATCCATACAAAGCAGGTTAACGTTTTTGCCGGAAGCAATAACGTGGTCTAAGCCGCCGAAGCCAATGTCGTATGCCCAACCGTCGCCGCCGAAGCCCCAAACTGATCTCTTAATAAAGTGATCAGCAAGCGAGAGCAATAATTTTGCTGTCGGCTTTGAGTCTTTCGCAAGAGCAGCTTTAAGCTCATCAACATTTTTGCGCTGTTCTTCGATAGCTGCATCGTCAGCCTGATTGTTATTAAGCAATTTGTCGATGATACCTGCTGCAATGCCTTCGCCTTTTGCTTTAACTGCCATTTCACGGGCATGTTCAGCAAGCTTATCACTTGTTAATCTAAAGCCCATCGCAAATTCTGCAGTGTCTTCGAACAAGCTGTTACACCATACAGGACCACGTCCGTCGGAGCGCTGACAATACGGTGTCGTTGGCAGGTTACCGCCGTAGATAGAAGAACAACCAGTTGCGTTACCAATAAGCGCGCGATCGCCGAATAGCTGAGAAATAAGTTTGATATAAGGTGTTTCACCGCATCCGCCGCAAGCGCCGGAGAACTCAAACAATGGCCGTTTGTAAGCAAGCGCTTTAGGATTGCTAAGTTCACCGTCTGCTGGTGTTTCCGGCAGGCTTAAGAAATAATCCCATACAGCAACTTGTTCTGCGTGGAATGCCGGATCGTCAGCATAAGATTTATAAACAAGAGCGTCGGATGCTTCTTTGCCGTCAGTTTTGCACATTGGACAAGCGCTGAAACAAACGCCGCATTCATAACAGTCTTCGCATGCGATAACCATTGTAGCTTTCATACCGTCAATTGCTTTTGGTTTAACATCGGCAGTCTGGAAACCTTTAGGCGCTTTTGCAACCTGGTCTGCTGTAAGATTTTTCATACGGATACAAGCATGAGGACATACAACTGTACAAATACCGCACTGTGTACAGGCAGCCGGGTTCCAAATTGGAACACGTTCTGCAACAGAGCGTTTTTCAAACTGCGATGTAGCAGTCGGGAAAGTTCCGTCTGCAGGAATCTTGCTTACAGGAAGGTCTGAACCAAACTGGAACGATACCGCTCCGAGTGTTTCTCTTACCCATGCATCTTTTGATGTAGCAAAAGGCGGTTTCATTTTTTTGCTGCCGTCTGCACTGGAATAATTTACTTCTTCTACAGCTTTTAATGCAGCGTCAACAGTATTGTAGTTTTTCTGAACAACATCAGAACCTTTTTTACCGTAAGAATGTTCGATATGTTCTTTCATGCGCTTAACAGCTTCGTCTTCTGCCAATATGCCGGATATTTTAAAGTAAGCAGCCTGCATAACAGTGTTAATGCGGTTACCCATTCCAGTACTGCGTGCAATTTCTGCGCCGTTAATAACATAAAACTTTAATTTTTTGTCCACAATTTGCTTTTGTACTTCGATAGGAAGTTCTTTCCAAACTTCTGCTGAACTGTAAGGACTGTTAAGAAGGAAAGTTCCGCCAGCTTTAACTCTTGCGAGCATATTGTACATTTCCATATAGGAGAACTTATGACATGCAAGGAAGTCAGCCGAATTGATAAGATACGGACGGCGAATTCTGCCGCCGCTCTTGTTAAAGCGAAGGTGAGAAACTGTAAAGCCGCCGGATTTTTTTGAGTCATAAGAGAAGTAAGCCTGAACACTATAATCAGGTTTAGCTTCGCTGATGATCTTAATCGAGTTCTTGTTTGCGCCGACAGTACCGTCTGCGCCAAGACCGTAGAACAATGCTTCGTACACATCTTTTTCGTCAAGAACGAATTCCGGATCATAGTCTAAGCTCTTATTCTGAACATCATCTTTAATACCAACTGTGAAGTTAGCGATTTTTTTACCGCTTAGGTTATCAAATACTGCTCTAACCATTGTAGGTGTAAATTCTTTTGATCCAAGACCGTAGCGTCCGCCAAGAATGACAGGGTTGGCTTTGAAATCGCCGGAAGCCTGCATTTCTGCAACTGCTGTGCGAACATCCTGATACAACGGCTCGCCGTTGGCGCCCGGATCTTTTGTGCGGTCAAGAACTGCAATTGCTTTAACAGAAGCAGGAATTGCTTTTACAAATGCTTTTGCGTCAAACGGGCGGTACAAGCGTACTTTTACCATACCGGTCTTTTCGCCTTTGGCATTTAAATAATCGATTGTTTCTTCGACAGTGTCTGCGCCTGAACCCATAATGATAACTACTTTTTCTGCGTCTTTTGCGCCGTAGTAATCAAACAGGTTGTATGCTCTTCCTGTCAATTTGGCGAATTTGTCCATTTCTGCCTGAACGATAGCAGGAGTTGCATCGTAGTATTTATTAACGCCTTCACGTCCCTGGAAATATGTGTCCGGGTTCTGTGAAGTACCGCGAATCATCGGTTTTTCCGGAGTTAAACCGCGTGCTCTGTGAGCAGCGATAAGGTCGTCATCGACCATTTGGTGCATTAATTCGTAGGAAGCTTCCTCGACCTTCTGCATTTCGTGACTGGTGCGGAACCCGTCAAAGAAGTGAAGGAAAGGAATGCGTGAGCGTAAGGTTGATGAATGTGCAATAAGCGCCAGATCCATTACTTCCTGAACGTTGTTGGAAGACAGCATTGCCCAGCCGGTCTGGCGGCATGCCATTACGTCCTGGTGGTCGCCAAAAATACAAAGGCTGGATGTAGCAAGTGCGCGCGCTGAAATATGGAAAACCGTGGAGGTAAGTTCCCCGGCTACCTTGTACATTGTGGGAATCATGAGCAATAAGCCTTGTGAAGCTGTAAATGTGGTGGACATTGCGCCTGTCATAAGCGCTCCATGTACCGCCGCCGCTGCGCCCGCTTCGGACTGCAGTTCTACGACATCAGGGATAGCGCCCCAGATGTTTTTGCGCCCCTGGGCAGAAAACTCGTCTGAGAGTTCACCCATCTGGCTGGAAGGGGTAATCGGATAAATCGCGATTACTTCGCTAAGTGCGTGGGCAACGTGCGCCGCCGCTGTGTTACCTTCGATTGTGACATAATTCTTGTTTGCCATTTTATTCCTCTGCTTTTTGGTGGATAATATAGGAGATAATATCATTTATTTAGGGTAAATACAAGCGGTTAAATTGACAGATATTGAAAAATCGCAACAAAACTACCTTAATTCACGCTCCATAGCTCTGATAATCTCGTCCCGGGAAGGCATTATAGGAAGCTGATCACCGGAAGCAGGGACTGTAACTGAAGGATATACCTGCCAGGAGTCACGAATTGAGTATAAAGCGGCATCATTTCCGGAATTTCTCCATTGACGGGCTCCAATTCGCCAGGCTCTGGTAAAGCCTTCTTCTGGAACTGTAATTTCGACCGGGAGCCAGCGTTTTTTAACTCCGTCCATTTCAAGTTCGATAATATCGGCATTTCCGGCGCGCCATGTTGTGTCGCCGACTTCAAAGGCAACGTAAATGTGCCCCGGAATCGTGATAAATGCGCTTTCGATGTTCAGCGCTTCCAAAAGCGAGCAGAAAAGTATAGATAAATACGAACAGTCTCCGCCGCGATAGTACAGAGCCTGGTAAGGGTAACTGACATTGTCAAGAACAGATTCATCTGAGGAAACAGTTACGAAGGATGTTGCAGGAACTACAACATAGCTAATTCCGTATAAACGCAGCGCTTCAAACAAGGCGACGGCATAGCGGACATTGGACGGAACATTGCCGGGATATTCACGCGCATCAACTGCGGCGGCTACATAACGGGCAAAAAGACGCGCGGCGCTGTCACGCGGCGAAACGAATGCGGCGGCGCGGCGGTCATCGTCCCAGCTAAGCGTGTTGCGGTGGAAAATCGGCATTTGAATCGGATAGAACGATTGCTTTCGCGCGCCGAGGGAACGGTACTGCACCTGAATTTCTCCGTTTGCATTTACGGTTTCTGTCAAACCAAGCATACTTTCGTTGAACAAAGCTGTTACAGGTATCTCGATACTTTCGCCTGAAGCAAGCTGTAAATTATCTGCAAAAACCCACGGACGGCTCATGTAACTTTCCATGAAAAATGAAAAACTAATATCTGTTATAAGATTTGGTTCTTCGTTGGTTATTTTGATAGTTGCAACAGGGTTATTTTCGTACCATGCCCAGGAAACCGGAAAAACGCGGAACTGTTCAGTTTTTTCCACTTGTACCCGTGTTCTGCCGCCCATTATTTCTGTCAGGTTAAATGAAACTCCAAGATTTATTCCAAGCGATGAAAACGGACTTTGCGGGCTGAAAACCCGGTGATTGTATCCGCCCTCTGCATAAATGCCAAGATACGGCAGCAGATGAAACTGCGCTCCAAGAGCTCCGCCGTAAAGCGCTTTTGTTTCGTTTTCTCCCGTGCGTGAATACTGATACGCTCCGCCGTAAAAACCTGCCTGAAAAGTCCAGCGGTCAAAAGGCCGCGCGCGCAAAATAGGTCCGCCTCTGCCTTCCAGCAATGTAAGAGGATCTCCTGTCTGCACTGGAATGCTGGAAAATCCGCCGCCGGCGCTTAAGCCGATTTCAAAAATCTTTAAAAATGAGAAAACACTCCAGTCTAAAGAAGCAGACGCTCCAAAACCAGCGCCAAACTGGGAAAGCCCAACAGGAGCTTCTACCACAGGAGCAATACGCAGAGAAAAATCAGCGAACAACATATAACTGTTAACCAACAGCAGACAACCGACAAATAAAATTTTTACACTACGCATATTAATTTCCTTTTTTTATTTTTCAGTCAGATTCCTGACTGCATCCCAATCATCCGGCGGCGGGTTTTTCATATATTCCGCACAACGTTTGGAGTATAATTCCGCTACTCTGTCTTCTGCATTGGTATTTTTAAGTTCATTAAAGATACCGGCAGCTTCGTTAAATTTTTTATTCTCGTAGAAATCCATTGCTTTTTCCCATTGTTCAACTGCCTTAACAATGTCTTCCTGACCATTGTTGTCTGCAAGCACTTCATACAGCCTTAAGGGCGTATTGATTCCTACAACCCGCACGCGGTCAAGCCGCCGCAATAAAAATTCGTCACCTATTTTTTCACGGGTATATTCGCTTATTAAAATGCCGCCTGTATTGTACTGTTTGTTTACTCCTTCGAGTCTTGCGGCAAGATTAACGGCGTTCCCCATTATTGTGTAATCCATTTTATTTTCCGCGCCCATGTTTCCAACTACCATTTCGCCTGTATTAATGCCTATGCGCGTAAAAAGCGGAACCGGGCTTAAACCTTCTTCCACTACTGTTTTATTTAATTCCCTTTCCGCCGCTTTCATTGCAACAGCGCTGCGGCAGGCAAGAACAGGATGATCGGCGCGGAAAACAGGAGCGCCGAAGAACGCAATAATTGCGTCTCCTTCGTATTTATCGATTGTTCCCACATTCTCCATAACAATATTGCTCATTAATGTCAGATAACGGTTAAGAAGCCGGACAAGATGAACAGGATCAAGCTGTTCGGAAATTGTAGAAAACCCCTGAATGTCTGTGAACATTGCCGTCATTTCGCGTTTTTCGCCGCCAAGATTTAACTTGTCCGGGTCGTTAATAATTTCTTCGATTACTTCCGGCGCAAGATAACGTGAGAATGCATTATGTAAAAATGCTTTTTCGTGGCTTGTTGTAAGGAACTTTGTTACCATTATCGTAACAAAAGTAAGTGTTGTCGCTATCAATGGGAATGCAAGGCCAAGATATACTCTGCTTGCGGCAAAAACTGTAAGGAAAGAAGCGCACAACAGGAAAATACCGGATAACCCGGTGATAATTGACAAGTGTGTATCAAAACGGCTGACAAGATAGCCGATTAAAAGCGAATATAACAGAGCGATAATTACAGATACAAACCACGGAGTGTCGGTAAGAAAGTCTGCGGCAAGCAGCATATTGGCTGCAACCGCGTAACTGCCTACATTGGGATAATTTTCCTGAAACGTTATAAGACCAAGATCTGTCATTGATGTCGCATCAGAGCCGATTACGCTGAAACTGCCTTCAAGGCCGGAAGCGCCTTCGCGGATTGCAGCCAGGCGGAAAAATTGTGCGCGGCCTTCTTGGAAAAGTTCGCGGACATATTCCGCAGTTTCCCAATCATCTCCGACATCTTCAAGGATGTAACCTTCGTAAGGACCGTAAAGGAATTGTTCGCAGCTTGTAAAAAAGTTTTGCCGCGCAAGCAGCCAGTTTTCTCCGGCGGCTTCGTTATTCGCAAACGCATTTTTCTTAATTGATTCAGCCTCAAGATAATAATCCAGCGGGGTAAGACCTCTGTCCCAGCAATAAAACAAACCGGTGTAATCCATGTTGGCAATATTCTGCGCAAAATGAGGTTCAATTACCGTGTGTTGAATTAACGATATAAGGGACATCATGTTATAGTCGTAGAAATTTTTATTCGGCCATCTTACAAGCATGGATCCATCCTGAGCGCGCGGAACGCGCAGGACAACATCGCCGCCGTTTTTCAGAAAAACTGCCCTGTTTGTTACTTCTATTGAATCGTAGCCGATTGTTTCCTGCAATGCTGCAAGCGTTAACTGCCGGTAGTAATTCCCCTGATACTTCCATAAAAGGTTTATCCTGCGGCGCAAGCCGTCGGTATCGGGGCTGGCATTTACAAACCCGGCGCCCTTTGCGCGGCTTAAAAGTTTGAATATTGCAGGCATTACCATTTCTGTTTCCGGGGTTTTGGTATCTTTACGGATGTTAATATTATGATAGGCAATATTTTCGGCAAGATACAAATCCAGTTCGGGATCTGTTTTTATTTCAACCTCATCGTCAATAATAAGTTCCTGCATTGTCAGAGTCAGCCATGAATTACCGCTGAATGCCAAAGCTTTGGCAAAGTATTCATCAACATCTCTGCCTAAATGCGGAATTATAGATGTTACATCATTTAAACTTGCAGCGCCTGAATGTAAATAGTCAATAAATACATCCATTGCATAATCAGGATCGAACCTTTGAGCGCTTTCATCAAGATAGCTTAAGTCAAATACAATTGATTTAACTCCAAGCTCTTTTAAAAGCACCACAACATCTGCATATACCTCACGCCTGAACGGGAATCCTCCGGCAAAATCCATTGAATCATCGTCAAGCGTAATTACAAAAACTTTATTGCTTTCGGTCAACGGGGGAAGAAAACGCAGAAACAGATCAAAGAGTTTGTTATCAAGAGAAGTAAAAAACAACAATGATGACACAACACATGCCGCAAGAGATACTCTTATAAAAGAACGTTTCCGGTTTACTTTACCCATTATGCTTCACTATTCCGGATTATTACTCGTCATCCTCTTCTGCAATATTGGGAGACCTTGCAGCGGCGCTCGCTCTCGCGGAAGCGGTCGAAGCCTGTCCTGTCACGCGTGTTGCTGCCCCTGTTTCTACACGGCTTACATTCTGCCCAATACGCAGGCTTGATACGGAAGTTGCCAATTCAGAAACCTTGCCGCTGCGCGCTGCCGGAATATTAATTGTTCTTTCGCCGAACTTAAGAACAAGGGTCGATTCTGCCGCAGTATGAATAACAGTATCTGCGTTAAGAATTTCTCCAGGTCTTAAATTAACTCTGGAATTTCCCGATTCCCGCTGAACAGATCCTGTTACGCTTTCTACAGTGTAGCTCTGCGCAAAAACAAAACCTACCGCCAGACATGCAATAATTGCAAACATCACCAGCTTTTTCATAAATCATCTCCTCAAAAAATAATTACTATTGTTAACATTCAGATAATTACATTATCTGCTTTCCTGTACAAGTTCCATTCCTCTTAACGCAGCAGCATTACTGCTGTCTCTGGCAAGAGCCTGCCTGAACCAGCGTTCTGCGCCTGCAAAGTCGCGTTCTGCCAAAGCAAGATTGCCGCGGTTATTCATCGCAGAAACCAGTCCCATACCTGCAGCGCGTTCGTATGATGCCTTTGCATCTGCAGTCCGTCCAACACGCACAAGCACCATTCCCAATCTGTTATGCAGCGCCGCAGTAGGCCTTGCGGTAATCTGCGCCTGCACCTGCCGTACCAGAGGGTTTAATTCCTGCTCTATGTACTGCTGATACACGCGGTTTACTTCCCTTGTTGCAGCAGCAGCATCTGTATGTAAAACATTCCTACCCTGTTCTGGTAACGGCGCTGGAGGATAAACACCCCATGCATATTCCATTGTAACAAAGTCTGCGCCGTCGGATTCAAAAGCCCGTGTTATAATCGATGCTCCCTGTGTCCATGCTGCGGTAAAACCATTATTAAAACTTTTCATTGATAACGGCAGCCATGCATTATCGTCTACTACTAAAATGCGGGAAAGGCCGTTAAACAATGTTTCAGCGCCTCTCTGGGTTGTATCAAGAGAAACAGCAACAAGCAGATCATCATCTGTTTGGATAAAAGCCGATTGAATACCTACGCTTTCAAGACCTGCGGCAAATAAAATTGCAAGGTCGCGGCTGTCGCCTGTTCCAAAAGCAAGCGTTTCTGCCGGGAACTGAACTTCACCTTCTCCGGTGTAAGTTTCGCCTAACCGGATACCGGCTGCGCGAAGACTTTCAAACAGCCATATAGCAAATTGCATGTTTTCGTTATGGCCAATACGGGGGTTCGCGCGGGCAAGACCTGCGACAAACCTTGCATAATCCAGCACTTCCGGAGAAGTGGGAGAAATAAACGAAGCGAGCGCCGTAGCGTCGTTCGATGAAACCATGTTACGGTTATTAACAGCTACGGTTACCGCGCGGACAACTTCCCGCTCTTCTCCAAGGAAACGATAACGTATAACAAGTTCGCCAAGGATACGGCCTCTGTCGGAGAAACGCAGAACAGCAGATGAAAAATCCGCAAACAGCGGAAGCTGAGCGTTTCGTCCGCGCGGAATTATGGAAACCGAACCGCATAAAAATTCAGATGCAGTATAACCTGCAGCGCGGAAATAAAGACGAACATCCCGGATTTCGGCATTTTCGGTATTTCTAATTGTAATGGTTCCTATCGGACTGGTCTGATAAAGCCGCATAAATGCGGGATACACAGCGCCGTATTGATCAAGAACCGCACCGGCTCCTTCGCGTCCGGTTCCTGCTCCTGTGCGGAAGGACAATTGAGCAGTTAGCCCTGCATACATACCGGAGTTAAATAAAGGACTGCTGCCTGAATCTTCATGATACTGCCGCCAGCCCATGTTAGCCGCAACTAAAAAACCGGGTGTAAAACGAAAACCAAGCTCTCCGCCGTATCTTAAAAACATTCCCGCAGAACTTACAGTATCTTCAAGCGCTGACTGGTATAAACCAACGGCGCCGTCTGCGCGTATTAAAAGTCTGGAAAGAGGAAAGAAGTACAACCCTGCTGCGCCGCCAAATGAATAGAAGGAAACATTTAAAGCGTTGTCACCCTGCATAGGATTAATTAATAAGCCGCCTTCGATACCAAAGGTGTAACCAAGACCAAGCGGATTGGGCCAAATTGTAGAAAGATCGATTTCGAAACCAAGTCCGCCGCCTCCGCCCATGCTGTACCGTTCGTTACCATCTTCCGCTTCATTGCCATCACCTGCGGGAATGGAAACAAAACCGTTGGGACGGAACGAAAAGTCAAATGCAGACAGAGAAGTTCCGATGCTTAAAAAGCAAGCTGTCAAAAGCAAAAAGAATACACACTTGTTATTCATTTAATGTACACTCCATGTTTCAGTATAATACTATCATTATTATATACTATTTATTTAATATAAATACTATACCGTAGTATATAAAAATAAAAAATGTGAAATTTCTTTCAATTTTGACCCGAAATTCCGGCTAAAATAGGGTATCTGCGCCCTTCAATCCCGGTAAAATCCCAAATACCGGAGATATCGCCTTAGAGGGAAATTAAGTTGATTATGGTTTCCGGGGTTATGGTTTATTCTGCCTGCCTGGAAAGGATGGTGTTTATTCTGTTTAAAAGATCGACACTTTCGTATGGTTTGGAAATAAGGTCTGCTGCCCCAATTCTGGATGCATAAAGTTTTTCTCTTACGCCGTCCAGCGATGTTAAAAAAGCTATGGGGACATTTCGTAAAAGACTTATTCCCTTTATTTTATTGTACGCTTCCCAGCCGTCCATTTCCGGCATAAGGATATCAAGCAAAATCAGGTTTGGAACGAGTCCTTTGGATAAAAGAATCAACGCTTCTTTTCCGGATTTAGCGGTAATTATATTATATTTACCCTTTAAGATATTTTCTGCGATTACAAGATGGACTTCGCTGTCGTCCACTAAAAGGATTTTTTTTAAATCATCGTCCATTTCGAGTAACCCTCCTTAATGGCCGCCTGCGTATTTTAACGGCAGGTACTATAAATATAACATACAAACCCTTAAAAGAAAAGGAAAATCGAGCTATTCATTATCTATAAAAAAGGTTAAACTCTTGAAATGAAGTACAAATTTTTTATAATTTATGCAGTTTTAACTGCGCTGGTTTTTTTGGGCTGTAAAGGCGGCTCCGGTTCTTCCCGCGGGGAAGTAAATTTTGATAAAGACGCATCTTATGCAATTGGTCTGAATATTGGATCGAATTTAAGAGAAGGGCTTATCGCAGACGGTGTCTACCCGAATATTGACGAATTTATTAAAGGCATGAGGGATGGTATAACAGGCAGAGAACCGCGCTTTGATCTGTTCGAAGCAAGAGACAGAATAGAAGCAGCTTTTGACGCCATGATGGAAGGTAAAAATGCAGACGCCATTCAGGAAGAAATTGACTTTCTTGCAGAAAATGCAAGGAACCCCGGCATTATAATCACGCCAAGCGGACTGCAATACGAAGTTCTTGTCGAAACAAGCGGACCAAAACCGACTATCGACAGTGTCGTTAAAGTGCATTACGAAGGCAGACTGACCGACGGTTATCTTTTTGATAATTCATACGAAACACAAGCGCCTGTACAGTTCCCGCTAAGCGGAGTAATTACCGGCTGGGCAGAAGGATTACAGTTAATGAGCGTAGGCAGTAAATATAAATTATATATTCCATCCGAAATGGGTTACGGTCCGTACGGCATGGGTCCGATTCCTCCGTATGCAACATTGATTTTTACTGTTGAACTTCTGGAAATATCGGAAATGTCAGAATTTGATTATTTTTTCTAAAATAACAAAAGTATAAAAGGAGAAAATCATGAAAAAATTAACGGTTTTTTTATGCTTGTTTTTTGCTGTATTAATGTTACATGCAAAAGCAATTCACGAAGATTACAGAAAGGCTGACGAAAAAGCCAAGGTAAGCTATGCCTTTGGAATGGCAATCGGTTCAAATTTCGATCTTAAATCGCTTGGTATAGACTTTGATTATGCAGCCCTCGCCGAAGGATTAAAAGCCATGGTAGAAGGCTCAGAGCTTCAGTTCAGCGAAATGGAAGCGATGGAAATAATCGACGCTGCTTTACAAAGAGTTATGGAACAAACTGCAGGAGTAAACAGAGCGGTAGAAGACGAATATCTTTTTGCAAACAGTCAGCGCCCCGGCGTTCAGATGACACCAAGCGGACTTCAGTATGAAATTCTGGAAGGAACAGAGGGAGAGAAACCAACACGCCAATCTGTTGTAAGAGTAAACTATACCGGAACTTTTATTGACGGAAGCCTGTTTGATCAATCTACCGAAGACAACGGTTCATATATTCCTTTAGAGCATGTTATACCAGGCTGGACCGAAGGTTTAATGTTAATGAGCGTTGGCAGCATATACCGCTTTTTTATACCTTCATCGCTGGCATACGGCAAAGACGGCATTCAGGGAATTATTCCGCCGTATGCAACACTGCTCTTCTCTGTTGAGTTACTAGAAATTATAAATGATGATCAAGAGGAAGACGAATCCTAAAAATTGATCCTTCGCCGGCATGGCTTTCCGCTTCGGCATTTCCCTTGTGAAGCAAGGCGATGTGCCGGACGATGGAAAGCCCAAGTCCGGTGCCTCCCGCCTGACGGCTTCTTGCGCGATCTACACGGTAAAATCTTTCAAATAAACGTTTAAGATGTTCGGCGGGAATCCCCATTCCTTTGTCACGCACTTCAAAAATTAATTCATTATTTTCCAGGCAGGCGCTTACCCACATCTTCGATTTTTCCGGCGAATATTTAATACCGTTATCTATCAGATTAATTAATGCCTGAATAATAAAAGAACCGTACAGGTTTGCTTTTAAATCTTCCGGACATTTAACTATAATTTCTATTTGTTTCCTCTTTGCCTGCGGCTCTACGGAAGATACTGCTTCTTCCACAAGCGGTGCAACAAAAAGTTCTTCTATATCGTATATTTTACTTTCGCTGTCTTCCAGGCTTGCAAGTACTAAAAGATCATTTGTAAGATTTTCCATAATGCCTGCATTTTTACTGATGATCTCAATAAAGTGCATACGCTCTTTGTGCGCAGTTTCGTCAGAGGCGCTTTGTTTATCGTTTACGGAATCAAAAAGAGTTTCGGAAAAACCTTTTATAAGCTGAATGGGTGTGCGAAGTTCATGCGAAACATTGGCGACAAAATCTTTGCGCACCCTTTCCAGTTTTACAAGGCGCGTTGTGTCCTGCAGCACTAATACAACGCCGCCGCTGCGTTCGCCTGCAAGCACAGACGCATAAACCAGGAAATGCTGCTCTGCGCCGGAACGAAATGTTAACTCTGTTTCCAAAGGTATTCTGCCGGCAATTGCTTTTTTTGCAATTTCTACAAGTTCTGTAGAACGTGTCGTTTCCAGTAAAGTCGCATTTTTAATGTCACGGCTGCCAAGATTAAACAGTTCTCTGGCTTTTGGATTAACAAGGTGCAGCTTAAGATCGCTGTCCATTGCAAAAACCGCTTCTGACATTCCGTTAAGAATCGCTTCCAGGCGGCTGCCTTCCGATCTTGCATGTTCAAAACGAACATTTAATTCTTCTGTCATTGCGCGCATTGCTCTTTCAAGACTCACAAATTCCGGCGCTATGGATTCATCCGCTTCGGGACCGGATAAAAGCGGAGCGCCTGCCCGCGCAATCTTTACAAGCCGTCCAAGCGAAGCCGAAAGCGAGCGTGAATAAACATAAATCGCCCAAAACGCGATGATAATTAAAAAACAGGTAAAAATCAAAAACGGAAAAACAATGGGAGAAACACGATTCCAGAATCCGGGAACAGAAAACGAAAGCCTGAATACGCCAATGGGATTATTGGCGCTGTCAAAAACCGGAAGCGCGTAGTAGAGCCGTTTCATTCTGGTGGTGATGGAATTGCGCCGCGCGCTTGCTTCTCTGCCTTCCAGAGCCGCTGTTACTTCTTCGCGATCAATGTGATTTACAAGTCCGCTTGTTACATGAGAATCAAATAAAACCAATCCGTCTGCGTTAATCATGGTAAGCCGGTAGGCTTGCGCGGCGCTTACAGGTAAATTAATATTTACATCATTGGGTTCATTAAATACTGCCTGTACATTTTCCTCGCCTATTGCAGTTTTGAGCGCTTTTGCAGTATTTTCTAGTCCCACTGTATTTATTTCGTAATAAAGAGAATTCATAAAAACCATAATCGAAATAACAAAAACAGCAGAAAAACTTAAAACCGCAAAACCAAGGGTAAGTAAACTTTTTTTAAATATTGTCATTGTTTTTTCCTTATTGTATTTCCTGCAGGCGGAAGCGGTAACCAACGCCGCGGATTGTTTCGATCATATCTCCGGCTTTTCCAAGTTTTTTCCGTAAACCAAGTATCTGAACATCAACAGAACGATCTGTAACAGGGTAATCCGGTCCGTGGATTGCGCCGATAATCTGATTCCGCGAAAAAACAATTTCCGGATTGGATAAAAAATGTTTAAGCAGCGCAAACTCGGTAGCAAAAAGATCAAGCTGTTTATCGCCGTAATATGCAACATGACGTGCGGCATCGAGTTTTAAATCCCCCTGCTGCCAGACAGTTACATCGGCGTTTGACCCGCCTTCTTCCTGCCGCCTAAGACCCGCGCGGATTCTTGCAATTAAAACTTTGGGGCTGTACGGCTTAACAACATAATCATCCGCGCCAAGCTCAAGACCTGTAATAATATCGGATTCTTCGCCCTTTGCGGTGGTCATGATTACCGGAACATTTTTACATTGATCAATCTCTTTTATTTTTCTTAAAACTTTTAAACCGTCCATGCCAGGCAGCATGATGTCCAGCAGAATACAGTTTACTTTTTTTGTCTTTAAGATTTTAAGCCCGTCTTCGCCGTTATTTGCAGGCAGAATTTTCCAGCCTTCCCTGGACATTGTATGCGAAAGTAATTCCTGAATTTCAAGATCATCTTCGATGATTAGAATTACTGCTTTACTCATTTAACTCCACATGCGTCCCTTCGATCATGTAAATTACTGCTTCGCAAATATTGGTGATATGATCTCCAAGACGCTCAAGTTGATTTGATGTATGCAGTACCTGAAGCGCGCTTTTTACAAGATCAGGATTTTTTTTCATTAATTTTAAAATATTTTCTGTAAGCGCTTTATGCTCTTCGTCAATTTTATTGTCCATGGCGGCTGCATCGCGCGCTGCCTGGGAATCCTGCGCCATAAAAGCCGAGAGCGCGGCGCGAATCATAAACTGCCCTATCTCTGCCATTTTTTCCAGATGCTCCTGCGCACGAAAAGGAGAGTCCCCGGCTTTGGAAAGTTTTTTTGCAGCCCGCGCAAGGTGCACAGCATGATCACCTATTCTTTCGATATTACTGGTAAGTTTAAAAATCGTAACCATTTCCCGCAGGTCACGCGCAACAGGCTGCTGCGTAGCGATAACAATAGCAGCATCATCTTCTATCCTTAATTGAAGAGCATCAATCTCGGCATCATCCGCGCGCACTTCTTTTGCAAGTTCAGGATTGCGGGTTCTAAGCGCAGTAAGCGCCTTGCCAAGATTTTCTTCCACCTTGGTTGCCATCGCTAAAATATCCTGCCGTAATCTGCTTAATTCTTCTGAGAAAAATTTTCTAGTTTCCATAGTATGATACCTTCCTGTTTATCCAAATCTGCCAGAAATATAATCTTCTGTTCTTTTGTCACGAGGTTTAGTAAAAACCTCTCTAGTATCATTATACTCTATTAATTCACCCAATAGGAAGAAAGCTGTTTTATTACTTACTCTGGACGCCTGGTGCATGGCATGAGTTACCAGAATTATGCTGAATTCCTTCTTTAATTCACCTATAAGTTCCTCGATACGGCCGGTCGCAATAGGGTCAAGAGCGCTTGTAGGCTCGTCCATAAGAATAATTTCCGGCTCCATGGCGATACTTCTTGCAATACAAAGCCGTTGCTGCTGCCCGCCGGAAAGCGCCTGGGCAGGTTTTTTAAGCCTGTCTTTAACTTCATTCCAAAGTGCAGCCTTTTTTAGCGACGTTTCCACAATTTCTGCCAGAACACGCTTGTCTTTTATACCCTGCATACGCTGCCCGTAAGCAACATTGTCAAATACCGTCATATTAAACGGGTTTGGTTTTTGGAATACCATCCCTACCCGGCTTCGGAGTTCGGTAACATCCATAGAACCGTAAATATCCTGCCCGTCCAGTAGCACTTCGCCGGTTATCCGGCACGATGGAATCAGGTCGTTCATGCGGTTTAGTATCCGGATAAAAGTCGATTTTCCGCAGCCAGACGGACCTATAAGCGCAGCAACATCGCCTCTTTTAATCTTAAAATTAACCTGTATCAGCGCCTGAAAGTCACCGTAGAAAAGGTCAAGGTTTCTGACATCAATTTTATATTCGCTCGTATTTTCTGTTTCCATTATAACCTCACTCTAGTCCGACCACTTGAGTCAAGTGGTCGGACAACTATATCGAAAATGAAACGTAGGTTCATTATATGTCTCCAAGTTTTTTTCTGAAGTTAGCTGTTAGAATTTTTGTCGCCGTGTTGATAATCACAACAAGAATAACCAATACAGAGGCAGTTGCAAAAGCAATGCCAAAATCTTCCGGGCGAACTGCTTCGTTTGTAAGATAGTAAAGATGGATAGTTAAAGTTCTGCCGGATTCAAAAATTGTGCGCGGCATGTTTTTGGTAAGACCAACTGTAAGCAGTACAGGAGCAGATTCACCTACAACGCGTCCAATGGCAAGAATTACAGAGGTTAAAATCCCAGGCAATGCAGACGGCAGAACAACAAAAACAGTTGTCTGGAACTTTGTCGCGCCCAATGCAAGGGAGCCTTCCCGGAATGAATCGGGAATTGATTTTAAAGATTCCTCAGTCGTTCTGATAATAACAGGCAGAATCATTATGCTTAAAGTAAA
>Ga0123356_10003284_pt1 | contig 16990 bp, 11 predicted proteins | sample TergutEmb28metaG_2_FD_92546 | JGI IMG/M metagenome (GOLD analysis project Ga0123356, IMG submission 92546) | Embiratermes neotenicus P3 segment gut microbial communities from Petit-Saut dam, French Guiana - Emb289 P3 | ecosystem: Host-associated > Arthropoda: Insects > Digestive system > Gut ...
CCAAGCGCAAGCGTGATAACCTGAGCTGCCGTGTTGTCGCGGCGTGTCGGGCGTGAGGGAGCAATGAAACAGGCGCGCAGGGTGTGGAAGAGAGCTGCCGTTGTCTTGTGGGCTGCCGCGGTCATCGGAGCTGGTGCTCCGGGGGTGCACGCCGCGGCGAATGACCCTGCAACCGGTGCAACGGCGACGCCGGAGAGTGTTGGATTCTCGCGCGCGCGGCTCGCATCGCTGCATGCCATCATCCAGGAGGAAGTCGATCGCAGCGAGCTGGCAGGTGCCGTGACGATTCTGGCTCGGCACGGCAGGATCGTCGATTACCGCACCTATGGTGTGCGTGATTTGGCAACGGGCGCGCCGATGACGAGGGACACGATCTTCCGCGACTACTCGATGACCAAGCCAGTCACCGGTGTGGCCATGATGATCCTGTACGAGCAGGGCAAGTGGCTGCCCCAGGACCCGATCGCGAAGTACATTCCGGAGCTCGAGCACCTTCAGGTGCTGGGTGGCGTGGACAGCGATGGGAAGATGACCCTTGTTGCTCCAGAGCATACGCCTACCCTGTTGGAGCTGATGTCGCACACCGCAGGGTTCTCGTACGGATTCGGTACGACCGGGGTCGATGCGCTGTATCAGAAGGAGAGGGTCCTGCAGTCGGCCACTCTCAAGGAGATGATCGACAAGCTGGCGAGGATTCCGCTCGAGTATCAGCCGGGAAAGGGCTGGAAGTACAGCGTGTCGATGGACGTCGAGGGCTTTCTCGTCGAGAAGCTCTCGGGCCAGTCGCTGCCTGAGTTCATGCGTCAGCACATCTTCATCCCGCTGGCGATGAAGGATGCGGGATTCTATGTTCCAGCGGAAAAGAGACCGCGGTTTGCCACGAACTACAGGATGGACACGCGGGGGCATCTGACACCGGTTGCCCCAGAGGGCGACGCTTACAAGATGCAGCCGACGATGCCTTCTGGAGGAGGTGGGCTGGTGTCGACTGCGCAGGACTACTACCGGTTCGCTCAGATGCTGGCCAACGGCGGCATGCTCGATGGGCAGCGGGTCCTGTCACCCGCCACGGTGCGCCTAATGACGACGAACAAGTTGCCGGACACCTTGCTGACCGGGCAATTCGGCATTGGACAGCACGTGATGCGGGCCGGGTTCGGTTACGGGTTTAACGGCGCGGTGATCTTCGATCCTGGCCTCGCGGCGTTGCCGGATGGCAGAGGAACGTATTTCTGGGATGGAGCGGCAGGGACCTGGTTCTGGGTGGACCCTACGAATGATGTGGTCTTTGTTGGGATGATCCAGCGGATGCAGGCTCCGGACAACCACCCTCTGCTATACCGGACTCATGCCGCTGTGTACGGTGCGCTGGTAGACCCCGCGAAATAGTGCGCACGCGGGAACGATGACGAGCTGGATCGATGGCATCTGCGACGCAGGCGACACCAAGATCCACTACTTGAGAACCGGAGGACCAAAGCCCCCGTTGGTGCTACTACACGGATTGACCGGGAGTGGAGCCTGTTGGAGTCCCCTGGCACGCGCGCTCGAAGGCGAATACGATGTAGTAATGCCGGACGCGAGGGGACACGGCCATTCGAGTGCACCGCTCACTGGCTATCGCTACAGCGACCATGCAAGCGATGTCGTTGGACTCATCCAGGGGCTCGGGCTTACCGCTCCGGTTCTGCTGGGCCACTCGATGGGAGGCATGACTGCAGCCGTGGTGGCGAGTGAATTGGCCGCGGCCATTCGTGGCGTCATCCTCGCGGAGCCGACTTTCTTGAGCCCCCAACGTCAGCGCGAAGTGCATGATAGCGATGTCGTCGAGCAACACAGACGACTTCTCAGTTTCAACAGGAGCGAGGTACTGGCTCAGCTACGGGCCCGACACCCGCATCGTTCGCCCGAGTTCGTTGAACTGCTGGCGGAGGCGAGGCTTCAAACTCGAATAGGTGCGTTTGACGTTCTTACACCGCCCAACCCTCAGTACCGCCAGTTAGTGAGCACCATTTACGTCCCAGTCCTGCTAGTCATCGGGGACAACGGCGCAGTTGTTTCGCTGGAGACAGCACGAGAACTGCAGGGCCTTAATCCGCGGCTGCGGGTCGAGCAGATACAAGACACAGGCCATGGGCTGCCATATGACCAACCCGATCGCTTTGAGGCGGTGGTCACGTCTTTCCTACGATCAGTGGCCGCATCGTAGCCAAGCGCCGCAGCCGCCATTCTATCGCCTCGTGCATATCGCTTCTCAGTCACATCGTTCATGTGGCTACGGCAGGTGCGGCTCCTCGTCGGCAAAGCACTCGGCAGTGCCGATCGTGGCGCACTCGCTCGCGTGCCAGTCGCACGGGCGCTTGAAGCGCAGCGCGCACCTTACTGTGGTTTGCGTGTCGAAGGCCACCTGCAAGGTAGCGATTCGCCGGAGAGTAGGGCGCACCCGCATCCGGATCTGGCTGGAACCCAGGAAACAGCAGCCTCGATCAGACCTTCGGTCGGCATAGGAATTCGCCGTACGACGGGCGAGCCGCTTCACTCTCCAACCTGGCGACTACGCCAGTACGATGAGCAGGTCGCCAGCGTTGACCTGCTCGCCGGGTCCAACAAGCACCTCCGCGATTTCGCCTCCTCGTTCGGCACGCAACACCGTCTCCATCTTCATCGACTCGATGGTGAGCAACACATCGCCGCGCGTCACGTGACGTCCGGCCTCGGCGGCGAGGGTCGTTATGGTCCCGAACGTAGGCGCCCCGATGTGCTTGGGGTTGCCGCGATCGGCGGCGCGCCGTTCAGCATGCTGCACGGCGAAAGCTTGGTCGCGCACTCTGACGGAACGTGGCTGCCCATTTAGCTCGAAGAACACCGTCCGTGTCCCGTCGTTTTGCGGATCGCTCACCGCGACGAAGCCCACTATGAGCGTCTTGCCGCGCTCAAGATCGATGGTGATTTCTTCACCGGGAGTCATTCCGTAGAAGAACGCTGGGGTCGGCAAGCTGGAGACATCGCCGTACCTCTGGCGATGCTCGATGTATTCGGTCCACACCCGCGGGTACATCAGGTATGAGGCGAGGTCCTCATCCGTTGCGGGGCGCGCCAGGAGCTCTTGGAGCTGGCTGCGAGTCGCATCGAGGTCTACAGCCGGCAGCTGTGCCCCCGGGCGCTCGGTTAGCGGCGCCAAGCCTTTCAGGACCTTGCGCTGCAAGGCTTCAGGGAAGCCGCCATAGGGCTGGCCCAGATCTCCACGAAAGAACTGCACGACGGATTCGGGGAAGCTGACCTCGGTGCCCGGATCGAGCACCTGCGCCTTCGTGAGCCCACCCGTGACCATGAGGAGCGCGAGATCACCGACCACCTTCGAGGTCGGTGTCACTTTCACGATATCGCCGAACAGCTCGTTCACGTCGGCGTAGGCCTGCGCCACTTCTGTCCAGCGGGCATTCTCGATGCCTAGTCCGCGCGCCTGCTCGCGCAGATTCGTGTACTGCCCGCCGGGCATGCCGTGCACGTAGACCTCTGAGGCGCCCGCGCGTACGTCACTCTCGAACGCGAGATACAGGCGCCGCACTTGCTCCCAGTAGGCCGAGATCGTCCGCAGGTTGCCAGGATCAAGCCCCGCGTCACGAGGCCCGTAGCGCAGCGCCTCGACGATCGAGCCCAGGTTCGGCTGCGAGGTGAGACCACTCAAGGCATCGATAGCCCCGTCGACCGCGTCCGCACCGGCATCCACCGCGGCGAGCACGCTCGCGGCGGCGATGCCGCTCGTATCATGTGTGTGGAAATGGATTGGCAACCCCGTCTCATCCTTGAGGGCACGCACGAGCTCGTGGGCAGCCCGCGGTCGGCACAGGCCCGCCATATCCTTGATGCCGAGAATGTGCGTGCCAGCTGCCTTGAGCGCGCGCGCGAGCCGCACGTAGTAGTCGAGGGTGTACTTCTTCTCGCGCGGGTCGAGGAGATTCCCAGTGTAGCAGATCGCAGTCTCGCAGAGCTTGCCGCCCTCGAGCACCGCATCGATCGCTACGCGCATGTTCTCCACCCAGTTGAGCGAGTCGAAGATGCGGAACAGATCAATCCCGTTCGCGCAAGCACGGGCGACGAAGAAGCGCACTGCACTATCTGGATAGTTCGTGTAGCCCACCGCATTCGCCGAGCGCAGCAGCATCTGCAGCAGTATGTTCGGCATCGCCTCGCGAAGCCGAGCGAGGCGATCCCAGGGACCTTCCTTGAGAAAGCGCATGGCGACATCAAAGGTCGCCCCACCCCAACACTCAACGGAAAAGAGCTCGGGCAGAAGCCTCGAGTACACGGGAGCAATCGCCAGCATATCGATCGTGCGCAGGCGCGTGGCGAGCAAAGACTGGTGAGCATCGCGCATCGAGGTGTCTGTCAGGAGCACCCGCCGTTCGTCCAGCATCCAGCGCGCAAACAGCTCGGGCCCAAGCTCATCGAGGCGCTGGCGCGTCCCTGGGGGCGGCTGCGTCCAGGGGACCCGCGGAGGTACCGGTGCCTTGCGCTCGGTGGGCTGCGCTCGGCCCTTGGTCTGCGCGTTCCCGTTCACAATCGTCTCGGCGAGGTAAGTGAGGATCCGGGTAGCGCGGTCGCGCTTGCGCGGCCATCGCAGGAGCTCCGGGGACTCGTCGATGAAGCGCGTGCTGTAGTCGCCCCGGACGAAGCTGGGGTGCGTGATCACCTGATCGAGGAAACGCAGGTTGGTCGCTACGCCCCGGATGCGAAATTCCCAGAGAGCCCGGTGCATACGCGCGATGGTCTCTTCAGGCGAGGGCGCCCAGGCGGTGACCTTCACGAGCAGCGAGTCGTAGGAGCGCGTGAGAATTGCCCCAGTGTAGGCCGTCCCGGCATCGAGGCGGATGCCGAAGCCGGCGGGGCTGCGGTAAGCACTGATCTTGCCTTGGTCAGGGATGAAGCCGTTCTCGGGGTCTTCCGTCGTCACGCGGCATTGCAACGCGTGAGCGCCGAGGCGGATATCATCCTGCGCCGGCACACCGCTATCCGGCGTGCCAATCCGGGCACCCATGGCTAGGCGAATCTGGGCCTTCACGATATCGATGCCGGTCACGCACTCAGTGACCGTGTGCTCGACCTGGATGCGCGGGTTCACCTCGATGAAGTAGAACTGGCCGGTCTCGGCATCCTGCAGAAACTCCACCGTGCCCGCATTGCGATACGCGGCGGCTCGACCGATCGCGAGCGCCGCTCGACAGAGCTCCGCGCGCTGCGCCTCGTTGAGGAAGACAGCGGGCGCGCGCTCGACGACCTTCTGGTTGCGCCGCTGTACTGTGCAGTCGCGCTCGTAGAGGTGCACGAGGTTGCCGTGAGCATCACCTATGATCTGCACTTCGACGTGCCGGGCATGACGGACCAGCTTCTCGAGATAGACTTCGTCGTTGCCGAACGCTGTACGAGCCTCGCGTTGGGCAACGGGCAGCAGCTCCTCGAGTTGCGCATCATCCTCGATCACGCGCATGCCACGGCCACCACCGCCCCAGCTTGCCTTGAGCATCACCGGATAGCCGATCTGCGAGGCGAGGCGTCGGCACGCGCCGAAGTCGGTGGGTAGGGGCGCCGTAGCGGGCATCACTGGTACCCCGGCCTGGGTGGCAAGCTCCCGAGCGCTCACCTTGTTGCCGAGGAGGCGAAGCGTCTGCGGGCCCGGCCCGATGAACGTGAGGTGGGCCTCGGCGCACGCTTGAGAGAAGTCCGGGCTCTCGGATAAAAATCCATAACCTGGATGGATCGCATCCACCTGCACCTCCCGCGCGATGCGCAGGATATCCTGGGTATCCAGGTATGCCTCGATCGGGCCGCGGCCTGCGCCGACAAGGTACGCCTCATCGGCCTTCGTGCGGTGCAGTGAAAAGCGATCCTCGTGGGAGTAGATTGCAACCGTGCGGATGCTGAGCTCGGCCGCCGCGCGCATCACTCGGATGGCGATCTCGCCCCGGTTCGCGATAAGGATACTGCGGATCAAGTCGCTCATAGTCAGGGTGAACCCTAGTCAGATAGTCGGAGTGAAAGGAACCGCCGTACCCTGGATAATCGATCCAAGGCTGTTGCGCCCTTGAGATCAAGTGGCCGGTGCTTCACCGCCATCTGCCTCGGCGCTGATGCGGACCGCGGGATACCACGCCTGTCCCGACCGAGTTCGCAAGCAGACCAGGACGGCTTTGCCTGCCAATCTGCGGCTCCAGTGTGCCGCGGTCAATCGCAGGCGACAGGTCTGCAGCACTTGCAAGGAGCCGCGCCGGGTCGCTCGAGCAGCGGAGGTGAGATACACCGGCTCGGGCAGCGTGCTCACGACTGCCCATGTTGAGGCGCTGGAAATGCGCGACCGGCGTCGCTTCAGCTAGGCGGCAACATCCGGGCCCGCGAGGTTGCAGGCTGTCCCGGCCCTTCAGCTGGTGGCTAATCAGTCGCGCGCGCAACGGCGCACGCCGCTGTTTGCGCACATCGCACTCAAGTGCCAGCCCGGCAGCCTTCCCGAGCGCCATGGCTCGTGAACCTCGGGCCGTTGCAAGAGGACTGCGCTGGCCATCCGAATTGGAACGAACGTGGTACCACGCTAGCTTTCGCAAGGTCCCCAGGGCTGCTCCGGCCGCGGGTGCTCGAATCCGGCGGCGCGGTGCTGCGCGACGTGGGAGTCGGCATTAACCGACAGGTGAACGCCCCCCCGGCGCGGTTCCTCGAGCGTGTGATTGCTTTCTCAGAGCCGCTCAGAACCGAAGTCGCTTAAGCTATTCTTCAAGCTGGAACGAGCCAGTAACGAGCGACCTGAGCTCCAAAGACGCGACGGAGCAGGGCCTCTGCAGGGGATATATAGGAACATGAGCGAGATGCGAAGAAGGTACACACCATCTTGGCCACTCTGACGCGGGAAGAGGCGATGGCACTGGATGCCGGCTTCAGGGCCGGGCCGGCGCGGCGGAGAAGGAGGCACGAGCCTCACGAGCCTTGGCGCGAACTCCCGATGCCAAAGCGAGACGAGAGCTTAGCGGGTCCCGCGGCCATCTGGCCACACGACAGATAGTGAAGTAATAGTGAAGGAAATGTCCCCGCGTGGAATTGGCCAGCTCAGTTTGATGCATCCCATGCACCTGCGGTGTGGTCTCGATATCGGGATCGCCGACTGCAGGGTCGCCTGTTCGTCATCGAGTTCGTGAGCCGCGCGCTCAAGCACCGTTAGCAGCGGTTTTCATTGGCCATCTGCCTGGTGGCTTCTGTCTTCTGACGGCACTGATCCTGACGGCGCTGACAGCCGGCCGTCGGCAGCGGGCTATTGATCGCTGCACGCGCTGTCGTAAAACGAGATTGGCAAACATGCTTGTGCACTCGAGTTTTCTCCTGCGGGTTTGCGCTAGTGGGATCTTGCTCCTGCCGCCGACTCTGGCGCTCGCGCAGGCGCCCACATACTTGGACCCGGCAGCACCGGTCGAGGCACGCATCGACAGCCTGCTCGCCTCGATGACGCTCGAGGAAAAGATCCAGGCTCTGGGGTCCGATCCAAGCGTGCCGCGACTCGGCCTGCGACTGTCCGGCCATATCGAGGGCCTGCATGGAGTGGCGCTGGGCGGCCCGGGCGGCTGGGGGCGGGTCAGGTCAGCGGATGGCACGATCCGTCAAGAGCCGATTCCGAGCACGCAATTCCCACAGGCCGTCGGTCTTGGGGAAACCTGGGATGTCGAGGTCGTACGCCGCGCCGCCGCGATTGAGGGCCAGGAGGCGCGTTACATCTTCCACAGTGATAAATACAGACGGGGAGGGCTTGTCGTGCGGGCACCGAATGCGGACCTGGCGCGCGATCCTCGTTGGGGGCGTACCGAGGAGTCATACGGCGAAGATCCATTTCTGACCGGGACACTGGCGAGCGCATTCGTCCGCGGCCTGCAAGGGAACGATCCGACCTACTGGCAGGCCGCCGCCCTGCTCAAGCACTTCATGGCGAACAGCAACGAGTACCGGCGCGAGCGCTCCTCGTCCGACTTCGACGAGCGCTTGATGCGCGAGTACTACTCGGTGCCCTTCCGCATGGCGATTGTAGATGCAGGCGCGCGTGCCTATATGGCTGCCTACAACGCCTGGAATGGATCACCCATGGCGATCAACCCCGTCTTGAAGTCCATGACGGTCGCGGAGTGGCGCCAGGACGGGATTATCTGCACGGACGCCGGCGCGATGACGCAGCTGGTGACGACACACGAGACTTTCCCGTCCTTGGAGCAGGCCGCCGCCGCAGCGGTGCACGCCGGCGTCAATCAGTTCCTCGACCGACAGCAGCAGCCGGTTCGAGATGCCGTGCAACACAAGCTGATGACCGAGGGGGACATCGATGCCGCCCTGCACGGCGTCTACCGCGTCATGATCCATCTCGGACTGCTCGATCCGCCCGAGCGCGTACGGTACACCGCCATCCCTGCCGAGGAACCCTGGATGAGCGCAGAGCACCGCGCGGCCGCGCGGTGGGCGACCCAGAAATCCATCGTGCTGCTGAAGAATAGCGGTGTATTGCCGCTCGACCGTCACACGCTGAAGTCCGTGGCCGTGATCGGTCCCTACGCAGACCAGGTGCTGCTCGATTGGTACAGTGGAACACCGCCGTACACAGTATCCCCACTCGAGGGCATTACCCGTGCACTCGGGGCGGGCGTGAACGTTCGCTTCGCGGCCGACGCCGAGACCGGCGCACGCCTCGCCAGGCTCACGGACGTCGCCATTGTCGTCGTCGGCAACCATCCCACATGCAACGCACGCTGGGCCCGGTGTCCGGACCCGAGCGACGGCAAGGAAGGCATCGACCGTGAGTCCCTCGAGCTTCCGCAGGAAGAGCTCATCAAACAGATCTATGCCGTGAACCAGCGGACGGTGGTCGTCCTGGTCTCGAGCTTCCCGTACACCATCAACTGGACCCAGGCGCATGTGCCGGCCATCGTCTTGATGGCGCATAACAGCCAGGAAACCGGCAATGCCTTGGCAGATGTGCTGCTGGGGGATTTCAACCCCGCAGGGCGCCTGGTGCACACCTGGCCCAAGTCGATCGAAGAGCTGCCGCCGCTCATGGACTACGACATCCGCCACGGCCGCACCTACATGTACTTCAAGCACGAGCCGCTCTATCCGTTCGGCTTCGGGCTGAGCTACACGAAGTTTCGCTACTCTGGGCTGCGCGCCGGCTCGCCCACGCTGCCTGCCGGCGGATCGGTCGACATCAAGCTCAATGTCAACAATATCGGCGCGCGTGACGGCGAGGAAGTGGTGCAGTTGTACACACAGCTGCCCCATGCAAAGGAGCCGCACCCACGGCTGCGCTTGCAGGGCTTTCAGCGCGTGGCCATCAAAGCCGGCGAGACCAGGGAGGTGCACTTCACGCTCGCCGCGCGCCAGCTCGCCCGCTGGGACGTAACCCGACGCCACTATGTAATAGATGACGGCGATGTTCGCCTGCTTGTCGGAGCCTCGTCTTCGGATATCAGGCTCACGCGCCTGATGCGTATCTCGGGCACGCTCGACTTGATGCCCGATCTACTCATTGAATCGCTGGGAGATCGCAGTGCAGGGTCTGCGGATGCCTCGCAGCTGGTGCCCACCTCACGCCAGGAGAGAGTACGTCCACCGCTCGTGATGGGCTCCAGATCGCCGCCTCCCGGGGCGGTGCGCATCGACGCTGAAAAGCCCTAGGCCTAGGCAAGGCCAGGGGATGTCCGGTACCCCGTGAGGTCCGCATTGCACCCCGATGACGGGTAGCGGTACTTTCACGCACCCAGCGTCCCCCGGGGCAGCACGCGTGGAAAGACGTCCATTCGGTTCGACCGGCAGACAGGTCGCCGTGATCGGTCAAGGCACCTGGCTTCTCGAGGAACAAACGCCCGCCGTCGCGATCACCGCGTTGCGGCGCGGGATCGAAGCTGGCATGTCACACATCGATTGCGCCGAGATGTACGGCTCGGGAGTGGCGGAAGAGCTGGTCGGTGAGGCGATCGCAGGACGCCGCGAGCAGGTCTTTCTGGTGTCCAAGGTGTTGCCCTCACATGCCTCTCGCAAGGGCGTGATCATCGCCTGCGAAGCGTCTCTGGCGCGCGTCAACACCGACCGGCTGGATTGCTATCTCCTGCACTGGCGCGGCAGCCATCCGCTCAGGGAGACAATTGCTGGCTTCGAGCAGCTAAAGCGCGACGGCAAGATCCTCTCATGGGGTGTGAGCAACTTCGATGTGCCGGACCTCGAGGACGTCCGCAAGATTGCAGGTGAGGGCCATCCCACCTGCAATCAGGTGCTCTACCACCTGGGCGAGCGGGCGATCGAGCACGCTGTGCTGCCCTGGTGCGAGGTGCACGGTGTCGGCATTGTTGCCTACAGCCCGTTCGGCCACGAGGGTGGATTTCCGCGCCCCGGGAGCGAGGGCGGTCGAGTGCTGCAGGAGATCGCCGATGCGCACGGGGCAACGCCCCGTCAGGTCGCGCTGCGTTTTCTGCTCCGCAGGTCAAGGGTGGTGGCCATCCCCAAGGCATCCAGGCCCGAGCATGCCGTGGAGAACGCAGGGGCCGGCGACCTTACGCTGAGCGAAGATGAACTCACGCGGATCGAGGCCGCCTTCCCCTTGGGACACAAGCCTCGCGGACTTCCCGTCCTGTAGCACCGGCGGCAGGCCCGACCGCAAGTGAATCCACCGGAGCCGGCCTCGCCGCCCGTACGCACCTGACGCCTCATGAACGGCCCACCACGAGCTCCTGCGAGACCTCGCAGTTCGCAAGAAACGGCTCATCGTGCGAGATCACAACGAGCGCGCCCCGAAATCTGCGCAGCAGATTCTCGAGAAATGCCACATTCTCGAAATCCAGGTTGTTGGTGGGCTCATCAAGCACCAGGAGCTGTGGTTCCTGCGAGCCGAGGAATCCCCGGGCAAGGGCAGCCCGCAGTCGCTCCCCACCGGAAAGATCGCCAACCTTCTGGAAAACCTTGTCCTCGGAGAAGAGAAATGATGCAAGTGCGGTGCGTAGCTGGGTGACGGTCCCGGGCGCAACGCCCAGAATGTTGTCCAGCAGGCTGCGCGTGTCGTCGAGCATGCTGCATCGCTGATCGACGTAGACTGCAGAGATCGCGCCGCGCCGCAGCTCGCCGCGCGTTCTGAAGGTGTCCCCCAGCAGAGCCCTGACGAGCGTCGTCTTTCCCGAGCCGTTGGCGCCCTGCAGCGCGACGCGCACGCTACCGTGCCAGGTGAAATTGAGGTCCTTGGCGTAGAGCCAGTCCCGAAAGCGGACATTGAAGCCCCGCGCCTCAGCGACCAGTTTCCCAGCAGGAAGCTCGCGCCCACTGAGCCTGGCGTACATCAGCGGCTCGACCTTCAGATCGTGCAGTGCCTCGTGGGTGGCCGTCACCGCAGCATGCAATCGCTCCAGCGCCTGCGCATCGAGCTTCCCCCTCGCCACCTGGGCGCGACGGGCGCGTGCTCCGGCCAGTATGGCCGGCATACCACCGCGGGCAGCGGATGCCGCCCCGCGAGAACTCCGCTTCTGCTGCCGTTCCTGCTGCTCGACCTGCCGGACCATGGCCGTATCGCGCTCGCGCTTTGCGAGCTCGAGCGCCGCACTCAAGCGTGCCCGCTCTCGCTCCTTCGCCTCGGCATAGGCTGACCATCCGCCGCTGAAGCTCTGCAGGCCGCGATTGGAGAGCTCCAGGAACTCCCGGCATGAGCGCAGAAGCTCCCGGTCGTGCGAGATCACCAGCGCCCCACCCTCATGGTGGCGGAGAAACGTATCAACTGCCTGCCGGCCTTCGCGATCCAGATCATTGGTCGGCTCGTCGAGAATCAGGAAGTGGTCCCCCAGTGCCTGCGCCAGGCGAACGCGCATCCACTGGCCGCCGCTCAGCGCAGTGCAGGCGCCGCGCAGATCGATGTCCCGCATGAGCTGGGCTCTGACGGGCGCCCAGTCGCGATCGGCGCCCAGGAACTGCGCCACAGTGATGGGTTCCGGGGCGTGGCGCTGCGGAAGCAGCCTGACCGGAACCTGGCGGTGAACCACACCTGCGAGGGGCGCGAGCTCGCCGGCCAGAACCCGGGCAAGACAGCTCTTGCCAGCGCCATTGGGTCCCACGAGAGCGGCGACACCGCCGCCCAGGGAAAGATCTAGATTTCTGAAGAGCTCGCGGCCGTCGGGCAATTCGAACGACAGGCCGCATGCGACGATTTTCGCAGCCATGAAGCAACCTCTCACGGAAGACGAGCGCCTCCGGGCAGAGGCGCCGGCAAGCAAAAGAGCTGAGGTTGCTAGCGGCTCATAGGATGTCTGGACTCACATCCAGACGCGCGCAGTATCCGATACAGGCATCGCGCATGGCAACAGGATCAGCGCGGATGGAAGTTGAGCCGAACGAGCGCCGCCCAGATCATCCTGTCGAGCACGGGATGCGGTGGAACGGGTCGCCTGGGTGACGATGGGCAACCCGTGCACGTCGAGACCCAGCGCGCTCGAACCCCGGCGTAATGCCGGCGCGCGCCGCGCACTAGTTCGGTCATCGAGGCGCAGACCTTCGAGGTGCTCGAGCGCAGACGGCTGATCGGTGCCCCTGTGTGGGGATCGCGCACTCCGACAGGCCGGTCCGATCCTGATAACATAATATCCCCGGTGTCCCTCAGGTCCGTCGTGGCAGGGCAATGGCGATCTTCTATAATTGTGCCAATCGCCGCCCATGACCCTTAAACTAAGGGCGGATTGTCTGGCATCGCCCAGAAAGAGGGCTCTCCCCGCTGCTAGAGGGGAGGACGTTCCCAATAATATGGAGCCAGGCATGTCTGCGGTCGTCACCTCCCCAGGATTTCTCGGCAAGGACCGGATCATCACCAAGGGGGGCTATAACCGCTGGCTCGTGCCCCCGGCCGCGCTGGCCATCCACCTCTGCATCGGGATGGCTTACGGGTTCTCGGTATTCTGGCTACCCCTCTCGCGAGCCATTGGCATCACCACTTCGGTCGCCTGTCCCAGGACCGTCGGACTGATCGGGCAGATCCTCTCCACCACCTGCGACTGGAAGATCTCCCTGCTCGGCTGGACCTATACGCTGTTCTTCGTATTTCTAGGCTCCTCGGCGGCGCTGTGGGGCAACTGGCTCGAGCGCGTCGGGCCTCGCAAGGCCGGTGTGGTTGCCGCCTTCTGCTGGTGCGGTGGACTGGCGATCTCCGCCTTCGGCATCAGGGTGCACCAGATCTACTTGCTTTGGCTCGGCTCCGGGGTCATCGGTGGCATCGGCCTGGGACTCGGCTACATCTCCCCCGTCTCGACGCTCGTCAAGTGGTTTCCCGACCGGCGCGGGATGGCGACCGGCATGGCGATCATGGGTTTCGGTGGCGGCGCGCTGGTCGGAGCACCGCTGGCAGACCAGCTGATGAGAAGGTTTGCAACGCCGACGTCGGTCGGAGTCTGGCAAACCTTCCTGGTGCTTGCTGCCGTCTACTTCGTCTTCATGATGGGCGGGGCGCTGGGTTACCGGCTGCCACCGCCGGGTTGGAAACCAGCAGGCTGGCAGCCTCCCTCGCGCCGGCGTCTGATCACGAATGCCCAGGTGCACTCGGATGTCGCCGTGTACACCACACAGTTCTGGCTGCTGTGGGCGGTTCTTACACTCAACGTGACCGCTGGGATCGGTATTCTCGGCATGGCCTCACCGCTCCTGCAGGAAGTCTTTGGCGGGCGGCTCATCGGCATTCGTGCTTCCTTCGACGAGCTTAGCCCGCAACAGTCAAACATGATCGCGGCGGTGGCGGCTGGCTTCACTGGGCTCCTGTCGCTCTTTAACATCGTGGGCCGCATCTTCTGGGCCTCGCTGTCGGATATGATCGGCCGCCAGGGCACCTACCTGGTATTCTTCCTCGTCGGCATCACCTTGTATGCCTCGATTCCATGGACCGCCTCTGAAGGGCTCCTCGAGCTGTTCGTTGCCTTCTTCTGCGTGATCCTCTCGATGTACGGCGGCGGATTCTCGACCGTTCCGGCGTACCTTGCGGATCTGTTCGGCAATCGCATGGTGAGCGCCATCCACGGCAGACTGCTCACTGCCTGGGCGACCGCCGGTGTGCTCGGACCCGTACTGGTGAACTACATTCGCGAGTACGAGCTCAGCCGGGGCGTCCCCCGGCAGCAGGTCTACAGCGTCACGATGTACATCCTCGCCGGGCTGCTCGCCGTGGGCTTCGTCTGCAATCTGCTCATCCGCGAGGTCTCCGACAGGCACCATATGAGCCGAGCGGAGCTCGCCACCCTGGAGGACGAAATGGGCACCCGGCCGGCGGCGGCTGGCACGATGAGCCTTGTGGAGAGCACCGGGACCACCCCCCAATGGATTGTGGTGATTGCGTGGGCGATCGCTTGTGCTCCCCTTGCCTGGGGTGTCTGGAAAACGGTGCAACAGGTCATTTCGCTGTTCTTGTGAGCGCGGCCGGCCATGGGCGAGACACGCGGTAGCCGGCTCACCGCAGGTGACACTGGCTCGCTCAAGTTGGCGGGGCCGGCCGCACCGCGAGGCAGGACCCCGCTGTGCCGGCTGAGGCTCGACGGGTCATTCGACGACTGACTGCCGCACCCGGTAAGGGCAGCTGCATCCTCCGTACGTTCAGTACAGGATGCTGCGCGTGATGTTGAGCTTGGCCTGCCGGAGTGACCGTAGGTATCCGAAGGCCTTGACGGGGCCCCGTTGCACCTCGCTATGGTCGCGTTCTTTCCCGCGGCACGATCACGACGTGTATGCTGTTAGCCATCACTCGAGGGAGCGACTGGTCCGAATCAACGCGTGGGGACAAGCAGGCGGTTGTCAGCCAGCCGTCTAGGGCGAATACTGGTCCGCGCAAAGGGATCGGCAAGCGGCTGAGATTTCAGGATAGCGTAGCGGAAGGTTGAGCAAAATGTCGACAACCCAAGATGCGCTACCGGGTGGGGCGCCGCGCCCGCGCCGCGCCGGCGGCCCGCTCACCGGGGTGCGCGTGGTGGAATTTGCCGGCATCGGCCCGGGTCCTCACTGCGCCATGCTGCTGTCGGATCTGGGCGCCGAGGTGCTGAGAATCGAGCGCGACGAGGGTACGGCCTGGCCGCCGCGCAATCCGCTCCTGGAACGTGGCCGTGCCGTGCTCACGCTGGACATCAGCACGGACGAAGGCCGAGAGCGCAGTCTGGCCGCCACCGATCATGCGGACGTCCTCATCGAGGGTTACCGGCCCGGTGTCATGGAACGACTCGGACTGGGACCTGACATCGTGACGGCGCGCAATCCCCGCCTGGTCTACGGGCGCATGACGGGTTGGGGCCAGGAGGGTCCTCTGGCGCACAGCGCCGGGCATGACATCAACTACATCGCCATCACCGGCGCGCTCGGGGCCATCGGGCCCGCGGCGGGCCCACCGGTCCCACCGCTCAATCTCATCGGTGATTTCGGCGGCGGATCGCTTTTCCTCGCTCTCGGCATTGTTGCAGCTCTGCTGGAGCGCGAGCGCTCGGGGCAGGGTCAGGTCGTGGAGGCCGCCATCGTGGACGGGGTCAGCCACATGCTGTCGCTCTGCGCAGGGCTTGCAGCTTCGGGCTTCCTGTCGCTGCAGCGCGGGCAGAGTCTGCTCGGCGGCGCGGCGCCGTTCTATCGCTGCTACACGTGTGCGGATGGCAGGGACATCGCAATAGGCGCGCTTGAGCCGCGATTCTACAAGGAATTGCTCGACAGGATCGGGGCTCCGCCGCAGCTGCACGAGACGCAATACGACCGGTCAAGTTGGGCGGCCTGCAGCCAGCGGCTTGCCGCTATTTTTGCGACACGCGACCGCGCCAGCTGGTGCCAGCTGCTGGAGGGCACGGACGCGTGCGTCGCACCGGTGCTGACACTCGAGGAGGCGCGGTTGCACCCGCAGATGGCGGCTCGCCAGACTCACGTGCATCGGGATGGAGTACCCCAGCCAGCCCCTGCGCCCAGATTCTCGAGAACGCCTGGATCGATCGCGCCCACCTCATCCGGTGAGGTCCTGCTCTCTTCCTGGCTGAGCGCGGCGCGCTAGCCGGCCTGAGCGGCAGGCTCCTGGTGTTCCGATGCAGCAGCGCTTCTGTGCGCGAACAGCGCTCGCGCGCAGCCGCGCTGCATTCCAGGTGGTAAGGTGTTCTTCAGGTCAGATGTCACGGCGTAGACAATTCTTGTGGCGAGCTGCGCCGCACGCCTGTATTCCGGCTACGAGAAAACGCAGCGCGCTCGGCTGACCAATGCGGGAACGGCCAACGCTCGGGAGAACCCTAGCTGGCCCCCGTGGGCACTTGGCCGCTCGCGCACCAGGGCAAGTGCGCTGCGCAAGCCGTTGAATTCATTGCTCGGCCGTTCGCCCTTTATCCTAGGGTAAGCCCCAGGTGTAATCTGCGCGCCAGCCTTTTATGCTGCTCCCATCGAGATCGTGCACAGAAAGTTGCTCTCGGACTTTCACTCCAAAAGCACCGCAGGAGCCAAGCGTGGGCAGGCAGATGAAGCAGAGAGCGGGAGGCGCCGATGCGAAGCAGCTCGCGCAGTCCATCTCGCCCCTCGCCTCCAGAATCGGCAGACAGGGCTCGCCTCGCTCAGCAAACCTGGCAAGCTCTGCGGCCCCGGATTGACGATGCATTGTGGCAAGGGATGTTTGTAGTCAACGTTTGAAGCTTCTCTCGAAATCTTATCTCTTCATCACTAGAGGGTGACGATCATGGCGGGAGTAAACGGTGTAGGCGGCGGCGGGGAGAGCTGGATGGCAGCGGTCGCCCAGGCGGAGGGCGAGATGGAGGACAAGGACGCAGCCAAGCTGCAGCAGGACGCCAATGCGCTCAACAACGGGGCCACCGACGGCGGCGGACTTGGTGGATTGGTCGGTGGGTTGGCCGGCGGATTGACCGGAGGGTTGTTGGGGGGCGGGAGCACCAGCAACGCCAATTTTGTGCAGCAGAACCAGCTGCAGACCGACAGCTTCAAGATGCAACAGGATGCGAAC
>Ga0123356_10003285_pt1 | contig 16990 bp, 12 predicted proteins | sample TergutEmb28metaG_2_FD_92546 | JGI IMG/M metagenome (GOLD analysis project Ga0123356, IMG submission 92546) | Embiratermes neotenicus P3 segment gut microbial communities from Petit-Saut dam, French Guiana - Emb289 P3 | ecosystem: Host-associated > Arthropoda: Insects > Digestive system > Gut ...
AGGTGGAGGCAGAAGCTGTCTTTGGCGTAAATACCACTACCTACGGGGTGAACGACCTGGTGGCGGAGGTATCTAGAGTCAGTCAGGCTGAAGCCAGTGCCCTAGCTGACAGTTACTGCGCGGCTTACCAGGTGGCCGGGGAGCTGGCGCCGGGGGGTGACCGGCATGACTCGCTAGTGGAGGCAGCCAAGCAAGAGATTGCCTTGCGCCGGTTCCTGGAACAGACTCAAGCGACCGCCTTCACTACCAACTTCGAGGATCTAGGCGGCCTGCGGCAACTACCTGGTTTGGCCGTTCAACGGCTGATGGCTGAGGGCTACGGCTTTGGCGCAGAAGGGGACTGGAAGACCGCCCTGATGGTGCGCGCGGCCAAAGTCATGGGACAGGGCTTGGCCGGGGGAGCCTCACTGATGGAGGACTACACCTACCACCTAGTCCCTGGTGAAGAGAAGATCCTCGGTGCCCACATGCTGGAGATCTGCCCCACACTGACCAGTGGCCGTCCGGCGCTAGAAATCCACCCGCTAGGCATTGGCAACCGGGAAGATCCAGTGCGCTTGGTGTTTACCGCCGACCCGGGACCAGCCGTGGTAATTGGTCTAGCCGACCTAGGACACCGCTTCCGCCTGACCTGCAACCAAGTCACCCTGGTCCCAGCCGACCAACCCATGCCGCGCCTCCCGGTGGCCCGGGCGTTGTGGCAACCGCAGCCTGATTTTGCCACCTCGGCCGGCTGCTGGCTGGCCTCAGGGGCACCGCACCACACGGCTCTATCCAGCGCTATTGGCTTGGAAGCGGTTGAGGACTACGCCACCATCATGGGGGTGGAACTGGCCATCATTGACCAGGCCACCACCATCCGGCAATTCGATGACCGGCTGCGCCTGAACGAAGCCTACTTCCGGTAGGCCGGGCAACCGGGCGGAGGTCCAGACCAGGGCAGCGCCCTTGACGGCTGCTGTGTGTCACGATTGGCCTCATTGCAGTGGGGCGGAGTCCTGACGGCAGCTGCCGTAGGGTGGAGGCCATGCGTGCGGTTGTATTGAACGGGTTTGGCCAAGTCGATGTGCTTGCCGTGGGCGACATACCAGCGCCGGAGCCGGGTCCCGGTGAGGTGTTAGTTGAGGTAGTGGCGGCTGGAGTCAACCGGGCTGATTTGCTGCAACGCCGCGGCTACTACCCGCCGCCTAAGGGCACCAGCGAAACGCTGGGGCTTGAGGTCAGCGGTTACATCAAGGCATTGGGGCAAGATGTCACCGGCTGGGTGGTGGGGGATCCAGTGGTGGCTCTGTTAGCCGGTGGTGGCTACGCCGCACAGGTGGCCCTGCCAGCCGGGCAGTGCGCCGCACCACCAAATAACGTGGACTTGATTAGTGCCGGAGCGCTGATGGAGATTGCCGCGACGGTGGTGTCCAACTTTGCTCATGTCAATGTGGCGGCAGGGGAGACCATCTTGGTGCACGGCGGGGCGGGCGGCATTGGTTCGTTCGCCATTCCCTACGCCAAAACCTTGGACGTCCGGGTCATCACCACGGTCGGTAGTGCAGCCAAAGCTGACTATGCCCAGTCAATCGGCGCTGACTTAGCCATTGACTACCACCAGGATTGGGCCGAGGCTGTGATGCAAGCCACCGACGGACGCGGGGTGGACGTGGTGTTGGACATAATCGGAGCGAAGTACCTAGAGGCCAATGTTAAGGTGCTGGCTCGGGGCGGCCGGATGGTAGTGATTGGCCTGCAAGGTGGCACCAAGGGCACCTTGGATCTGAACCGGCTGCTGTCCAAAGGAGCCACCGTCACTGCCACGTCGCTGCGCTTCAGACCGGTGGCAGACAAGGCCGCCATTGTGGCTCAGGTGGCCAGCCAGGTGTGGCCCAAACTAGCCGACGGCACCATCCCGTTGCCGCCAATCAGTCGCTTTGCTCTAGAGGATGTAGCAGCAGCGCACCGCCAGCTTGAATCAGGTCACAACCAAGGCAAAATCGTCCTAACGCTCTGACCAGCGCACCAATAACCCACGGATTTCCGCCTGCGTAATGCCAGGCCACCGCCTGGCCAGCGCCTTGCCAAACCAGCCGATTGGGCACGTGCGGGGGCAGGCAAAACCGGTGTGCCGGCATCGTCCACCCAAGGCAGTCACAGCAGTGAAGTGGGCGCGGCTACTTTATTGGTCACGGGTTTGGTTTGGGTCTATTGTCCTATAGTGGGAAAGAGGCCGCACGAGCGGGCCGTCAAGGCACATGCCGGACGTTGCCGCGGTGGGCCATGGGTCAAAAGAAAGGACAACGATGTCGCGGATTCGGAGCGATGTTTTCAAGAAGAAGGTCACCAGTGCCGAGCAGGCAGCGGCCCTTATTAATGACGGCGACAACATTGGTTTTTCCGGCTTCACTGGATCTGGCTACCCCAAAGTTGTGCCGGGCGCTCTAGCTGAGCGCATCAAGGCAGCCCACGAGGCTGGCCAGGAGTTCCGGGTGGGTGTCTACACCGGGGCTTCCACCGCCACGGAGTTGGACGGCGCCTTGGCTGACGTCAACGGCGTGAGCTACCGCACGCCCTACCAATCCGATCCAGCCCTGCGCAATGCCATCAACAAAGGCGAGACGGACTACGTTGACGAGCACCTCTCCCATTTGGCGCCGAAGGTCCGTCAGGGCTTCTTGGGTCACTTTGACGTGGCGTTGGTTGAAGTCAGCGCCATTGAAGATGACGGCATGCTGGTGCCATCTAGTTCGATCGGCAACAACTGCGCTTTCATGCAAAGCGCCAAGAAAGTCATCCTTGAGGTCAACGACTGGATGTCGCATGACCTTGAGGGCATGCACGATATTTACACCGGCACCCAGCTTCCACCCAACAACGGCCCCATCCCCATCACCGCCGCTGGTGACCGGGTTGGTCAAATCCACATGCCGATTGACCCGGACAAAGTGGTAGCGGTGGTTGAGACTGACGCGGCTGACCGCAACACTCCGTTCAAGGCCCTGGATGATGATTCCAAGGCCATTGCTGGGCACCTGATTGACTTCCTCAAGAACGAGGTGAAACAGGGCCGGCTGCCGAAGAATCTGCTACCGCTGCAATCCGGCGTGGGCAACATTGCCAACGCGGTGCTAGCAGGGCTGCTGCACTCTGATTTTGAGAACATGACCAGCTACACCGAGGTGATCCAGGACGGCATGCTGGATCTGCTTGATTCGGGCAAGCTGACCGTGGCTAGCGCCACCGCCTTCTCGCTGTCCCCCGATGCGGCCGTGCGCATGAACGATCAAGCCAAGTTCTACCGCGAGCACATTGTGCTGCGTCCACAGGAGATCTCCAACTCTCCTGAGGTGATCCGGCGTCTTGGCGTGATCAGCTGCAACTCGCTGATCGAGGCTGACATCTATGGCAACGTCAACTCGACTCACATCATGGGTTCGCGGATGCAAAACGGCATTGGCGGCTCTGGTGACTTCACCCGCAACGCCTTCATCTCCACCTTTGTCACCCCGTCGGTGGCTAAGGGCGGCGACATCAGCTGCATTGTTCCCATGGTGTCTCACCACGACCACACTGAGCATGACGTGCAGGTGATTATCACCGAGCAGGGCCTGGCTGACCTGCGCCGTTTGGCGCCGCGCCAGCGGGCCAAGGCCATCATTGCCAACTGCGCCCATCCGGACTACCGCGCCGAGCTGGAGGCCTATGTGGACCACGCCCAGGCCACGGCCAATGCCCTGCACACGCCGCATGACCTGCGCCAGTCGCTGGGCTGGCACGTGCGGTTCCTAGAGACAGGCTCAATGAAGGCCTAAAGGAACCCCAGGTAGGTCCTGTTTAGCCAAGCGAGGAGCGCCGGCCGGCCCGTTACGGGTTGGCTGGCGCTTTTCGATTTTTGCCTGCCCGATGCCGGAGCTCGCCTTTCGTGGGCAGCGCCTCTGTTCGCCAAGTCGGAAACTGGCCCAACTAATCGACTAACGCCGAAATGGCGCGGCTAGAACGTAGCGACCCGCTGGACAATTGCTCTGTGCCAGCGTTGGGTGCTGGCTGGATCGGCCTGCCCTGGGATCCATTGGCCAATGGCGGAGGCGGCGGCGGCCATGCCCCAGTTGATGGCGTCGGTGAATGCTGCACCGGACTCCAGCCGGCCGACCAAGCCGCCAAGCAGGGCGTCGCCGGCGCCAATGGGTGAGGCCACATCCACCTCAAGCCCGTCCAGCTGGCCGTGCCGACCCGGCTCGGACCAGGCCAGACCTGCCCGGCCGGCGGTGACCACCGCTCGCTTGGCCCCGGCTTGGGTGAGTTGTATGGCCGCCAGTGCGGCTTGTGGCAGAGCTTCAGCGCTGACCTCCACCGATTCCACCACCGTCTGACCAGTCAAACAAGCGTTAGCCTCGGCCAGGTTGGGGGTCACCAAGTCCGGTTCGTGGGCTAGCAGCCAGCTCAACCAAGTGGGGCCGGTGTCAAGGGCAATGCGGCCACCGGCATGGCGGATTGCCGTCACCAGCTGGCCCGTCTGGACCTGGTTCAGGCCAGGCGGGAAAGACCCTGAAATGACCACCCACTCCCCGGGACCTGTCATGGCGGCGGCTTGTCGGCAATAGTGCTGCCAGGTCTCTGGCGGCACCGGGGCGCCTTGCCCGTTGATCACCGTGGTTCGGCCGTCTTCTTCGAACAGCACAATGGTTTGGCGAACGGTACCTTCATAGCCAACGCTCTGGCAGTCGCTGCCCTCTTCAGCCAATGCCGCTAGGAACCAGTTGCTGCCTTGTTCCGGTAATAGAGCCAGCAGCCGCGCTGTCACTCCGACGGCCCTAGCGGCTCTGGCTACGTCGACTGGTTTGCCGCCTGGCAGAGAGGTGTCGCGTTTGGAGCGGGTGACGGTGCCAAGTACCACCGACTCTGTGTGGATGTGCCGGTCAATGATGGGATTGACCACCAGACAAAGCATGCTCGACGGGCCTCCTCTCCTAGAAAGACGGGCTCCACGGTGCGGCTTGCCACTTTGCATAGAAGCGCTTGGCTCCGGACTACCTGTGCATTTTGGTCAAGCTATCAGCTCGGTTCCTGATGAAACCTAGCGCAGCGCCGCTGAGTCGCACACTGCCACGGCGCAATAGCCACGGCAAGAGCCGGCGCTAATAAGCAGGCTCTTCCACAGGGTGGCTCTGCAAAACAGACGTGTGTCCCGCGCGGCGCGCGTGCTGTGGAGTTAGTTGGTGCCAACATGGATTGGGTTATGACAGCGTCTTCCCAACCCTTGCCCGCGACTCGGCCCGACCTAGTCATTCAGCCTTGGCTGGCCGGTCTACTGGTGGGCGTCCAAGCAGCCTTGCTCAGCTGGGTTTGTGTGGTGGTGCCGGCCGTGGCGGCCTTTGTGGCCACAGCCGAATCCCGCGTCAATGACGGCTTTTCCTGGTTGGACGCATCCAAAGTGGGTAGCTCCTTGTGGCTGGTTGGGCACGGGGGTTGGGCCACTATGGATAGTGGCGACCGGGCTGGGGTGGTCTCCTTGGCGCCCTTAGGGGTGCTATTGATTTCGGTCCTGGCCTGCAAGGTTCTCTCCAGGGTGAGTGTTGCGTCGAACTGGTGGCTGGTGGGTTTTGGCACCCTTGGCTATTTAGCTGTTATGGCCGTCCTGGGTGTGGTGTTGGCTAGTCAAGCCCGGGCTTCATTGGTTTCAACTCTGATCCCCGCCGCGTTGGTGGTTGCCGCGGGCTTGATGTGGGGCAACGCCTCCAAACCTGAAGCTAACCTGTTTGGTCGGTTGGCTGAACCCACCCGCACCACCACACCAGAATTAGCGGCGGCTGGACGCGGCGCCGGCTTAGCCCTGACCGTTATGACCGCTGCGGCAGCGGCCCTGGTACTGGCCTGGAGCATTGGCGGTAGGCAGGACTTTGGCACCATTCTTGAGGCCTACCAGATAGACGCCCTGGGAGGGGCCATCTTGGTGCTCCTTAGCCTGGCCTTGGTGCCTAACTTGCTGGCCTACAGCCTGGCCTACCTAGCTGGCCCCGGTTTCCAGGTTGGCACCGACACGGCTTTCTCGGTTGGCACCACCCAAGGTGGCCCTACGCCGGCATTACCTATTCTTGGGCTGCTGCCCCAAAGCGACCCACCACCGGCCACCCGGCTACTAGTGCTGATCCCGGTTGCAGCAGGGTTGTTGGCCGGTTGGATGATTCACCGTTGGCTAGCTGGACGGTGGTGGCGTGAAGGCCTGGCAGCCCTGGCGGCGGCGGGTCTAGGCGGCGGTGCTGTTGGAGTGGTTGTTGTCCTGGCCAGTGGGGCGCTTGGGCCCGGGCGAATGAGCCAGGTGGGGGCCAGCGGAATGACCGTTGGTTTAGTAGTTGGCCTGGAGTTGGCCATTGGTGCGCTGTTGGGGAGCTTGATTCTGCCACGACTAGGGAAAATGCTTGGGTTTGGCCGTGCCCGGGAACCGGCCACCAGCGCCGTGGCTGAGTTAGAGGCTGTTTGAGAACTAAGGTGGCGCCGAGCAAGGGCCGGGCGGGACGACCCTCCGACGCAGTAGATCGCCCGATCCGGTCCGGCGCAGGCTCGCCAGAGTTCACAAACAGGCTCTTAATGCCCAGTCCGTAGCAGGTTGGTCAAGATCGATTCAGTGGCGTCTTTGAACTGGGCAGTGCACTGGTCTTGCCCCTGCACGGTTTGGGCTTGGCTGAGGCACCGTTGATAGTCCCAGTGTTGTTGCCAGGTCATGACCAAGCCGACGGAATAGAAAGTGAATAGGGCCGACATCGCCAAACCCATAGCGAAAAAGACAATTGAGCCTTGGGCCAGCGGGGTCTTGAGGGCCATGACCAGGCCGCGAATGGCTACCACCACCGTAAACACCACAAAGGCTATGCCAAGCGCCGGCCACGGTAACGGCATTGACAAGGTCAGTACCGCCCCCAAGGTGGCGCTCATGCAATACAGCACCAGGCGGTTGACCCGCCTTAGTTTGTCGCGCTGCTCCTTGGGTAGATCCCGGATTTCTTGGATGAGGCGTGCCCGGCGGGAAGCCCGGTCTTCGCGCGGCCGCTTGGGCTCAGGTGGGCGCCCGTTGCCAGGCGGTGGCGGCTGAAACGGATTCGGCACCTACCCATTGTGTCCTGTCGTGCCGCTGAGTGCACGTTGCCTCAGTATCCGTCACCAGAAAACTGGGGGTTGGCTCTAAGCAAGACTTGTGCTGAGTGAAGGTGAATAAACCTGGCTGACCACCGGCACCCCAGGGCGGAGTCCAACCCTGCCTGGGCGGTGGTCTTTTTGGACGAAGCGCTCACCATTGGCCAGGAGACCGGTAGGGTTGGGCGGCGTGACCTACAACGCCGTCGTGTTAGCTTCTGGTGCCGGAACTCTAGCGGAGGCCTTGATGAAGGCGGAGACTGAAGGTCGCCTCAGTGCTCGGGTGGTGGCAGTGGGCGTGGATCGAGTCGCTCCGGTTCAGGAAATTGCCCGGCGGGCGGGGTTAGCCACTTTCGCGGTCTTCCCCAAAGACTTCACTGATCGTTCTACTTGGAACCGGGCTCTGGTCAGCGCCGTTGCTGCATTCAAACCAGACTTGATTATCAGCGCCGGCTTCATGCGGATCCTTGGGGCGGAGTTCCTGGAGGTGTTTGGGGATAGGACCATCAACACCCACCCTTCACTGCTGCCAATGTTCCCCGGTGCCCACGCCGTGCGTGATGCTCTAGCCGCTGGGGCACGCATGACCGGCTGCACTGTGCACAAAGTCGACGCCGGTGTGGACACCGGCCCAGTGGTAGCCCAGCGCATGGTGCCGGTGTCTAAGAACGACACTGAAGAAACCTTGCACGAGCGGATCAAAACCCAAGAACGCACCATGCTGGTCGAGGTGGTCAACCGCCTTGCCACCGGGCGGCTGAAGCTACCGAACTAGTGTTCCGTACATCGATTTAGCCGTGCTTGGTCGTCCGGTGGGCGTCTCCCTGCGCCGTTGGCTTGTCTTAGCGCCTGCCACTTTCGACCCGGGTTGAGACCCTGCGGTCCTGCCCAGGGGACGCGGCAGGGAATCATCTGCCGGATTACCTCCATGGGACACTAGAGTGGAATCGAGCCAAGGGCAGCGACTGGCGAAGGGTGGAGCACCACCGGGAAGCGGCCCACTGCATGGGTCAAGACAACCGCGGCATCGCCCGCCTGGGTGCGGCGTGAACTAACCAAGGAGTTCACCGTGAACCAAGCCGCCCGCCGCCCCATTCGCCGCGCCCTAGTGTCGGTCTATGACAAGACCGGTCTAGCTGATTTGGCCGCCGCTTTGCACCAGGCAGAGGTGGAGATGGTGTCAACTGGCTCTACCGCAGCGACCATTGCCGCCGCCGGGCTGCCGGTCACGCGGGTCGAGGACCTAACCGGTTTCCCGGAGTGCCTTGAGGGTCGTGTCAAAACCCTGCATCCGCGGATTCACGCTGGCATACTGGCTGACCTGCGCAAACCAGATCACGCCGCACAGTTGAAGGCCTTGGGAGTGCCGGCCTTTGAGTTGGTGGTGGTCAACCTGTACCCCTTTGCTGCCACCGTTGCTAGCGGCGCCAGCCCGGATGAGTGTGTTGAACAGATCGACATTGGCGGTCCGTCCATGGTGCGCGCCGCTGCCAAGAACTACCACTCGGTGGCGGTGGTGACCAGTCCGGAGCAGTACGTCTTGGTGGGTGAAGCATTGGTGGCGGGTGGCTTCACCTTGGCTGAGCGGCAGACCTTGGCCCGCGAGGCTTTCATCCACACCGCCAACTATGACGTGGCGGTAGCCACCTGGATGGGTCAGGAGATTGCGCCCGATGTCGGCCCACCGGCCTGGCGTGGCGTCACCTATACCCGGGCTCACCAGTTGCGGTACGGCGAAAACCCCCATCAAGGCGCAGCGGTCTACTTCGAGGTCTCTGGTGGTTTGGGTGAAGGTCTAGCCCAGGGTCAACTACTGGGTGGCAAGGCAATGAGTTACAACAATTATCAAGACGCCGACGCAGCCTGGCGGGCGGTGCTCGATTTTGACCAGCCAGCGGTAGCTATCATCAAACACGCCAACCCATGCGGCATTGCGTTGGGCAATGACATTGCTCAGGCCCACCAGCGAGCCCACGCTTGCGATTCACTATCCGCCTTCGGTGGCGTGATCGCGGCCAATCGGCCGGTCAGCCTGGCCATGGCAGAGCAGGTGGCGCCGGTGTTCACCGAGGTGATTGTGGCTCCAGACTACGATCCCGCGGCTTTGGAGCTGTTGCAGACCAAGAAGAATCTGCGCATCTTGCGCCTGGCACCCAGTGCTCCTCCGGCTATTGAAACCAGGGCCGTCAGTGGTGGGCTGCTGGTCCAAGACCGTGACACCTTCCAAGCACCAGGGGACAATCCAGCTAACTGGGAGCTCAAAGCTGGGTCAGCGGCTGACCAAGCCACACTAGATGACCTGGCCTTTGCCTGGCGGGCCTGCCGTGCAGTCAAATCCAACGCCATCTTGCTGGCCAAGGACGGGGCCTCGGTTGGCGTTGGCATGGGGCAGGTCAACCGGGTGGACTCGGCCGAGCTAGCCGTGCGCCGGGCGGGGGATAAGGCGAAGGGTGCGGTGGCGGCATCGGACGCCTTCTTCCCGTTCCCCGATGGACTTGACGTTTTGACGAAAGCCGGAGTCGAAGCCGTGGTCGAGCCAGGTGGCTCGGTCCGCGACCAAGCGGTCATCGAGGCGGCCCAGGCCGCCGGTGTCACCTTGTACTTCACCGGTGCCCGCCACTTCTTCCACTAACCAGCCGCCTGGTCTGGTCAAATCCAGCCGCAGAGCTGTTCGTTGACCTGGGAACTACCGCGATTCGGGCTGGCGCCCGAATCCGGGTAGATCGAAGCGGCCTGGCAGGTAACGGTTTTGGGGGGCGATGCTGTGACCTGGGTGTTTGTTTTGGCATTGGGATGGGTGGCCTGCTGGAGCCGTTGGAACGGCTCGAAATCAACCGCGATTCGGGCTGGCGCCCGAATCCGGGTAGATCGAAGCGGCCCGGCAGGTAACGGTTTTGGGGGGCGATGCTGTGACCTGGGTGTTTGTTTTGGCATTGGGATGGGTGGCCTGCTGGAGCCGTTGGAACGGCTTGAAATCAACCGCGATTCGGGCTGGCGCCCGAATCCGGGTAGATCGAAGCGGCCTGGCAGGGCGGCGGTTGATGTGTTCAACCAGGCCCACTGCCAGGCAGGGATGAACCAAGTGGCCCTGTGCTGGTCCGGCAAGCCAAAAAGGTGGGCCAGCCCAGACAAATGGTCCAGCTTCGAACCCGGCAACGGGCTCTAAGACTGATAGCGTGGGAGCACACCCTTTTCTTCAGCTGCGAAGGAGCCAGCACCATGACCAAACCACCCGTCAAAGTTGCCGTGACCGGCGCGGCCGGCCAGATCTGCTACTCCATGTTGTTCCGCATTGCCGCGGGCGAGCTGTTGGGCCCTGACCAGCCGGTTGAGCTGCGTTTGTTGGAGATTACCCCGGCCCTAGGCGCCCTCGAGGGCGTAGCCATGGAACTTGACGACTGCGCATTCCCACTACTGAGCAACATTGTGATGGGCGACGACGCCGCCAAGGTATTCGAAGGTGCCAACGCCGCCCTGTTGGTCGGCGCCCGCCCCCGCGGTCCAGGCATGGAGCGCGCCGACCTACTGAGCGCTAACGGCGCCATCTTCACCGCCCAGGGCAAGGCCCTCAACGACGTGGCAGCCAGCGACATCCGCATTTGTGTCACCGGTAACCCGGCTAACACCAACGCCCTGATCGCCATGTCAAACGCCCCAGATATTCCAAATGAGCGCTTCAGCGCTTTGACGCGGCTGGACCATGACCGCGCAATCAACCAGTTAGCGGCCAAGCTGGGCGTGCCCGTCACAGCCGTGAAGCACATGACCATTTGGGGCAACCACTCAGTCACCCAGTATCCAGACCTATTCCACTGCGAGGTCAATGGCAAGCAGGCCGCTGCTGCGGTCAATGACCAGGCTTGGCTGGAAAACGAGTTCATTCCGACCGTGGCCAAGCGTGGCGCCGCCATCATTGATGCACGTGGCTCCAGCTCGGCTGCCTCGGCCGCCAATGCCACCATCTCGCACATGCGTGATTGGCTGACCGGCAGCGCTGATGGGGATTGGATCTCCATGGCCGTGGCCACCGAGGGTTCCTACGGTGTGGCCGAAGGCATTATCAGCTCATTCCCGGTGACCACCGCCGGTGGCGACTGGTCAATTGTCCAGGGCCTGGAGATTGACGCCTTCTCCCAATCCAAGATTGATGCCACTGTTGCCGAGCTGTTCGAAGAGCGCGACGCGGTCAAGGCGCTTGGCCTGATCTAAACACGTCAAGGCGAGGGCCGGCATCGTACTTAGTGTCGGGCCGGCCCCGTCTAGAACGTGCACCATCCATGGCGCTAATGAAACCACTTGACTCCAAGTAAATTAGACGCCAACTGCAACCCATCTGCCCCAATAGAAAAGGTGAAAGGGACAACCATGGCCAAGATCAAGGTAGCCGGGCCCGTCGTTGAGCTTGACGGCGACGAGATGACCCGCATCATGTGGCGCTTCATCAAAGACCGGCTTATCCTGCCATATCTAGACATTGACCTGCGCTACTTCGACCTGTCGATTGAGAACCGCGATGCCACGAACGACCAGGTCACCATCGATTCCGCCCATGCCATTCAGGAGCACGGCGTAGGCATTAAATGCGCCACCATCACAGCAGATGAGGCGCGGGTCCAAGAGTTTGGCCTGAAGAAGATGTGGAAGAGCCCCAACGGCACCGTCCGCAACATCCTTGGCGGGGTGGTCTTCCGCGAGCCAATCATTGTGACCAATGTGCCCCGGCTGGTACCGGGCTGGACTAAGCCAATTGTGATTGGCCGCCACGCCTTCGGGGATCAGTACCGCGCCACCGACTACCGGACGGATAAGCCCGGTCAGGTGGTGTTGTCCTTCATCCCGGATGACGGCTCCAAGCCGGTTGAAATGGAAGTGGTGCGTCTGCCTGAAGAAGGCGGCGTGCTCCAGGCTCAGTACAATTTCCATCAATCCATCAGGGATTTTGCCCGAGCCTGCTTCTCGTACGGCATGAAGCGCAACTATCCGGTGTACCTGTCCACCAAGAACACCATCTTGAAGAAATACGATGGCGCCTTCAAGGACATTTTCGCGGCCATTTATGAGACGGAGTTCCGGGCCGACTATGAGGCCGCGGGCTTGAGCTATGAGCACCGGCTGATTGATGACATGGTGGCTTGTTCGTTGCGTTGGCCGGGCGGTTACCTGTGGGCTTGCAAGAATTACGATGGCGATGTCCAGTCCGACACAGTGGCGCAAGGTTTCGGGTCGCTTGGTTTGATGACTTCGGTGCTGATGACACCGGACGGCAAGGTGGCTTTGGCCGAGGCCGCCCACGGCACCGTCACGCGTCACTACCGCCGGCATCAGCGCGGTGAGGCCACTTCTACCAATCCGATCGCCTCGATCTTTGCTTGGACCCGTGGTCTGATGCATCGGGCGGAGTTGGACGGCACGCCAGAGGTGACCGCATGGGCTGAAAGCTTGGAGAAGGTCATTGTAGACACCGTCGAAGGTGGCCAGATGACCAAGGACCTGTCCCGGTTGATCAGCCCGGAGACGCCTTGGCTAACAACCGAGCAGTTCCTGGAGGTGCTTGACGAAGGCGTCAAGGCGCACCTAGGGGCGTAGCAACCCCGCAGTGCAGCCGACCTTAGGTTCGTAGTAACGGCCGGCCTTATCTATCGGATAAGGCCGGCCGTTCATTGCTAGTATCCGCTGGTCAGTGGCTGGTTTGGCGGACGCAGCCATTTGTTGTTGCCCGGTTTGGTGAGACGTCTACCAGCAGTATTGACTGGTCCTCTGTTGGGTAACAGGTCGGTTTGAGAGTACGGTGTTTGACCAATGGTTGTTTCCAAATTCTCTATTCTGGCTTGCTTGGTGGCCGGCAGCGTGGCGCTGACAGGCGTCAATGTTGATGCCCTGGCGGCCAACCATCCGGTTGCCGTTGCAGCCAAGACAAGTACGCAGGCTTTGCCAGCCACCCAAGTGGCCGCCGCTAGTCCAGCGGCCGACTGTGGCTTCAAATCCCTGTCCGTCAGCCCTTCGTTGACTGGCGCTAAGACCGGGGATCTAATTGGACTTAGGCGCAACGGAGAACTGTGGCGTTACCCGGGGCGTCAAGGTGGCGGATTCGCTGAAGGGACAAAGATCGGCCACGGTTGGGGCTCGATGGCCTCCCTGGTTTTCCCAGGAGATTTGAACAAAGACGGCCAGGCGGACCTCCTGGCTATTGACACCAAGGGTGATCTGCTGTTTTACCCTGGCAATGGCCGGGGCTCCTTTGGACGGTCAACCAAAGTTGGCCGGGGTTGGACCGGTCTGAAGGTGGCTGCTGTGGGGGACATGACCGGGGATGGGGTTGGCGATCTGCTTGGCGTCAAGGCATCGGGGTTGTTGATGGGTTACGCCGGGGTGGGGCAGGGCAAGCTGCGAAGCTACGGCCAAGTCGGCCGGGGTTGGCAGAACATGCAGTTGATTGGCGGTGCCCTTGGCGGCAAAGGCGCCGGTCAGTTCTGGGGTATCAGCACTAAAGGTGAGCTGTTCCACTGGAGCAATAATGGCCGCGGCGCCCCTACCAAAAAGACCAAGGTAGGACATGGCTGGGGTGGCTTCACCCAGGTGATTGGCGGGGTTGATCTGACCGGAGACGGCAAAGCCGATCTGTTGGCCTGGAAGCCAGATGGCAAGCTGATGTTATATCCGGGTAAAGCCGGTGGCCAGGTTAGCTCTGGCCAGCAGGTGGGCCACGGGTTCCGCCAGCACACCACCAAATGTCCACAACCGCCCAAGGCCAAACACGTGGTCAAGTATCAAGTGGCCCTCAAAGGCAACGTCCAAGTACCGCTCAAGGACTTTGCCGCCACCGCCGACCAAGTCCTCAACGACCCGAGTGGCTGGGCCAAGTCAGACATTTACTTCCAGCAAGTCTCATCCGGCGGGAGTTTCACGCTGTGGCTCTCTGAAGCTCGCTATCTGCCCTCCTTCGCCCGCATCTGTTCCACGACCTACTCCTGCTCGGTGGGCAGTAACGTGATTATCAACCAGGACCGCTGGTTGCAGGGCGCCGCCCCCAAAGTCCCCATCAGTCAGTACCGAATAATGGTGATCAACCATGAGGTTGGTCATTGGCTAGGGTTTGGCCACCGCTATTGCTCGGGGTCTGGCCAGCCCGCTCCGCTAATGATGCAGCAGTCCAAAGGACTGGGGCAGTGCACTTTCAACCCCTACCCACTGCCGTCGGAACGCAAGACCCCCCGCTTTGGTTAGTGTCCGGGGGTGAATTTCCGCTCCAGGACACTAGTTGAAGACCACGGTGCGGTGACCGTTGAGGGCAACGCGATGCTCGGCGTGCCACCGCACTGCCTTAGCTAGAGCGCGGCGCTCAACGTCCTCTCCCAAAGCCACCAAATTTTCGACCGAGGCAGCGTGGGTCACCCGCTCCACGTCCTGCTCAATGATGGGGCCTTCATCTAGATCGGCCGTGACGTAGTGTGCGGTGGCACCAATCAGCTTGACGCCGCGGGCGTGGGCTTGAGCGTAGGGCCTAGCCCCTTTGAAACTGGGCAAGAACGAGTGGTGAATGTTGATGGCACGGCCGGCTAGTTCCTGGCACAGCTCAGGGGAGAGTATCTGCATGTAGCGGGCCAGGACTACCAATTCCACATCCAGATCGTGGACCAGGCGTAACAGGGCAGCCTCGGCTTCAGGCTTGGATGCGCCGGTCACCGGAATGTGGTGAAAGGGCACTGAGTAGAACTGAGCAACCGGTTCTAACACGGTGTGGTTTGACACCACGGCGCTGATTGTGACCGGCAAGCGCTCATGGGCTGAACGGTAGAGCAGGTCCAAGAGGCAGTGTGGCTCCTTGGAAACCATCACCAGGGTCCGCATAGGCCGGCCCATCAGGTCAAGCTGCCAGGTCATGTCGAAGCGCCGCGCCACCGGTGCAAGTGCTTCAGCCACTATCTCTCGCTCCGCCGGGCCGCTAACCGCGACCCGCATAAAGAAACGGCCCGACACTGGATCGCCATATTGCTGTGATTCGGTGATGTTGCCATTCAGTGCCGCCAATGCTCCGGTCACGGCGTGGACAATGCCTGGCCCATCGGGGCAGGACAGAATCAGAACCCACTGGGCGGCTGATTCGTTGGGTTCAATCACGTCCTACAAGATACCAAGCCGCTGACTTAGCCACTGACAGTTGCATGTCACGCGAACCGGCCAAAAACACATGAAAACGCCAGGGCCAATTGTATTTTGGCTGGTCACCAAGCGGGTGTTACATGAGTTTATGTGCAAACGGCCGGTTCGTGAAAAGCGGGGTGCCTCTACCAGGCGTAGGCCTCCGGTGAGGCGCCACCCGGGCCGGGGAAAAGCTCATCCAGCCGAGCCAGGAAGTCCCGTTCAAGGGTGATCTCTAGCGCCCGCAGTGAACCGTCGAATTGACTCAGCGACCGCGGCCCAATGATCGGTGCGGTCACCGCTGGGTGGATCAACGTCCAAGCCAGGGCTACATCGGCAGGCTGTTCACCCATTTCGGCACAGGCTGCCTCGAAGGCCACTAGCGTGGCGCGCTCAGACTCGGGCAGTTGAGCCAGAGCCCCGGCCGTACGCTCGCCGCCCTGGCCGTCTGTAATGTGGCCGCCAAGTAGCCCGCCGTCCAGCGGCGACCAAGGAATCACGCCCAAGCCCATTTCTTGGCAGGCCGGTAATACTTCAAGCTCCGGGAGCCGGCATCGTAAGGAATATTTGTGCTGCTCAGAGACCAGGCCAAGGAAGTTGCGGCGGTCGGCAGCCGCTTGAGCGTAGGCCAAGTGCCTAGCACCGAAGTTGGACGAGCCGACATAAACCACTTTGCCGGCGCTAACCAAGTCTTCGAAGGCGCCCCAGAGTTCTTCCCAGGTGGGTTGCCGGGCAATGTGGTGCATCTGGTACAGCTCAACGTGGTCGGTCTGCAGCCGCGTCAGCGAGCCTTCAAGGTGACGTCGGATTTTGTAGGCGCTGAGGCCTGGGCCATCATTCGGGCCGTCGGTGGGATCAGCCATGTCACCATAGACCTTGGTGGCCAACACCACTGACTCGCGCCGCCCGCCGCCACTGGCGAACCAGCGGCCAATGATCTCTTCGGTCCAGCCGGTGTGGCTGCCACCCAAATACCGGCCGTAGACATTGGCGGTGTCAAAGAAGTTGATGCCACATTCCAAGGCGCGGTCCATGATGGCAAAAGCCTCTGCCTGGTCGGTTTTGGGACCCCAGTTCATGGTGCCCAAGCACAGCTTTGGGACTCTCAGGCCGGTCCGGCCCAGATAGGTGTATTGCACGTTTCCTCCCAGTGTTGGTGGCTGTTCTCCCAGGCCATGATAGAGCTTGTCAACCCGGTGGGTGGGCGCATTGGCTAACCTGAAGTTGGCGATGCTGGAGGGCCGGTTGGCGCGTGGGTGGCGCCGGGCCTTGGGTTGGCTGGGAGGTGCTCGATTTTTTTGGTGCCGGTCCACCGGTGGCGGCTGGAGTGGCCGCGCGGCTCTGACCTGGCTCACAGCGCCAGCCTTGGTTTGGGGGCCGAAGCATTACCTGGGCCGAGTATTTGACCAAGGCAAGGTGATGGCCTAGCGCGCCAAGTGCGGTTTAGACCGTGCAGGCAGGGCGAACCGGTGGCCTAACCACTTGTGGCTGGGGTGGCTACGCGGCGCTGACCTGGCTCAAAGCACCTGCCTTGGTTTGGAGGGCTAGCCCTTGACCGAGCCTGACATGAGGCCGCCAATGAAGTACTTGCCCAGCAGGATATAGACCACCAAAGTGGGCAGGGAGGCCATGATGGCTGCGGCCATAGACACCCCGTAGTCCGCCAAGGTGCCACCCCCGGGCGAGGCCAACGTGTTTAGGGTCACTGTTACCGGCGCGGAATCCGGGCTGGGTGAGA
>Ga0123356_10003287_pt1 | contig 16986 bp, 16 predicted proteins | sample TergutEmb28metaG_2_FD_92546 | JGI IMG/M metagenome (GOLD analysis project Ga0123356, IMG submission 92546) | Embiratermes neotenicus P3 segment gut microbial communities from Petit-Saut dam, French Guiana - Emb289 P3 | ecosystem: Host-associated > Arthropoda: Insects > Digestive system > Gut ...
AGGGTACCGTCCCAGTAATCGCTGGCTTTGTGGGCAAAACTCAAGACGGCAAAATCACTACACTTGGCAGAGGCGGAAGCGACACCACCGCGTTTATCTTAGCTGATGGTATAGGTGCCAGCCAAGTAGTCCTCGTCACTGATGCGGATGGAATCATGTCCAGTGACCCCAAGATCATTCAATCACCCAGACTGCTCCAAACCATAGACGTCACCACCTTGGTAGGTTTGGCGGATTCAGGAGCTAAGTTCATCCACAGTAAGGCACTCAAGTACAAGCCCAAAGATATTGACTTGAAAGTTATCAGCAATCAACCTGGTGACTTGAGCCGCGAGGGTACTATAATCACAGGTAGCTTAGCCACAGAGCTTGACGCCGAAATCGCTTATTCCACAGCTGTAGCGGAGATAACAGTGGTTGGCAACGGCATATCAGCCAATCCACAAGTCATCAACCAGATGATTGAGAAAGTCAGAGAAAACACCGTGCTCTTAGGTATGTCTATGAACGCCAACTCGATTATTCTCTACGTACCCCAAACTGACGCTATTGCCCCACTCTTCAACCAAATCCACCAAATCACCATCAGTAACAAAGAAACCATCGCCATGGCAGTCAAAAAAGACCTTGTCTTCATCAAAACCAGCGGTGTCGGGTTAGAGGAAACCCATGGTATAATTGGCAGAATAAGCGAGGACCTGCGAGTCAACGGTATAAACATTTACGGTATATTGACAATCACTTCGAGTATTCTACTGTTTGTAGATTGGAATGACAAAGAGCAAGCGCTAAAGTTAATTAAAAACGCGCTGCCAACACATGAGAGGTAAAAACATGAACTATGGAAAAACTCGCAGACTCAAAAGAATCATGCAGAAAGACAATCGCGTAGTCATCGTGCCCATGGACCACGGGGTCACCATAGGCCCCGTAAAGGGTATCACAGATATGCAAACGATAACCGATCAGTTAATTGACGGCAAAGTAGATGCCATCCTAGTGCACAAAGGGATAGCAAAACATATCGACATAGACGGATCAGGTCTAATTGTCATGTTAAGCGGCGCATCCACACTTGGTCCCAACCCCAACGGTAAAGTTCAAGTCTGCAGCGTAGAAGAGGCCCTCCGATTAGGTGCGGATGCTGTGAGCGTACACGTAAACATAGGCGCACAAGACGAGGACAAAATGTTGACGAACCTAGGCAAAGTCAGCGAAGAATGCGAACACTACGGCTTGCCCTTGCTAGCGATGATGTACCCGCGGGGACCTAAAATCCAAAACGAACACGACGTAAACATGGTTGCTCACGCCGCCCGTATCGGTGCAGAACTTGGTGCAGACATCATCAAAACCAACTACACCGGCAGCATAGAGAACTTTAAAGTAGTAACCGAGAGTTGTCCCATACCGGTCGTCATTGCAGGTGGACCCAAATGTAAATCTCTCCACGAAGTCCTCCAAACCACTCACGATGCCTTGAAGGGTGGGGCTGCAGGTATCTCAATTGGGCGCAATGTGTTCCAATATGATAAACCAACCCAAATAGCACAAGCCCTAGCAGCAATCGTACATGAGAGTGCCTCGGTGGAACAGGCACAAAAAATTCTCGGTGAGAAAAGTTGAAGGAACTTTGGCTAGAAATAGATTCAGCCGTTTCGACTCAAGAAAAAGAGGCGATGCTTAGCCTCGCACAGCAAAACGTGGATGTACTGCTCGAAAAAGGCCAAGTCAGCAGTACAACGGGCAAGATGGCTATAACTTTTCTAGCAGATCTCAACGACAAAAAAATTGCCGAACAGAAAAAAGAAGGCAAAAAAATAGCCTATCAAGTTACCATAAAAGGCAAAGACGACGAAAACCGAGCCGCAAAAGCCGCTGAACTCGGTGTCGACTACGTCATCATAAACACCCACGACTGGCGGGTTATCCCACTGGAAAACCTTATCGCAAAGAACCGAGGCAAGAGCAAACTCATAGCTGAAGTTGCCACAGCAGACGACGCCAAAGTCGTGCTAGAGGCGCTCGAACTGGGTACCGATGGTGTGTTACTCAAAACCATCGACGTAACTGAACTGGAGAAAACCGTCCAACTCATCAAACATCAGCTGCCTAAAATGGCGCTAACACCAGCGAAAATCCTATCCGTTAACCCTATAGGCTCCGGTGCCCGAGTCTGTGTAGACACAGTGGACTTGATGGTTATCGGTGAAGGTATACTCGTTGGCTGTCAATCCGCAGGGTTCTTTCTCGTCGAGGCAGAAGTCAACGAAAACCCCTACGTACAGTCACGCCCCTTCCGCGTAAACGCTGGACCCGCATCACAGTACACCATGACTTCCATGCAAGGCACACGTTACCTCTCGGAACTCAAGGCAGGCGACGAAGTCCTCATTGCAAATCGCGAAGGCAGAATCCGGCTCACTAACGTGGGCAGAAGCAAAACTGAGTTTCGACCTCTCATGCTCATCGAAGCCCAAACGGGCGAAACCAAAATTAAAGCTATCCTACAAAACGCCGAAACCATCCGTGTTGTTACCCCAAAAAACTCCACCCCAGTTACCGAACTCAGACCCGGCGACGAAGTGATGGTCCATCTGGCCACAAGAGGCGGCAGACACTTCGGCATATCAGTACCGGACGAAACGGTGATTGAGAAGTGACGCCAAAAATCTGCACCTCACTTCTCCCCAAAAATACAACCGACGCACTCAAACTGATTGCCAATGCTGAGACGTTGGGTGCCGATTTTATTGAGATCCGCCTAGACTGCCTTGAGATATCTTGTAACCTCAAAGACTTGGTAACAAGCACCAAACTGCCCCTAATTGCTACAAATAGATTGCAAAGCGAAAACGGTTACTTTGTGGGAACCGAGACTGAGCGGCAGCAAACCCTGATAGCGTCGGGAAAAAGCGGCTTCCAATACATTGATGTTGATTACACCAGCCCAAAGTGTAGCGAAACAATTGAAAAAATAAAACAAATAGGCGCCAAAACTATCATCTCCTACCACAAACATGATGGAGTTTTGAACATTGTCCAGCTCGAAAAAATTCTCGATGACCAAATCTCAGCCAACGCGGACATCTGCAAAATAGTGTTAACCGCAAAACAAATCGACGATAACCTCCCGGTCCTTAGCTTTATTTCCTTTGCCTCCACCAAGGCAAAGTTGGTATGTTTCTGTATGGGCGAAGAGGGTAAAACCTCTAGATTGCTCTCACCAGCATTCGGTGCATATTTCACTTTTGCTTCCCTCGATGAGAATAGTCAGACAGCGCCAGGACAGATGAGTATAAAAGAAATGAAGACTGCATACAAGCTATTAGGGATTGGGCATGATTTCGGGTAAAACCAGAGTTTGTGGTGTCATAGGTGACCCAATTGAGCATTCGTTAAGCCCAATCATGCATAATGCTGCTTTTGAGGCACTTGGTCTTGACTACGTATTTTTGACGTTCAAAGTTAAACCCGCTTGTGTAGCAGATGCTGTAGATGGTATGCGGGCACTAAACATCCGTGGCCTCAACGTCACCATGCCCCACAAAAAAAACGTGATGGCCAACCTAGATCGCATTGATCTCTCAGCCCAGATAATCAACTCAGTCAACACCATACTCAACAAGGAAAACCTATTATTCGGTTTCAATACCGATGGCGTTGGTGCAGTACGGGCCCTAAAAGAGAACGGCGTCGAGCTCAAAGGCAGAAAAGTGCTGTTGCTTGGTGCAGGCGGCGCGGCACGGGCGATTGCTTATGCGATAGCTAAGGAAGCCGACGAACTCGCAGTTCTCAATCGCACTGTCAAACAAGCTCACACCCTAGCAAGACTGGTTGAGAAATCCGCCAACAAAAAAATCGCTTCAGGTTCACTGGCTCCAAATGACGTGCAGAAGAACCTGCGGGACTCCGATATTCTAATCAACGCTACCTCCGTGGGTATGAAACCCCACCACGAAGAGAGCCCAGTGCCATCTAAACTGTTACGTTCCAACCTCTCAGTCATGGATATTGTATACAACCCACTTGAAACAAAGCTTGCAAAAGACGCTAAGGCTGCAGGTGCAAAAATCATCAGCGGCGCTGAGATGCTTATCTATCAGGGTGCGGCATCATTTGAGATTTGGACTTGTAAGCCAGCACCTGTGGCGGCTATGCGGCAAGCAACGCTCAAGCACCTAGAGCAGAAGGCGAAGGCCGTTTGACTGGCCGAGCAACTGCGATAGCGCATGGTGCGGCAACGATTGTTAACGCAATTGCTTTGGGCAAGGGTGCAGCATTTGGTGTGGATTTATGGACTACCGCAGAAGTCCAATTAACAAATGACCCCAAAACATTCATGATCAAAATCGTCTCTGATCCCAATGAGAACACGCTTTTGGTTGAACGCACAGTGGTGCGTGTTCTAGAGAGATTTGGTCTTCAGGATAGTTATGGCGCTAGTATTAAAACTGTATCTAACATTCCTGCCGCCCGAGGCTTAAAAAGCAGTAGTGCTGCTGCAAATGCAGTTGCACTTGCCACGGTATCAGCTCTGGGCGAACAGCTTAGTGATCTCGAAATTGTGGCTCTTGGTGTACAGGCGGCTTTTGACGCGAGATGTACTATAACGGGTGCCTATGATGATGCATGTGCTTCCTATTTTGGCGGTGTGGTTCTCACTGATAATACCCAACGCCAAATACTCAAACAATTGCCGCGACCCAAAGATGTTATGGTGCTATTTCACGTGCCACCCAAGAAAGCCTACACAATTAATTCGGACGTAACCCGCCTACATACGATAAAGCCCTTTGCAGAAACCGCTTTTGAGAAGGCAAAGGACGGCAAACTATGGGAGGCCCTAACGTTAAACGGTTTGATCTATTCTGCAGCTTCCAACCAAAACCCCGCGATTGCCATCGACGCATTGGCGGCTGGTGCAGTCGCTGCTGGACTCTGCGGTAAAGGGCCCGCCATAACAGCCGTAACAGTCAACGACAAAGTTGATGCGGTAAAAGCTACCCTGCAAAAGTATGAGGGAGACGTCTTGGTTTCGAAACCTAGCTGCGAAAAAGCCAAGGTGCTCTAACTCATGACAGATGTGACCATAAGAAAAACAGAACACCTGCACGGTGAAGTAGCTGCACCGCCCTCAAAGTCGTACACTCAACGCATGGTCATAGCCGCTGCCCTCTCAGATGGCACCTCAACTATCACAAATCCACTCTACTCCGAAGACACCCAAGCAGCACTCCAAGCCGTTATAGCTTTAGGTGCAGGGTTCAAAGCCGGAAACGGTTGCTGGCAAATCACAGGCACCTACCCCCTCCAAGTCTCAAAGGTGCCCATTGATTGCGGCGAATCAGGTGCAACCCTGCGCTTCATGATACCAGTTGTTGCGCTCGCAGATGGACCATCGACACTGCTGTTTAGAGGTTCCATCGAGCGCCGTCCAGTTGAACCTTTGCTTCAAAGTCTCCACCGTTTGGGTGTAGAAACAAATGTAGGCAAAGTGTGTGGATTGGACACGGTTTTTGTGAAAGGTGGTGGTATCATAGGTGGCAAAACCTCCATTGCAGGCAACATCAGTTCCCAATTTATATCAGGTCTAATGCTTGCATGCCCCATGGCTAAAAAAAACGTGGAAATCGCTCTAACTTCACCCTTGGAGTCAGCAGACTACGTTAAAATGACCACAGCTGTACTCTCCAAACATGCAATCGCATTAAGTGCAGAAGACCGGCACATAGTTGTTCCAGCCGGCCAAACCTATAAGGCAGCAAATAGCAGGGTACCGGGGGATTTCTCTTCAGCCGCGTTTCTTTTAGCAGCCGCAGCCATAACAAACTCCAAAATCACAATCACCAACCTGGACCATGAGTCGGTGCAGGGAGACAAAGTCATTCTCACAATCCTAAAAAACATGGGTGTTGCAGGAAAAATTTGCCCCGACAGTGTCGAAATCCATGGTAGACGCACCCCCCTCAAACCTGTGGATGTGGATGCAACAAACATTCCCGACCTCGTCCCAGTCATAGCAGCTCTTGCCTGCTACGCAGAGGGCAACTCGCACATCAGCGGTGCAAAGAGGCTAAGGCTCAAAGAATCCGACCGACTCGCATCAATCTATGCAGCGTTAACCAAAATGGGGGCTCAAATCACCGTAACCCAAGACGGTTTAACCATCCAAGGCACATCCCTCCACGGCGCAGTCATCGATCCCCACAATGACCATCGCATTGCCATGGCCACAGCTATCGCCGCATTGGGTGCAAAAGGCGAAACCATAGTCACCGATTGTGAGTGCATCAGAAAGTCTTATCCACAGTTCCTCACTCATCTAAAACAACTAGGAGTTGATGTTGTTGGCGGGAAACTCGATAGGTAGAGAATTCACAGTTACAACCTTTGGCGAAAGCCACGGCAAAATCGTCGGCGTAGTTGTAGATGGCTGCCCAGCAGGGTTGCCACTTAGTGAAGCCGATTTTCAGGAAGAACTCAATCGCAGAATACCAAACCATCCAAAAATCGTCTCCGCACGAGTCGAAAAAGACAAAGCACAAATCCTAAGCGGCACCTTCAACGGCTACACCACAGGTGCACCCCTCACCATCGTGGTCGAGAACAAAGAAACCCAATCCAATGATTACGAAGCTATAAAAAACCTGCCTAGACCAAGCCATTCCGATTACCCCGCACATATCCGTTACGATGGCTACAACGACTACCGCGGCGGCGGACGCTTCTCTGGGCGGATCACAGTGGCACTCATCATGGCAGGCACTATCGCCAAAAAACTCTTGAGCTTGTACAATATCGACGTTTTAGCCTACACCAAAGCCATCGGGCAAATCCACAGTGACAAGGTCTTTAACACTCAAGACATCCGCAAAAATCGTTTTGATGCAGCCACCCGATGCCCCGACTTGATGTGTGCACAAACGATGGAGAAAGCTATCATAGATGCGAAAGAGTCCGGTGACAGCTTAGGCGGAGTCGTTGAATGTGTAGTGCTAAACATGCCAGCGGGAATAGGTGAACCTCTTTTCGACTCTTTGGACGGAGATTTGGCTAAGGCGCTGTTTAGTGTTCCAGCTGTGAAAGGGGTTGAGTTCGGAGCTGGTTTCAAATCAGCAGAACTTCGCGGCTCAGAAAACAATGATGCTTTCCTTGTTAGGGGTGGAACCGTGGTGACTGCAACGGAGAACGCAGGCGGTATTCTTGGCGGATTATCCTCAGGTATGCCCATTGTGATTCGGGTGGCAATTAAACCCACACCATCAATTGCAAAGGAGCAGCAGACAATCAACATATACTCGATGGAGGCTGCATCAATCAGTATCAAAGGCCGACATGACCCTTGTGTCGTCCCCAAAGCGGTTCCCGCTATCGAAGCGGCAGTCGCAATAACCCTAGCCGATCATCTGATACGTTTAGATCAAATTCCAAAAACCCTAAAGGTGCAATAAAAATGGATGATTTAGAATCTCTGCGTGAAGAAATTGACGCCATCGATAACCAAATTCTAGCAGATTTAGTCATGCGAGTAAAGCTATGTCAAGCTATTGGGGAAATCAAAAAGCATCATAACAAACCCGTACATGATGGTCACAGAGAAACCAAAGTCTTCCAGCGCATCAGAGACCAAGCTCTACTGCTCAAACTAGATCCCCTTGTAATCGAACGAATTTACCGCGAAATAGTTAATATGTGCAGCAGTGTTCAACAGTAAAGATCTCTCACCGGAGAGGGTCCCAATGCTCTATGAAATAAACGAGAAAGCACTCAAACTCGAAAGTGACGGCAAAAAAATTGTCCGTCTCAACCTAGGCGATCCAGACATGGCTACGCCCCCCGAAATTGTCGAAGCCGCCTACGCCGCAATGAAAGCGGGTAAAACCAAGTACTCATCCTCATACGGTGAGCTACCACTACGCAAAGCCATAGCTGAAGTACACGGTGTCGAGCCAGACAACGTCGTTATCACCCCCGGCTCCAAATGGGGTATTTTTGCTACAATGTTTCTCACCCTCAAAGACGGCGGCAATGTTATCATTCCCACCCCCTACTGGACAGCATACGCCTTAATCGCCAAGAGTTTTGGTGCAAAAGTCAAACTACTCCGCACAGACATGGAAGATGAATGGAAAATAGATCTCGCCAAGCTCGAGAACCTAATCGATAGCGAAACAAAAATGATCATACTAAACAATCCCAATAACCCCACCAGCAAAGCCATCGACGACAAAACCTTAGATGCCACAGTTGAATTAGCCAACAAAAAAGGCGTCACCATTCTATCTGACGAAGTCTACGGTGCCATCGCATTCAAAAAGACAAAGAGTATTCTTGACTATGGTACTGGCAGTCGCCATATCGTTAGTAACGGCTTTAGTAAAACTTTTACCATGACAGGTTGGCGCATCGGCTATCTTGTTGCCGACAAACTGCTGATTGATAACGTAACAAAACTCAACCAGGTTACCATAAATAACGTGCCCGTATTCATCCAATATGCAGCCCTCAAAGGTCTAGAGCTCCACCAACAAATCGCCAGTAACATCAAAGCTAAATACAAAGCTCGTGCTGAGCTCGCAACTAAAAAACTCTCCGCTGCAGGGTTCGAATTTACACAACCAGATGCACCATTCTATGTGTTTCCCAAGAAAAAAGGTACAGATGGCGAAAAATACTCCCTCGACCTGCTTGACAGCGGTGTTGCAGTGGCTCCGGGCACAAGCTTTGGCGACTACCGCGAGCACTTCCGTATCAGTCTAACAGCACCTGATGACCAAATCGAAAGGGCGTTGGACAAAATCTGCGAGGCGGCTCAATGAGGACAGCCGTTCTTGGCGCAGGAAAAATGGGCGTATGGTTCGCCCGTTACTACAAAGCGAAGGGTGATACAGTAGTCCTCTCTGGCCGCAATCAGGCAAAACTGGCACAGTATGGCAACGAGTTAGGTGTTGAAACTGCTGATTTCCTAACTGCAGTCAGAGACGCTGACCGAGTTTTAATCTGTGTATCTATCTCCAGTTTTGAGGAAGTAGTCAAAAAAATAGCCCCTGCCGTTCACACGGGGCAACCAATTATGGATATTTGTTCCATCAAAGAGCATCCAATTGACGTTATGCACAAACACCTAAAAGACGCCATCACACTTGGTACGCATCCAGTGTTTGGTCCAGGCAGCAGTGGCATAGCCCACAAAGCCTTTATCTTAACTCCCACCACACCCAAAGAGGAAGCATACGCCAAAGAGTTACAACAATGTCTTGAGAACGAACAGGCCCATGTTTTTGTTATGTCACCGCAGAAGCATGATGAACTGATGCGCATCATCTTGGGGTTCCCGCATTTTCTGGGTTTAGCGGCATGTGAGACTCTACTCGAGCAACCAGCGTTTATAGAGTCCAAAAAACTGGCGGGTGCAACCTACCGCATGCTATTCACCTTCGCTGAGTCCGTTGTCATGGAATCGTCTGATCTCTACGCTAACCTCCAAACTAAACTCGCAGGCCTCGACAAAGTGCAAGAGTTCTTCATAGCCAGTGCTGAGCAGTGGCTTGATTTAATGAAAAAAAATGACTCAAAAGCAATTATGGAACGCATGGATAATCTCCGAATTAAACTGCGTCAAGTCGACAGTGCCTATGGCAAAAGTTATGAGGATATGTATCGAATGTTACACGCAACCGAGGCGTAGATCAATTGACCAAAACCTTGTTAATCAACTGCTATCTTGACAGCAACAAAATCCATCCACTCCAAGATGCTCTTAACAAGTTCACCGTGTGTAAAACCGTTCCCTACAGCAGCATTGTATCCGACTATCAACTAGGCGAGGACATAGGTGCGGTAATCATAAGCGGATCCGAAGCTCGTATAGTAAAAACAGAGGACAGGATAAAATTCAAAGGCGCATTAGACTTTATCCTCCAATGCAAAGTACCGCTTTTCGGAATTAGTTTTGGGCACCAACTATTATGCGAAGCATTCGGTGCCAAAACCAGTTCGCTTGACAAACCAGTTATCGACTGCTTTGAACAGGTTAACGTAATCCAAACAGGTGATATACTCTCCAGATTTAGAAAAGGACAAGCGGTTCCCCTTGCAGAGCATCACCATGACTATGTCCTAAGAGACAGCCTCGACGATGCCGGTTTCAACTTGCTGGCTGACTCAGCATCATGTGAGGTAGAAGCAGTTAAGCACAAAAACAAGCTATTCTTCGGTGTGCAGTTCCAACCCGAACGTATTGTAATCAGTGACGAAACGCATGTTGACGGGCACAAAATCATTGATAACTTTTACTGCAACAACGTGAAACGGTTAGGCATTTAACGCTCAATAATCAACGTATCTGACCAGTGGATCATTCTCCTATTTCTCAGTGGATCCAGCAGTCGTTTTTCTAAAGCTCTTACTAGATGGCAATTTTTTTATTTTCAAAAATAAGATAAGCAATATCGCTGTGAGTGGCTCTGTTTTGGTGACTTGGCAGGCTGCTTTTGTAGTGCTTTTCATAAGCTGTCGCTTGTTCCAAAGCTGAGTTGTTTACGGATGGACTTTAATCATTTGGGGAATTTTACCCGCTGTCCCAACTTGACCCTTATAGAGGATTAGAATACCGTTTATGCCATCGATAGATGAACCCCGTTCGATGCCTGCCTTAATACCTGTTCTGGGGTCTTCGCCTTTTACTACGTTGCCTACCGCCGTTGCCGCTGCATCAGCCAAACTCGCATTTTTAGCAAAAACTGTTGCTGCCTCTGCATCGCCAAAACTCAGAGCATGGCTAAAACGCCCCGAGCTTGTCGCAACAGCAACAGGGAATTCTGTTAGGCGAAAACCGAAGCGTTTCGATAGTGGCTCCTCGCCTGCGGCAACCGCTACATCAATGGGTTGATCAGATTCTGCCATGATCTCGCCGCCGTTTTCCACCACCGCGACACTACAACCTCTTTGTTTCATGTCGTCAACTGCTAAATCTGCAATCGCTCCTGCGACGGCTGCCATGGGACCTACATTCGCTTTTGTCGCAGCCTTGCTCATCATTTTTGCTATCTGTGGTTTCTCGGGTGCGGGAATTGGGGTTAGAGTGTAGAGAAATCTAGGGTTGGCTCGGACGTAGAGTTCGAGTTCAAAACGGTTGCGACGGATAGATTCTTTGGCACTCTCTATGGCCTCTGCGCGGTCGGAGATTAGAGTGCATTGGGATTCTTTTAGGGTAAAGCTTTCTTTGATGAGTTTGCTGGTCAAGTTTTCTTTTCCCTGTTTTGGTCTCTGCCGTTTGTCCCAATCGATTTAATGGCCCGTGCTGGGCAGGCGTCGACGCATATGCTGCATATGTTTCCGAGGCATTTTTCCTTGTTGAATTGGACAGTGGCTGTTTCGTCTATGTTGATGGCCTCGACCGGGCAAAGCGCGATGCAAGTGCCGCAGCTAAAACACTTGGTGCTGTTAACTTCGATGAGTTTGGGCGTGGTTACGGTGACACCATGTCTGCGGAAAGCTTCAATGACTTCCGTTTCCATTTCGTCGGGGATCTCGACTAGGATTTCGCCGCCTTTATTGTTAATATGTGCTGACAGGATTGCCATAGGTACTTTGTATTCAATGATGATTTTGGCTGTTATGGGTTCAGCGACCTGTTCCTCGTTAACGCGGATTAGTAGTCTTCCCATTCTTTGTTACCTTCCCAGTAGTTTGGCTACGTCTTCTGAGGTGACTATGCCTAGTACTTTGTGTTCCATATCTATTACTGGTAGAGCTGAGATGTTATGTTGTGCCATGCGTTTGGAAGCGATTTCCAGTGGTTCGTCGGGTTTGGTGGTGACAACGTTTTTGGATTCGATTTCACCAAGTGCTTTTTTGCCCTCTGCCATGGCGCGGGTGATGTCCCATGAAGTGACGATGCCGCGAAGTTTGCCCGCACCATCTACTACGACGATGTGGTTGACGGATTTGGTCACTATGCGTTCGGCAATGGCGCGGATTTCTTCCCCCTCTGTGCAGGTGATCGCGTGGTGCATGACATTGGCGACAAATGGTATTTCTTCGGTTTGGCGCATTGGTTTAAACACTGTGTTGGTCGGTAGTCGTTCGACCGGCGTAGTGAGTGTGAATGTGCCCTCTTCAATCCAGGCTTTTAGTGTCTCAGAAATGCGTTTAGCCATTTTGATACTAGAGAGTGAACTAACGCGTACTTTTTTGCCGTTAACCGTTATGCTGCCCGATTTGAGCTCTTTATAACTGACTCTGCCAAATTTTGGTCGGTCACGCCGTGGTACACTATAATCGACTATATCGGTGAAGATTTCGCTGTCGCGTATGGCTGTTTTTTTGGCTAAACCCCTGTTTAGTATTGGGATTGGGATACCTAACCCTACATACATGCTGGTGCCATATTTGGTAAAGCTGGCACCCTGCAGAAACTCGGGTGACATATGTTTTGCGTCGCCTTTGACCATTAGGGTACCGTTTAGGTTTTTAGGGCTATGTTGTGTGCCCTCTCCGATGACGTAACCTTGGCTACCGCCTAGAAATATACGAGTGCCCATGCCGATGGTTTCATAGTCGGGATCATTCATAAGCGGGTTGAGTTCACCCGCCCCGCTAAATGTGGCATTGCGAAATCGTGGTAAAAGTTTGCTCATGTAGGTGTAGATTATTTCGTCACTGCTGTTTATGGCGCAGTTGTAACGTTGGTAGCCGTTACGGAAGTTGATTAGCTGGAACTGGTTGAGGTCCTCTTTGGTTAATGTGGTTTTGACGGATACTCTGGGGTAGCAGTCGGTGCCATACCCAGTTGCGCGGAACTCAACTTCTTTGCCGCTGACTAAGTCTTCGATTACGTGCCCGCCACCGTATTCGACAGATTCTTTGGTAGACATGTTGGTGGCACCTATGAAGAGATCCACAGCCGCACCTGGATGACAAACCTCCACGTCGTTTAACCATGCCTGGTCAATTTTGATTGGAGGATCAGAGTGGCCTAAGTTGATGATTGCACCCGAACCGCACATAGCTCCAAATGTGCCGGTTGTGACTATATCCACTTCTTTGTAGGCGACTTCTACACCGCTACTGTCAACTAACCGTTTCATCTCCTCAGCTGTGAGAACTTGAGCATCACCTTTGCGGATTCTCTCGTTAATCTCCTCTACTGTGCGTGTTTTGTCTTGTTGTGCCAAAGTAGCTACCCTTAATGTCATCGAAAAGGAAACGCAAGCATATATTTTTTGCCTAACTTGCTCGATAAATCTGTGGATGATGTCTTCTATTAGTGATCGAAGTGATGCAATCGTTGCTTGCTATGGGCCGCTTAAGATTGGTTCAATAATAACCTGACCAAATTATGTATATAACGCCTGATAATATTGAAATTATGCGGCTGAATACTTTGTCATCCATATTATATTTGTTAGCTAGGCGATCAGACCTCTCACTATACACCACAAATCTGTTGCACCTATACCTATGAGACATAGAAAACCGCTGCACTGTATCGCATAAAACTTAACAGTGACCCAATCAAATAATAAGGCACACCATTTATCGAGGTATAGCCTTGCGAAGCGATAATGTTAAAACCGGAATCGAAAAAGCACCCCATCGTGCCCTTTTTAAATCGCTGGGACTTCAAAACGACGACTTAGTCAAACCCCTTATCGGAGTCGCCAACAGCTATACCAATCTTGTCCCCGGACATGTTCACCTCCAAAACATCGCCCAAGCCGTCAAAGAAGGTATCCTAGCTGCAGGCGGCACACCATTTGAGTTTAGCACTATAGCGGTCTGTGACGGTATCGCTATGGGCCATCAAGGCATGCGCTACAGTTTACCCAGCCGCGAAGTCATCGCTGACAGCGTGGAAATTATGCTTCAAGCACACAGCCTCGACGGAGTTGTGCTGATTTCTAACTGTGATAAAGTCACCCCCGGTATGCTTATGGCAGCTGCACGCGTCGACATCCCTGCCATCATGGTTACCGGTGGACCCATGCAGGCAGGACGCCTGAATGACAAAAAAATTAGCTACTCTAGAATGCCTGAAGCTCTGGGTCAGGTTACCGCCGGAAAACTCTCAGAGGGTGAGTTGCTTGCGATGGAGGATGTTGCTTGCCCCGGATGCGGAAGCTGTAGTGGAATGTTCACCGCTAATACCATGGCATGTATGGCTGAAGCGCTCGGCATGTCCCTGCCCTATTGTGCAACCTCATTAGCTAACAGCGCCTTCAAAATGCGCTTGGCACGGGCGACGGGAAAACAGATCATCAAACTTGTCGAAGTTGACTATAAACCCCGTGAAATCTTAACCCAAGCTGCATTTGAAAACGCCATTGCACTCGACATGGCGCTTGGAGGCTCAACCAACACCACGTTGCACTTACCCTCAATCGCCAAAGAAACTGGCCTAACCCTACCGCTCTCTACTTTTGACGCAGTCGGGCGAAAGGTACCCCATCTATGCAGTATGATTCCCAGCGGCATCTATGCACTCGAAGATCTCGATGCAGCAGGAGGGGTACCCGCGGTCCTAAACGAAATCCAACGTCTCATAAATCTCAAGCAGCCAACAGTCACCCTCAAAACAGTCGGCGAAAATATCAAAGATGCCAAGGTCCAAAATCGTAGCGTTATCCATCCATTCAGCGATCCCGTGCATAAGGAAGGCGGAATCGCAATCTTAACTGGTAACCTCGCGCCAAAGGGGTCAGTCATCAAATCTGCAGCAGTCTCAGAGAAAATGATGAAACACACAGGCCCCGCAAAAGTTTACGATTCCGAATCAGACGCTCTCGCAGCTATCCGTGGCGGTAAAGTAAAAGCTGGTGATGTAGTTGTCATTCGATATGAGGGTCCCAGAGGCGGACCCGGCATGCCTGAGATGTTGTTTCCAACTGCAATCATCGCAGGTATGGGTTTAGCCGATAGCGTTGCTCTTATCACAGATGGGCGCTTTAGCGGTGCCACACGCGGAGGCAGCATCGGTCACGTTACCCCCGAAGCTTTCGACGGTGGACCTATTGCAGTAATCCAAAACGGCGATGTCATAGTTATCGATGTTCCCAATCGTATGCTAAGAGTTGAACTCAGCGACCATGAACTCCACAGGCGCCTGGCCGCTTGGAAGCCCCGTGCGTCCAAAATCAGCAAAGGTGTGCTATCCAGATACAAACCAACGCCGATAGAATAACTTATGTTTCATGTTTTCCAACGTTCTCCCGACAACAGAAATCAGTCGATAGGTGGCGGAAAACGCTTCATCCCAAGGTAGTCAATAAAAGTAATGCTATACTTCTAATCTGCATAATTATCATTGCAAGTGCAATGGTGATTTATTCACAGATGCAGGTAACAAGAGAAAAAGTAGCCTCAACAGATACTTTCTACTTTGGCGTCTCCTTTGGCGGTCAAACCCCCCAAGAAGCCAAAATCTTAATTGATCGGGTCAAAAACCAGACAAATCTCTTTCTCATAAACTCTCACCCGTTGATGACTAACGAAACAGAACTTACCGAAGTTTGTGACTATGCATATCAAGCAAACCTCAATTTTATCGTTTACTTTCAGTTTATTTCCCGCATTGTCTATCCTTGGCATCAAATGTGGCTTGATATGGCACAGCAACGATGGGGTGACAAGTTCCTAGGTGTTCACTTCATGGATGAATTCGGCGGGAAACAAATCGACACACGTGAACCCGTTACAAACGCCTCAACCTACAGTGACGCAGCCAACCAGTTCATCTACAACATTACTGCTTCCAGCAGCATGATAGATGCAAAAAACAAAAAAATCTCTACTTTCACATCTGACTATGCCCTCTATTGGTGGGATTATCTTGGAGGCTACGACACAGTTTTTGCAGAGTTAGGCTGGGGCATAAATTCCACACAACAAATAGCCCTTTGTCGTGGAGCGGCAAACATGCAGGGAAAAGATTGGGGTGCCATAATCGTCTGGACATACAATGACCCCCCATACCTAGCAAGTGCCCAAGAAATCTATGCTGACATGATGTCCGCATACAATGCGGGTGCAAAATATATCCTAGTTTTCGATTATCCAACGTATCCCCCAGAAAACCCCTATGGTATACTCTCAGAAGAGCATCTAGCAGCTATGGCACAATTCTGGAACTACACTACCCATAACCCTCGAGAGAACGACGGTGTGATACCTGGCGATGTGGCTTTGGTTTTACCGCGAGATTACGGCTGGGGTATGAGACACAACCAATACATAACTAACGATCGGATATGGGGTCTTTGGCTTGAAGATGAGAAAGCTCCATTGATTAGAGACAGTATTGTTAAATTGATAGGTAAGTATGGTTTACAGCTAGACATAATCTATGAGGATGAACGGTTCGATTTTAGCAACAAGTATTCTAAGGTTTTCTTCTGGAACTCCACCGACATTTACTGTATGAGCGAAACAGGCGTTTTATAGAAAAACAGTGTAATTCAACGCCTTTCATACCTTATCAGTACACACAAATTGAAATATATATCGGGGTGTAGCAAGTGGTTTCTGTACTCCGAGTTTTAATTAAAATCGCTTCTGCTGTGGGACTTGTCCACCCCATGCGGGGGCGTTTTTCTTTTTGTGTCCCAAATTCAAGAGTACCCCAAAAATCTACAAAATCTGCAAAAGTGGGTCTTGTCCACCAAATCATAACTCAAACTGCGTGCATAGTGGGGCTCGTCCGCTTTAATTGCGCCATTTGGTGTGGGCGTCTCCCTAAAATTGCAAGGGCGCCATTTGGTGTGGGCGTCTCCCTAAAATTGCAAGGGCGCATCTACGCATTTCTCCGAAATGCGGCATGTTGGACAAACGGTGCGGCATATGCTGTTTTGAAGACTGTTTTCAAACGTTTTCAAAATGGGGTGTGCCGTGATGGGAATTTTTTACAATGTCATGAACTTAAGAAAATAATGGTTGTTGACTGTGGTTTGGTTTGTTCTTCTTCGTAAAATATTTCTCTAAACA